>Ga0307509_10003555_pt1 | contig 23479 bp, 21 predicted proteins | sample 10_EM_MG_FD_202245 | JGI IMG/M metagenome (GOLD analysis project Ga0307509, IMG submission 202245) | Populus trichocarpa ectomycorrhiza microbial communities from riparian zone in the Pacific Northwest, United States - 10_EM | ecosystem: Host-associated > Plants > Roots > Unclassified | place... | reverse complement strand
CCGCGCCCGCGGGAAGCACGCCCGTCGGCTGAGGCTCGGGCGGGTCAGGCTAGGGCCACGGCGGGCTTGGGCGGGTCGGGCCAGGGCCACGGCGGCCTTGGGCGGGTCGGGCCGGGGCCACGGCGGACTGGGGCGGGTCAGGCCGGGGCCACCGCGGGCTCGGACTGGTGGGCGGGCTCGGCCTCGATCGGGTCCGGCGGAATCATCGGGACGCCGGCCTTCTTGGGCAGCCAGCGCTTCGGGGTGTGCCGGCGCCACCACTTCTCGGCCGGTTCCTCGACGAAGGTGAACAGCGCCCACGACAGCCCGGCCACCACCGCGGCCATGCCGATCAGCGTGAAGATGACCGCGTTGTTGTCCGGCATGCGGCCCCACTGGTAGGTCGCCAGCCGGCTGATCGAGTGGTGGATCAGGTAGAAGCCGTACGACCAGAGGCCCAGCAGCACCAGCGGCTTGGCGTTCAGGACGCCGCGCAGCCCGCGCGCCTCGCGCTGGACGAAGGCCGCGATGATCAGCACGGAGAGGATCGCGATCGCCTGCCGTACGGTGAAGTCGAGCTGGTTGACCAGGGCGTGCGGGAGGCGCATCCGGCCCTGGTAATACGCGATCACGTAGGCGGACAGCAGCGCGATCGGCACGAACGGGCGCAGCGGCAGCCGCCAGCCACGTTTGAGCGCGATCGCCACGGTCAGCCCGAGCAGGAACTCGGGCAGGTAGACGATCGGGTTGCGCATCACCCAGCTGGCGTGCGGCGCGGAGAAATGCGCGGTGGCGAACCAGTCGATCGCCCACATGCCGAGCAGGCCGAGCCCGGTCGCCAGCGCGAGCCAGCGGGTGCGCAGCCGCACCGCGATCCGGCCGAGCAGCGGGAACAGCGCGTAGAACAGCAGCTCGACGCTGAGCGTCCAGGTCACCTCGTTACCGGGCAGGGTCGGCGTGACGCTCGGGAACCAGGTCTGCACCAGGAAGACGGAGGAGATCAGGCTCGGCCAGTGGATCTCCTGGTGCGCGGCGATGTAGTACGCATACACGCCCAGCACCAGCGCGACCAGATGGGCCGGCCAGATTCGCCCGACCCGCCGCCACCAGTACGACGCCGGATGCTCGCCGGGCTTGTACACCCACATCATCAGGAAGCCGGAGAGCACGAAGAAGAAGGTGACGCCGTGCGCGCCGATCTGCGAGTACGGGAACAGCAGCGGCGAGCGGCCGAAGCCGGTCTTCCCGCCCAGCCCGGTGAAGTGGTGGGTCATCACCGCGAAGGCCGCGAAGAACCGCAGGCTGGTCAGGGTGTCCAGACGCTTGGGCAGCGCCGCCGTGGCGGCGGCCCGGAAGCCTCGAAAGGGCATGAGTCTGCGTTCGTCTTCTGCTCGGCGGCAAGGCGGAAGTTGAACGGTAGGTGAAGAGCCTTCTCCCTGTCCACCAACGGAAGGAGTCAGATCTCCGGTGTGGAGGTCGCGTTCGGCCGGCGGCGCAGGTCCTCGACGTAGTCGTCGGGGGCGCCGGCCTTCTCGGCGGCGTTGGCGATCTCGGAGAGATACCACGCCGTGGGCAGGCCGCCCTCGTACCCGTCGTAGACGTAGACCCACGCCGGGAACTCGCCCTCGAGGGTGTCGACACGCACGGTGAGCTTCTGGTACGCCCCCGCGGTCACCCCCTCGACCTCGTCGAGCTGTGACGCATCCCACGGGTGCACGTCGTAGAGCGACACGAAGACGCGGTCGCCGGCCGACTCGACGATCGTGGTGACGGCACCCTCCCAGCCCATTTCCCCGTCACCGGCGAAGGTCAGGCGCCATCCTTCTACCCACCCGACGCCGACCATGGGCGAGTGCGGACAGTAGGCCCGCATGCGGGCCGGGTCGAGGTTTGAGCCATACGCGGCGTAATGACGCACGGCGATGACGATAGCCCGATACCGCCTTGGTGGAGAATAAAAGAGTGCGTGTCGGCACAGTCGCGTTGTTACGGAGGGGAACGTCGTGAGTCGGATCGTGATCATCGGTGGGGGCCCGGGCGGGTATGAGGCGGCCTTGGTCGCCGCCCAGCTCGATGCGGAGGTGACCCTCGTCGAGGCCGACGGCCCGGGCGGCGCATGCGTGCTGACCGACTGCGTTCCGTCGAAGACGTTCATCGCGAGCTCCGAGGTGATGACCGGTTACCGGCACAATGACCGGTTCGGCATCCGCTCGGCCGGCCTCGACGGCGTCACGGTCGACGCGGTGGCGGTGAACAACCGGGTCAAGAAGCTGGCGCTGGCCCAGTCCGGCGACATCCAGGCCAAGCTGATCAAGGCGGGCGTCGAGGTCATCCACGGCCGGGCGCTGCTCGGCGAGGACACCCTCGGCCACACCCACCAGGTGCTGGTGATGCCGGCGGAAGGGGAGATGTACTCGATCGAGGCCTCCACCGTGCTGCTTGCCACCGGCGCCACCCCGCGGGTGCTGCCCACCGCCAAGCCGGACGGCGTGCGCATCCTCGACTGGCGGCAGGTCTACGACCTCACCGAGCTGCCCCCGCATCTGATCGTGATCGGCTCCGGCGTGACCGGCGCGGAGTTCGCCAGCGCGTACCTGGCGATGGGCACCAAGGTGACGCTGGTCTCCAGCCGCGAGCGGGTGATGCCGCACGAGGACGCCGACGCGGCGATGGCGATCGAGCGGGTGTTCCGCGAGCGTGGCATGACGATCCTCAACCAGTCCCGGGCCGAGTCGGTGGTGAACACCGGCGACGGCGTGCTGGTCACCCTGTCCGACGGCCGTACGGTCGAGGGCTCGCACGCGCTGATGGCGGTCGGCGCGATCCCGAACACCGCGCAGCTGGGCCTGCGCGAGTACGGCGTCGACGTCGGCGAGGGCGGCTACCTCACCGTCGACCGCGTCTCCCGGACCAACGTGCCGGGCGTCTACGGCGCCGGCGACTGCACCGGCGTGCTGCCGCTGGCCAGTGTCGCCGCCATGCAGGGCCGGATAGCGATCTGGCACGCGATGGGGGAGGCCGTGGCGCCGTTGCGGCTGCGTACCGTCTCGGCGAACGTCTTCACCGACCCCGAGCTGGCCACCGTCGGCGTCACCCAGAACGACGTGGACGCCGGCCGGGTGCCGGCCCGCCAGGTGATGCTGCCGCTGACCGGCAACGCCCGGGCGAAGATGGCCGACCTGCACGACGGTTTCGTGAAGCTTTTCTGCCGGCCGGCGACCGGTCAGATCGTCGGCGGCGTGGTGGTGGCGCCGAAGGCGAGCGAGCTGATCCTGCCGATCACGATGGCGATCGAGAACAACCTGACCGTGGACCAACTGGCCCACACGATCACAATCTACCCGTCGCTGTCGGGGTCGATCGCGGAAGCTGCTCGTCAGCTGATGCAGCACGAGCTGCAATGACGTCGGCCTCGGCGGCCACCTGGGCGGCGCCGAGCTCGAAGGCGAGCCGAGCCTCCGCGGCCAGCTCGGCGTCGGCCTCTTTGCGGCCGCCGAACAGCGCGAGGATCCAGCCGGCCGTGCCGAAGACCGCCGCGGCGGTGGCGGCGATGGCGAACAGCCGCCAGGCCGACTGGGTGATGGCCGTCCCGCCGACGTGACCGACCAGGCCGCCGTAGCCCGCCCAGCAGATCGCGGCGGCCGCGTCGTAGAGGACGAAGAGCTTCACCGGGTAGCCCGTGCGGCCGGCCTGGAAGCCGGCGGCCATCCGGCCGCCGGGAACGAACCGGCAGAGCAGCAACACGAGCGGCCCGGGCTTGCGCAACCCGCGGGTGAAGCGGATCGCCGCCTTGCGCGTCTTGGACTGCTCGCGGGGCGCGTCGTCGTGTTTCGGGCCGTAGCGGGCGCGCAGGTCGGCCAGCCAGCCCCGGCCGACGTGGCCGGTGGAGCGGCCGAGCAGGAACGCGATCGCGTCGCCGGTGAACATGCCGGCCGCGCCGATCGCGATCACCAGCGGGAGGCTGAGGTTGCCGTAGACCGTCAGCGCGCCGGATGTGATCATGATCGCCTGGGTGGGGACCACCGGAATCATCGCGTCGACGGTCAGGAAGCCGAACAGCGCCAAATACGCCCACAGCGGGGTGGCCATCATCGTCAACAATTCGGTCATCGGATGGCCACCTCCCCCCGTCTGGGCCTAGTCACATTCTTGATCGGGCTACCTGAGAATGCGCTGTGTTGAAGCATGCGCCCTGATCAGGGCCCTGCTCTGGTGATAACGAACACGCCGAGATCCCGATCCCGGGGGTGAAACGGCGCCCGTTATTTCCCCCGATTTCACCCCAGCGCGCAGCGCGAGTTTTTCGCTCGCCACTCGCGGGCGTACCGTTTGATTGCCGGAGACGCCGGGTCCCCCGTTCTCGGTGTCCCGGCCGTGGGCCGTCGGTAGGTCCCGTATCGACGGCCCACCCTCCAACCCCCTTGAAGAGCGCGTTTCGCTTGTTACGCGTCCGCAATGAGCCATGCGTAGGGTCCTCGCATGGCGGATCTTTTCGAGGAGTACCGCCTCGGCCCCGGCTGGGACGAGATGTTCAGTGAGCTGGGCATGCCCCGGGCGAGCTACGAGGCGCTGCATGCCACGCTCCAGCCGTTGTCCAGCGCCGAGCTGGGCACCAGGGCCGAGGTGCTGGCGCGGGCGTTCCTCGACCAGGGCATCACGTTCGCGCTCAAGGGCGTCGAGCGGCCCTTCCCGCTGGACATCGTGCCGCGGATCATCGCCGCGGCCGAGTGGCGCTCGGTCGAGCTCGGCGTGGCCCAGCGGATCCGTGCGCTCGAGGCGTTCCTGGCCGACGTGTACGGGGCCGGGCAGGTGCTCGCCGACGGGGTGGTGCCCCGGCGGATCATCGCGACCAGCGCGCACTTCCTGCGGGCCGCGGCCGGGATCAACCCGCCCAACGGCGTACGCATCCATGTGGCCGGCGTCGACCTGATCCGGGACGAGCAGGGCACGTTCCGGGTGCTGGAGGACAACGTACGCATCCCGTCCGGGGTGAGCTACGTGATGGAGAACCGGCGGGCGATGGCCCAGGTGCTGCCCGAGGTGTTCGCGGCCACCCGGATCCTGCCGGTGGAGAGCTACCCGGCGATGCTGCTGCGGGCGCTGCGGGCGGCCGCGCCGGTCGGGGTGAGCGACCCGACCGTGGTGGTGCTCAGCCCGGGCGTCTTCAACTCGGCGTACTTCGAGCACGCGCTGATCGCCCGGGAGATGGGCGTCGAGCTGGTCGAGGGGCGCGACCTGGTCTGCGTCGGCAACGACATGGCGATGCGCACCACGGCCGGCGAGCAGCGGGTGGATGTGATCTACCGGCGGATCGACGACGACTTCCTCGACCCGGTGCACTTCCGGGCCGACTCGGTGATCGGGGTGGCCGGCCTGCTGAACGCGGCGCGGGCCGGGCGGGTGACGATCGCGAACGCGGTGGGCAACGGGGTCGCGGACGACAAGCTGCTCTACACGTACGTGCCGGACCTGATCCGTTACTACCTCAACGAGGAGCCGCTGCTCCCCAATGTGGACACCTATCGGCTGGACGAGCCGGGCGTGCTGGACGACGTGCTTCCGCGGCTGGACTCGCTGGTGCTCAAGCCGGTGGACGGGGCCGGCGGCGCGGGCATCGTGATCGGGTCGCAGGCGTCCGCGGGGGAGCTGCTCGCCGTACGGGAAAAGATCTTGGAAAATCCGCGCGGATGGATCGCCCAGCGTGAGGTGAAGCTCTCGATGGTGCCGACGCTGATCGGCAATCGGCTGCGCGGCCGGCACGTCGACCTGCGGCCGTTCGCGGTCAACGACGGCGAGAAGATCTGGGTGCTGCCCGGCGGGCTGACCCGGGTGGCGCTGCCCGAGGGCGCGCTGGTGGTCAACTCCAGCCAGGGCGGCGGCTCGAAGGACACCTGGGTGCTGGCCGGGGAGGACGACCTGGTGCCGTTCGAGGTGCCGTTCCGGCCGGCCGTGCCGTCACCGCTCCCGCCGGCCGCCAGCCCCGATCTGGGTCCCGGCGCCACCGGCGGCGAGGAGCAGCAACAGCAGCAGCAACAGGGGAGGTCGTCGTGCTGAGCCGCATCGCGGAGTCCCTGTACTGGATCGGGCGCTACGTCGAGCGCGCCGAGGACACCGCCCGCATCCTCGACGTGCACCTGCAGCGGATGCTGGCCGACCCGTGGACGCAGGAGGACTCGGCCTGCCGTTCGCTGCTCGCGGTGATGGGCATGCCGATCGTCGACGGGCCGTTCACCTCGGCCCAGGTGATCGGGCTGCTCGGGCTGGACGACCGCAACCCGTCCTCGGTGGTCGGCGCGCTGGCCGCGGCCCGGGAGAACGCGCGCGGCTCCCGTGAGACGGTCTCCTCGGAGATGTGGGAGTGCCTGAACGCCACCTGGCACGGCCTGCCCAACGCCCGGCGCCGAGTCGAGCAGCAGGGCGTGCACGCGTTCTTCCGCTGGGTGCGCGAGCGCTGCGCGGTGATGGCCGGGCTCACCGACGCGACCATGAGCCGGGACGAGGGCTGGCTCTTCCTGGTGCTGGGCCGCAGCGTCGAGCGGGTCGACATGACCGCGCGGCTGCTGCGTACCCATGAACGGGCCGGCGGCAGCATTCCCTCCTGGATGACGCTGTTGCGCTCCAGCGGGGCTTGGGAGACCTTTTTGCGTACGTATCGAGGCGCCCTCGACGATCGCCACGCGGCCGAGTTCCTGCTGCTCGACCGCTTGTTCCCCCGGTCGGTCTTCGCCGCGCTGTCCACCGCAGAGGGCTGTCTGTCCGATCTGGAGCCCGATCCGGGCCGGGCCGGCGTGGCCACCGACGCGCAGCGGATCGTCGGGCGGGCCCGCACCAACCTCGAGTTCCGCGGCGCCGACGAGCTGATCGGCGAGATGTCGTCGGTGCTGGCCAGCTTGGAGAAAACGTGTTCGCAGGTGAATGACGCGGTGTCCCGGCGCTACTTCCGGCAGACCAGCGCTGTCAACTGGGTGCGGGGGGCGGTCGCATGATTTTTTCCTTTCGGCGCGTCTCGGAGGGCACAGCGTGACGGTGGATTCGTGGCGGCTGCGGATTCAGCACAAGACCGGCTTCGACTACGCCGGTCGGGTGTCGTCGTCGTACAACGAGGCCCGGATGTGGCCGCGCAACGAGGCCCGGCAGGCGGTGCTCGACGCCCGGGTCGAGGTGTGGCCGCCGGCCCGCACGTACCGGTACGAGGACTACTGGGGCACCGTGGTCACCGCGTTCGACGTGCACGCCCAGCACGAGGCGCTCACCGTGACCGCGACGTCCACGGTGGAGACACTGCCCGCCGGCGACCTGCTCGCGGCCGGCGAGGGCCCGGGGTGGGACGCGCTCGACCGGCCGGAGGCGATCGACCGGTGGTACGAGTTGCTCGTCCCGAGTACCCGTACCGGCCTCGACGACGAACTGCGCGGCATCGTCGCCGACATCAAGGGCGCGCACGCCACCCCGCACACGGCGGCGCTGGCGGTCTGCGAGTTCGTCCGCGGCGAGGTGACCTACCAGCCCGGCGCGACCGGGGTGCAGAGCGACGCGCTGCACGCGTGGACCCAGCGCAAGGGCGTCTGCCAGGACATCAGCCACCTGACCGTGGGCATGCTGCGCGAGATGGGGCTGCCGGCCCGGTACGTGTCCGGCTACCTGCACCCGGCGCCGTCGGCGGGCATCGGGGACAGCGTGGTCGGGCAGAGCCACGCCTGGGTGGAGTGGTGGGTGGGCCGGTGGACGGCCTTCGACCCGACCAACGGGGTGCCGGTCGGCGAGCGCCACGTCGTGGTCGGGCGGGGGCGGGAGTACGGTGACGTGCCGCCGCTCAAGGGGGTCTACGCCGGGCCGAAGGCCACCGGACAGGGCGTCGAGGTCACCATCACTCGCCTACGCTGAGGTCGTGCCCGCGCTGATCTCGCCCACCGTCGACCTGCAAGCCTCGTTCCTGCGTGCCATGGCGGAGCATCGGGCGGAGGGCCGCGGCCTGCCCTCCGACCAGTCCAATGTGGGCATGTACCTTCGCGTCTACGGGGCCACCTGGGACGACAAATCCGAGTTCTCGCGGTTCGTCGACGACCTGCTCGCCCAGGCGCTCGAGGACACGCCGCGGCCCGCGGTGTTCGTGCCCACGACCTCCCTGTGGTGGGTCGAGGGCGACGAGTATCTGGGGCGCCTCGGCATCCGGCATCGGCTGGCGCCGGGCCGTACCGGCGAGCGAAACGGTCATATCGGGTACGACGTCCGCCCGTCGGCGCGGCGGAAGGGCCACGCGACGGCCATGCTCGCGGCCGCGCTTCCGATCGCGGCGTCCCTGGGGCTGAAGCAGGTGCTGATCACCTGCGACGACGACAACGTCGCGTCGCGTCGCACGATCGAGCTCAACGGCGGCGCTCTGCACGACCAACTGGACGAGAAGCTGCGGTTCTGGCTTCCCGCGTCTTGAATCTTGCCAGTGGCAAGTTAAGATCGCGCGATGGCGAGGCCGACCTATCATCACGGCGATCTGCGCCGGGCGCTGCTGACCGCCGTCGAGGAGGCGATCACCGAGCAGGGCGTGGCCACGCTGAGCATGCGCGACCTGGCCCGCCGGGCCGGGGTCTCGCACACCGCACCCACCCATCACTTCCGGGACCGGGCCGGGCTGCTCACCGCGTTCGCGATCGAGGGCTTCGAGCAGCTGGCCAAGGCGCTGGGGACATCCCGGCTCGCCAGCAACAGCCTGGTCGAGCTGGGTGTGACCTACGTCCGGTTCGCGGTCACCAAGCGAGCGATGTTCGAGGTCATGTTCCGCACCGACCTCTACCACGCTGACGATCCCGGCCTGCTGGCCGCCCGGGCGAAGGCCGCCGATGCCCTCTACGCCGCCGTGACCGAGCTGCCCGACGGGCTCGGCCAGCCGGCCAAGCCCTGCGCCGCCGAAACTGCCCCGCCCGAGGTCCGCGCCGCGGGGCTGGCGGCGTGGTCGATGGCACACGGATTTGCCACGCTGTGGTTGACCGGCGCCTTTCCCGACCGTGACCGCGACCCCGCTGAGACAGCCCGGCACCTGTTCACGGAGCTCAGCCGCGAACGCACGCCCTGACGCTCAGTCGATCGTGCAGACCACCGCGCCGGCCGTGACCGTGGCGCCGACCTCGACCGACAGCCCGGCGACCGTGCCCGACTTGTGGGCCTGCAGCGGCTGCTCCATCTTCATCGCCTCGACCACGACGATGGTGTCGCCCTCCTGCACCTCGTCGCCGTCGGAGACCGCGACCTTGACGATCGTGCCCTGCATCGGGGCGGTCAGTGCGGCCGCGCCGCCCCCCGCCGCGGTCGCGGCCGCGCCACCACCCGACCGACGCGCACTGGGCCGGGCGGCGGGTGCGGAACTCGTACCGGAGAAAAGGTTTTTGGGCAGACTCACCTCGAGTCGCTTTCCGCCCACCTCGACCACGACGGTCTCGCGCTCGGCCGGCGCGGCGGCAGCCGCCGGCGCGGTGAAGGGCGCGACCCCGCCCGCCCACTCGGTCTCGATCCATCGGGTGTGGACGGTGAACGGCGCGGCCGTGAACGCCTCGTCGCGCACCACCGCGCGGTGGAACGGCAGCACGGTGGCGATGCCCTCGACCACGGTCTCGTCGAGGACGCGGCGGGAGCGCTCGAGCGCCTCCTCGCGGGTCGCGCCGACCACGATGATCTTCGCGAGGAGGGAGTCGAAGTTGCCGCCGATCACGCTGCCCGCCTCGACGCCCGCGTCGACCCGCACGCCCGGGCCGAGCGGCCAGGTCAGCGACGTGACCGTGCCGGGCGCCGGTAGGAAGTTACGGCCCGGGTCCTCCCCGTTGAGGCGGAACTCGATCGCGTGGCCGCGGGGCGCCGGGTCGTCGGTGAGCGCCAGCGTCGCGCCGTCGGCGATGCGGAACTGCTCGCGGACCAGGTCGAGGCCGGCGGTTTCCTCGCTGACCGGGTGCTCGACCTGAAGCCGGGTGTTGACCTCGAGGAACGAGATGGTGCCGTCCTGGCCGACCAGGTATTCCACCGTGCCGGCGCCGTGGTAGCCCGCCTCGCGGCAGATCGCCTTGGCGCTCGAGTGGATCTGGGCGCGCTGCGCGTCGGTGAGGAAGGGGGCCGGCGCCTCCTCCACCAGTTTCTGATGGCGGCGCTGCAGCGAGCAGTCGCGGGTGCCGACCACCACGACGTTGCCGTGCGTGTCGGCGAGGACCTGCGCCTCAACGTGCCGGGGGCGATCGAGATAGCGCTCGACGAAGCACTCGCCCCGCCCGAACGCGGCCACCGCCTCGCGGGTCGCGCTCTCGAACAGCGCCGGGATCTCCTCGAAGGTACGGGCGACCTTGAGCCCCCGGCCGCCACCGCCGAACGCCGCCTTGATCGCCACCGGCAGGCCGTGCTCCCGGGCGAAGGCGATGATCTCGTCGGCGCCGGCCACCGGCTCGGGCGTGCCGGCCACCAGCGGGGCGCCCGCGCGCTGGGCGATGTGCCGGGCGGTGACCTTGTCGCCGAGGTCGCGGATCGCCTGCGGGGTCGGCCCGACCCAGGTCAGCCCGGCGTCGAGCACGGCCTGGGCGAACTCGGCGTTCTCGGAGAGGAAGCCGTAGCCGGGGTGGACCGCGTCGGCGCCGCTGCGGGCGGCGACGTCGAGCAGCTTGTCGATCCGCAGATAGGTCTCGGCGGCGGTCTCGCCACCCAGTGCGTACGCCTCGTCGGCGAGCCGGGCGGGCAGGCCGTCGCGGTCGCTGTCGGCGTAGACGGCGACGCTGTCGAGACCGGCGTCCTGGCAGGCTCGGATCACCCGGACGGCGATCTCGCCACGGTTCGCGATCAATACCTTGCGCACGGCCTGAGCTTAGTGGCAACGGCCGACAGTTCTACTCTGAAGTAGTGTCCGCTACGCGCATGATGATCCTCGGGCTGGTGCAGTGGATGCAGCCCGTCCACGGCTACGACGTGCGGCGCGAGCTGCTCAGCTGGAGTGCCGACAAATGGGCCAACGTGCAGCCCGGTTCGATTTATCACGCGTTGCGGAAGCTCAGCGAGGAGGGCCTGCTGCGCGAGGTGGGCACCGAGCAGGTGGGCGGGCGGCCGGCCCGCACCTCGTACGAGATCACCGAGAAGGGCAAGGGCGAGTTCCAGACGCTGCTGCGCGACAACTGGTGGAACCACACGGTGGCGCCCGATCCGTTCATGGCGGCGTTCGCCTTCCTGCCGGCCCTGTCCCGGGAAGAGGCGGCGGCGGCGCTGCGCAACCGGGCCTTGCAGCTGCGGGCGGGTGTCCAGCAGCTGGAGGCGGCCACTGCGGCCGACTGGGCCGACCAGAAGCCGATCTACGTGGCCTGGATGTGGGAGTTGTCGATCGCCCGCGCCGAGGCGGAGATCGCGTGGTGCGAGCGGACGGCCAAGAAGGTCGAGGCCGGCGCCCCGTACATGCCCGGTCTTAATCAAGTTTGACTAGTAAAACTTGACCATCGTACGCTGCCCGCATGATAGAGACTCGCGGGTTGCGCAAGTCGTTCACGTCGCGCCAGGGGCGCGAGAAGAAAGCCATCGAGGCCGTACGCGGCGTGGACCTCGACGTTTCGGAAGGGGAAATCTTCGGGTTCCTCGGCCCGAACGGAGCCGGCAAGACCACCACGCTGCGCATGCTCGCCACCCTGATCGAGCCTGATGGCGGCACCGCCACGATCGCCGGCGCCGACCTGCTCCGCGATCCCGGCGAGGTACGCCGCCGGATCGGCTACGTCGCCCAGGGCGGCAGCACGTGGGATGACTCGACCGCGCGGGAGGAACTGGTGCTCCAGGCGCGCCTGTACGGCGCGAGCAAGGCGTCGGCCCAGGCCCGTGCCGCGAGCGTCCTCGAGGGCTTCCAATTGAGCGAGTACGCCGATCGCAAGTGCAAGACGTACTCGGGCGGCCAGCGGCGCCGGGTCGACATCGCGCTCGGCATCATCCACGAGCCGAAGGTCGTCTTCCTGGACGAGCCGACCACCGGCCTCGACCCGCAGAGCCGGGCCCACATGTGGGACGAGATCCGCCGTCTGCGTGCGGAGGGCATGACGGTCTTCATCACCACGCACTACCTGGACGAGGCGGACGCGCTCTGCGACCGGATCTCCATCATGGACAACGGCGAGATCGTCGCCTCCGGCACGCCCGCCGATCTCAAGCGCGAGATCTCCGGCGACGTGGTCCGCGTCGGCCTGCCGGTGGGCGCGGTCGCGGCGGCGGCCCAGGCTCTGGAGAATTACAAGATCGAGACGTACGACGACAGCGTGCGCCTCTTCGTCGACGACGGCGCCACGGCGATCCCGCAGATCCTGCGTGCCCTCGATGCCGCCGACGTCCCGCTCGGGGCGATCGAGCTGCACCGGCCCAGCCTCGACGACGTCTTCCTCACCAAGACCGGCCGATCCCTGCGGGAGAGCTGACATGAAGCTGCTGCGTGACACCTCGCTGATCTTCCAACGTCAGATGCAGTTGCTCCTGCGCAACCCGGTCTGGATCTTCGTGGGCGTGTTCCAGCCGGTGATGTACCTGCTGTTGTTCGCGCCGCTGCTCAAACCCGCGCTCCAGGTGAGCTCCAACGCCGAGGCGTACGAAATCTTCGTCCCTGGTCTGTTGGTTCTGCTGGCCATCTTCGGGGGCCTGTTCCAGGGCTTCGGGCTGATCGCCGAACTGCGCGCCGGCGTGATCGAGCGATCGCGGGTGACTCCGGTCAGCCGGTTGGCGCTGCTGCTCGGCCGCTCGCTGCGGGACGTGGTCTCACTGATCGCCCAGGCCGTGATCATCACGCTGCTGGCGCTGATCTTCGACCTGCGCGTGTTCCTGGGCAACCTGCTGCTGGCCTACCTGATGCTTGCGCTGATCTCGCTGATGACCTCGGCGCTCAGCTACGGGGTGGCGCTGGTGGTGAAGAGCGAGGACGCGCTGGCGCCGCTGATGAACACGGTGGCCCAGCCGGTGCTGCTGCTCTCCGGGATTCTGCTGCCGCTGACGTACGCGCCCGGCTGGCTGCAGGGGATCGCCAATTGGAACCCGTTCTCGTGGGCGGTGGACGGGACGCGGGCATTGTTCCGCGGCGACCTGGGCGCGCCCGCGGTCTGGCAGGGTTTGCTCATCATGGCCGTGCTGGCCGCCGCGGCGGTCGGCTGGGCGGCCCGGGAGTTCGCTCGTAGCGTGCGGTGATTTGCGGCTTGCGGCTTGCGGCTTGCGGTGATTTGCGGCTTGCGGACTGCGGTGATTTGCGGATTGCGGTGATTTGCCTGACTCGCTCGATTTGGTCGGGTCAGGCCCGCCACAGGTCGGTGATCGAGGCGCCCATCTCGATGAGCAGCTTGCGCAACAACGGCAGGGACAACCCGATCACGTTGCCCGGGTCGCCCTCGATCCGCTCCACGAACGCGGCCCCCCGCCCGTCGATGGTGAACGACCCGGCCACGTTGAGCGGCTCATCGGTGGCCACGTACGCAGCGATCTCCTCGTCGGTGACCTCCGCGAAGTGCACCACGGTGGTGCCGACCGCCTCGGCCTGACGCCCGCTGACCAGCCCCGTCAGGTGATGCCCGGTGTGCAGCACGCCGTCGCGGCCGCGCATCATCGCCCAGCGCTTGGCGGCCTCCTCGGCGTTCGCCGGCTTCCCGAAGACCTGCCCGTCGAACGCCAGCACCGAATCACACCCGAGCACAAGAATCCCCGGATCCGGCGGCAACTCGGCGGCCACCGCGCGCGCCTTCATCCGAGCGAGCACGAGGCAAAGCTCATAGGCGTCCGCGGCCTCGACGACGGACTCATCCACCCCACTGACCATCACCTCGGCATCGATGCCCGCGGCGCTCAGCAGAGCACGCCGCGCCGGGCTGGCCGAGGCAAGGACAAGCCGATAGTTGATGTCGTTTCCCACGCCCCCGAGGCTACAAGCCCCAACCCCACCGAAGGACCACAGAACCCCGCGTTTCAACCCGAAGTTTCAGCCCCGGCGCCCTCGCCGCCGCACCAGGAGAACCCCCACCACCCCACCGACCACAACGAGCCCGACCACCGCCCCAACCACAAACGACGTGCGGCCCGAGGCGGGCGGCGCCTCGGGCGCGGTGGCGGCGATCGTAGCCCCCGGATCGAGATACCCATCCTGCCCACTCCCCGCAGCGCTTGCCGTGGCGGTGGCAGGGGCGGTCGCGCTAGCAAGCGGCGGCACGTCAGCAGTCAACGCCTTCACGACGTTCAACTCGCCGTAGCCACACTCGCTGTCCCGCCCCGGCGGCCCGATGTCATCGGCGGTAGCGGTCAGCCGATGGATAACCTCCCGAGCCGACAGCCGAGGAAATTTCGCCCGCACCAGAGCAGCCGCCCCAGAGACAATCGCCGCAGCCGGCGACGTCCCCGTGCTGTCTACGTAGCTGGACTTCGGCTGAGCTGTTCTGACCTTGTCGCCGGGCGCGCAGAGCTGAACCTTGGGGTCGTCAATGGAGAAGGACGCATGCTTGCCGTCCCGCCCAGTAGCGCCGACGACCAGCACGCCATCGATCGCGGCAGGGTAGTCGATGATTGCCGACTCCGGCGAGTTGCCGACGGCGGCTACGACCACGACGTTGGCGTGCAGGGCGTCCGCCACCGCGTCTTCGATGTCGGAGTCTGGCCCCGTTCCCACCGAGACGTTGATGACGTCGGCGCCACTCTTCACGGCTTGCTCGATGCCCTTGCCGAGATTCGCCTTGTCGGCCTCTTCCGGAGTGTTTTCCACCTTGACCGGCAGGACCTTGGCGGCTGGCGCGATTCCCAGCACGCCGTCACTCCCTCGCCCGTGCGCGGCAATTACCGCGGCCATGTTGGTGCCGTGGCCGGAATTGTCGTCCTGCCCATTGCCGGTTTCGCCGCTCACGGTGGTCGCGCCGGCGAGGAGGTTCCGCCGCAGATCGGGATGCGGATAGGTCCCGCTGTCGACAACCGCGACGGTGACGCCGGCGCCCTCGGTGATGGCATGTGCTTGGGAGATGTGCAGGGTCCTCAGGTACCACTGGGCGTACCGGGTGTCGTCGGCGAGCGCTGGGCCGGGTGGAGCCGCTATGACGGCCGTGACAACGGCGGCTCCCGTTGCCGCTAGGAATCTGAGTCGCATTCTCAGCCGAGTCCAATCACGGGTCCTGGGTCGATCGGTCGTTCCCGCGGCGGCAGGACGATCGGGTCAACGCCCTCAGCGATCTCCCACGGATTTTCGGGATCCCATCGTGGCCGGTCGTCGTCGTGGCGAGGTCCGGGCCGCCTTCCCGCGCCGGATCCGTACAGGCCAGTGGGATGCTCGCCGGCTTCCGACCCGCTGATGCCTACACCGCGCCGCGAACCTAGCGCACGCCCTCCCTCCCCGATAACCCCGCCAACCGGATTGATACGGCGCGCTGTGGTGCGTCGAGATCTCGACTGAGCCGAGCCCGCAGCGGGAACGCCCCCGAAGAAGCCGCTCGGAGTCGTGGCTCGCGTTGTTCCCTCGGGGATGCTCGCTCCGGGACGAGTCGTGCCCTCACGAGGCATCCCGCCATCCGGCCGCGTGCCTGGCCTGCTCGGAGGTATGGGCGAACCGATCGCGGGAAATATCCCGGCACTCGGCGGCGGAAGAACGGGAATCGATAGTGGACCGCTTGTTCCGCCGGGGAACGCCGGGTCGATGGGATTGCTCCGGATAACGGACGGCGATAGCACCGTGGGCTGGGCGACGCCGCCCAGGATCAGGCCGGGCTGGGATCCGTCAACGCCAGGCGTCGGCAAGATCGTTGTCGAGCGCGCGGACGTGCTCGGCGTCCTGTGAGCGGCCGGTCTCGGGACGATTGGCGGAATCGGCGGGGCGACATGGTGGTCACCGGTGACGGGCGTCGCAGCGTCGCCTCGTTCAGTGATCGTCTTGTACTGGGCCGGCTTGACTATTTGGGACTGGGCTTCGGCCAGGTCGGTGCTCACGCTGCTGAGCAGCTTCACGGCCTGCAGGCGGAGTTCTTCCTGGCGCTGCAGGGCGACTGAAGGGGTGCCGCCTTGGAGGGGCAGGGCCGCTTTGTTGGTCTGGTACTCCTGGTAGATCATTTGCATCTTGGCCTGCGCCTGCCCGATGGACCCGGTGACCACGGAAAAGGCACGGTGATTGGCGATGGATGCCTCGTAGGTCTCGTTGACGTTGCTGATCAGCTCGTCGAGACGGTCCAGGTAGGCCGCCGCGGCCGGGCTCTTTTGGGGTGGCCAGACCGCCGCGAGGTTGCTTCGGTACTCCTGCATCTGCCACAGGTGGTCGCCGAGCAGTTGGGCGGACTTGTTCCACGCCTCGACCAGTTGCCAATGCGCCTCGATATCGGGGTTTTGGATCAGACGCTGCATCAAGTCGAGCGTCATCGACTCCCAGGGCGTTCCTCCGCCACCGTCGCCTGTGTCCAGCATGGGCCACATCCTTGCCGGGTGCTCGGCCGGGATATGCGCCCCGGCCGAATGCCGTTAGCGCGTCGCGGATCGCATGGGGAAGTTGGTCGTAGCCGCAGTGGAGAATCTGATCTTATTTGCGGCTAGGGGGGCGACGCATAGGCAAGGGTAGTCAATCGGCGCCACTGTCGAAGAAATAATCCGGCGCCTGTGGATAACCTGATCGGGTGGGCGCCGATTAATGATCGACGATCAATTGTGTTGCGACCGGAAGATAGATCAGGTCAGGAGTTGCGCCGGCGTTGGCGGGCTACCAGCAGGGCCACCAGGCCGCTGGCGACGACGAGCCCGGCGACCAGTCCGAGGATCAGCGGGGTGCTGCTCGAGGCGGGCTGGGTGTCCTCATTGGTCGGCTGGGCGGCGGCCGTGGTCGCGCCCGGGTCGATGTAGTGGGCCTGCCCGTCGCCGGACGCGCCGGCCGAAGCGGTGGCAGCGGGAGACGCCGTGCCGTTGGCCAGCGGGGGCACGTCGGCGGTCAGGGCCTTGACGATGTTCAGCTCGCCGTAGCCGCACTGGTCGTCACGGCCGGGCGGCCCGATGTCGTCGGCGGTGGCCTCCAGGCGGTGGATGACCTCGGGGCCGGACAGGTTGGGGAACTTCGCCCGCACCAGAGCGGCCGCCCCAGACACGATGGGAGCCGACACTGATGTCCCGTCGACGTCGGCGTATCGGTTCTTGGGCTCGGCCGTGGTGATGTCCTTGCCGGGCGCACAGATGTCGACCTTTTTGTCGACGACCGAGAACGACGCGTGTTTCCCGTTGCGGTCGGTCGACCCGACTACGAGGACGCCGTCGATTGCCGCCGGATAGCTGAGGAGGGCTACCGTGCTGTAATTCCCTGCGGCTGCGACGACCACGGCGTCTTGGCTGATCGCTGCGTTTACTGCATTGACCAGATCGTCAGTTGGTCCAGTGCCGAGCGACATGTTGATTACTTTTGCGCCGTTAGCGGCGGCCCAGCCGACACCCTTCGCAACCGCCTCGACGGAAAACGTCTCGCCACTCTTCATGGTTCTTACCGGAAGGATCTTGGCCGAGGGCGCAATTCCGATCATTCCGTCATTGCTGTTCTTGCCATGGGCGGCGACAAGGGCGGCCACATTGGTTCCATGGCCATCCGGATCTGTGCGTCCGTCTCCCTTTCCGCCAGGCAAGAAGTTGGCTCCAGCCAAGAGGTTTTGCTGGAGATCGGGATGTGGATAGACCCCGGTGTCGATGACTGCGACGGTTACGCCGGATCCCTTGCTGATGGCTTGGGCCTGTGCGACGTTGAGGCTCTTCAGATACCACTCGTCATTCCGGATGGCATCCGCGAATGCTGGAGCCGCCGGAACCGTGACGACGGCCGCAAGGGTCAGAGCCCCTGCGGCCGCGGCGAATCGAAAACGCATGAGTCAGCCGAGCCCGATCGCCGGTCCCGGATCGACGCGCTGAGCCTCGATCGGCAACACCACGGGGTCGACGCCCTCAGCTGTCTCCCACGGGTTGTCCGGGTCCCAGCGCATGTCCTCGCCATCGTCTCGACGCCCAGGCCGCCGGCCGGTTCCGCCCTGGCCGTACATGCCGGAGGGGTGCTCGGAGGCGGACATACCGCCGACGCCGCGACGCGAGCCGAGGGCTCCTTCGCCCTCGCCGATGACCCCGCCAACCGGGTTGACACGGCGCGTTCCAGCCCCGCCGGCGCCTAGTCGGCCCATCCCACGGGTGCCAGGGCTACCGCCGATGACTCCGCCTGGCGCCATTCCTCGCAGGCCGCCCTCGGATAGACCGCCGCTGGACCGCAGGACTCCCTCACGCGGGACACCCAGGCTTCCCCCGCGCCCGATGCCGGGCGTGGTGGGTGTCAGTGGCGAGGTCCCGCCGGGCAGCAGTCCGGTGCTCGGCGGAAGGAGACCGGGGTTGGCTAATGGACCGCCGCCACCGGGGACGGCCGGCGAGATGGCGTTAATGCCCGGCGTGGTCGTCGGCAACGTGGGAGTGGTGCCACCGAGAACAATGCCGGGCTGCACCGTGCCGGTCGGGGTGACCGGAGTTGGTGTCGTCGGAATGGAGGTCGGAAACGTCGTCGTGGTCCCCGTCGGCGGCGTGGAGGTGGTTGTGCCACCGGCCAGGACCGGTGTGATCGGCGGAAGCGCGGGAGCGGTGTAGGTGTTTCCGTCTTGGATCGTCTTCTTGTCGTCGAACGGGTTACCCACCGTATAGGGGGTTGGCTTGATGATCTGGGCCTGGGCCTGCGCCAACTCCGTGCTCACCCCGCTGAGCAGGGTCGCGGCCTGAACGCGCAGCGCCTCCTGGCGGCCCGGGGCGACCGGCGGCTCGTCGCCGCTCGGGCTGGGGCTCGGTGTGGGCGTAGCGCTGTTCTGCTGCTGCGCCTGCTTGGCGGTGTAGGCGTCCAGCGCCGTTTTGTTGTTCGTGTACTCCTGGTAGATCTTGTCCATCTGGACCTGGGCCTGATAAATGGACCCGGTCGCGGCGGAGAGGGCTCCCTGGTTGGTGATCGACGCGTCGTACGTGTCGGAGAGGTTCTTGATCAGCTGGTCGAGCTGCTCGATATAGGCGGCAGCGGCTGTGCTCTTCTCCGGTGGCCAAGCGGCGGCGAGGTTATCCCGGTACTCCTGAACCTGGAACTTGTGCTCGTTCAGGAGATCCGCAGACTTTTGCCAGGCGCTTGCCAGCTTCCACTGCGCGTCGGTGCTGGGGTTTTGGATGAGCTGCTGCATGAACTCGAGCGTCATCGACTCCCACGGCGTGCCGCCGCCACCACCTCCGTCAAGCATCAGACCACCCCCGGGTCGGGCTGCTGAGATGTGAGGCCGACCTGGTCGAAAGCCTTGTCTACATCGCGTACCTTCGCGTGGGCGAACGCATCCGAGCCGCTGTAGGTGTCGCTGATGTCCTTGGCGGCGGTTGCGAAGTCTTTTGTCCCGTTCGCGTAGTTGTAGACGTTCTGGTGGGTTACGTCCATGGCCTCGTGGTGGACGAACAAGAACGTGTAGAGCTCGATGAACTCGCTCGGGGGATCGGGCAGCTTCGTCGACATCTCGTCGGTGACCGTGGTCAGGTGGGGGGCGTAGCTGTCCGCGACGTTTGCCGACAGCTTCTGGGCGAAGTGCTCCATCGCCTGGATGTCAGCCTCGATCTGGCTGAAGTCCGTATACCCGTAGTCGCGCATCCACGCGGGACCCAGGTCGTCCTCAGGAATCATGCGTGCCCTCCCCCGACCGAACCGCTCACGACGCCGGATCGCCGACGACGCATAGGTGAGAGTAGTCGGTCAACGCCAGCGCCGGGGAACCCCCTCCGGCGGCTGTGGACAGTCGAATCATCGGGGAATCGATCGATGGCCGATGATCTATTGGGGGAGGCCGGAGCGTCGCCACGAGGAGCTGACCATCGATGGGCGCGCGGACATCAGCCAGGCGGAAACGGTTGGCCGCGGGGAAACCGCATCCATCGAGATGGATCGGGCCGCGACGATCGCGACCAGGGCGGCCAGCTCCCGATCGGTCGGAATGCCGCGTACCACGGTGACCAGCGGTTCCTCATCCATCGACCGAGCGTACGATATGACACTGGCGGGTCCGGTGACACGCGTCCCACACTCGGCTGATCGATTCGCTGTCGCTGGACATGACCGGGTATTTTCTGCGTGATGTCATCTTCTCCCCCAGCCGTAGTCGCTGACCGTTACCGGCTCATTGCGCCGCTCGGTCAGGGCGGGATGGGTCGTGTCTGGCGGGCGACCGATGTCGTCCTGCACCGTGACGTGGCCATCAAAGAGCTGGTTCCGCCGCCCGGTCTGACCCCCGGCGAGCGGCAGGAGATGCGGGAGCGGTCGCTGCGCGAGGCGCGCGCGATCGCCCGGCTCAACAACGTGAACGTGGTCCGCGTCTTCGACGTGCTCCGGACGGATGCCGATCCCTGGATCGTCATGGAGTACGTTCCGTCCCGCTCGCTGCAGGACGCGCTGGCCGCCGAGGGCCCGGTCAACGCGATCCGGGCCGCCGAGATCGGCCTGGGCGTGCTCGGGGCCCTGCGCGCCGCGCACCGGGCCGGCGTCGTGCACCGCGACGTGAAGCCGGGCAACGTGCTGATCGGCGCCGACGGGCGGGTCGTGCTCACCGACTTCGGCCTGGCCACCGTGCCGGGCGACCCCAATGTCACGCGTACCGGCCTGGTGCTCGGCTCGCCGGCGTACATCGCTCCGGAGCGCGCCCGTGAGGGCACCGCCGGTCCCGCCGCCGACCTCTGGTCGCTGGGCGCCACCCTCTATGCCGCGGTCGAGGGCGCGTCGCCGTTCGCCCGTCCGTCCGCGATCGCCACGCTCGCGGCGCTGGCCACCGAGAACCCGCCGCCCGCCCGCAACGCCGGCCCGCTCAAGCCGGTGCTCAACGGCCTGCTGCGCAAGGACCCGTCGCACCGGATCAACGCGGAGGAGGCCGAGCGCCTGCTCAACCGGGCCGCCGGTCGTCGCTCCAAGCTCTCTTTCCCGATGAGCCCGACCATGCGCCGTCCGGGCGTGGGCCGCGACCGGCTGGGCGCGATGGGCCCGACCGGCGCCACCCCCGTGGTGCCCGGGCCACGACCGCCGGTGGCGCCGGCTCGGCCGGTGGATCCGCCGGGCCGTCCGCCGCTCACGGGTGGCCGCCCGGCGGCCGGCGAGGGCCGGCCGCCGGTTTATGTGCCGGGCAAGGCGCCCGTCGGCCGTTCCGACACGGACCGCCCGACCAGGGTCGACGCTCCCCGTCTCGACGCGACGCGGGTCGATACGCCACCGGTCCGAGACGAAAAAACTACAAGATTCTTCGGTACGCGTGACCGCTCCACAACCGCATCGGGTCAACCCTCGGGCTCGCCCCCGGTCCGGCCGGGCGCGACGTCCGCGAACCCCCCGACTCGCACAAGCCGGGGCGGGCCGGGCTCGTTCACGGCCGCGGATGTCGCCGCCAACCGCCGGCGCGAGGCCGCCCCCGAGCACGAGCAGTCCCTGGCCGACGCGACCTCGCTGGTCAGCCACGTCGACACCCCACCGGCCGACGCCACGACGGTGGTCGGCGGCCCGGTCGCGGACGCCACCACGGTGGTCGGCGGCCCGCCCGTCGACGCCACCACCGTCGGCGGCGGCCCGGTCGTCCCGCCGGCCGACGCCACCACGGTCGTCCCCGCTCCGCAACGCCCGAAGAAGGCCGACGCCACCACGGTCGTCCCCGCTCCGCAACGCCCGAAGAAGGCCGACGCCACCACGGTCGTCCCCGCTCCGCAACGCCCGAAGAAGAAGGCCAAGGCCGAGCCCGCGGAGGCGACGCGGCCCGAGGCGAGTCCGGCCGAAGAGCAGCTTGAGCCCAAGGCGAAGGTCACCGAGGCGTCCACGGCGAGCCCGGCCAAGGAGGCCCCGGCGAAGGCAGCGAAAGCCGAAGCCGCCGACCCCGCGACCGAGACCCCGGCCCAACCCGACCAGACCGACAAGTCGGAAATGTCCGCAGTGGGCACCGACCAGCCGGACGCCGGCAAGCTAGGACCGGACGTCGAAGAGCTCGAGAAGGACCAGCCGCAGCCAGTCGAGGCGGCCACGGCCCCCAGCGAGCTCGACACGGAGGCCGACGAGCCCGACCAGCCGACCGGGCCCGCCAACCCGAAGGCCAAGCCCGAAGAACTGCCCGCCGGGCCCGCCAAGCCGACGGCCGAGCCCGAGGAGCTGTTGGCCGGGTCCGCCAAGCTGACGGCCGAGCCCGAAAAGCTGACGGCCGAGCCAGACCAGCCGACCGCCGGGCCCGCCGATCTGACGGCCGAGACCGATGAGCCCACGGCCGACCCCGACGAAGACCCGGACGACCTCGCCCCCGTCTCCCCGCCGCTCGGCCGCTCCCATCGACCGGCCTGGCGCCCGATGGAGGTCCGCCCCTCCGCCCGCCCCGGCGTCACCGTCTTCGGCACTCGCCTGACCTACGCCCAGGCCGGCATCGGCGGCGCCGTCCTGCTGATCGTTCTGGTCCTGCTGATCGTGCTCGCCGTGAAGGCCTTCGGCTCCGACAACCCCGCGGCCACCAGGCCCAACGCCGCTCCCAACCCCGTCTCCGTCAAGCCGACCGGTACGGGCAGCGGCACCGGCCAGCCCAGCAACGGCCAGCCCAGCAACGGCCCCTCGACGACCCCGTCCAGCGTCGCCCCCACCACCCAGGCGCCCACCTCCGGCGCCCCGGGCGCCTTCACCCTGCCCGCCGGCTGGAAGCTGTACACCCAGAAGGCCACCTCCGGCGCCCCCGCCTTCACCATCCCGATCCCGAACGGCGCGGGGATCAGCGGCGGCCAGGGCGTCTCGGTCCAGTTCCGCTGGAACAACCGCCTGCTGATCGTGGATCGCACCAATACCCCGCAGCCCGACGCCTATCAGGACCTGAAGCAGAAGGAGGCCGCGGGCAACAACAAGCGCGGCTACTCGCTGCTCAAGATCGGCCCGGTGCAGTACCGCGACTACGACTCGACGGCCGACTGGGAGTACCTGTACACCGCGGACAGCGGCAACCCGCAGCACGTGATCCGGCGCAACATCCGGGTCGACGCCCACTCCGCGTACATGCTGTCGTGGTATGTCTCGCCGCAGGACTGGGGTCCCTCGCAGACCGATCTTCGGACTCTTTACCAGGGCTTTCAGCCGGGCTGACGCCACCGATGTGCGTGCGGCCGCAGGAATGGGTAGTTCCTACGGTGTCACGGATGGAGGTGCAGTGTCATGAACTGCCGACGGCACGGCAGCAAGCCCACGATCGCTCTCTGGATGTTGATCGCGCTCGCCGACCTGGCGATTCTGATCGCCGCCACCGGCGTGACCACCATGCTGCTGATTCTGGCCGGCCTGATCGCGCTGGCCGGCGGGGTGGTCGCCGCGCGCGCGTCTCTCGGCCGGCCCGCCGCCGGTAAGCCGGTGGCCCGCCGGCGCGCATAGCGTGATCGGCTACAGTCCCCGGCGTGTCGATCGACGGTGTGACGGACCTCTGGGACAAGCTGCTCGGCGCTCAGCCGGACCCGCCCGGCCTGCTGGTGCTGCTCACCGCGCTGGCCG
>Ga0307509_10003554_pt1 | contig 23482 bp, 23 predicted proteins | sample 10_EM_MG_FD_202245 | JGI IMG/M metagenome (GOLD analysis project Ga0307509, IMG submission 202245) | Populus trichocarpa ectomycorrhiza microbial communities from riparian zone in the Pacific Northwest, United States - 10_EM | ecosystem: Host-associated > Plants > Roots > Unclassified | place... | reverse complement strand
GTGGTCGCGGCGGCCTGCACCAGCACGGTCCGGCCGATGCGGTGCTGCTGCAGCAACGGGCGCAGGTCGTCGGGCAGAAAGTCGCGACACAGCGGCTGCAGCGCCGGCAGCTCCGGGCGCAGCCAGGCGTAGTCGCCCCGGCTGAAACGCCAGAAGTGCTGGTGAGCGTCGACGCGCGTGATCACGATTCGGCCGGGCGCCTCAACGACATCGAGGCGAGTTCACAAATGAATAAGATGTTCATATGCGAATAATCTACGATCGAGCTCGCCGAGCTGCTCCTCTGATTTACCCTCGATGGGCGTCAGAATCGGGCCCGGTCTCGCGCCGATTGACCCAACCCGTTCGTGCCACGTGACCACTGAAACAGACCGATACCGCGCGCCTGCTCTCGACAAGGGCCTGGACATCCTCGAACTGCTCGCCGCGCAGCCCACGGGCCTGACGCGCGCAGAGATCGTCAAGGCGATGGGGCGCAGCCAGAGCGAGATCTACCGGATGCTGGAGCGGCTCGTGGTGCGTCAATACGTCACCCGCTCGCAGGAAGGCGACCGCTACGCGCTGAGCCTGAAGCTCTTCGTGCTCGGCACTCGCCACCCGCCGGTCGACCGGCTGGTGGCGCGCGCGCAGCCGCTGATCGACATCTTCACGAAGGCTGCCGAGCAGTCCTGCCACATGGGGGTCTACGACCGCGGCAACATCACGGTCGTGGCCCAGGTCCACAGCCCGAACAACTGGGGCTTGTCGATCCGCCTGGGTGCTCGTGTGGGCCTGATCAACACGGGCTCTGGCCATGTGCTGCTGGCGTTCCAGACCGACCAGCAGCGCGCCGAGATGCTGGCCCAGCACCATGCCGTCGACGGCGAAGTGCCGATGGGCGGCGACGAGCTGGCGGCCACGCTCCAGCAGGTGCGCAGCCTGGGCCGCTGGCAAGGCGACAGCAAGCAGGCCTCCGGTGTCGTCGACATCTCCGTCCCGGTCTTCGGTCCGCGCGGCGAAGCCATCGCGGTGCTGACCTGCCCGTTCATCCGGCGCATCGACCGCCACGTCGGCCCCGACCTCGACACCACCTGCGGGCTGTTGCAGCAAGCGGCCCGCGACCTCTCGATCGACTGACGCCTGATCAGGGCACAGGCCCGAGCGTGGCGCCTACGGCAAGAAGTTCAGCCCTTCCGGCAACGGCGGCGTGATCGGCATCTCGAACACCGGGCCGGCGCCATCGGGGTCGATCACCAGCGTGCCGTTCGATGCGAAGAAGACCGCGATCTGGGTCTGCGCCGCGACCGCATACGGCGCCGCTGCGGCGATGCCGATGTTGGTCAGGAAGGTGTGCGGGTTCTTCGGTATCGCGCCGCCCGTTGCCAGGTAGGCCAGGTCGTTGCGGTAGTACAGTGCGCGGTCGGCGAGATCGCCGGCACGCAGGATCGCCGTGGCGGTCGGGTTCGGCACGGTGACATCGCCCTTGGCGAACTGCACGATCACCGGCTTCGGCGCGTTGCCGTGCAGCGGCTGCTTGCGGATGTACGGCGCATACGACACCGGGTTGCCCGATTGCTGCACCCACGTGTTGTGCTCGAGCACCTGCTGGATCGCCGTCGACCCCGGCACGTTGTTGACCAGCGCCGGCAGGTTGCGCAGCGGCATGTTCTCGTTGAAGTTGAGGTTGAACGGCACCGGCACGCCAGGCGTCGGCGCGACGTTGAGCAGCTGCGGCTGGCGCGTCGCCAGTGCGATGGCGGTCAAGAAGCGGAAGGCACCGAGGCGCGCGACCTCGGTGATCGAGCCGCCCGGCACGTTCGGCACGCCCGCCTTCACGGCGCCTTCGATGCCGAGGAAGATCGTGCCGTAGATGCCGCCGAAAGACTGGCCCGCGTAGTAGATGCGGTTCTTGTCGAGGTCGACGCTGCCGTCGCCGTCCACGTCGATGCCGACCTGGATCTGCCGCACCAGCTGCATCATGTCGACCACCGTCTGGCGCAGCCCGTCGCGGCTCGAGACGATGGACTGCGCCCCGACGGCACCCACGCCTTCGGTCGAGTCGATCGTGCCGTTGCCGTCTTGATCGAAGCCGCGGCCGCCCGAGGGCACGACCACCGGCGTGCCGGCCGTCGGGATCACGTTGAGCGTGCCGGCCGCGCCGCCGCCATGGCCGACGACGCTGATCGCGATCGTCGCGATGCCCTTTGATGCGAACACCGACGCCACCGTCCACGGCGCGCCGTACATGCTGTCGGTGAAGCCGTGGCCGAAGATCGCGACCGGCCAGCCGCCCGCCGGCCGCGCGCCGCTCGGCAGGAACAGCTCGAACACGAGTTCGTTGCTCGACTGCGGCACCGGGTGGCCGGTCAGCGTGCCGGTCGCGGGGATGACCTGCGCCGCGGTCTCGTAGTTGGGCGAGCTGAACTTGCCGAACGCCACGCGGCCGACCGCGCCGGGGATCACGTTCAGCGCCGGCGTCGGCACGTACGAGGCCGTGAACGCGGGCGCGGTGCCGGTCTGCTGCAGCCACTGGATGCCGGCCAGGCCGGCGACCGGGAACACCGCGCGCGCCGTGCCGCCGTTGCCGATCATGAAGCTGGCCGGCGATGGGGTCGAGCGCTGGATCTGCTGGTGGATCTTGGCCAGGTCCGCGCTGCTGCTCTGCGTCGTGAACAGGCTCAGCGCGACCACGCGCGAGTGCGGTGCGCGGGCCACGTGTTCGCCGTCGCGCAGCGCATTGCGATAGCCCATCAGCTCGTGGTCTTGCGCTTCGGCCCGGCTCGGCGCCTGACGGAACTGGCCGTAGCGGCCGACCTCGATCGGGTCGCCGGCCGCGTCGCGGATGCCGTTGGTCACGACCAGCACGTAGCGCGAGTGCTCCTGCAGCAGCTCGTCCGATTCGAACACCAGCGTCTTGGCGGCAACGTCCCACGCGACCTGGTTGATGCCGACCTTGTGGCCGAAGCCCAGGCCGGTCAGCGTGTCGCCGAGGTTCACGAGGTAGACCGTCTCGCTCGTGACACTGGCGAGATCGATGTCGCCGGTGAACGGCACGCTGATGCGCGGCTGCGTGTTGAAGCCGTCAAGCGTGTTGATGACGTCGATGTCGGCGCAGTCGGACACCTGCACCGTGCAGTCCGGCTTCGGCAGCTTGACGCGCTTGAAGGTGTTCTGGGTCCAGTCGGGCTGCGTGAAGCGGTCGCTCGGGAACGGGCTGGTCGTCGGGCTCGAGAAGTCGAACTTGACGCTGACCCCCGCGGCCAGCGAGAGCACGGGGGCCGCGAGCAGCGCGGCGATCGCGGCCAGGCGAGGGGTGATGCGGCGGCTGCGCGGCGCGGACGCACGGTCCGAGAGCGCCGGGGTGAGGCGAGTCTGCATGCGATGTCTCCTGAGGTTTTTTTGTGGGGCGGCGCAGGGACGGGCTCGCCAGCGAGCCGGCCCGAGGTCGCGCCTTGCTTATATCGTCTCGGCCGGGCCGGCGGCGCTAGGGATAGTCCTGCCCGCAGGCGCTCAACCCCGCGATTCGAGGTAGTCGCAAGCCAGGTGCGCGAGCGCGCGCACGCCGAGCACGAAGCTGCGTTCGTCGGCGAAGAATTTCGGCGAATGGTTGGATGCCGCCTTCGTCGGCTCGACGCCGGGCGGCGTGACGCCGATGAAGAAGAACAGGCCCGGCACGATGCGCTGGAAGAACGAGAAGTCTTCCGCGCCGGTCACTTTCGGGACCAGCTGCAGCCCGTCGGGCCCGGCCACGCGTTGCAGCGTCGGCACCATCGCCTGCGTCAGCGCGGGGTCGTTGACGGTCACCGGGTAGTTCTTGTTGATGCAGACTGTGCAGCCGGCGCGCGAGCCGCGGGCCACTGCTTCTGACAGGGTCGTCACGCGTTCGTGGATCTCGTCGCGCATCTCTTCATCGAAGGCGCGGATCGTGCCGCGCATCTCGACGCTGTCGGGAATGATGTTCTCGCGCACGCCGCCCTTGATCATGCCGACCGTCACGACTGCCGGCTCGCGCGCGATGTCGACACCGCGGCTGACCACCGTCTGCAAGCCGAGGATTACCTGCGCGGCCGTCACGATCGGGTCGACGCCCAGCCACGGCGCTGCGCCGTGGGTCTGCTTGCCGTGCACCGTGATCTTGAAGCGGTCCGAGCTCGCCATCGTCGGGCCGGGCCGGTAGCCAATGATGCCGAGCGGCAGCCGCGAGGTGACATGCAGGCCGAAGATGGCCTGCGGCACCGGGTTCTCGAGCGCGCCCTGCGCGATCATCAGCTTGGCGCCGCCTTCCTCGCCCTCGGGCGGCAACTCTTCGGCGGGCTGGAAGATGAACTTGACCGTGCCGCGCAGCTCGGCGCGCAGGCCGGCCAGGATCTCGGCCACGCCCATCAGGATCGCGGTGTGGCAGTCGTGGCCGCAGGCGTGCATCACGCCGACCTCTTCACCATTCCACGTCGTTCGAACCTTCGATGCGAACGGCAGGTCGACGGCCTCGGTCACCGGCAGCGCGTCCATGTCGGCGCGCAGCGCCACCGTCGGGCCGGGCAGGGCGCCACGCAGCACGCCGACCACGCCGGTGTGTGCGACCCCGGTTCGAATGTCGTCCAGACCGAGGCTGCGCAGGTGCGCCAGCACGATGTCCGCGGTGCGGAACTCGCGGTTGCCGAGCTCGGGGTGTTCGTGCAGATCGCGCCGCCACGCGATCACGCGGGGCTCGACGGCCTGCGCCGCACGATCGATCTGCACGGCCAGTGAACTTGACGCGATGGGACGGTCCGACATGGTGCTGCTCCGGGATGCCGGTTCACGCTATCACAGGACGCGCATGGACGCGTCAGCGCCAACGCACTCACTGCGCCGCGACACGCTCGCGCCAGAGCTGCGCGAAGCGTTCCATCTCGGCGCGCTCGAGATCGGAGACGGCCCAGTACTGCATCGACCCGTCGGCCCAGTGCAGCACGTTGAAGCCCTTGCGCAGGCTGCGGGCCGGCGCCTGCTGTGCCGTGCTCGGCCAGACGAAGACATCGATCACATGGCGCTCGCGCGCATAGGCCAGCGTCGCGACGACATTGCCGCGCACATGCTCGATGCGTCCGCCCATCAGCGGGAAGCCCTCGGCAGCGAGGTCGAACACCGGCGGTGCGTAGTCGAGCCGGCCTTGGAACCAGGGCTTGACGGTGTGGCGGTCGGTCGACACCACCTCGGTGAGTGGCCCGACCTGCAGCGCGCGCACGTGGTCGGCGACGAGGTCGGCGTCCATCGGTTCGTTCAAGTCCAGGCGCTGCGCCAGCGGCATGACGAGCAGCGTGCAGGCCACGCCAAAGGCGAAGCTGAGCGAGGCGGTGCGCCAGCCGAGAGCCAGCCAGCGCCGGCGCGGCGCGCTTGGCACAGGCGGCGCGCCGCGGCTGGCTTCGGCCAGCGCGATCTGCGTGCGCAGGCCGGCGCGCAGGCTGTCGGGGGCAGCGTAGCGCGTGGCGTGCCGGCGGATCAGCGCGGACAGGTTGTCGTCGTCAAGGCTCATGTCATTCGCCCAGGCTGGTTGGCGACAAGGCAACGCGCAGCTTGGCGCGTGCACGCGCCAGCCGCGACATCACGGTGCCGATCGGCGCGCCGATGATCTTCGCGATCTCGGCGTAGTCGAGGTCTTCGAATTCGCGCAGCACGACGACCTCGCGCAATGGCGGCGACAGCGCGCGGATCGCCGCATCGATCTGCACGCGGGTGCGCTGCCGCTGCAGGCACGCACCGGGGTCGGACGCATGGTGCTCGGCGGCACCGAGCGCGGCCTCGAACTCGGCGTCGTCGAACTCGACCAGCTCCGGGCCGTTGCGCAGGCGCTCGAGCATCGTGAAGCAGGTGTTGCGCACGATGCCCAGCAGCCACGGCCGAGCGTCGTCGCCGCGCAGCGATTCGATGTAGCGAAACGCGCGCATCGAGGCCTCCTGCACCGCATCTTCGGCCGCCTGGTCGCTGCGCAACAGCCAGCGCGCCAGGTTGTAGGCCGCATCGAGGTGCGGCAAGACGCGCGACTCGAAGGCGTGGCGCTGGCTCACCGGGATCCTTCAGGCGCTGACGATGAAGCGGCCGTGCATCTCTTCGTGGCCGTCGCCGCAGAAGTTGTCGCACACGAAGTCGATCACGCCCGCGGCCTTGGGCTGCAATTCGAGGCGCGTCACGCGGCCGGGCACCAGGTCCAGGCGCATGCCCAGATCGGGGATGTTCATGCCGTGCACGAAGTCGAGCGAGCGGATCGCCACGACGACGCGCTCGCCGGCCTTCAGCGCGATCTCGTTCGGCTCGTACGCGAAGCGGTGCGCCGTCATCTCGATCACGCGCGGCTCGGCGCTCACGCCTTGCGCGGCCCCGGCGCGCACGAGTGCCACCCCTGCGGTCGCCAGCAGTGCTTGCAGCAGCCGGCGGCGATGGGCCGGCCGCCTCATGCGCGCACCACCGGGAACTCGGTGACCTGGTACACGGTACCGCGGGCCTCGGCCTCGACCTCTCGAAAGCCCAGGCCCTTGTACGGCGCGCTCGCGTCCCAGGGCAGCGGCGTGCGGTTGGGCTGCGAGCCGGGCGCCGGCAGCGGGAAGATCAGCGACTTCGCCGAGTGATGCGCGATGTGCCCGGTCATCTGGTGGTGCTCCTGGTGGATGTGGCCGTAGAACACCGTGACGTGGGTAAACGGCATCAGCAGCTCGACCGCCTGCGCGCCGTCGCGCGTGGCCCAGTCCCACTTCGGCGCCAGGTCGAACAGCGGCCGGTGCGTGAGCACGACGATAGCTGCGTTCTTGTCGCGCGCTGCCAGATCGGCGCGCAGCCACGCGAGCTGCTCGTCGCCGATCTTCGCGCCGGGGTCGGAGACGTTGTCGAGCGCGATGAAGTGCACGCCTTTGTGGTCGAAGCTGTAGAAGGTCTCGCCGAAGAGCTCTTTGTAGGCGGCGCCGCGGTCGAGCGAGGCGTCGTGTTCGCCGGGGATGAAGCGCACCGTCTTGACCTTGAGGTCGGAGACGATGGACTTGAACTCGGCCAGGCGGCGCCGGCGCTCGACCGGGTCGTCGGTGGTGTGCGTCAGATCGCCGGTGAAGACGATGAACTCCGGCGGCGTCTGCAGCGCGTTGACGGTGGCCACCGTCTTGCGCAGCGTGACCGCGGCGTCGGGGTTGGCCGGCCCTTGAAAGCCCCAGTGGCTGTCCGACAGCTGCACGAAATAGAAGTCGGCGTCGGCCCCGGCCAGGCCCTCGGCGCGGCTGGCGCAGCCGGCCAGGCCAGAGGCGAAGACAGCACCACCGCCGAGCGCGGTGAGCGAGAGAAAGTCACGACGTTGCATGGTGAGGGCTCCGGTACGGGTTGATGGGGCGGAGGCGGCCTCGCACTCGAAGCGCTCCCCTCTGTCATACCGGCCGGCGTCGCGTTCTATTCCATCGCGCGCCAACTTATTTATTTCGCGGCCGCGGCCTTCTTCAGGTAGGCGATCAGGTCGCTGCGGTCTTTGGCCTCGGGCACGCTGAAGCCCATGCGCTGGCCGGGCGCGACTTTTTCGGGGTCGGCGAGCCAGCGGTCGAGCGAGTCTTCGTTCCACACCTGATGCGAGGCCTTCAAGGCATCGGAATAGGCGAAGCCCGGCGCCTGTGCCGCCGCGCGGCCGAAGACGCCGCGGTGTGCGGGGCCCACGCCGTTGTAGGCTAGCGAATGGCAGGCGCTGCAACGTGCCTGGTACAGCACGCGGCCGGCATCGGCATCGCCGGCCGCCAGCGCGGAAGATGCGAGCACGGCGAGACAGGTGCCGGCGACCAAAGACTTGCAAAACGTGTTGGGCATGGCGCTTCCGTGGCAGTGGGGGGTGGATGAGGCGAGTGGCCGTGTCGGCCGCTCCTCCACTGCACTACCGGCATCGCGCCCGGACTATTCCCACGTGGTCAGCGGTACGACAGCACCAGTCCGTGGATCAGCCGCGTCCAGCCGTCCAGCATCACGAACAGCAGCAGCTTGAACGGCAGCGAGATCGTCGTCGGCGAGATCATCGACATGCCCAGGGCGAGCAGCACGGTCGCCACGATCAGGTCGACCACCACGAAGACCATGTAGATGATGAAACCGATCTGGAACGCGCGCGTCAGCTCGCTCAGCGTGAAGCTCGGCACCAGCACCATGAAGTCGTCCGACTGCAGCGATTCGGCGCGCGCCTTCGGCCAGATGCTGGTCGCTGACTTCAGGAAGAACTGGCGCTCGCGCTCGTGCGTGTGCTTCTGCAGGAACTCCTTCAGCGGCGCCTTCGCGGCATCGACGACCGCCATGATGTCCGACACGCCTTCGCCCTTGGCGCCGAAGCTGCGGCCGCGCAGCGCGTCGGCCGCGTCCATGCCGACCGGCGCCATGATGTAGACCGACAGGATGATCGCAATGCCGTTGAGCACCATGTTCGGCGGCGTCTGCTGCAGCCCGAGCGCGGTGCGCAGCAGACCGAACACGATCACCAGCTTGGTGTAGCTGGTGACCATCAACGCGACGAACGGCGCGAGGCCGAACGCGACGATCAGTGCGACCAGCGTGAGCGGTTCGGGCAAGCTCGATTGCATGTCAGCGCCGCTCGGCTCACACCTCGCTCGGCGCGAACTCTGAGACGCGCACGCCCAATCGGTCGCCCACCGCCACCAGGTAGCCCTTGCCGAGCAGGTTGCCGTGCGCGAGGATGCGCACCGGGCTGCGGTTGAGCGGCTGGCCGAGCTCGAAGACATGGCCGGCGCGGATGTTCTTCAGCTCGCCCAGCGAGAGCTGCAGGTCGCCGACCTCGAAGCGCAGCGTGACCTCGAGCGCGTCGAGCCGATCGATCGGCAGGCCTGCGGCGTCTTGCGTGTCGGCCGATGCCGGTGGGGTATCCGAATTCCGATTCATGGTGCTGTTGTCCCTGGCTTGCTGGACCGTGATGCGTGCGCCTTCAGCGAGCGCGACGATGCGTCGCCCTGCCGGCCCGCCGAGCTCGGCCGTGACGACGACCGCGCTGCCCGCGGCGCGCCAGTCCTCGATGCTGACGATGTCGCCGCTCTTGATGCTGCCGACCTCGCGCAGCCGGATCGCGGTGCTGCCGATCTGGAAGCGCAGCGGGAAATGCAGCGACGAATTCAGCCGCGCGAGCGTGTCGCCCGCTGAAGCGCCGCGCGGATCGAGCGGCGGCGCGACGCTGTCCAGCGCGGCGGCGTCGTCGAACTGCACGAAGCCGCGCCAGCGCGTTGTGGGGTCTGCCGCGGGCGTCACCGTGAAGTACGCGGCGCGCTGCGGATCGCAGGGCACGGGCGGCGCACCTGCATCGGCGGGCGCCCATTCGAAGTGAAGCCGCGTCGCCTTCATCAGGCGCTCGACGCTCTCTTGCGCGGCGTCGGCCAGCAGCACGTAGCGCAGCTCGCGCGGCAGCAGATCGAGCCGCGCTTCGCCGAACAGCGCGACCTGCGCCGGCACGTCGAGCCCCAGCTGGCCGACGCGCGCGCCGAGCTTGAAACGGTAGCTGTCGTGCGGGGGCATCGGCGCATCGTCGAGCACCCAGTGCACCGCGTGCGCCGCGCCGCGCAAGCTCAGCGACAGCGACGCGGACTGGTGGTTGTACAGCCGGTTCAGCGCGCGCCGCGCGAGCGGATCGATGTGCGGCAGCGCCGTCGATTCACCGAGTTCGCGTACGGTGTCCTGAGCCAAGTTGAGTGTCCGTTCGGTGCGCGTCGAGGGTTGTTGTAGCCGGGCGTTACGAGCGCGCATCGCACTCGGCGATCGCTTTCGGCCGGTGGCCACCAGCCTAGCGAAAACAAGAGGCCGCAGGAAGTACGCAAAAGCGTAGGTCCGCATGCAAAGAGGTGCATCGCGGCTACGGAAACTCGTGGTTGCCCGTCGTCGACCCCCGCCCTAGAGTGCAACGCTTCCCCGGTGCAACAAGGCTTTCAGCACATGGCAGTACAGGCACGCGCTCCCATCAACGGCATTCGCTTCGGCGGCCTGTGGCGCGGTGCAGGGCGACACAACGACCTGCTGCTCGCCGGCCTGCTCGTGCTGGTGGTCGTGCTGTTCGTGCTGCCGCTGCCGACGCCGCTGCTCGACCTGCTGATCGCTGCGAACCTGTCGATCAGCCTGGTGCTGCTGATCGTCGCGATGTACGTGCCGTCAGCCTTGTCGCTGTCGACCTTCCCGTCGCTGCTGCTGTTCACGACGCTGTTCCGGCTCGCGCTGAACATCGCGTCGACCAAGCTGATCCTGCTGCACGCGAACGCCGGCCACATCATCGATACGTTCGGCAAGCTGATCGTCGGCAACAACGTCGTCGTCGGCGGCGTCGTGTTCCTGATCATCGCGATCGTCCAGTTCATCGTCATCGCGAAAGGCTCGGAGCGCGTCGCCGAGGTCGCCGCGCGCTTCGCGCTCGACGCGATGCCGGGCAAGCAGATGAGCATCGACGCCGATGTGCGCGCCGGCGCGCTGTCGTCGGCCGATGCGCAGCGCCGCCGCGCGCTGCTCGAGCAGGAATGCACGCTGCACGGCGCGATGGACGGCGCGATGAAGTTCGTGAAGGGCGATGCGATCGCCAGCATCATCATCGCGCTCGTCAACATCCTCGCGGGCCTGGCGATCGGCACGCTGATGAAGGACATGAGCGTCGGCGATGCGCTGCAGCGCTACGCGATCCTGACGGTCGGCGACGGCATGGTGTCGCAGATCCCGTCGCTGCTGGTGTCGATCGCGGCCGGCATCGTGATCACGCGGGTCGGCAGCGGCGACGGCGCGGACCGCCAGCTCGCGAACCAGATCGCGCAGCAGGTGTTCGCGCACCCGCGCGCGCTGATGATCGCGGGCCTGGCGGTCGCGAGCTTCCTGGTCGTGCCGGGCTTTCCAAAATGGGTGTTCGCGCTGCTGTCGCTGACGCTGCTCGGCGCGGGCCTGCTGGCGCGGCGCGTGCGCGAGCACCGCAGCACGCCGGCCTGGATCTCGCACCGCGACGCGACTGACGACGGCGACGACGCGTTCGACGCGCCGCAGGCGATCGCCGCGCCGCTGGCAGTGCGTCTTGCGAGCGACCTGCGCGCTGCCATCGACCGCCACGCGCTGGACCAACGCCTCACCGCGGTGAAGGCCGCCGTCGAAGGCGATCTCGGCCCGGTCTTCCCGCGCCTGCAGGTCGCGCACGCGAAGACGGTCGCACCGTCGGGCTACGACATCCTGGTCAAGGACGTGCCGGTGGCGCGCGGCCTGCTGCGCCCGGGCTGGCTGATGCTGCAGTCCGAGGCCGCGGCGGTGCTGCCGCCCGGCGCCGAAGTCGCCGAACCCTTCGGCCCCTTCGCGCGCGTCGCATGGGTGCGCAGCGCGGGCGCCGAGCTGCCGGTGTGGCGCTGCGAAGAGGTGATCGGCCTGCATGTCGAACATGTCGTGCGCCGCCACGTGCCGCAGATGATCGGCCTGCAAGAAGTGCAGCGGCTGCTGCGCGCGGTGCAGGCCGAGGCGCCCGAGCTTGCGGCCGAGGTCTCGCGTGCGCTGCCGGGCCAGCGCATCGCCGAGGTGTTGCGCCGGCTGCTGCAGGAAGGCATCCCGATCCGCAACCTGCATGCGATCTTCGAGAGCCTCGCGCTGTGGGGCCCGAAAGAGACCGACGCGATCGCGCTGACCGAGCTGGTGCGCATCGACCTCGGCCGCTACATCACGAGCCGCCATGCCGACGGCACGCGCCGGCTCGACGCGATCCTGTTCGAGTCCAGCCTGCTCGATCGCGTGCAGCAGTCGGTCGAGCGCTCGGCGCGCGGCAACCTGCTGCTGCTGAACCCGGCGGTCGCGCAGGACGTGCGCGACCAGGTCCGGCGCATCCTCGGCGGCACCGCCGTGCCATCGGTGGCCATCGTCTCGTCCGACGTGCGGCGCTACATCAAGACGCTGATCGAGCCCGTCGCCCCCGACCTGCCGGTGCTGTCGTACCAGGAGATCGACGCCGATGTCGCGCTGCAACCGGTCGGCTGGGTCACCAACCCGCAGGCCGCCTGATGAAGGGCCCGAACCCGCATGACGCCACAGAACGTTCTCGACATCACGCGCGATGGCCTGCTGCTGGTCTTCTGGGTCACGTTGCCGGTCGTGGCGGTTGCGACCGCCTCGGCGCTGTTGGTGTCGGTCGTGCAGGCGGTGACGCAGATCCAGGACCAGAGCATCGGCCAGTCGATCCGCCTGATCGCGGTGATGCTGACCATCGTGTTCGCCTCGGCCTGGCTCGCCCGCGACGTGCTGCAGTTCGCCGAGCGCGCGATGCAGATCGTGGCGCAGCTCTCATGACGAACCCCGGCCCGATGCGAGCGCTGATCATGCTGGCCTTGCTGCTCTTGTTCGCGCACACGGCGATGGCCGCCGACCTGCAGTGGCGCGGGCGCGCGTTCCAGATCGTCGCGAGCGAGAAGCCGCTGCCCGACCTGCTGCGCGAGCTCGCGGCGTCGCAGGGCACGACCGCGGTCGTCGACCCGAAGATCCAGGGTGTGATCAGCGGCAAGTTCAGCGCCGCGCCGCTCGCGATCCTCGACAACCTCTGTGCGACCTACGCGCTGACCTGGTACTACGACGGCTCGCTGCTCTACATCGACCCGTCGACCGAGACGCGCAGCGAGGTCATGTCCATCGGCACCGGCACCGGCACCGCCGACTGGCTGATCCAGACGCTGATGCAGCTGCGCATCTACGACAAGCGCTTTCCGCTGCTCGTCAGCGGCCGCGAAGGCACCGCGCGCGTGACCGGGCCGCGCCGCTACGTCGAGCTGGTGCGCCAGGCGGTGCGGCTGGTGGGCCGCCAGAACGCGCAGAACGAGGTCGCCGAGATCCGCATGTTCCCGCTCAAGTACGCGTGGGCGGCCGACTTCAAGATCACGCGCTCCGGCAAGGAGGTCGCGATTCCCGGCGTCGCGAACGTGCTGCGCAGCCTGTACGGGCGCGGCAACAACCGCGGTGGTTCGAGCAGTGTCGCCGGCGACAGCGGCCGCCGCCCGAACAGCACCTACGGCGTCGGTGCCGACCGCCAGCTCAGGTTGTCGTCGGGCGACAGCGTCAACGCGCCCAAGGTCGACCTGCCCGGCGTCGCGTCGTCAGGCGGCGGCGAGGGCGACATGGGCGATGCGCTCGCGTCGTTCGCCGCCGCGAGCCCGGCCGAGCTGCCGCAGTTCCAGGCCGACACGCGCCTGAACGCGGTGCTGGTGCGCGACAACCCGCAGCGCATGGCGCAGTACGAACGCCTGATCGCCTCGATGGACCTGCGGCCGCGCCTGGTCGAGATCGAGGTCACGATCATGGACATCAGCAGCGACACGCTCAACAGCCTCGGCGTCGACTGGCGCGCGCACACGCCGCATGCCGACTTCCAGACCGGCAACGGCAACAACTCGCCGATCACCTCCGACACGACGACCGAGGGCGGCCAGATCGGCGGCGTCGGCAACACCAATGCCAACGGCAGCATCATCACGCCGATCGGTGCCGTGTTCACCGCGTCGATCGGCAACAGCCTGCGCAACTACCTGCTCGCGCGGGTCAGCGCGCTCGCGCAGAACGGCGACGCGAACCTGGTCGCGCGGCCCAAGGTGCTGACGCTGGACAACAACGAAGCGAGCCTCGAGAACCTGAGCGACTTCTACGTGCGCGTCAACGGCTTCCAGGACGCGAGCCTGTTCAAGGTGACCACCGGCACCTCGGTGCGCGTGACGCCGCTGATCGTCGACGAGGCGAGCGGCCGCGGCGTGATGATGTCGATCAACATCGAGGACGGCGACATCAGCGCGACCCAGGCGGTCGACCAGATCCCGGTCGTGCTGCATCGCACCGTCAACACGCAGGCGCTGATCGACGAAGGCACGAGCCTGCTGATCGCCGGCTACAGCTCCGAGCAGAAGACCAGCGCGGCCTCGGGCGTGCCGGTGCTGTCGAACATCCCGGTGCTCGGTCACCTCTTCAAGTACGACCAGAAGAAGCTCGCGAAGCAGGAGCGCTTCTACCTGCTGACGCCGCGCCTCGTGACGCCGGCGACCGCTGCGTCTGCGTTGCCGGTGCAACCCGAGCCGCTCGTGCCCTCCGTGCCGCCGGCGCTGCCGTCACCGCCGCCGCCTGTGCCGCCCTCGGCGCCGAACAGCTGACGCTCGATCATGAACGCGACGACGACCACCTCCGCCACCCACGACGCCACGGTGCCCGGCTGGTGCCTGCGCTTCCTGAGCGGCGCGATGAAGGGCCGCACGATCGCGCTGAAGCCGGGCCAGAACGTGGTCGGCTCGAACGGCGAGTGCGACATCATGCTGCCCGGCAGCGACGTGCTGCCGCGCCACCTCGTGTTCGCGGCCGGCGAGCTCGTCGTCGCGGTGCAGAAGCTCGGCGGCGGCACGCTGCAGCTCAACCGCGAAGAGATGCAGGCCGCGCGCCGCAGCCTCGTCGCCGGCGACATCGTGACGGTCGGGCAGATCGAGCTGCAGCTCGAGCGCAGCTACCCGGCGGTCGCGTCGACGGACCCGATGTTCGCAGCGCCCGAGAGCGTGCTGCCGGGCGATGCGATGGCGGCAGCGTCGCTGGTGCCGCGGCGCACCGGCTTCTGGGTCGGCGCGGCGCTGCTGGTGCTCGCGTGTGCCGGGCTGCTTGGCGTTGCGCTGTGGGCCGGCGGCGAAGGCCAACCGGCGCGCGGCAGCGTGGCCGTGAGCCTCGCCGATGTCGAGAAGGCGCTGGCGCCATTCGGCGAGGTCGAGGCGGTCGCGGCGCCGGGCGGGCATGTCGTCGTCAAGGGCTTCGTCGAGTCGCGCTTGCGCAAGCAGGCATTGCAGCAGGCGCTGCAGCCGTTCGGCGAGCGCGTGCGCTTCAGCGTCTATGCGGCCGACGAGCTCGTCGAGCAGGCGCGCCGCTACGTCGGCGCGCCCGGGGTCGCGGTCGGTTATGCCGGCAAGGGCCGACTCGTGCTGTCGGGCACGGCCGATGACGATGGCGTGCGCCAGAAGGTGCGGCGACTCGGCGAGGAGCTCTACCCCGCGGTGATGCTGTCGGACAAGGTCCAGTACCGCCCCGCGCCGGCGCCCGACGCGCAAGCCGCGCAGCGCGCGCAATGGGCCGCGTGGCAGGAGCTGCTGCCGGCGCGGCTCGTCAGCATCACCGAAGGCGGCGACGGCCTGCGCTCGATCCAGCTCGCCAACGGCAACCGCTACTACGAGGGCTCGGTGCTGAAGTCGGGCGCCGAGCTGCAACACATCGACGCCGACGGCCTCGTGCTGAGCGGCGCCAAGACCGCCCCGACGAACAGCAAATGAGGCTCGCACCGATTCCCCCAAATTTCAGGCGGCGACACGTCGCCTGGAATGCCTCGCGCCCCCGACGGCGCGGGGCCGTTCGACGGCCGAACCCCGGCCCATGTGTCATCACCAACCAGCCAGGAGAGCAAGCATGTCCACCGTAGATACCTCGATCGCCGCGATGAACCAGGCCGCCGCCGAAAGCGCGCGCCTGCAAGCGGCCAGCATCACTGTGCAGACGACGATCCAGGGCGCCACCACGTCCGCGCAGACCATCAACGCGGCCAGCGCCGCCGCCACCGAGACCGCGAAAGGCGTGGCCGGCGACACGAAGGCGGCGGCCCGAGCGTCCTGACGCGCCGCGGGCCTGCGGTGCCTTGCGGCACCGCGCGCTCGCTTTGTCGAGTCGCCGCGAAGACCGGTGCCCCAACGGGTGCCGCCTTCGCGGCCGGCTCTCTGTCTGCCGTTCCGATGAGAGGTGAGCCATGACCGATCCGATTGCACTGACCACGGTCGCCGCGCAAGTGGCGGCGCCTGGCTCGGCTGCCGCAGCGACAACGGCGGCGGCACCAGCGGCCGCGCTCCCGCCGGCCGAGACGCAGATGTTCGCGACGCTGATGAAGGGCGCGACCGGGATCGCGCCGTCCGCGGCCGGGACTCCCGGCGGGTTCGGCACCGTCTCGACCTCGTTCGTCGAGCAGTGGTCCAACACGCGCTCGTTCGAAGACATCCGCCACAGCATGCTGCAGTCCTTCGATGCCGGCGACCCGATCAAGAGCATGTTCGCGATGACGAGCAATGCGATGGAGGCGCAGATGCTGTTCTCCAAGCTGCACATCTCGACCAGCCTGGCGAGCGCGGCCTCGAGCCTGTTCGGCAACCTGCTGAAGAACCAGCAATGAAGCCGCCCGTGACGATGCGCCCGCTGGTTCGCCGTGTGGCCCGGCTGCTGCCGGTGCTGGTGCTCGGCCTCGTGCTCGCCGGCTGCAAGGCCGCGCTGTATTCGGGCCTGAACGAACAGGAAGCGAACGAGATCGTCGCCGCGCTGTCGGCCAGCAACATCGAGGCGCGCAAGGAGCATCTCGAAGGCGCCGACTGGCAGGTGCAGGTCGACGAGAACCGCGTCGGCGCCGCGCTTGATCTGCTGAAGGCCCAGGGCCTGCCGCAGGAGCGCTTCGCGAGCATCGGCGAGCTGTTCCGCAAGCAGGGCCTGGTGTCGACGCCGGCCGAAGAGCGCATGCGCTACATCTACGCGGTGTCGCAGGAGCTGTCGCAGACCTTGCGCACGATCGACGGCGTGGTCTCGGCGCGGGTCCACGTCGTGATCCCGTCGAACGACCCGCTCAGCGACAAGATCCGGCCCTCGTCGGCGGCGGTGTTCATCAAGCACCGCCCCGACGTCGACCTGCGCCTGCTCGCGCCTGCGGTCAAGGACCTGGTCGCGCACAGCATCGAAGGGCTGAATGCCGATCAGGTGTCGCTGTCGCTGTTCGAGGCGCAGCGGCCCGCGGTGAGTGTCGCGGCGGTCGACGAGGTCGGCGATCGGCGCCTGATCCTCGGCGTGCTGTCGACGCAAACGGCCGTCGTGCTGCTCGCGCTGCTGCTCGCCGCGGCCGCGTCGCTGATGGTGCTGCCGACGCTGCTGCGGCGCCGCGGCCTCGACTGGCGCAGTTGGATGCAGCGCGAGGTGCTGCGGCGCTAGCGCCCCCGCTCTTGGCTCATTGCGCATGACCGAGCTCGCCGCCCCCGCCATCACCGCTCCGGCCGCCGCCTCCGGCGCCGGGCCGCTGGCGCTGCTGCGGCTGGTGCTCGGCTTCAACCTCCACCCCGAGGCCACGCTTCACCCGAGCTGGCTGCCGGCGACCTGGCCGGTGCGTCATCGCGCGGTCGCGCGGACCCGGAGCCCGTCGGCGCAAGCCGTGCTCGCCGACGTGCTGCGGCAGCGCGGCGTGCTCGCGTTCGAGCCCGACTACGCCTTCGATTCGCGCCTCAAGCGCCTGCTGCTGCTCGACCCGGCCGCGCTGCGCCGGCTCGCGTTCTACGTCAGCCTGTGCGCGCACGGGCCGCTGCTGCGCCCGCGCCGCGGCGCGTTGAGCGCGCAGCTGCGGCGCCAGGCGCGCCGCTTCGATGCCGACGCGGTCGAGTTCGTGCTCGAGCGCGCGCCGCAGCCGACCGAGCTGCGCATGTCGGCGCATCCGCTGCAGGACCGACCGGCCGGCTGCGGGCGCGTGCTGATGGACCGCGGCTATCGCTTGCTGCTGGCCGCGCTGTCAAGTGAAGGCGAGACCGCGGTGCAGCGGCTGCAGCGCAAGCTGCCGCGCCGCGTCGCGGACCTGGAGTTGCCGAGCCTGAGCGCGCGGCAGCACGACCAACTCGGCGAACTGATGCTCTCGTGCATCGTCCCGGAAAGGCTGGCGCGATGGGACTGGCTTTTCTGATCACCACCGAAAACCTGCAGCTGCTGTCCGAGCGCAAGGTGCTCAAGGAGGCGGAATACGCAGCGCTGCTCGATGCCGGCGCGGTCGTCGAGGCGGCCCGCCGCGAGGCGGCGCGCATCGTCGCGCAGGCCGAGCTCGACGCGCGGCGCGCGCGCGACGCCGGCCATGCCGAAGGCCTGCAGCGTGCGCAGGCCGAGTACGCGCAGCGCCTCGCCAGCGATGCGCTCGCGACGCAGGCGCAGCTGCACGGCCTGCGCAGCGCGATGGCGGCGATCGTGGTGAAGGCGGTCGGCCAGTTCATGGCCGACGCCGACCCGGCCGCGCTGCTCGCCGCGGCGCTTGCGCGCGTCGAGGCGCTGATCCGCAGCGAGCCGTTCATCACGATGCGCGTCGCGCCGGCGCAGGAGGCAGCGCTGCGCAGCGTGCTGGCGCGGCTCGGTGCCAGTGCGGACTGGCCGCTGAACGTCGCTGTCACGCCCGACCCCGCACTGCCCGACGGCGGCTGCGTCGTCAGCACCGCCTCGGGCACGCTCGAGATCGGCCTCGATGCGCAGCTGGCCGCGTTCCGCAACGCGGTCGAACGCGGCGGTCTCGCGGCCGCGAGCGGGGCGCGCGGATGAACCTGCGGCCGGCTCCCGTCGAGACCGACGCGCTGGCGCGCGCGGCGCGCGGCATCGCGGCCGATCTTGAGCAGACCTTCGCGCGCGTCGTGCCGCTGGCGATGCGCGGGCGCGTCAGCAAGGCGGTCGGCATGGTGATCGAGGCGACCGGTATCCAGGCGCATGTCGGCGAGCTGTGCGAGCTGGTGACGCCGGGCGAGCCGCCGCTGCTGGCCGAGGTCGTCGGCTTCGCGCACCATGGCGCGATCCTGACGCCGCTCGGCGCGACCACCGGCCTGTCGGCGTTGACCGAGGTCGTGCCGACCGGCCGCGGCCTCGACTGCCCGGTCGGCGCCGCGCTGCTCGGCCGCGTGCTCGATGCGCTGGGCGCGCCGCTCGACGGCCGCGCGCTGCCGCCTGGCCTTGCACGTCAGCCGGTGCACCAGGACCCGATCAGCCCGCTCGCGCGCCGCCTGATCGATCGGCCGATGCCCACCGGGCTGCGCAGCATCGACGGCCTGCTGACGCTTGGCATCGGCCAGCGCCTCGGCGTGTTCTCGCCACCCGGCGTCGGCAAGAGCACCTTGCTCGGCATGCTGGCGCGCGGCTCGACGGCCGACGTCAACGTCATCGTGCTGGTCGGCGAGCGCGGGCGCGAGGTCAAGGAATTCATCGAGCACAACCTCGGCCCCGAAGGCCTGGCGAAGACGGTGATGGTGGTCTCGACCTCGGACCGCCCGCCGATGGAGCGCATCAAGTCCGCGTATGTCGGCACGACGATCGCCGAGCACTTCCGCGACGAAGGCGCGCGCGTGCTGCTGCTGGTCGATTCGCTGACGCGCTTCGCGCGCGCGCAGCGCGAGATCGGCCTCGCGAGCGGCGAGCCGCCGACGCGGCGCAGCTACCCGCCGTCGATCTTCTCGATGCTGCCGCAGCTGCTCGAACGCGCGGGCCAGGGCGAGACCGGCTCGATCACCGCGGTGTACTCGGTGCTGACCGAAGGCGACGAGGAGAACGATCCGATCGCCGAGGAGGTGCGCTCGATCCTCGACGGCCACATCGTGCTGTCGCGCAAGCTCGCGGCGGCCGGCCAGTACCCGGCGATCGACGTGCTCGCGAGCGTGAGCCGCGTGATGACCAACATCGTCACGGCCGAGCACCGCGCGGCGGCCGATCGCTGGCGCGCGCTGCTCGCGAAGTACCAGGAGCTCGAGCTGTTGATCCAAATCGGCGAGTACCGCAGCGGCGCGGATGCGCTGGCCGACGAGGCGGTGCGCCTGCGCGCAGCGATGCAGGGCTTTCTTGCGCAGCCGCCGCGCACGCACCAGCCCTTCGATCACACGGTCGGCGAGTTGCAGCGCTTGCTGCAGAGCGAGGACACCGCATGAGCATTGAATGGGACCGGCTGGTCGACGTGCACGAGCGTCGCAAGAAGCTCGCGCTCGAGGCGATGCTCGCGGAGCGGCGCGCCGCCGAGCGCAGCCGCGCGCAGGCGCAGCGCGAGCACGCCGAGTGGCAGCGGCGCGTCGCGGCCAAGGCCGCGCACTGGCAGGCGGCGCGCGGGGCGTTCACGAGCGGCGGCTTCAACGTGGCGCAGCTCTGCGATGCGGCGGCGTGGAGCGGCGCGCTCGATGCGTCGATCGCGCAACAAGGCCAGGTCATGCAGCAGGCACAGACCGCCTCGGACGAGCGCGAACGTGTGCTCGATGCCAGCCGCGCCGCGCTGCGCGCCGCGGCCGGCCATGTCGAGAAGGCCGCGCGCATGCAGCAGCGCGATCTGACCGAGCGGCAGCGCGTGAGCGATGCGCGCATCGAGGCGGTCGCCGAAGAGTTCGCGGCCACGCGCTGGTCCGCGCAGCGCACGGCCTGACACGCACACGAAGGTTGCGGCAATGCAGATACAGGCCACCGAACTCAGCGCGATCGAAGCCATGTTCGCGCCGATCGCGCTGACGCTGCCGCGGCTGCTCGCGGTGTTCGCAGTCGCGCCGTTCTTCTCGGGCAACCTGATCAACGGCATGACGCGCAACGGCCTGGTGCTGATGCTTGCGATCTTCATGTCGCCGGTGGCCGGCGAGATGCCATCGATGGCGATCGGCACTTGGCTCCTGATCGCCGCGAAGGAGGCGCTGATCGGCCTGCTGCTGGGCCTCGGCTTCGGCATCTTCATCTGGGCGATCCAGAGCGTCGGCGACCTGATCGACTTTCAGACCGGTTCGGCGAATGCGCCGTTCTTCGACCCGGTCGGCGGCCACGAAGGCGGGCCGACCGGGCAGTTCCTCGGCTGGGTCGTGATCACGCTGTTCATGTCGGTCGGCGGGATGCTCGCGATGGTGGGCGTGATCGTCGACTCGTTCCGCATCTGGCCGGTCGCGTCGTTCTTCCCGAATGTCGGCGCGGTGCTCGAGCAGTTCGCGGTGCGCCAGGGCGACACGCTGTTCCTGTGGACCGTGAAGCTCGCGGCGCCGGTGATCCTGGTGCTGCTGCTGGTCGAGCTCGGCATCGGGCTGATCGGCCGCGTCGCGCCGCAGCTCAACGTGTTCGTGTTCTCGCAGCCGCTGAAGAGCCTGCTCGCGAATCTGATGATCCTGCTGTTCCTGTACTTCGTCTACGAGTCCTTGCAGGAGTTCCTACGGCCGGAGAACGGCGTGCTTGACTTCCTGAGGGCCACGCTGTGAGCAGCCTGAAGGACCAGCCGCCAACCCCGCGCCGCCTGCGCGAGGCGCGCCGGCGCGGCGAAGTCGTGTTCAGCGCCGACGTCGCGTCGGCCGGCGTGTTCGCGGTTGCCGTCATCGCGCTGTGGCTGCTCGGCGCGACCACCTTTGGCCTGCTGCGCGAGCTGTGGCTGCACGCGACCAGCCCCGAGGTGCTGACCCGGCCCGACGATCGCTTCGGCGAGCTGCTCGTGCACACCACGCGGGTGCTGCTGTGGTCGGCGCTGCCGATGCTCGGCCTCGCGGCGCTCGCCGGCATCGCCGGCTCGTTCTTCCAGGTCGGCGGGCTGATGGCGTGGGGCCGGCTGCTGCCCGACCTGAACCGACTGAATCCGGCCGAAGGGCTCAAGCGCGTGTTCTCGACACGCAACCTCGTCAACCTGCTGAAGATGCTGCTGAAGACGGCGCTGCTGATCGCGCTCGTGGCCTTGATGGTCCGCGGGTTGATCGACACCGCGGTCAAGCTTGGCTACCTGCGGCCCGACGCCATCATGGCCGCGGGCGCCGGCGCGCTGCTGCGCCTCTTCGGCTGGGCCGCGGTGATCTACGCGCTGGTCGCCGCGATCGACTACGCGCACATGCGCTTCGAGTTCATCAAGAGCCAACGCATGTCGATCGACGAGGTGCGGCGCGACCACAAGGAGGCCGAGGGCGACCCGACCACACGCGCGCGTCGGCGCGGCACCTACTACGAGACCATCTATGCCGGCCTGGCCGACCGCGTCGCGATGGCTTCTGCGGTGATCCACTCGGACCGCGTCGCGGTCGCGCTGCAATACCTCGGCGAGCGCGACCTGCCGCGCGTGATCGCGCGCGGCGAGGCCGAGATGGCGCTGCAGATGCGGCGCTTCGCGGCCGACGCGCTGGTGCCGGTCGCCTTCGATGCCGCACTCGCCGAACGCCTGCATGCCGACGTGCCGCTCGAGCAGCCGATCCCGCGCAGCCTGTATGCGCCCGTCGCCAAGCTGCTGCGCTGGGCGCAAGGCGCGGATTGATTGATCAGATCTCAGCAAAGGAAGCAAGCTCATGGCGACCACTGCTCCGACCGGCACCAGCTGCGTGTCGTTCTCCCCCGTGCTCTTCGATTCCGCTGCGGCCGCACTGCAGCGCGCGATCATCGCGGCGCGCCAGGCCGCGGCCGCGGCGGCCGAGCGCGCCCGCCAGGCCGAAGCCGCGGCGGCGGCCGCGCGCCAGAAGGCCGAACAGTCGCGCATCGCGGCCGAGCAGGCCGAGAAGGCGGCCGCCGCGCGCAACGCGAGCAAGACCGACAAGGACAACGCGGTGAAGCTGCGTGCGACCGCCACCACCGACGAGGCCGATGCCGAGAAGAAGGAATCGGCCGCCGAGGTCGCGACCGCCGACAAGGCGCTGACGAAATCCAAGCTCGACGACCTGAACGCCGGCCGCCAGCCGACCAACCCGTCGGCCACGACCGTGAAGGCGCAGGCCGAGTACGACGCGGCGACGAAGACCGACGCCATCGTCAACGAGAAGGCCGGCGACCCGCACTCACCGCTGGCCGAGGCGCAGGCCGACACCGCGGCGAAGCTGAAAGCCGCGAAGGCGGCGAGCAAGGCGGTCGCGGATGCGAAGGAGAACGGCCAGAAGCCGAGCGCCGAACAGCTCGCCGCCGAGAAGCAGACGCAGGCCGACTGGTCGGACGCGATCCAGCACCAGCTGCGCGTCGCCGGCGCCGACGCGACCTCGCACGGCAAGGATCCGAACGCGGCGATCGACGCGCAGGTCGACCAGATCGTGAAGGACGTTCGCAACGACGGCTACTTCGATGCCGACTCGATGAAGCAGGGGCTGACCTCGACCGCGCAGCAGCTCAAGACCGAATCGCCGGCGCAGCGCGACCTGATGCTCGAGTACGAGTCGGTGCAGGCCGACGGGCAGAAGCAGGTTGCCGACGCGAAGACTGCGGTCACCGACCTCGACACGAAGGCGGACCAGGCGGAGGCCGCGGCGAAGACGCCGGTCTATGGCCCGTATCTGCCGGGGAAGGCGCCGCCTGCCACGACGAACCCGACGACCAACCCGGTCGTCGTGCCGTACGCGCCGACGTTCGCCAACACCAGCGCCAACACCGGCACCAACAGCACGCCATCGCTGCTGTTCCTCGCCCCAGCGAACACGCCGCAGTTCCGCGCCACGCAGGCGCGCGCCGCCGCGAACGCGGCACAGACGAAGCTCGACACGCTCGAGGCCGCGTTCGGCCACACCGACGCGAAGGACCCGAGCCTGAACACGATCGGCACCGTGCAGGCCGACTTCAACAAGCGCGGCGCGGACATCGGCGCGACCGATGCGCGCAACAACTACCTGAAGGTATTGGTCGATCCTGCCAGCACGCCGAAGCAGACCAGCGATGCGTACGACGCGTGGCAGACCGCGGTCGATCAGCAGACGCTGATGACCCAGATGCAGACCGCGATCAATGCCGACGCGACGCTGTTGCAGGCCCAGCAGAACCAGGCCCAGGCGCAGACCGA
>Ga0307509_10003553_pt1 | contig 23483 bp, 22 predicted proteins | sample 10_EM_MG_FD_202245 | JGI IMG/M metagenome (GOLD analysis project Ga0307509, IMG submission 202245) | Populus trichocarpa ectomycorrhiza microbial communities from riparian zone in the Pacific Northwest, United States - 10_EM | ecosystem: Host-associated > Plants > Roots > Unclassified | place... | reverse complement strand
CCGGGTTATGCCTTGGTAGTAGTATGGTGTTGTTGCTGGGGTTGTGGTGTACATTACGCTGCGGTGCGGGGATTGTACGGTGCGGGAGAAGAGGGTGAATTTGCCGGGGGGTGGGAAGGTAGTTGATTCCTGGAGGAGTTCTTGTAATAGGGCTGTTGCGAGGGGGGGTGGGAGAAAGGTTGGGTAGAGGATACATGGGGTGTGCAGGGCTATTGATGCTGGGGTGTAGAGATGCATGGTTTGGCCTTTTGGTGGGGGCTTTGGTGCGGCGGCGGTCGTTGAGGTGCTCTGAGTCGAGATGAAGGATTCGAGGGAGGACTGGTTGGTTGCTGAGGGGGGTTTTCGTACTTGGATGGTTTGACCAGCGGCTAGGAGTTGGCTTGTAGCATTTATGGAACCATCGGTAGATAGAAGGATGTCCATTAGTGCTGCTGTTGATACCGAAGGATGGAGAGATGCAAGAAGTGCTATCTTTGTGTCTGTATCCAGTTGCTCATCTCCTTCCTCGGAGACATACTCTGCAGTCGAACACCCTTCGGCATTAACCTTTGTGGTCCCGGGATCTGCCGAAGAGTCTCTTCTGTCTCTCTGCGACTTGGGTTCGAAGAAAGATGAATCTAGTGACTTTCTCAACCTTTTTTTCACCGGCGGCATTTCGCTCCCTCAATCTAAAAAGGGAGTTCTTGTAAATCCCTTTGCCCGTGTTCAGGGCCTCACGCTCAAGCTGAACAGGGCGCTGATATCACCGCTTGGGGAAAATATCGTACAGATTGACTGCCCGGGGTCATAAATTGTGTTGGCTAGTTATTGAAGGCCGGAGACAATATATGCTCTGGGAAGTCGTGAGATTCGGGAGCGGACGAAGGGATGAGGGGAGAATTTGGCGTCGGGATAAAGTTCTCCGACTGAATCCGCGGTTCGTGACGACAAGAAACATGGGAAGACGCGTTGAGTGGTTTTGTCTCACGTGACTGGTGCGAAGCAAGACACGCGACATCTAAGCCAAGACCTTAGAGCCTCCCGAGACCTCGGCTATTTTTGGCTGTCATGGACCCCGGTGATCTCAGATTGTTACTCTTGTCACTCAGAAGCTGGTGTGAGTTTCATTCCCCGGAGAGCCCATCACCGCAACTCTTTCAATTGACGAACGGATAATACAGCGCAGGTCTATCCCACCGGGTACGCTACCCTACGAAACACCTAGGTCTGAAGGACCCCGCCACCCCTCTTGTCTTCTCTTTGCGCGATCCCCAACCACACAAAGTTCCCATTCATCAATCGCACCCCCGGCCCCCCTCCCCCCGCTGGGCACTCCGTCTACAATGTTCCACTACCGAACTGAAGGCTTCAATGGCTACTCCGTAAAGTACTCTCCCTTCTACGACAACCGCCTCGCAACTGCTGCGAGCGCTAACTTCGGCCTCGTCGGCAACGGCCGATTATACATACTCACCTTGGCTCCATCGGGGATCCTCTGCGAGCGGTTCTACGATACGCAGGACTCACTCTTCGACGTTGCGTTTAGTGAGTCGCATGAGAATCAGGTTGCTGTTGCCAGTGGAGATGGGAGTATTAAATTGTTCGATACAACGCTAGAAGGGGGTTTTCCGATTGCGACTTGGGGGGAGCATAAGAGGGAGGTTTTCTGTCTTAGTTGGAATCTAGTGGATAAGAGCGGGTTTGTGAGTTCTAGTTGGGATGGGGATGTCAAACTTGTTCGTTTCCTTCTGCCTTCCGCATGGGAGGAACAGGCTAATGTTTTGAAAGTGGACACCAACTAGCCCCCACTCACTCCTCACGATCCCAATCCACAGCTGCACTTACAGCGCGCTGTTCTCCCCACACTCCCCAACTCTGATCTCTACCGCATCCTCAGACTCCATCGTCCGCCTCTTCGACATTCGTACCCCACCCTCCTCCGCTACGCTCTCGATCCCTGTATCTCCCCATGCCCCCTCCGAACTCCTCACTCAGGACTGGAATAAATATCGCCCAGACATCCTCGCCGTTGCTGGAGTCGACAAGGTAATTCGAACCTTCGACCTGCGCTTCCCCAACAAAGGCCCTCTCGGCGAACTTCTCGGTCACGAATACGCGGTAAGAAAGATCGCCTGGAGCCCGCATTGGGGGGACGTGCTCATTAGTGCGAGCTACGACATGACGGTCCGGGTTTGGAGCGACGGGAGTAGTAACACTGCAGTTCCAGGGGTAGGCGGGGTCGGAGGATTACCCGGAGGGCGAGGCAGGATGATGGGTGTCATGGATCGGCATACGGAGTTTTGTGCAGGCGTGGATTGGTGCTTGTTTGGTGGGGAGGGCTGGGCTGCTAGTGTTGGCTGGGACGAGGCGGTTTGGGTATGGGATGTGGGAAGTATTATGGGGAGTCGGTAGGATTCGGCCGGGAGTGTGGAGTCGGGACGGGGGTTTGAAATAATGTGTTTGATAAGTTGGCACAATGGCCGCACATGCCATAAAATTAGACAGCCAGATCTACTGCCGAAAGAGCACTGTCCACCACAGACTGGTACCGGTATGCTGCTCTAAACGGGTTGGAGGCTGGAGTGGAGACTCTGAAGCGAGACAACTACAAGTACTGGTGCTCGGTCAATATTAGTTTGGTAACTCGCCGTTGGTCGGCGATCTAGAATATCAACGTCCTCCCGGGTTATTATGAAGATATATGTCCAAGGAGCTGAGGATCTAGGGATCCCCAACTTTTTACTCATCATTCCGGCTGCCATATATGTGGGAGCACTGAGTATCTGTTGTCGGAACGGTGGAAGGGCTTGGAAATTCGGGTTAACTGCTCAGGTTAGGGCGTAGTAAATTTAGTATGATACGGTATTGGCATTTGCACGTAAGCTCGGGCAAAAAGTTGTTTTTTCTCCTGGTTTTTCTTGTTTTTGGAAATTGAATATTTGAGGTGTTTGCACAGGCCTCGGAGGTGGAGTCATACTTATTGTCTTGAATCTTGATATATTATTTGCGATGGTGATGGTGGGAGCTTTCACTGGATCGATTTGAAGAAATTGTGCTTGCGTTCGAGTGCAGCGGAAAACAGCATTTCTGGTTTGAGATGCGGGACAAGTGATCAACTGCAGTTTCTCTAGAGCCAAGCCTTGTACAGTATAGTATAGTATCATACTCGAATATTGGATGAAGAACTGGTTCCGGTTCGTGTACGGTTTGTGCGCGGTGGCTTCTCTCAGATTCTAATCGGCCAACTCAATAGCCAGTGCTATGGTACTCGAGGGCCCGTATGCTGTTCTAAACGGGTTGGTGGTTCGGGTGGCGACCCACCATAGGCCAAACAGACCCTCATAAGATGTCTGCTTCGGTCACTTTTAGTTTGTCGGTCAGCAAGAGCAAGACCCTATGGAAATACCCGGCACGCAGTGCAAGTATGCCTAAGAGGCATAAGATCTACTGTACGGTACGGTACTCGTACGCGAACACTGGCAGGGATCCCCACCTTATTCTATCGCTGGTATTCTACCGCTGGTAATCTTCGTAGGTTCTAGAATGGTGGAGGAGCCTGGGAATTGGGTCAAATCCATCCCCTAGCTTATCGTAGCCTTAGCACCTGCCAGACACTCACACGAAAGGGAGCTTTAGGCTCTTTTTTTTCTTCCCTGCCATTAAAGAGTTCCCACTTTCTGTATGTGGAAGAATATTAGATCCGATATGGGTGCCGGTATTGCAGTGGTGGTGGGAGCTTGCTTTTAGCAGAAGATGGACCATTGGAGGATATGTGCTTGCGTTGTAAGGTTGGGGCTGCCGGTACAGCATTTCCGGTTGAAGGTAGACTACCGTATGGGACAAGCGATCAGTTGTCTAGGTCGCTATGGAACAGGAGTTGGTCTTGTGGATAAGGCGCTCCGGATGAGTTGATTGGACCATATGTTCGACAACAGAGCGGCAAGGTAATGATGACCCCTTTTTTCTTCAGCCTCAAGAACTCGATCCATTGACCCTACCGGTACCGTTCTCAAGAGTCAAGACCCCATCTTCTGAATCCTCTGCTTCGAATCTACAACCTCCTAAACGTCAAAAACAAAGCGAAATGTCACATTCCCGTGCCGGGGAAGCTAGCAACTCTTTCAATAACAACAACAGCTCTTTCAATACCAACACCAACTCCTTCAATAACACCAACTCTTTCAATACTGTGAATAACTTTGGCAATGGTGAGAGGGCCGAAATTCTGGCATGGCTATCTCCGCTGGACCCCTGGATACGGCACGACGGTATTAGAACCCACCGGGTTGAAGATGTGGGGGACTGGCTCTTACAAACAGAGGAATATCGGAATTGGTTCGATGGTAATCGTGGTTGGGGATCCGATAATTCGGCCTTGTTTTGCTATGGAGATCCGGGGGTCGGTAAGACCTACATAAGGTAAGAAAGGACTTACTCCATGAGGCGGAAATGTTGCTAAGAAGCCGTGATGCTAGCTCGTTGGTAATTGATACGCTATGCGATTGGGCAGTGGGACGAAATGCATCAGTTGCGTGCTTTTACTTCGACTTCGCCGCGCCGAAAGAGCAATCCCCAGCGACCATCCTGAGTTCCCTCCTAAGACAGATTGTTGGTGCATTTGAGGAGGTTCCGGCAAAGATCGTGCAGGCCTTTCGAGACCACAAGAAGGCCACCGGGGGCCGGAGACTGGGACTTAGCCAAGTTATAGAGATGTTACAGGATATCTCATCCTCACGACGCATATTCATATGCATTGATGCCCTCGATGAATGCATGACCGAGTATCGGGCGGAGCTGCTTGATTCGCTGGAACACATCCTACGAAAGTCCCCAAGCACACGGATATTTCTAGCTGGAAGGTTTCATGTCCGAGATGATGTGGGGGAACATCTTGCTGGGAAGGTAGTGGCGGTATTTATAACGCCTACCAAGGGTGACATTATTCGATTTCTGCGAGCGAAACTGAAAGAGGATACCACAAAGGGTGCGATGGACGCAAGCTTGGAGAAGGACATCATCAAGAGCATTCTCGAGACGGTTTCGGTGTAAGTAGGGGGAAGGGCGTTGGCATATATATGAATGTTATGAGCTGACAGATCTGTGTCTAGATTCCTGCTGGTATCTCTAAACATCAAGGGTATCCTACAGGAAACGACGCTACATCGAAGGCGAGAGAAGCTCGGAACAATGATAAATGGCTTAGGATTAGGGGATGCATACGATGCAACCATAGGACGCCTAAAAGCACAGGAGGGGGATAGAGCAAGACTTGGGATGGTGTCTCTAATGTGGATCTCACACTCCGAGCGGCCGTTGAAAGTGAATGAGATATGTCACGCCCTAGCGGTTGAGATAGGATCAACGGACCTTAATCCCAACAATATACCCTCCATCCAGACAGTGTTGAGCTGTTGTCAAGGGCTTGCGGCCGTTGACGAAAGGTCCTCGACTATTAGGCTGGTCCATTTCACGGTCAAAGAGTATCTTTCCGATCATGCCGACTTGTTTGACAGACCTCACTCGACAATAGCGGAAACTTGTTTGACATATCTCAATTTCCAGGCCATTAAGAATCTTTCAGTCAGCCACCCTCCCAACACCGGAGGCATACCCTCCCTCGTGGATGATATTTCTCGGAGAATCCGTATAAATGAGCTCTCGGATCGCACACCCTTGCTAGAATATTCTTCTTTATATTGGGGAACCCATATGCGAATGGAGCTCTCAGACTGCTCAAGGTATCTTGCGTGCGACCTTCTTGACCAATACGATAGTCATGTGTCGGGCGAATCACTTTGCATTTCGACCACCGAGCTGTACTCTGTTTCCTTTGATCGATTCTCTGCGCTACGCTGTATTTCATATTTCGACATTGTTGAAGTTGCAATTGATTTGATAAGAACGAAGCAATGGGATGTGAATCAAAAAGATTGTGAGGGTATGACGCTACTCATGTGGGCTGCGAGGTATGGGCGTGAACAAGCAGTGAGATTCCTCTTGAAACAGAAGCATACTCAGCCTGATATGACGGACGAACATGGTCGAACAGCACTTTCATGGGCTGCTGAGAGTGGGAATGAAGCAGTGGTCAGGGTATTTCTTGGACCACTATTTATCAATCCTGGGAGCATAGGCCGCTGGCGGGGGACGGCACTGGTAATGGATCGCGCATTTAGAAGGAAATACATCAACCCTAACAGGCCAGACAATTATGGCCAAACGCCACTCTCGTGGGCCGCTGAGAATGGGCGTGATGGAGTAGTGAAGCTACTGTTGGCACGGGAAGACGTTAGCCCCGATAGGCCAGACAATGATGGCCAAACGCCACTCTCGTGGGCCGCTGAGAATGGTCATGATGGGTTGTGAAGCTACTGTTGGCACGGGATGGCGTTAAGCCTAATAGGCGAGACAATGGTGGCCGAACACCGCTCTGGTGTGCCGTCCTACAGAGGCGTGATCAAGTAGTGAAGCTACTGTTGGCACGGGAAGACGTTAGCCCCGATATGCCAGACATGGATGGTAGAACACCGCTCTCGTTCGCTGCCTCTTATGGGGATGATGGGCTAGCGAAGCTACTGTTAGGGCAAGAAGGAGTTAGACCCGGGAGGCCAGACAATGATGGCCGAACACCGCTCTCGTGGGCCGCCGTGAGTGGACACGAGGTAGTAGTAAAGCTACTGTTAGGACATAAAGACATTGACGTCGATAGGTCGGACACGCATGGTAGGTCGCCACTCTGGCGGGCCGCCTGTCGTGGGCAGTATGGGGTAGTGAAGCTGCTGTTGGGACGGGAAGACGTTAACCCTGATAGGCCAGACAATGATGGCCAAACGCCACTCTCGTGTGCCGCCTGGCATGGGCACGATGGGGTAGTGAAGCTGCTGTTGGGACGGGAAGACGTTAACCCTGATAGGCCATACAATGATGGCCAAACGCCACTCTCGTGTGCCGCCTGGCATGGGCACGATGGGGTAGTGAAGCTACTGTTGGGGCGGGATGACGTTAAGCCTAATAGGCGAGACAATGGCGGCCGAACACCGCTCTTGCAGGCCGCCTATCGTGGGCAGTATGGGGTAGTGAAGCTGCTGTTGGGACGGGAGGACGTTAACCCTGATAGGCCAGACAATGATGGCCAAACGCCACTCTCGTGTGCCGCCTGGCATGGGCACGATGGGGTAGTGAAGCTGCTGTTGGGACGGGAGGACGTTAACCCTGATAGGCCAGACAATCATGGCCGAACACCGCTTTCGTGGGCCGCCCAGAGTGGGAGTTGTGCAGTGGTGAAACTACTCTTAGGTCGAGAGGATGTTTGCCCTGGTAGGCTGGACGATTATGGAGAAACTCCGCTCTCGGTGGCTGTGAGGTATCGTCATTGGAAAGTCGCGAACTTAATCAAGACTCGGGAGGCTGTAACCTCCAGCATGGCATAAGGCCCCGGCGATATGAGCTCTTTTGGCGTCTTCGAGCCTAGTCGTGCTCCCTATCGCGGTGTTGACAGTTTCTTTACGACGATTTTCAATCCTCTTCCCTGATCTCCATCCAACCTCCTAGGGCCTTGAGATTTTCTGGTGGGTATCACAGTTAGTACTGGAAATTTCTTGTGGATATGAGGAGTTTACCCCCTCCGTGTAAATTATGAGGTATCATACATTCGCTTTTTTTTCTTCGATTTCACTCTTCCTTTTTCTGCTTTTTTGGCTACTAGATCTGGAGGTTTTCTCCCGTTAGTCTCGCATTGCGCTCCGCTTGTATTTCTCCGTTCCCTTGCTTGATCGTCGAACGGGCTTCGGTTGGGTTGTAGAAAAAATACTATCATTGCGGGGTCGCTTTTGGGGTTTCCCAATCTTGTTACTTGAATGTGCTGTACGATGGAGAGGCGAATTCAACGACCCGGAAGATCCGGTCTGGTCCATTGCGCTTCCCTCTTCCTTCTGCTCTGTCCCCTTCTGCCTACCGACGACAAGAGCATACACAAGCTTCGATATGGACCCACTCGGGCCGTAAGTTCTTAATCCCAGCCCAAACAGACCCCGGGCACGACACACTATTCCTTTACCGGTATAGTGAGACACAGGGGGGAGGGGCCCCTAAGGCGGACAGCAGGAGAGATGGCGCGACGGCAGGTATTAGGGATGAGGGCCGGGCAGGCAAGCAAAAAATTAGGGGGACCGCCGGGGATGGCAGATGACGGCCGGGGACAGCAGACAAACTATGAGTGATATATTATGATGCCAAATAACCGACAACAGTAAAGGATATTCCTGCGAGAAAGAGAAGAAGGCTAGATAGATCGTCAAGTGTTCCGAGTATGAAGATCAGACTAAAACAATTTATTCCTTTGCAAGTGTTATTTTCTCTTTCGGATACTTCTATAATCCTTTCGTTTTAAATATATACCGCAAAAACTGAGGAAATTCGCTAAGTCCGGACCAGGATGTATTATGTCCGGCCCAGTAAGATATCGTATTGCTCAAGATTATGGCTTAAACAATGGATTGTGGTTGGCTAGTTCATGTTGGTTGAAAGTGGCCAATGAGAACTCCCATCTGAAGCCGAATTCTACTCTCTAATTGGACCGGACGTAACCCATCCTGGTCCGGACTTAGCGAATTTCCTCAGTTTTTGCGGTACCGTATGTGATGTCTCTACGAAACTATGGTATCGATACTACGGAAGCTAACTCTCAGCAGAATAGATGGGACTTTTCGGAAGATTCGCCGAGACGGAATTGTGAACTAGAGGTGTCTGGACATATTGGCGGGGGAGGTGTGGCAGAAAAAACTCCACAGGCCCCTGCCGGACCCGGTAGGCCGTCCCGTCCTGCCTCCGTCTGCCCTAGTCCATCTGTGGAGTACAAAACGGACGGACTACCACTACCGGTAGCGGTCCTTCCGGTCCTATCTCCAAGATGGGCGGACTGGACGGTCCGGGACACTGGGTGGAAATATAGCACTACCTAGGACAAGACAGGGTTGCTGCTCCGGTCTCAACGCCTATCCCTCCTATTCTGCACGGTGGCCAGCTCCATATCCTCTTATAGTCATTCTATTACTAAGCGAGATACACCAAACATTGATGCTTAAATCTGATCCATTCTTCAGGATATATTATAAACACCATGCTAGCGCTAAGGGCTGATGCTGACCTAGTCGCTGCTATTCCCGCCGTTCCTAACCCCACCCTCTCTTTGCGGAAAAATGTCGATCGGGAGCGGACTCGGAAACCCGTGGTAGTTTATTCCATCGTTCGTACCCCACTCGGAAATCTGACCGGGGTTGGTTTGTATGTAGACTCTTATCCACCGGGCGTAGGGTGTAACTACGGTGGCGGCAGCCGGGGAGGATGGAATTGTCATTGTGAGCTGCTTCGTCTGGGTCCAGGAGAGAGCAATATTATCCCATTCGGTCACGCAGAGCTTGTTATCGCGGTCTACGGTGAAAACACGGTGAATAGTCTTGCCATCCGAGGCACACGTGATATGCGCCCCCGGTCCATAGAGGAGCTGGGACTTAAAGCCCCCTTAATGAAAACTATGCTTTAGCAAAGGGGTGAGAGGCACAGTTCCAATATAAACAACTTACCAACCTCCCACCCCTCAGACAGTACGATAGAATACTGAAGGAACGTAGTATCGGGCATCTAGTAGAAGAGCCAACAGTAATTCAGCCCATCGGGAATGCTTATAGCAGTGATGGCGGTTCCCGGGATAGCGGCTGGGAAACTGCGACTAGCCGACCAAGCCCCATCACCGCGTTTCCAGCACTCACGAATGGTATTGTCTTTGCCCTGGTAGTAGACACCGATGCACCAAATGCCAGCGATGTAAAGGCTGATGACAGCAAGGTGCGAATAATGGGCGGCGGTAAACCTTCCGGTAAGTTCACCGTCGGACCAGCGGCTTTTCCTACTACTCCAGCAGCGCTATAATGAAGATGGTGCTTAGTTGTGCCAATCAGAACAGAAACTGTCGGGAGGTGAAATGCCTCAACAATTGTGTCATCTTCTCCGATGAAGTAGACACGTTCCTGGGCTATGTGAGTGTATGATAAAACCGCAGGCCGTCGATAGCTGATATACCTCATCCCCCCCATCCCAGCCAGTGATTGCGATCCCAGTGGCGCACCTTCGTATACAGTCATGATCCGTACTATAAAAGCATGGCCGAATATCTGGAAAAGCGCTTGAATTGCTTGAACAAATTGTAGACAAGCCCCTAAGCCCGCGGGCATTCCCGGGCGCGAAGTCGCATGTCCGAGATGAGGTGGAGAAAAATCTTGCCGGAAGGGCAGCGGCCATATAGGCTACACTCACCAATGATAATAAAGCCCAGCGACAAAATCCTCTACCCGCAGGCTATTTTACACCAAAAACAGCCATTCTCAGAAACTCATAGCTCAACACTACCCAGGTAGGAAATTTCAACAAGTTGCAAAAAGCATAGGAAAAACTATTTCTCTCTATAATAGAAATATCAAGCCTATAAATTAATAGCTCATGATTTTTTCTGCGTGGTGTGGTAAGAGTGGAAAGTGACTTGAGACCTTGTATGAGTTTGCCATACAAAAGATTCATGACAACCACCTTTGTTGTATGATAGGTTATATCTCGTCTCTCAATTCCAAACCCCTTCTGCCCCATTTCCTTTCTTAAAAACTACTCTATACCCGTTCCCTAAAGTGGAATTCGCAGATTTGTTGGGGGGTGATTAACTGGTTGCTCAATGGTACCCTGTTTTGATGTAAAATGGCAATGGACTAGAGTCTCTTGTCACCGGACTTATAATTCGATTTCTGTGAGAGAAAAATTTAGAGAGGATAGAATACTGGGCTCATTGGATGAGAGCTTAGGTGAGGACATTATCAAGAGCACTCCCGCGACGGTTTCCAAAACGTGAGTGGGGGGGTAAGGGGGCTAGCAAAAATATGTAAAAATATCAGTTGACAGGTCTATAACTAGATTCTTCCCGTACTGTACTTGTACTGTACAGTACTGTGCCTCCGAACACCAAGGCGATCCTACAGGAGCCAACGCTCCATCGGAGAAGCTTGGTACTGTACAGTGCGAATCGCTTAAAAATTTGACCTCACAATGACCGGGCTTGAAATCATACCTGTCTCCACCAAGCGAGAATTTTAAAAATATCAAACCTCTACAGGATATCTAAGATCTACCCCTAGACACCAGCGGTTTTGTCTTTTCTACGAGTGAGAACTTGGGAGCCTACTTAATGTAAATTTGAAGATTTAGGGAGAGAGTGAAACCAGTTCCCAGATATTCGCAGCATAGGACACCAGGAAAAAGTGTTCGGTGCTGTGCTGGGTTGACTGGTAGGACTGTTATGGCAAAGGCCCTCATAATGCTAGGTAAACAATCACAATTTGATGCGGTTGATGTTGATTTCATATCAGCCTTGAAGTGCTTTGCGCTCTAACGTAACTTACTTCATAATTTTTACCGAAACATCAACCAACAAAAAGAATCAAAATAATAATAATAATTAAATAAATAGCAGTAATCGACACTTAGTATATCATTAGCCTTAATAATAAAAAGCAGAAGATCTTAAGTTATGGTGTATCGGTTGTGTGGTAATGATTTTTTAGGAGGATTTGTTGTGAGGAGCTACCGTATGTGGAGGCTATGGGTTGCCTTGTCTCCCAGGTCTTGGGTTAATTTTGTCAAGGCACAATAAAATACGTCCTCTCTTAGTCTAAGTGCGACATGAATCTTAACCTGTGACTCTACGCTGTTACAACAAGCCAGAATTAACAAACACGCCCGCCCCGAAATCTCTCCTGCCTCTGTTGGAGAACTTGTAACTGTGCTCGGCATTTTCGATCCCAGATATTGATACGATCAACTATTGCATTAAACTGGCAAGAACCGGCTGCCACTTTTCAGGTTGAAAAACGAGGCTGAGATGAAAATTACAATTACGTCAAAATAAACACCCTGAAAGGCTTGGGCGTGTTTGGATAGAACGGTTCCGTTCCGTTCCCCCACTCAAATGACCCTTTTTTTTCCGTTTCAAAATGGAGAGAAGGCCTTTTTCACAGCAGAAACGATTTCCCAATGGAATGGTCTTATTTTTCCTAAGCAGACTGTTAGTCCTGGCTAAAAGAGTTAACTACCGGTAGGATAGAAACCTTATCTGAACGTACTAGCGCGCGGTCGGTTCATCCCAGTTTATGCGGTACAGTACCCTACACGACTCGAGTACAACTACAGTTGAGTTATGTCTCAGATTATGATAGTCTCATTGATTCAGTGCTCCGGATGTAGCTGATTAGACCAGGTATTCGCTAGCAAGGTGGAAAGATACCCTAGGAATCACGCGGCTTCTATTCAGCCTCTGGAATTTTATGCATTCAGCCTTCCCTGCTCAAGAAACTCATCCTCTGAATCCTCCGCCGAATCAACCACTTCCTAAACAACAACGAAAATAGCAGAAATGTCACAATCTCGTGCGGGGAAAACTAGCGACTCCTTCAATAACAACAGCAACTCTTTTAATATTGTGAATAACATTGGTAGTGCAGACGAGAGAGCTGAGATTCTCGCATGGCTATCTCCGATAGTGCCTTGGATACGGCACCAGGATATTGGGGCCCACCGAGTCGAAGATGTGGGAAACTGGCTCTTAAGAACAGAGGAATATCGAAATTGGTTTGATGGCATTCGTACCAGAGAATCCGACAAACCAGCCTTGTTTTGCTACGGAGATCCGGGGGTGGGCAAGACCTACATTAGGTAAGAAAGCACATTCTCCACGAAGCAGGGCGTTGCTGAGAAGCTGTGATTCTAGTTCCTTAGTAATAGACACGCTATGCGACTGGGCAGTGGGACGAAATGCTGCGGTTGCGTGCTTCTACTTCGACTTTGCCTCCCAGAAGGAGCAGTCCCCAACCGCCATCCTGAGCTCCCTCCTTAGACAGATTGTTGGTGGACTCGAAGAGGTCCCAGCAGGAATCGCCCAGGCTTTTAGAGACCAGAGAAAGGCTACCGGGGGCCGGAGACTGGGGCTCAACCAGGTTGTAGATTTTCTACAGAATATTTCCTTCTCACGGCGAACCTTCATATGTGTTGATGCCCTCGACGAATGCATGGCTGAGTATCGGGCAAAGCTGCTCGATTCACTGGGACACATTCTGGGCAAGGCCCCATGCACGCGGGTATTTCTGGCTGGAAGGTTGCATATCCGAGATGAGGTAGAGAAACATCTTGCCGGAAAGGTAGCGGCCGTGTCAATTACTCCCATAAAAGCTGATATAATTCGATTTCTGCGAGCGAAACTGAAAGAGGATACAACACCGGACGCGATGGATGAGGGCTTGGAAGAGGAAATTTTCAAGAGCATCCCCGAGACTGTTTCAGAAATGTTAGTACGGAGCAATGGCGCTAGCGAAAATATGTGAGGTTATGAGCTAACAAACCCGAGTCCAGATTCTTGCTAGTATCTCTTCATATCAGGGCGATCTTACAGGAAACAACCCTCCATCGGAGGCGCGAGAAGCTCTGCACAATGATAAATGGTTTGGGCTTGGGGGATGCATACGATGAAACCATCAGACGGATAAAAGCACAGGAAGGGGACAAAGAAAGACTCGGGATAGCAGCACTGATGTGGATCTCACATTCCGAGCGGCCGTTGAAGGCAGATGAGATATGTCATGCTCTAGCGGTCGAGGTAGGATCAGCGGACATTAATATCGACAATGTGCCTTCAATCCGGACGGTGCTGAGCTGTTGTCAAGGACTCGCGGTTGTCGATGAAAGGTCCTCGACTATTAGGCTAATTCATTTCACTCTCGGAGAGTATCTTTCGGGTCATGCCGACCTGTTTCACAGACCCCACTCGAAAATAGCTGAGACTTGTTTGACGTATCTCAATTTCAGAGCCATTAAGGATCTTTCGGCCAGCAGCTCTCGCGACCTCGGAGGCAGACCCTCCCTGGGATCTTCTACATATAGGAGAACCGACATGGAAATTGAGCTCCTAGGTCGCCCACCTTTCCTGGGGTATTCTTCTTTATATTGGGGAGCTCACATGCGAATGGACCCCTCAGACCGCTCCAGGGATCTGGCGCTCAACCTTCTCGATCAATACGATAGCCATATATCGGCTGAACTTCTTTTCAAGTCAACTGTCGTGTGGTACCTATATTCCTTCACGCCATTTTCTGCACTCCGCAGTATTTCGCATTTCGGCATTGTTGAAGTTGCGATTGATTTGATAAGAACGAAAGGATGGGATGTGAATCAGAGAGATAGGGAGGGTCTAACGCTCCTTATGTGGGCTGCGAGGTATGGGCGTAAAGGAATAGTGAAATTCCTCTTGCAACAGGAGCACACTCAGCCTGATATGGCGGACACAGAGCATGGTCGAACAGCACTCTCATTTGCTGCTGGTAGTGGGCATGGAGAGGTTGTCAAGCTATTTCTTGGTCCGCTATTTGTCAATCCTAGGAGCATAGGCCGCTGGCGGGGGGCAACGCAAGTAGTGAGTCTACTATTTGGAAGGAAATACGTCAACCCTGACAGGCCGGACAAGGACGGCCGGACACCGCTCTGGTGGGCCGTCTGGAGCAAGTATAATGGGGTAGTGAAGCTACTCTTGGGACGGGAAGAGGTTACCCCCGATAGGCCAGACAATTATGGCCGAACACCGCTCTCGCAGGCAGCCGAGAATGGGAGTGATGGAATAGTGAAGCTACTGTTAGGACGGGGAGACGTTAGCCCCGATAGGCCAGACACAGATGGCCAAACACCACTCTTGTGGGCCGCCCGGACTGGGCGTGATGGAGTAGTGAAGCTACTTTTGGGACGGGAAGACGTTAGCCCCGATAGGCCAGACACTGATGGCAAAACACCTCTCTGGTGGGCCGCACGGGATGGGCGTGATGGAGCAGTGAAGCTACTCCTAGAGCGGGAAGACGTTAGCCCCAATAGGCCAGACAAAGGTGACCAAACTCCACTCTTGTTGGCCGCCCGGAATGGGCATGAGGGGGTGGTAGAGTTACTGTTGGCACGGGAAGACGTTAGCCCCGATATACCAGATAACTATGACCGAACGCCTCTCTCCTGGGCCGCCTATCATGGGCGTGATGGAGTAGCGAAGCTACTGTTGGGGCGGGGAGATGTTAACCCAGATAGGCCAGACAAATGTGGTCAAACACCGCTTATATGGGCTACACTATATGGGCACAAGGGAGTGGTGGGGCTGCTCAAGGCGCGGGACGCCGCAGGCGCCAGCACGGGATAATCTTCTCGAGCTGGCCCCTCCCTGCGTCTTTTAACTATCCATGTGCCCCTTTCACAGCATCGGCAGACGCCCCGCGACCGCTCTCATTCTCGCTCCTGATTCCCATTCGACTACCAAATACCATAAGGTTGTCTTGTAGACATCGCCGTTTATTAATGTCAAAAATATCAGGCGAATAAGCAGAGCTTATGCCATCTGGTCTGGGGTATATGAGGAGTACTTACTTTTTTCCCATCACCCTTACTAGTACTCTCCTCAGAGCCTCCTGCGCTTCGAGGCATTTCGGGAATCTCGGGAGGGCAGAGTGTTGGATTAACCGAGGAACCTGGTAGGTTTACCTACTAGAGAGAGAAAAAAATACTGAACACATATAGTCGATCTTCTGGATAAGTTATCCAATCTGCATCAGTAAAGTAAAGCATGGAATCACCTCTAGTATTGATGTACATAGTAGAGCTATCACGATCAATAGTTGACACTTCAACCTCTACCAGCCAATTCCTATCTTTCACCATGTTGTGTTGTTTCTGAAAGACAATTACATTTGGTGAGCAAAGTTGCTGCAATGGGAATTTTCCATATCTAGTTTATCATAGAAATAGTCTTCCAGTTCAGAACTCTCCACTCTGATATTCTAAAAAAACCAGAAGACAGTTCGAGCCAGCTAACACCTCCAAGGAAGGTATGGTGTCTTCCGAGCAACGGCGTTCCCGGCTGTTTAGTCCATCCGTCCTTGAGGTAGGACTGAACCGACTTCCGCTCGTAGTCCTTATTTTTAGGGGTGCTAGGAGGGACTATGCCCGGGGAGGTGAGAACTGGAGGACTGTAGGGGACTATAGTCCTAGTGCTTGGACCTCCGGTACTAGCCAAGCTGAAATCATACACCTCCAAAGGAATCATTCCCGCATCATGAGACATCACTCATGCCCTCCGAAGGGGTCCTGTTGCAATATGTGCCTGAGACTTAGGGGAAGAAGTAGTAATAGATAACGGTTAAGATTATTGATTGCTTCGAACTACTACTAGAATGATAGGAAAGACATAGACTAGTTAAATAGTAAGAAGATTCAGTCCCCCTTGTGCTGCCAGAATTCCGCAACAAAGAACAAAGGTATTCAAAGAAAGTACAAGAGATAAAAGGAATAATAAAACAAGTATAACGAAGTTCAAAGCAGTGCTCGGGTTTAGAACAAAATATAGAGAGTTGAAAGAAGCATTCGAGAGGAGAAAGAAACCTTATACCAACAGGTCCCCCACTGTCCCCCACAGTCCCCTGCCGTCCTCAATGGCCCCCCGCCCTCTACACCTCCCTGCCCAGCGACCCATTTGGATAAGAGTGGGGGGGTAAGGATAGAGGAGTCCTGAATAGATAGCTAAAACTAACAAACTCAGTTGCTTCACGGCCCCGGTGATGGGGGATGTTCAGCTTACGGGTTGCTTGAGATCTAAAGAGCAGAATTGACAATTTAGGGGTGGGAAGAGCTATACTCGAGTATGATATAAACTTCTTCGTAGGGCTATACACGGACGCTCGTACTCGGGTGCGGGGGTTACTCCGTCGATACCCTCATATTGGTTAAACCACCATAGATACCCTTTCTGGCAAACGAAAGAATCCAGTGCTCACTGAATCTCTCTCTTCCGCAATCAATAGACCTGGCTGCAAAATTAGGAAGGGCTGCGAAATTAGGAATGTCCACAGACTATCCCAGGCATCCAAGTAAATACGGAGGGCGGGTTTCAATTCTTTGACTCTCGAGAGCTTCCATGAAAAATTGAATCATTGGAGGAATTTCGGAGGAAAGGTGTTGGGATCTAGGGCCGAGTGACAGCAATGTTTATTGTGACCGTAAGCGTGAAGAAAAAGAGGGGTTTGGCAGTTCTAGGGAAATATCAACTAGCACGGTAGCTGAGGCCGATAAGTAATTTGAGTAGGTCTTCTCCGCACTGGTATCCGGCAGGGAGCATGGTGGGGGGAACCTCTTCGTATTGTCTATATAAACCCAATGTTCCGCTATAGCTAGATAGGCAATCAAGGAGGATACGAATCCACAGAATATACAGCCACGTTTCCTTCTTGATTTCATTCATTCCCTTCCTCAACTTTCTCTCCCTTGCCCGCTCGGGTAAGCTCGAGACTGGGAACATTAGATGGGTGTGATAATGTACAGTATGTGAATCTCAATCTCAGGGGATTTCCTTCGCCTACAAATGATGGTGTCCAAGTGGGATTTCTATGAGCAACATGCTACGAAAGGGAAGGAATGGAGGTAGTTTGCGAGAGGCGGCACCTCCTAGGCGTCAAACCACGTTGGGGACTACCGCCTTGTGATCCCGTAGCAGCGCCTCTATCTCCGGACCACCGTACTCAGCTGCTATCATGAGGGGTGTATAACCGACATCATCTGGCTTGTGAGGGTCGACATCCCGCGTGAGTAGTACCTTCACCACTCCTTTGCGTGAATAGTCGGCAGCCCACGAGAGCGGTGTTCGGTCGTTGGCGTCGGGCTTGTCAGGGTTGACTTCTTCCCGTCCGAGCAGCATTTTCACCACTCCCTCATATCCCTGCTCAGCGGCATGCGAAAGCGGTGTTCGGCCTTGAGCGTCATCTTTGTCAGGGTTCACTTCTTCCCGTCCGAGCAGTATTTTCACCACTTCCTCCCTTTCCATCATAGTGGCATGGAAGAGCGGTGTTTGGCCCATGCTATCTGGCTTGTCGGGGTCGACCTCTTCTCGTCCGAGTAATATTTTCACGACTCCCTCATGTCCACCCCCTGCAGCAGACGAGAGAGGTGTCTGACCCCAATTACATGGCTTGTCGGGTTTGACTTCTTCCCGCTCAAGTAGTATTTTCACTATTTCAATCTGCCCACGGGAAGCTGCATGCGCGAGGGGTGTTAGGCCGGAAAAGTCGCTCAGGTCGGGGTAGACCTCTCGCCGCCCGAGTAGTATTTTCACCACTCCCTCATGCCCATAACTAGCAGCATACGATAGCGGCGTTCTGCCGGAAGAATCTTGCTCATCGGGGTAGACCTCTTGCCGCCCGAGTAACATTTTCACTACTTCCTCATGTCCTTTCCAAGCGGCATACGCGAGGGGTGTCAGACCGGAAAAATCGCTCTGGTCGGCGTAGACTTCTCGCCGCTCGAGTAGCAGTTTCACTACTTCATCATGTCCATTGCGAGCAGCCCATACAAGCGGAGTAGACCCTCGAGTATCTCCTTCGTTAACATCATAGCACTCCATCTCTATCAAAGTAGCTACAACCTCTACAATTCCGAAGAACGATGCGCAGTGTAGACCATCGAAGGGGAACTTGTCATCGCAAAAAAAATCCCTACCGAACTTCCAGCGATCCGGATGCTCTACTTGTTCTAAGAGCAATTTTCTGGATATGTGGCTATTATATTCCTGAAAAAGCTCAAGTGCAAGTGATCTTGCGCGGTTCGAGAGCTCCCTTTTTGCATGGACACCCCAGTATATGGAACTATATCCTAGGAAAGGCTTCTCATGGGTGACCGTAGAGGGGTCGGCTGAAAGGGCTTTGACCTGTTTGGAATTAAGAAAAGTCAAGCAGGTCTCTGCCATTGCCGCATGAGGCCTCTTGAAAATATCGGAACGCGCGGAAAGATACTCTTTCACAGTAAGGTGGATGAGTCGCACAGTCGATGTCACTTTATCAACAGTAATAAGCCCTTGGGAGTAGCCCACCAATGTCGAGATCGAAGGGACGTTGCCGCTATTGAAATCCTTGGAACCTAGCTCAACTGCGAGGGCGTGGCAGAGCTCATCAGCCTTGAGGGGCCGCTCGGCGTGACTGATCCACATCAAAGCTGACATTGCGAGCCTCGCTTTATCCCGATCCTGGGCAATTATCCGTTCTATGGTCGTACCATAAACATCTCCCAACCCTAATCCATCGGTCATTTTGTTAAGCCTTTCCCGTCTACGGTAAATAGTCCACTCTCGCAAGATTGCCTCGATATTTAAGGAAACAAGTCGAAACCTAAATATATCTGTTAGCGGATAATGCGGGATGAGTTTCTCAGCATAATTGCCACTACGCACATTCCTGATATATTCTTGGGAATCTTCTCCAAAATTTCTGCCTCTAGAATCTCATCCATGGCATCTGGTGTTTGGTCCTCGCCCAGTCTGGCATGAAGGTATGCGATGACATCCTCTTCCGGGGGACTTACAGGGACACTTGCCACGTGCCCAGCAAGACGCTTTTCGATCTCGGCCCGAATATGGGGCCTTCCAGTCGCGAATATTCTAGTCCGTGGGGACCTCTCAAGGATTTTATTGAGCGAATCAAGGATCCTGGCCCGTTGCACTCCATCACACTCGTCTAGAGCGTCAAGGCACATGAACGTGGGCCGTAAGGATGTGACAAGCTGTAGCATCTTCACGATATCGACGAGCTGCGGTCTGAGTCCACCAAAGGTCGTTTTCTGCTGCTGAAATGCCTGGGATACTTCTTCTGGAACCCCTTTCATCCCGCCAACAATCTGTTTTAGCAAGGAACCCAGCACATTGGTTGCCAACTGCTCCTTCCGGGCCGCGAAGTCCAAGTAAAAACATGAAACGGAGGTGTTTTGTCCTCTGGCCTGATCGCGCACCGTGTCCGCTACTAGCGAACTGCCATCGCGGCGTGTTAGCACGGGTTCACTTCCTTTTCTCCTCGAGGAATAAGCCTTGTTACTTGATAAATGTCTTTCCGACCCCGGGATCTCCATAGCAAAATAGAACGGCCTTTTCCCCTCTACTTCCCCTACCCAATCCGTACCATCTTCTGAATTCCTCGGTTTGTGTGAGCCATTCCCCGATATCGTTGACACGGCGTTCCTGAATGTCCCAATGCCGTAGGCCGGGATCGAGGGGTGATAACCAGGCTAGGAGTTGGGACCGATCATTGGTAACAGTATCGCTATTCCGGGCATCAGAAATCTCCGTTATATAGGAGGGGCCGGCGCTATCATTGGTGGTGTATTGAGGCATCTTGTGCTCTTTATTACTCGCGCTGTGTAGTGGTGGGAGTTAGGGAGTAAATTTGATTCATGATGGGTCTGGTTAAACAAAAGTGGGGCTCTGCCGTGTTAAAGCAGCGCAGCAGGTCCATCTACTCGAGTACCGTACTCTTATGTGCTGACGGTAGAATAGGCCCAGCCACAGCTATAAACCACAACAGCCTCGCTAACTCACCACGCAAAACCATTTCCTGATGGAATCGACAAACATCATTGGTAGTTATTACCCTGGGCTGCAGGTTAAGGCATACCGCGCATTTCTACCCCACATGAGCGAAGCTGTCCCACTATGCGGACTGCAGTTGAGGTTGCGAGCGAAACTCCTGACTTCTCTTATCCAAAGCTCTGTGTCCCCGGTAAATCACAAGCACCTCACCTACTGTAAGCCTAACGATTGTGACTTGGACGGTTAAGAAATCGCTATAGTTTTCACAAGAGGCACACGAGAATCCCCCAATAGTTATCAAATATTCCATCTTGAGGTGCGTACTTGTATCTCACACAATTATGCTAGGCAACAGGCAAGCACTAGTATCCAAGCATTTAGCCGCCACCAGCCCAGTGCTTGTGCACTCCAAAAGTTTCCGGGAATGTAGAGGCTCTGTTTAACACTTCTTATTATTAGGCGGCAACACCTCCCTCTGTGCCAAGCTAATGCTCACATTTCCTAAAACTTTTGCAATAGGATAACGCACGGTGAAGTGGGTCCACGGCAAGGCGAGAACCCCCATAGAGCTTTTGGGTAAGGGATTATTTGTATTGGTATTCTTGTTATGCCGTGGGTTTTGCTTTGCCGTGAGATACTGTAAACAAGTACCTAAGCACCGTATTGGTAGGCTAGCTTATATAATCCATTCCTCCCCAACTAAACTTTTGAATAATTTAAGCCGCCCCGCTTATTTATGGAATTCAAATGGCACCATACTCGAGTATCGCCCTTAGACACATAGGCAATTCGTCATATTAAACTATTTTTCTAACCTCCGTACTCGACTGCTAGCCCAGCACCCGAGCACGCGCTGGTGCATGATTTTAGTATCCGGACACTTCGGCCCCAATGCCTATCCCATAGTCCGTCGGGTGCTAAGCCCAAGAGATCTCGTTAAGAAAATGAAGAGATCTGGGGACCAATTTTCCTTAATCGGAAATATATCAATGGCATTTGGTGAGTATTGAAAACAAGGAAACCAGGCAAGCGTGTATCTACTCTCCAAGACGGAAGCAACTACAAATCACCAGCTATCACGAACCGAAACTACACTGGAAGCAAGAAGTCTCACAATTCCCAACTGATTCAAATCATCTAAGCTAATTCACAACCCGTTACAGAAAAGAAACCCTAGGACCAGAAGAGATCAGAGTGAAAAGAAAGCCCAACCTAACCTGGTTATCCAGCTATCTATGCACAGGAGATCCGCCCTTGTAGTTCGCTACTATCACAAATTTCTTTCTTCAGTTGACCGTCCAAACTGTTGACCAGATGTCCTGGTGTTCGGTGGTGGAAGAAAAAACGAGAGAGAGGGAGACAAGTGAAAGATCACCTTCCCATATAGCGCTACCCCCCTTGTCTGCCAAGCCGAAGCTAACAACCTCTCCTCTTGCGATAACTATGACCTATCCGCCTCTTAAAAAAGAAAGAAAAAAAACAAACCAGCCGGCATTTTCCTTCAAGCAAATATCTATCATCAACTATCACTCAACCTCCAGTAAATAGTTTCCAAACAACCAAAAAATATCCTAGCTAAGCAAAGGTGAAATCCAACTTATCCGCAACAGTATTCTTCCTTCACTGGAGATATATTCCTTGGCGTGTCAAACTGAGAAATACGGCATTAAGTTTCCACCAATTTCTTGGGACCACCCGTCACGACTATGCGTCGCCACAAAAGCAGATGTGAAATGGGAGGTTATTTATAGCCACAGAAATGGAGAGCAATTAAGCGAGGCCATAAGAAGATCCGGTGGTCGACTCTGTTTGCACTGAGCCATCAACTGGGCGGTTCATGTTGGGGGCACGTGCTAGAATTGAGAAAATGGGGGCTGGAGCTTTTGGAGGGCAATACGGTACCGTACCTCAAAGGATTAGGAGCCTTCTGCCGATGATGGATTGGTGGAAAGCTGCCTTTTTTCCTCCTCGTTTTCCCACCACCCCGCAGGCGAAGGCTGAGCTTACCAGTGGTGTACGGTAGTTCCTAGTACCGTAGTAGAGTTATCTCGGGAGTCCTTTTACCTCCTTGACATCATTTATCTTTCATTGCTATCGTGGAGTGCCTCCCGCGTCCGATTCCTTCACACAGGATTGCTCTCGCCGATTAACTCATGATCATCCCGACAACACTGGTACAGTACAGTGCTCGTAGCGCTGACATTTGTGAACACGACCGCTGTGGGATACCGCTAAATCTGCTGGTGCCTGGTATGCAAAATGCAACTCCTCATCTAAACCTCCGGAAAGATAGCTCCCAGCTACCACCCCAGTAGCACAGATGTTTCTCGGCGCTAAGTTAAGTGAACGATTGCCGGACCAACATCCTAAAAATGCCCATCCCGAGAGACCATCCTATGATGAAGGAGAAGTGCTGCTGGCGACCCACTTGTACTAGTACTTCTCCCATGCAAGAAAGTATCCGAAAACAGGGATTAACGAAATATTCCTCCCAGAAGTGCCCGGGCATTTAAAGGAAAACAGGAATACTTTAGGGATATTTTGCCTTTCCTCAGCGTGGCGTCTACCCAGACCTTGTGTGCGGCTACTTCATGCCTGGGATAATTCCAAATCCTCAACCCCTGTTTTCGGACACTTCTTTGCTTGAGACCGGCATAGAAGAAAAGTCCATCGATAGAAAGAACAAGCAAGGCTCTACTTGCACAGATTTGTCTCATAAGGGCTGAAACGGTTCACTTCATCCCGGTTGGCGGCCAGAAGGTACCGCAGGCAAAAGCATTGGCGCCGCCTCCAGGATTACGTCTCCCCCCCCGGGCTGGGCCCTAGTCTACACTAGAAACAGTATTCGTAAAAGTATATCTTCCCCCTCCGTCCCTCCCACTCCCACACCGTTCCCTCCATCGCGTCCCATCCCCAAAACACCCACCCTTAGCCCATCGTTAATCGAAATTCTTAACCATGACCCAAGGCTTCGACAAAACTGTATTCCCCCCCTTTCGAACGCCCTCCTCCACGCGCACAGCTAACATCTCTCTCTCTAGGCCTC
>Ga0307509_10003552_pt1 | contig 23484 bp, 24 predicted proteins | sample 10_EM_MG_FD_202245 | JGI IMG/M metagenome (GOLD analysis project Ga0307509, IMG submission 202245) | Populus trichocarpa ectomycorrhiza microbial communities from riparian zone in the Pacific Northwest, United States - 10_EM | ecosystem: Host-associated > Plants > Roots > Unclassified | place... | reverse complement strand
CGCTCGAGCGGCTCGGGCTGCTCGGGCGTGAGGCTGAACGGGTTCGGGATCAGCTCGCCGCGCTCGGCTGCATCGGCGATCTTCTTGTTGTAGCCGCCGAGGTTGCGCACCCCCATCTTGCTCATCAGCTTGTAGCGGCGCTCCATCTCGCCGACACCCCAGTTGAGCGCATTAGAGGCCAGCTTCATGTCGGTGACGACCGGGCACAGCAGGTGCGGGATGCCTTCGTAGACGCTCATCTCGAGCATCTTCGGGTCGATCAGGATCAGGCGAACGTCTCTTGCCTCGGCCTTGTACAGCAGGCTCAGAATCATCGCGTTGATGCCGACCGACTTGCCCGAGCCGGTGGTGCCGGCGACCAGGCAGTGCGGCATCTTCGCCAGATCGGCGACGACCGGGTTGCCGACGATGTCCTTGCCCAGGCCCATCGTGAGCTGCGAAGACGCGTCGTTGTAGACCGTCGAACCGAGGATCTCCGACAGGCGGATGGTTTGGCGCTTCGGGTTCGGCAGCTCGAGCGCCATCGTCGTCTTGCCGGGAATCGTCTCGACGACGCGGATGCTCACGAGGCTCAGCGAGCGCGCCAGGTCTTTCGACAAATTCAGCACCTGCGAGCCCTTCACGCCCACGGCCGGCTCGATCTCGTAGCGCGTGATCACCGGGCCCGGCGAGGCCGCGACCACGCGCACCTCGACGCCGAAGTCCTTCAGCTTCTTCTCGATCAGGCGCGAGGTCATCTCGAGCGTGTCGGGCGACACGGTCTCGGTGCGGCCGGGCGCGGCGTCGAGCAGGTCGACCTGCGGCAGTTTGGTGTCGGCCAACTCGCTGAACAGCGGCTTCTGGCGCTCCTTCACGACGCGTGCGCTCTTCGGCACCTCGACGACCGAAGCCTCGATCACGATCGGCAGGTGGTCCTCTTGCAAACGATGCTCGACATCGACGATGACTTCGCGCTCACGCAGCGCCTTCTCGCCGACGCGCACGTCTTCGGCGCGCTCGATGCGTTCGACACGCTTCACGCGCAGCGACTCGACCCAGGCGCCGATGGCCTCGGCCAAGCGCAGCCACGAGAACCGCAGCGACAGTGCAATGCCCGCGACCAGTGCGGCGATCCAGAACACGCCGGAGCCGGCGAAGCCGAGCAGGTTCTGCGTCCACTGCCCCAGCGTGAAGCCGACGGCACCACCAGCGTGGCCGCCGGCGACGCGCGCTTCCCATTGGTAAAGGCGTGTCCATTCGAGCGACGAACTGGCGGCCAGCAGCAAGCCGAGGCCGAGCCAGAACAGCCACACTGGCTTCGACGCCGACGCCGGCACGTGCGGCGCGGCCGCGTCGTCGCTGCGCAGCACGCGCGCGAGCGCGCCCAGCCAGGCGCGCAGCGCGACGGCCGCAGCCCACCAGACCGAGTAGCCGAACACGAAGTACGCGAAGTCGGAGAACCAGGCGCCGGCGACACCGGCCTTGTTGTTCAGCACAACGCTCGCGCTGCCGGAGGTCGAGAACGCCGGATCGGCCGCGCTGTGCGTGGCGAGTGCCAGCACGGCGAGCAGCCACAGCACACCGGTGACGAGCAGCGTCAGCTGCGCACGCCAGCCGGCCGGCGAATGCGCCGGCGCGCTGCTGCGCTCGGCGGCCGTGCCGAAGGTGTTGGAGGCTCCGTCGGAGCGGAGCGAGCCGAGTGGAAAAGTCATCGGCGGATTGTGGCCGATCGGGCAAAACGCCCGATCAGGAGGTCAGCTGTTCCTTGATGACCACCGAGCCGTTTTCCTGGGTCTGGATCATGCCGCGCTCTTCGAGGTCTTTCATGACGCGGCTGACCATCTCGCGCGACGCGCCGACGACCTTGGCCAGGTCCTGGCGCGAGACCTTGTTGCGGATCATCTTCAGCTCGCCCTCCATCTCGGCCATGTCGAGCAGCGTGCGGGCGACGCGGCCGTAGACATCGAGCAAGGCGAGCGACTCGATCTGCCGGTCGGCGCTGCGCAGGCGCTGCACCAGCCCGCGCATGATCGCGTACGACAGGCTGGAGTTCTCGGGCAGGCAGCGCGCGAACTCGGCGCGGCCCAGGATCAGCATGTCGGTCTGGACCTCGGCGCGCACCGTGGCCGAATGCGGCTCGTTGTCGATCAGGCTCATCTCGCCGACGTAGTCGCCTGGCTGCAGCACGGCGAGGATGACCTCGCGGCCGCGCGAGTCAGCGGTCAGCACGCGGGCCCGACCGGTCAGCAGGATAAACAGCGCGTTCGACTTCTTGTTGTGTTCCACCACGATCTCGCCGCGCCTGAAGCGCCGCTTCACGACGCTGTCGGCAATGCCTTGGGCCTGGTCGTTGGTCAGCAGTGAAAACAGCGGCACGCGCCGGATCAGGTCGAGATTGGAAAGCATTGCCATGCGGAGTTGCCTTTCGTCTTGGTGTTGTCAATGCCCTGCGATCGGGCGCCCTGAAAGATTTTCGAGGCTGTTGCCTACAATTTGGCTATTGTCACCATTAAAGGCCTGTGCGTCAGCCGGAATCATCCCCATGTCAGACTGACGCGCCACGGCGCACCCCGCGCCCGCCAAGATCTCGCCACCCAAACTCATGAGCAACCCGAACAAACACGCCCACGTCCTGATCCTTGGCTCCGGACCGGCCGGCTACACCGCAGCGGTCTACGCGGCCCGCGCCAACCTCAAGCCGATGCTGATCACCGGCATCGCCCAGGGCGGCCAACTGATGACGACGACCGACGTCGACAACTGGCCCGCCGATGTCGACGGCGTCATGGGCCCGGACCTGATGCAGCGCTTTCAAAAGCACGCCGAGCGTTTCAACACCGAGATCGTGTTCGATCACATCAATACCGTCGACCTGAGCAAGCGGCCGTTCACGCTGACCGGCGACTCGGGCGTCTACACCTGTGACGCGCTGATCATCGCGACCGGCGCGTCGGCGAAGTACATCGGGCTGCCGTCCGAAGAGGCTTTCATGGGCCGCGGTGTGAGCGGCTGCGCGACCTGCGACGGCTTCTTCTACCGCGGGCAAGAGGTCTGCGTAGTCGGCGGCGGCAACACCGCGGTCGAAGAGGCGCTGTACCTGTCCAACATCGCGTCCAAAGTGCACCTGATCCACCGCCGCGACAAGTTCCGCGCCGAGGCCATCCTGGTCGACAAGCTGCACGCCAAGGTCGCCGAGGGCAAGATGCAGTTGCACCTGTGGAACACGCTGGACGAAGTGCTGGGCGACGCCACGGGCGTGACCGGCGTGCGCCTGAAGAGTACACAGAACGAAGGCAGTTCGGAGATCAAGCTGACCGGCTGCTTCATCGCGATTGGCCACCAGCCCAACACCGACATCTTCAAGGGTCAGCTCGAAATGAAAGACGGCTACCTGATCACGAAGAGCGGCTTGAGCGGCATGGCCACGATGACCAGCGTGCCCGGCGTGTTCGCGGCCGGCGACGTGCAGGATCACGTGTACCGCCAGGCCATCACCAGCGCTGGCACCGGCTGCATGGCGGCGCTGGATGCGCAGCGCTTCCTCGAGCAGCAGTAGCCGGAAGAGAAAATCGGTCTATAATCGAAGTCTTTGCCGAAATTCAGGCAGCTTTTTTATTGGAGAAGCGTCATGGCACGCGTCTGTCAAGTCACGGGTAAGCGCCCGATGGTGGGAAACAACGTCTCCCACGCCAACAACAAGACCAAGCGCCGGTTCCTGCCCAACCTGCAGTACCGCCGTTTCTGGGTCGAGGCCGAGAACCGCTGGGTGCGCCTGCGCATCACCAACGCGGCGCTGCGCCTGATCGACAAGGTGGGCATCGAGAAGGTCTTGGTTGACCTGCGCGCCCGCGGCGAAATTTAAGGAGCACGATCATGGCAAAAGGCGGACGCGAAAAGATCAAGCTGGAATCCAGCGCCGGAACCGGTCACTTCTACACGACCGACAAGAACAAGAAGACCACGCCCGAAAAGCTGGAAATGATCAAGTTCGACCCGAAGGCACGCAAGCACGTGACCTACAAGGAAACGAAGCTGAGGTAACGCCTTCGGCGGAAGACGACAGCGGGGTCGCGTTGCGACCCCTTTTCTTTGGCTGTCACCAAACAAAACAAGGGCCGCATCTGCGGCCCTTGTTTTGTTTGAGTGTCCGGTCCCGCGATCTATGCCTTGGCAGCGCGCAGCTTCAGCGCGAACTCTTGCAGCGCCGCGATGCCGCTCTCTTCGGCACTGCGGCACCAGGCCTGCAGATCCACCACCAGCTGCTCGGCCGACACGTTGGTGCGGGTCCACAGCAAGCGCAGCTCTTCGCGCATCGAGACCAGCTTGGCCAGGCGCGGGCTGTGCTCGACGGCCTGCGCGACCTGGGCCTTCACGGCGCTCGGGATCTTGTCTTCATCGCGGTGCAACCAGCGCTTGGCCAGCTTCATGTCGGCCAGGCGGCCGGCGCTCGCTGCACCCTCGGACTTCAGGCGCTCGACCTCGACGTGCGCCGCATGACGCAGGTTGCGCGCGTACTTGGCCATGACTTCGTAGCGGTTCGCGATGATCGCCTCGAGCGTCTGGTCGTCGGCGACCGGCCTGACCGCGCCGAGTTTCAAGCTTGGCGGCGTGGTGCGGACCTTCGCCAGGCCCAGGATCTCCATGCCGCGGATGTAGACCCAGCCGATATCGAACTCGTACGGCTTGACCGAGAACTTCGCCGAAGTCGGGTAGGTGTGGTGGTTGTTGTGCAGCTCTTCGCCGCCGATGACGATGCCCCACGGCGACACGTTTCTCGACGCATCGGGCGCCTCGAAGTTGCGGTAGCCCCACCAGTGACCGATGCCATTGATGATGCCGGTCGCCATGACCGGAATCCAGAGCATCTGCACCGCCCACACGGTGATGCCGATGGCACCGAACATGCCGACATCGAGCAGCAGCATCACGCCGACGCCTTGCCAGCTGTAGCGGGTGTAGAGATTGCGCTCGATCCAGTCGTTGGGTGTGCCCAGGCCGTACTTGGTCATCGTCTCCTTGTTCTTCGACTCGGCGCGATACAGCTCGACGCCGGTCAGCAACAGGGCCTTGATGCCACGCGTCTGCGGGCTGTGCGGGTCTTCCGCGGTCTCGCACTTGGCGTGGTGCTTGCGGTGGATCGCGACGAATTCCTTGGTCACCATGCCGGTGGTCAGCCACAGCCACAGACGGAAGAAGTGCGACGGGATCGCATGCAGCTCGAGCGCGCGGTGCGCCTGCGCGCGGTGCAGGAAGATCGTCACCGACGCGATCGTGATGTGCGTGGCGACCAGCGCGAACAGCAGCACCTGCCACCAAGCCGCCCCGAGCAGGCCATTGGCCAGCAAGTTGATCAGGGCATCCCAAACAAGCGTCAACGAATCCATTTGTACCTTTGAGCCTGCTCGATATGCAGGTGGCAGATTGTAAAGGACGGGCCACGCCCAAAGACCTTCGAATTGGCAGGGTAGATGGGGCTTGTTTGCGCCATCTCAATCAGGCACCCGCGAGGACGATCCTCCGGTGCCGGTCACGCCCTCAGCGCCGTTCCCACACCGCCGCGAAGAACCCGTCGGTGCCATGGCGATGCGGCCACAGGCGCAGGTAGTCGCCGCGCACCAGGCTCTCGGCCTCGCTCACGTGCGCCTTGCTCAGCGCCTCCAGCGCCGGAACGGCCTTGAAGTCGCGCTCGTGCTCGGCGGTGAACGCATTCGCGATGTCTTCGTTCTCGGCATCGAGCAGGCTGCAGGTCGCATAGACCAGCCGGCCGCCCGGCTTGAGCAAACGGGCCGCGCTGTCCAGGATCGCCGCCTGCTTGACGCGCAGCTCCTCGACCGACTGCGGCGTCTGGCGCCACTTCAGATCCGGGTTGCGGCGCAACGTTCCCAGCCCCGAGCACGGCGCGTCGACGAGGACGCGGTCGAGCTTGCCCGCCAGCCGCTTGATGCGCTCGTCGCGCTCGTGGGCGATCTGCGCCGGGTAGACGTTGGACAGGCCGCTGCGCGCCAGCCGCGGCTTCAGCGACGCGAGCCGGTGCCCCGAGGTGTCGAACGCGTACAGCCGCCCGGTGTTGCGCATCTCGGCGCCGAGCGCGAGCGTCTTGCCGCCGGCGCCGGCGCAGAAGTCGGCGACCATTTCGCCGCGCTTGGCGCCGACCATCAGCGACAGCAGCTGGCTGCCCTCGTCCTGCACCTCCACGTCGCCGCGCATGAAGACGTCCAGCTTGTGCAGCGCCGGCTTGCCCTCGATGCGCAGGCCCAGCGGCGAATACGGCGTCGGCACGGCCTCGATGCCTTCGGCCTTGAACGCTGCCTGCACGTCGTCGCGCTTGGCCTTGAAGGTGTTGACGCGCAGGTCGAGCCCGGCGCCGGTGTTCATCGCCTCGACCAGCGGCCAGAACTGATCGCCGTGCGCGGCCTTCAGCGTGTCGGCCAGCCATTCCGGCAGGTTGTGGCGCAGCTTCTCCGGCAAGGCCGAGCGATCGACGGCGCTGACCTGCGCGAGCCACTGCTGCTCGGTCTCGCTCAGCGCGGCGCGCAAGAAGCCCTCGTTGCCCTGCCACGCGAGCAGCGCGAGGCGCCGCTCCATCTCGCCCTTGCCCGACTGCGCGAGGTGCTGGTACAGCAGGCGCTGGCGCAGCACCGCGTAGGTGGTCTCGGCCAGCGTGTGGCGCTCGCGGCTGCCGAGCGCGCGGTGCTGGCGAAAGAAGTCGGAGACAACGCCATCGGCCGGGTGCTGCAGCTGCAGCACGCGGTGAATCAGTTCAGTGGTGAGTTCGAGCAAGGCGTTCGGGTGCATCGCGGGATTATCCTTGCCCGATGCAAGACACTGACGACCTGGCGCCGCTGCCGCCCACCCCGCTCGGCCGCTATCGCCACTACAAGGGCGGCGAGTACGAGGTCATCGGCGTCGCGCGCCACAGCGAAACGCACGAGCCGCTGGTCGTCTACCGGCCGCTCTACAACGCCAGCGGCTGGTGGGTCCGGCCGCACGCGATGTTCTTCGAAGACGTGACCATCGACGGCGTCGCCCGCCCCCGCTTCGCCCCAGTGGGCCCGGCATGAAAGCCCTGGTCACGCACATCCGCACGCGCCCGCGGATGTTCATCTGCGCCGCGATCGGCGTGGCCGTCGGCGCGCTGACACCCGGCATCGACCACGCCGTGACGCGCTCGCTGCTCGGCTGGAACGTCAGCGTCTGGCTGTTCCTGCTGCTGATGGGCTTGTTGATGCTGCGCGCCGACCACGAGCATCTGCGCCGCAGTGCGATCGCGCAGTCCGAGGGTGCCAGCGTCGTGCTGACCGTCGCGATCGTGGCCGCGGTGGTCAGCATCGTCGCGATCGTGATCGAGCTGGCAGCCGCCAAGGGTTCGGGCGAGCGCAACGCGCTGCCGCATGTGCTGTTCGCACTCGCCACCGTCACCGGTTCGTGGCTGCTGCTGCCCACGCTGTTCGCGATGAACTACGCCACCCTGTACTACCGCAGCCATCGCGGCGATGGGTTGAGGTTCCCCGAACCCGAAGCCGAGGCCTTCCGACCCGACTACGCCGACTTCCTGTATTTCTCGTTCACGATCGCCGTCGCTTCGCAGACCGCCGACGTGTCGATCACCAACCGGCCGATGCGCCGCCTCGTGCTGCTGCAATCGGTGCTGTCGTTCGCGTTCAACACCACCATCCTGGCGTTCACGATCAACATCGCGGCGAGCCTGTTCTAACTCAGCAGCTGCGACTCGCCCTGGGTGTGCGTCACCAGGTTGCCGTGGCGCACCAGCAGGTCGTGCACCAGCCAGCGCACGGCCTGCGGATACAGCACATGCTCGCGTTCGAGCACGCGCGCCGACAGCGTCTCCGGCGTGTCCCCAGGCAATACCGGCACCACCGCCTGGGCGATGATCGGGCCGTGGTCCAGCGCCGGCGTGACGAAGTGCACCGTCGCCCCGGCCAGCTTGCAGCCCGCCTCGATGGCGCGCCGGTGCGTGTGCAGGCCGGTGAACGCCGGCAGCAGCGAGGGGTGCACGTTGATCAGCCGGCCGTCGAACTGCGCGACGAAGCCGTCGGTCAGGATGCGCATGAAGCCGGCGAGCGCGAGCACATCGGGCTCGAATGCATCGATGACACGCGCGAGCTCGGCGTCGAACGCATCGCGCGAATCGAAGCCCTGGTGATCGACGACCGCCGTGGCAATGCCGTGTTGGCGCGCGAACTTCAAGCCGGCCGCGTCCGCGCGGTTGCTGACGACCGCGACCACGCGTGCGCGCCAGCCCTCGGCCGCGCAGGCCCGCACGATGGCTTGCATGTTGGAGCCCCGGCCCGAGATCAGGATGACGATTCGCTTCACAGGGCGCGCAGTGTAGCCCCCTACAATTCCGCCCCATGAAGCAACGCGTCCTCTCCGGAATGCGCCCGACCGGCGCACTGCACCTCGGCCACTACCACGGCGCCCTGAAAAACTGGGTGCGCATGCAGGACGACTACGAGTGCTTCTTCTTCGTCGCCGACTGGCATGCCCTCACCACGCACTACGAAGAGCGCGGCGTGATGGAGCGCTACGTCTACGACATGGTGATCGACTGGCTCGCCGCCGGCATCGACCCCGAGCGCGCGACCATCTTCATGCAAAGCCGCCTGCCCGAGCACGCCGAGTTGTTCACGCTGCTCGCGATGGGCACGCCGCTGGGCTGGCTCGAACGCGTGCCGACCTACAAGGATCAGATGGAGAAGCTCAAGGACCGCGACCTCGCGACCTACGGCTTCCTCGGCTACCCGCTGCTGCAGGCGGCCGACATCCTGATCTACAAGGCGGCGTTCGTGCCGGTCGGCGAAGACCAGTCCTCGCACGTCGAGCTGACGCGCGAAGTGGCTCGACGCTTCAACCACTTGTACGGCCGCGAGGCGAACTTCGACGAACTCGCGCAGGCGGTCGTGAAGAAGATGAGCAAGTCCGACGCGAAAGCCTTCGAGGCCGCGCGCAAGAACTTTCAACAATCGGGCGGCGAGGAACTGCTGGCGCAGGCACGCGCGTTGATCGACGGCAGCGGCGCGCTCAGCGCGGCCGACCGCGAGCGCCTCGAAGGCTATCTGCGCGGCACCGGCAAGACCATCCTGCACGAGCCGCAGGCGCTGCACACCGAGGTCAAGAAGCTGCCCGGCCTCGACGGCGCGAAGATGAGCAAGAGCTACGGCAACGGCATCTCGATGCGCGAAGAGCCGGCCGAGGTCGAGCGCAAGATCAAGCGCATGCCGACCGACCCGGCGCGCGTGCACCGCAGCGACCCGGGCAACCCCGATGTCTGCCCGGTGTGGCAGTTCCACCTCGTGTATTCGGACGCATCGACGCAGGCCTGGGCGCGCGAAGGCTGCACCACCGCCGGCATCGGCTGCCTCGATTGCAAGAAGCCGGTGATCGAGGCGATCCAGCACGAGCAAGCCCCGTGGCGCGAACGCGCGGAGCAGTACCTCGCGAACCCGAAGCAGGTGCACTGGATTCTCGAGGTCGGCACCGAACAGGCGCGCGGCGTCGCGCGTGCCACGATGCGCGATGTGCGCACCGCGATGGGCCTGAACTACTGAAGCGGCGTCAGGTTACAGCGCCGCTGTGACCACCATCTCGATCTTCCATTCCGGCTTCGCGAGATTCGCCTGCACCGTCGCGCGCGGCGGTGCGTCGCCGGGCGCGACCCAGTCTTCCCAGACCTCGTTCATCGCCGCGAAATCGGCCAGGTCCTTGATGAAGATCTGGCAGCGCAGGATGTGCGCCTTGTCGGTGCCGGCCTCGGTCAGCAGCTTGTCGATGGACGCCAGCACCTGCGCGGTCTGGCCGCGGATGTCCTGGCTCGCGTCCTCGGCGATCTGGCCGGCGAGGTAGACGGTGCCGTTGTGGATCGTCATCTCCGACATCCGATCGTTGACATGGAATCGGCGCAGTCCCTGGCTCATGATTTAGCTCCGTGCTTGTGTGAATGTTTGTGTGAGTGGCCGTGCGGTTGATGGGCCGCGTGCTTGACGGCAGGCGCGGCGCCGGCCGCCTTCTGACCGAGCTTGCTCTCGGTGCCGTTCAACAGCTTCTGGATGTTCGCGCGGTGGCGCCAGACCAGCAGCGCGCCCATCACGAACACCGCCACGGCGATCGGCCCGCGCTCCCAGATCAGCACTTGATAGAACGGCGCGAACACCGCGGCCACGAGCGCCGCGAGCGACGAGTAGCGCGTGAACACGGCGATGATGATCCAGGTCGCCAGCGTCGCCAGCCCGAGCCACGGGTTCAAGCCGAGCAGCACGCCGGCCGCAGTGGCCACACCCTTGCCGCCCTTGAAGCGAAAGAACACCGGCCAGAGGTGGCCGAGGAAGGCGCCGAGCGCGACCAGCGCCAGCGTGCCGTCGTCGAGCCCGAATGGCGCGCCGTAGAGCCTGACGAGCAGCACCGGCACGAAGCCCTTCAGCGCGTCGAGCAACAGCGTCAGCACGGCCGCGGCCTTGTTGCCCGAGCGCAGCACGTTGGTCGCGCCCGGGTTGCCCGAACCGTAGGTGCGCGGGTCGTTCAAGCCCATCAGCCGGCTCACGATCACCGCGAACGACAGCGAGCCGATCAGGTAGGCCGCGAACGCGGCGAGCGCTGGATAGAAGGCTTGCATGGGTGGGTGGTCGCTGCTGAACGGGTCGCTATTCTGCGCCAGCCATCAGAGTGCGCAGTGCACGGGCTTGGCGTCGAGCAACTCGGTCAGCACCGCCGGCGCGATGCCGATCAGGTAGCCGCGCCGCCCGCCGTTGATGCAGATGCGCTCGAGTTCGAGCACCGACGCTTCCACGTACACCGGCATCGCCTTCTTGCACCCGAACGGCGAGGTGCCGCCGACCATGTAGCCGCTGTGGCGCTGCGCGACCTCGGGCTTGCAAGGCTCGACCGACTTCGCGCCGATGCCGCGCGCCAGGTTCTTCGTGCTGACCTGCTTGTCGCCATGCATCAGCACGATCAGCGGCTGCGCGCGCTCGTCCTGCATCACCAGCGTCTTGATCACGGCATGCTCATCGACCCCGAGCTGGCGCGCCGACTCGGCCGTGCCGCCGTGCTCAACGTAGTCGTACACATGCTCGCTGAAGCTCACGCCCTGCCGACGCAGCAGCTGCGTGGCCGGCGTCTCGCTGACGTGCGCGCCCTTCTTGGCCACGCCCGGCTCACTGCGCCGGGTCGCGCATCTGCCAGCGGATCGCGTCGATCTGCGCGAGCAGCTCCGGCGCCAGCGTCGTGCCCCAGGCGGCTATGCACTCATCGAGCTGCGCCAGTGTCGTCACGCCGATGATGGTGCTCGCGACGCGCCAGTTGGTGTAGCAAAAGGCCAGCGCCATCTGCATCGGGGTGAGGCCGTTCGCGCGTGCGAGCGCGTTGTACTGGCGCGCAGCGGCGAGCGTCTCGGGCCGGCCCCAGCGCTGCTTGCGCATCGCCTCGAACAGCGCCAGCCGGCCCTGCGGCTTCGCGGTGTCGAAGCCGGCGGCGTCGTACTTGCCGGTCAGCGTGCCGAAGCCCAGCGGCGAGTACGCGAGCAGCGACACGCCCTCGCGGTGCATCAATTCGTCGAGCCCGTTGTCGACGACGCGGTTGACCAGCGTGTAGGCGTTCTGCACCGTCGCGACGCGCGGCAGACCGTGCTGGTCGGCCAGCTTCAGGAACTCGGCCACGCCCCACGGCGTCTCGTTGCTCAGGCCGATGTGGCGCACCTTGCCGGCCTTGACCAAGCCGGCGAGCGTATCGAGCTGGTCGTCGATGCTCGTGAATTCGCGATCGAGTGTGGGGTCGAAATACATCGGCCCGAACATCGGCACATTGCGGTTCGGCCAGTGGATCTGGTACAGGTCGATCACGTCGGTGCGCAGCCGCGTCAGGCTGTCGTCGCAGGCCTGGCGCATCTCGGCCGGGGTCAGGTTGGCGCTGCCGCCGCGGATCCAGTCGGCGTTGCGCGCCGGGCCGGCGACCTTGGTGGCGAGCACGACGCGCTGGCGCACGCCGGGGTGGGCTGCGAACCAGTTGCCGATGATGCGTTCGCTCGCGCCATAGGTTTCGCGCCGCACCGGCACCGCATACATCTCGGCGGTGTCGATGAAGTTGACGCCGCGCGCGAGCGCGCGGTCGAGGATGGCGTGCGAGGTCGGCTCATCGACCTGCTCACCGAAGGTCATCGTGCCGAGGCAGATCTTGGGGACGCGCAGGTCGCTGCGGCCGAGGGTGACGAGTGGCAGAGAGTTCATGCCACGAGTTTATCTGCGCTCCGCGCGCGGCCCTCAGTTCAGGATGATCGCGTTCAATTGCCTGGCGATGTCGAGCAGCTGCGCGTTGATGTCGGCCTCGGCACCGCGCGTGAGCGCGGGGCCGATCAGGAAGCTCTCGCGGCCGCGCAGCGCGACGATGCGGTGGCCGTCCATGCCCTGCATGCGGGCGTAGATGACGGTGTCGCAGGTGTCCGAGATCAAGGCCTTGTTGCCGGTCAGCGATTGCGATTCATAGAAGGCACTGCCTTTCGGCGCCTCGGTCAATATCCACATGTCGGCATCCTTCGCACTCCCCGCGCGGCGGTCGGCGGAAGCCGGATGCGCTGCGGGTCGAAGCGGCTAATGTGCCTGAACCACGTTGCCCTTGAACCGCGCTGACCGAACTATGCCGCCACGCGCTGACCCGGCAAGCCGAGCCGATCGACCGACAGGTACTGCTGGCGGTAGGCCTCGAACGACAGCGTGTCGCCGGCCTCGATGCGGCGCTGCTCGTCGATGGACTCTTGTGCGAGTTTCGTGAAGCGGTTCTGCAGCTGGTCCGAATACGGCAGCGCCAGCAGCGCGGCCTTGGTCTGCTTCGATTGCGCGCGGGTGAACGCGACGAACGAGCTGTCGAAGTCGCTCGCCATCGTGGCCAGCACGCGTGCCGACGGCGCGGTGTCGGGGTTGTCGATCACGGTCCAGGCGTGCAGCAGCGCGTCGCGGTGCTTGCAGCCGCCGTCCAGCGCATCGAGCGCGTCGGCGATCGGCTCGCATTCGCGCAGCAGCTGCGTGCTCCAGTCGGTGAGGCCGGCTTCGCTCGCGCCGCGCTCGAGCCGCAGGCCCGGTTCGCGCCCGCGCGCCGCGACACGCTGCTGGTTGCGCGCCAGCGCAGCGATCTCGGCGGGCGTGTCCGGCGGGCTGTCGCTGAGCAGGCAGTGCATCAGGAAGACGTCGAGAAAGGTCATCGTCTTCGCGTTGATGCCGACGGGCTCGAACGGGTCGAGGTCCATGCAGCGCACCTCGACGTACTCGACGCCGCGCTCGCGCAAGGCATGCAGCGGGCGCTCGCCGGGCTGGATCACGCGCTTCGGGCGGATCGTGCCGTAGAACTCGTTCTCGATCTGCAGCAGGCTGGTGGCGAGTTGGTTGTAGTCGCCGCCCGGGTTGCGGATGCCGACCGCTTCGTAAGCCGGATAAGGCCGCGTCAACGCGTCCTGCAGCGAGGCGCCGTAGCTGTCCAGGCTGTTGTAGCTGACCGCCAGCGAAGCCTGCGCGTCGCTCTGGTAGCCGAGCCGGCCCATGCGCAGCGAGGTGCCGTGCGGCATGTGCAGCGTGTGGTTCTTGAGCGGCTGCAGCTCGTGCTCGCGGCCCGCCACAAAGCTCGAACACAAGGCCGGCGAGGCGCCGAACAGGTACAGCAGCAGGAACGAATGGCGCCTGAAGTTGCGGATCAGCCCGAAGTACTCGTCGGTCGTCACGCCCGGCATCGACCAGTTGTAGTGGATGCCCGAGATCGTCTGCATGCGCCGGCCGTAGCGGTGGCCCAGGCCCATGCGGTAGACGCTCTTCGCGCGGCCCACGTTCGACGAGCCGTAGCGCCCGATCGGGATGGTCTCGTCGGTCGGCAGCCCGCAGGGCATGCTCGAGACCCACAGCATTTCGTCGCCGCTCGCTTCGAGCACGCGGTAGGCGAACTGGTGGATCTGCGTCAGCTCGTCGACGCAGTCCTGCGCGCTGGCATGCACGCCGGTGACGAACTCGAGCTGCGATTCGCTGAAGTCGGTGGTGATGCGCGAGTGCGTCAGCGCCGAGCCCATCGCCGCCGGATGCGGTGTCAGCGCCAGGCCGCCGTCGGGCAGCGCGCGCAGGCTTTCCTTCTCGACGCCGCGGCGGATCTGGCGCATGCGCGCCTGCGGCAGTGCGCGCAGTTTGTCTTGTAAACCGCTCATGATTGGGGCACCCATGCGCTTCGCGCTTTCACGCCGAGCGGGAGTTCGCCCCCCTTCGGGCGGCCGTGCAGTGGGCTCATGGCCTCTCCTTGAATCTGTCTCCGGCCGCACGGTAACAGAGGCGCGTGTTGGCTGCTTGACCGGCCCCGCAAAGGCTCACGCCACCGGGGGCGGCAGCGTCTGGCACTCGTCGAAAACCCGAACTGTGCAATGCGCGCAGATGCCGCGGTCGAGCCGGCTGAAGATGCTCGCGATCGCGATGCGCTTGGTCGCAAAGATGTGGTCGCGCCCGAGCTCGCTGGTGTAGCCGACGCGCTCCCACAGCTCCAGCACCGGCGGCCGCGGGCGGTGGAAGTACAGATCGCCGCCCGCGGCGCGGCGCCGGCGCAGCTCGTCGCGCCACAGCTCGGCCGCCGGCAGGTCGATGAAGTTCATGCTCTTGGCCATCACGAGCAGGTGCTTGGGGGCGCCGGCCGCGGCGCGCAGCTCGCGCAGGTGGTCGGCCACGTGCGGCACGGCGCCGAAGTAGACCTCGCCTTCCATGCGGATCATCTTCAGCTGCGGGCACTCGGGCAGCGGCGCGGGCACGTCGGCGCGCACGACGAAGGGCCGCTCGGGCGCCGTGCTGTCGAAGCCCATCACCCGCACGTGCGGCCGCGAGGTGCGGTGCAGATAGGTCACCAGCGACAGGATGGTCCCGAGCAGGATCGCCATCTCGAGCCGGATCGTCACGGTCGCGGCCGCGGTGACCGCGGCGATCGTGAAGTCGGCCCGGCCGTGCGCCCACAAGCGGCGCCAGCCGGGGATGTCGAACAGCGACCACGCGACCACCAGCAGCAGCGCGGCAATTGCCGGCAGCGGGATCAGCGCCAGCAGCGGCGCGGTGAACGCGAGCAGCACCAGCAGCCAGATCGACGCGAACACCGCCGCCAGCGGCGTGCGCGCGCCGGCCTCGAAGTTCGGCATCGAGCGGTTCAGCGAGCCGCACGACACATAGCACGAGAAGAAGCCGCCGACGATGTTCGACCAACCCTGGCCGCGGAACTCGCGGTTCGCGTCGATGGCCTGGCCGGAGCGCGCCGCGACCGCCTTCGCGATCGAGATCGACTGGCCGAGCGCGACGATGGTCAGCGCGAACGCGATCGACAGCAGCTCGGGCAAGCTCTGCAGCTCGACCGCCGGCCAGCGAAAGTGCGGCCAGATCGCCGGCAGGCTGCCGATCACCGCGACCGCGCCCCAGCTCGGCCACGGCGTCGCGCTGTTGAGCAGGGCCGCGAGCGCGGTGCCGGCGGCGAGGCCGATCAGCATCACCGGCAGGCGCGGCGCCACGCGCTTGCCGATCAGCACGACCGCGGCCGTGCAGGCGCCGACCGCGAGCGCCGCCAGATTCGAAGCGCCGGCGCGCTCGGCCAGATGCGCCAGCAGCGCGCCGCTGCCATGCGTTGCCGGCGCGGCCAGGCCAAGCAGGTCGACCAGCGCGTGCAGCACGATCAGCGCCGCGGCACCGCTCATGAAGCCGCGCATCGCGCTCGGCGAGATGAAGTTCGCGACCCCGCCGAGTCGCAGCGCGCCGATCAGCCACTGCATCACGCCGACCAGCACCGTGACCGCGAGCGCGAGCTGGATGTAGGCCGGCGAGCTCACCGCCGCGAGCGGCGCGAGCATCGCGAACAGCGCGAGCGAGTTCGCATTCGTCGGCCCCGAGACCACGTGCCAGCTCGACCCGAATAGCGCGGCGATGATGGGCGGCACGATCGCGGTGGTCAGCCCATATTCGGGTGGCAGCCCGGCGAGCGAGGCGAACGCGATGCCCTGCGGCAGCACCAGCAGCGCGCCGAGGATGCCGGCGACGGCATCGGCACGCAAGCTTGGTCGGTCGACCCGTTGCACCCAGGGACCGAAGCGGCGCGCCATCAGCTCGTTGATCATGGGCGGCCATTGTGCCGGCTCGTTGCGAGCGCCTGTGCGACGCGGCGGCGAAGCCCGAACTGCACTACGCCGAGAAGCGCATCACGCCGTCGTCGACCGCGCCGTAGCGCAGCGTCACCAGGTCGGCGAGGTAGTTCTGGTTCAGCTTCCACGGTTTCTTCGCGCCCTGCTTCGGCAGCTGATCGAGTGCGCGCTGGAAGTAGCCCGACGAAAAATCGACCCAGGGTTCGAGCGCCATCGGCGCATCGTCGGCACACGGCAGGCACTGGCGTGCGCCGACGCGCTGCATGTGATTGAGCAGGCGGCAGACAAAGGTGGCGGCCAGATCGGCCTTCAGCGTCCACGACGCGTTCGTGTAGCCGAACACCGTGGCGAAGTTGGGCACGCCGCAGAACATGACGCCCTTGTAGTTGACGAGCTCGGCGCGCTCGACGCGCCGGCCGTCAACCTCGAGCTCGCCGCCACTCAGCACCGTCATCTTCAAACCGGTCGCGCTGACGATCAGGTCGGCGGGCAGCTCGGCGCCGCTCTCGAGCAGCACGCCGGTCTCGGTGAAGCACTTGATGCGGTCGGTGACGACGCTGACCCGCTGCGCGCAGATGGCCTTGAACAGATCGCCGTCGGGCACCAGGCACAGCCGCTGCTCCCACGGGTTGTAGCGCGGCGTGAAATGCGTGGCCACGTCATAGCCCGGCGCGAGCTGGCCCTTCACCATCCGGATCATCGCGGCCTTCACGTGCTGCGGCCGGCGCCGGCTCAGCCGGAACACGAGCATCGCGAGCAGCAGATACTTCCAGCGCGCGAACCCATGCGCGAGCGCCAGCGGCGTGCAGCGCAGCAGCCAGGCCGCGAGCCTGTCGACCGACGGCCGCGCAATCATGTAGGTCGGCGAGCGCTGCAGCATCGTCACGTGCGCGGCCTGCTTCGCGAGTTCGGGCACCAGCGTGACGGCGGTCGCGCCGCTGCCGATCACGACGACGCGCTTGCCCGCGTAGGCGATGTCGTCGCGCCATTGCTGCGGGTGCACGATGCGGCCGCGAAAGCGCTCACTGCCCTCGAAGGCCGGCATGTGGCCCTGGTCGTAGTCGTAGTAGCCGCTGCACATCAGCAGGAAGCCGGCGCGCAAGCGCAGCGTCTCACCGCCATCGCGCTCGATCTCGACCTGCCATTGCGCATCGCTCGACGACCACGCGGCGCGGCGCACGCGGTGGCCGTAGCGGATGCGGGCGTCGATGCCGTGCTCGCGCGCGGTGTCGCGCAGGTACTGCAGGATGGACGGGCCGTCGGCGATGGTCTTCTCGCCGGTCCAGGGCCGGAACGAATAGCCCAGCGTGTACATGTCCGAATCGGAGCGCACGCCGGGGTAGCGAAACAGATCCCAGGTGCCGCCGAGCGACTGGCGGGCCTCGACGATCGCGACCGTGCGCTGCGGGCACAGCCGCTTCAGGTGGCAGGCCGCGCCGATGCCGGACAGGCCGGCACCGACGATCAGGACATCGACGAATTCATCCGCCATGATGGACCCGGTTCGCGTGTGGTCAGGCTGCGCAGTCTCGCACACGGAATGCGCAACAATGATCCCCAGTTTCAACCGCAGGAGCACCCCATGAACCCGATATTCGCAGCCGCCGACGACAGCAAGACCCCGGCGCCCGACAAGGCCGATCGGATCGAAGAGCAGCTGTCGTTCAAGTCGCGCTTCGTGCTGATCTTCGGCGAGATCGACGACAAGATGGCGCAGGCCACCTGCCGCCGCCTGCTGGCCTTGTCCGAAGACTCGGAAGCCCCGATCACGATGCTGATCTCGTCGCCCGGCGGCCACGTCGAATCGGGCGACGCGATCCACGACATGATCGGCTTCGTGCGCGCACCGGTCACCACCGTCGGCACCGGCTGGGTCGCCAGCGCGGGCGCGCACATCTTTCTCGCGCCGCCCAAGGACAGGCGCGTGTGCCTGCCCAACACGCGCTTCATGATCCACCAGCCGGCCGGCGGCGCGGGCGGCCAGGCGACCGACATCGCGATCCAGGCCAAGGAGATCCTGAAGACCCGCGAGCGCATCGCCCGCGTCGTCGCCAAGCAGACCGGCAAGACCTACGAAGCAGTGCTGGCCGACATGGAGCGCGACTTCTGGATGAGCGCGCAAGAGGCCGTGGCCTACGGCATCGCCTCGCGCATCATCGAGCGGCAAAAAGACCTGGCCTGATCCGCCGATGCCCCGCTGCGTCGCGTTCCTGAGGGCCGTCAACGTCGGCGGGCGCACGGTCAAGATGGACGCGCTGCGTGCCGCGTTCGAGGCGCTCGCACTGGCCGGCGTCGAGACCTTCATCGCCAGCGGCAACGTCATCTTCGACAGCAGCGCGCGCGACCTCGCCGCGCTTGAGCGCAAGATCGAAGCGCAGCTGCAGAAGAGCTTCGGCTTCGAGATCCACAGCTTCGTGCGGACCTTGGACGAGGTCGCAGCGCTCAGCATGCATCCTGCATTCGACGCAGCGGCGACGACGCAGGTCATCGGCTTCCTGCGCAGCGCGCCGACGCCGCAGGCACTGCGCACGATCGCGGACATGTCCACCGATGTCGACCGCCTTCAGGTGCACGGCCGCGAGCTGTTCTGGTTCTCCGACCACAAGCAGAGCGAGTCGGTGTTCTCGAACGCGGTGTTCGAACGCGCGCTCGACACGCGCAGTACGTTTCGCGGCCTGGGCACGCTGCGCAAGCTCGTCGCGAAGCACGCCAAAAGGTGACCGCCTTGCGCTCGGGTCGATTCAGCCCCGACCGCCGCATCGTGCCCACGTTGGCGGGCGTGCTGGCCGTGCATGTGGCGCTGATGGCGCTGCTGACCGGTACGCGAACGGCGCCGCGGCGCGATGCAGCGCCGCCGCGGGTGACGCTGCGCCTGATCTCGACAGCGTTGCCGCCGCGGCCCGCGTCGCCGACCGACGCCGCAGCCGCGCGGCCGGTCGCACGAACCGCTGCATCCGCGCGTGCACGTCAGCCCACGCCGATGTCGGATCGCGACTCCCGGGCAACCGCTGCCCCCACGGCCACCACGGCCACCACGGCCATCGCAGCCGAGCCCGGCGCGAGCGCGCCCGAGCCTTTGCCGTCGCTGATGGAGAGCGACGCCACACGCCGCGCGATCCGTGCCAGCGCGCGCACGCCCTCGCTCAGCGACCAGCTCGCGCAGTCGCGCCAGGAACCGCATCAACCGAGCGCCACCGATCGCCTCGCCATCGGGGTGCGTGAGGCCGGCAAGGGCGACTGCGCGAAGGGCGAGTACGCCGGCGCCGGGATGGGGCTGTTGAGCTTGCCCTTCCTCGCCGCCGCCGCGGTCAGCGGCAACTGCGCGAAGTAGCAGGAAGCTGTCAGCCTCGCGCCTTCGCTCGCGCTTCTTCCTGCAAGCGCAGCACCCGCCGCTGCACCTTGCCGGTGGTCGTCATCGGCAGCGCGGCGATGAACTCGATCTCCTTCGGGTACTCGTAGGGCGCGAGCTGGCCGCGCACGTGCTGCTGCAGCGCCTTGATCAGCGCCGCATCGCCGACGAAGCCGGGCGCGAGCACCACGTAGGCCTTGACGAGCGCGCCGCGCTCGGCGTCGGGCTTGGGCACGACCGCGGCATTCGCAACCGCCGCATGCTTGACGAGGCAGTTCTCGATCTCGCTCGGGCCGATGCGGTAGCCCGCGGCCTTGAACACGTCGTCGCTGCGGCCGTGGTACCAGAGGTAGCCGTCGGCATCCATCACCGCCATGTCGCCGGTGCGGCACCAGCTGTTGCACGGGTCGCCGGTGAACTTGGCGCGCGTCGCCGCGTCGTTGTTCCAGTAGCCGAGGAAGAAGACCGGGTCGAGGTCGCCGTGCACATCGCGCCGGTGCAGCGCCACGTCGCCCGGCGTGCCGCGCGGGCATTCGCGGCCGACGTCATCGATCACCGCGACGTGGTGGCCCGGGTACGGCCGGCCCATGCTGCCGGGCCGCGCGGGCCACTTCGCATGCGAGTTGCCGACGATGTAGTTCATCTCGGTCTGGCCGAACATCTCGTTGACCGGCACCCCGAGCGCGTCGCGGCACCATGCGAAGACCGCGTCGCCGACCGCCTCGCCCGCGCTCATGATCGCGCGCAGGTGCAAGCGGTATGTCGCGCGCGGTTCGGGCACCGCCTTCATCATCGCCTTCAGCGCGGTCGGGAACAGAAAGGTGTGCGTGACGCGGTGGCGCTGCATCAGCGCGAACGCGGTCTCGGCCGAGAAGCGCCCCTGGTACGCGACGATTTCGCGGCCGAAGTACAGCGTGGGCAAGAGCGCGTCCATCAGCCCGCCGGTCCAGGCCCAGTCGGCGGGCGACCAGAACACCGCATCGTCCTGCGGGAACCAGTTCTGGCTCGCGACGAAACCGCTCAGGTTGCCGATCAGCGCGCGCTGCGGAATCAGCGCGCCCTTCGGCGGCCCGGTCGTGCCGCTGGTGTAGATCAGCACCGCGGCATCGTCGGCGAGCGTCTCGACCGGCGCGAACGCGGCGGGCTCGGCATCCAGCGACTGTGTCCAGTCCAGGTCGCCTTGCCCTTGCGCAGCGCCGACCGCGATCAACGTCGTCAGCGTCGGGCACAGCGGCCGCGCGGCAAGCACCTGGGCGATCGCACTTTCGTCGACGATCGCGACGCGCGCCGCGCTGTCGTTGAACCGGTACTCGAGCGCATCCGGCCCGAACAGCATCGACAGCGGCATCGCGACCGCGCCGAGCTGGTAGATCGCGATGTGCGCGACCGCGGTTTCGAAGCGCTGCGGCATCACGATCGCGACGCGGTCGCCGCGTTGCACGCCGAGGCGCTGCAGCGCGTTCGCAAGCCGGTTTGCATCGCGCTGCAGCTCGGCCCAGGGGTGCGTCGAGCGGCGGCCGTCTTCGTGCTCGCAGCGGATCGCCACCGCCGTCGGCTGGCTGCGCGCCCAACGCCCGCAGCACACCTCGGCGAGGTTGAAGTGCGTCGGCACCTGCCAGCGGAAGCCGGCGTGCAGCGCTGCGTATTGGTCGACGGGTGGCTTCGTCATCGATCGATCTCAAGCGGTGGCGTGGCGGCGCGGAATGCGCGTGATCTCGCCGCGCGGGCGCTGCGTGGCCGCCAGCGCGCCGGCGATCATCACGGCGGGGAAGAAGATGAACGAGTTCATCAGCGCGTCCAGCACCATCAGCGCGACGATCACGGCCAATGCAAACGGCAGCGCCGAGCTCCGCCACGGGCTGCCGCGCGGCGCGCGCCAGGTGGCGCCCAGCGCCGGCCACAGCAACGCGCCAAAACACAGCGTGAGGCCGATCAGCCCGAACTGGCCGATGAGCAGCAGCGACAGGCCCCAGGGTCGCGTCTCTTTCGGGCGCCACCAGGCCCAGTTCGCCGAGCCGGCGAGCGGCTTGGCCATCGCATCGGCGAGCAGCTTCTGATCCTGGCCGATGCGCCAGGTGAACGAGCCGCGGCCGACCGACCTGAATGCGCCGATGACACGCTGACCGAAGGCCGTGTCCTTGCCGATGCGGGCGATCGGCACGACGCCGGACACATAGATCGCGCCGCCCAGGACCAGCGCCGCGAGCGCTGCCGCAAGCATCAACCGCGGGCGCAGGATTCGGCTCGCCGACAGCACCGCCACGCCGATGCCCAGCATCAGGATGCCGCCCACCGATTGCGCCGCGAGCGCCATCAGCACGCTCAAGCCCGCGAGCACGCGCGCCGCCCGAGACTCGCGCCCCGGCGGCAAGGCCCACGCCAGCCAGACGGCGGCGAGCGCGCACAGCGAGACCCACAGTCCGAACTGGTTGCCGTCCTCGAAGAAGCCGAGCGGCCGATAGCCGAGGTAGCGCACGGCGCCATCGAGGCGGAACGGATGGGTCTCGTAGAGCCAGCCATAGACGGCCGGCCCGGCGATGCCCTCGATCAGACTGAACGGCAGGCAGGCCACGCCCGCGAGCGCCAAGCCTTTCGCCAGCAGCAGCTGGCCTGGCGGCGTCGCGCAGTACAGGCGGCCGAGCAGCCAGGGCAGGCCCCAGCTGCCGGCGAGGTAGAGGCTGGCGACCCAGCCGGCAGGCTGCGCGTCGGCCGACAGCGCGGCTTGCAGCAGCGGCCACACGCACCACAGTGCGATGACGGCATCGGCCGCCACCGGGCGCAAGCGCATCAGGGCCGCACGGTCGAACGCGAGCACCCCCAGCATCGCCGCAGCCGGCGCCACCCAGGCTTTCGTCAGCAGCATGTCGGATGGCACCGCCAGGCCGATGATCCAATACGGGAACTCCACCGCGGCCGAACCTGCGGGAAAATGCCCGACCGGCAGCACGATCCAGCCGCCGAGAAACACCGCCAGCGCCGCCACCGCGGGCGGCAGCGCGCGAAAGACCGCGAGTGCCGCCCCCGCAAACAGCACGTAGACGAGGTCGATGTTCATGTTGATCGCCCGATGATCGAAGCCCTGCACACGAACCCGACCCAGCTCATCGGCCTGCTGGCCTTTGCCTGCGCGGCGATCGCCTGCGCCCGCACGGCGCTGGCGCGGCGCGCGCGCACTTGGTGGTGGCTGTGCGCGGCGTGTTCAGGCTTCGTGCTCGAAGTGGCCGTCGGCCTGCGCCACCGCACGCACGACCTGGTGGACGCGCTGCTGCAGGCCGACGGCTCGTACGCATCGCGCGGCCCGGTCCAGATCGGGCTGCTCGCCATCGCCTTGGTGATGTCGGCCGGCACGCTGCTCTGGCTGATCCGCGCCCGCGGCGCCGATGCGAACGTCAAGGCGGCGGCCGTCGGCTGTGCCGCGGCGCTGTGGCTGTTCCTGATCGAGGCGATCTCGCTGCACGGCGTCGACGCCGTCATGTACGCGCACATCGGGCCGGTCATGCTGATCGGCTGGGCCTGGGCAGCGACGGCGCTGCTCGTGCTGTGGGCGGCGCTGCGCGCGGCCACGATCAGGCGCGAAAGCGCTCCAGCGCGTCGCCGGTGACGCGGCAGATGCGCCACTCGGGCATCACCGTGGCGCCCATGCGCTCGTAGAAGCGGATCGCGTTCTCGTTCCAGTCGAGCACGCTCCACTCGAAGCGGCCGTAGTCGCGCTCCACCGCGATGCGGCCGAGCCGCGTCAGCATGGCCGCGCCGATGCCGGCGCCGCGGTGCGACGGCTTCACGAACAGGTCTTCGAGGTACAGGCCGGGCTGCGCCAGAAAGGTCGAGAAGTTGGTGAAGAACAGCGCGAAGCCGACGACCTCGCCGCCGCTCTTGCCGTCGCCCGTCTCCGCGACCAGCGCCTCGGCCGCGGGGCGCTCGCCGAACAGCTGCGGGCGCAGCTTCTCGGGCGTGACCTGCAGCAGGTGCGTCAGGTTCTCGAACTCGGCCAGCTCCCGAATGAGCTGAACGA
>Ga0307509_10003551_pt1 | contig 23484 bp, 22 predicted proteins | sample 10_EM_MG_FD_202245 | JGI IMG/M metagenome (GOLD analysis project Ga0307509, IMG submission 202245) | Populus trichocarpa ectomycorrhiza microbial communities from riparian zone in the Pacific Northwest, United States - 10_EM | ecosystem: Host-associated > Plants > Roots > Unclassified | place... | reverse complement strand
CAGCTCGAGTCGTAGCTTCTGTGGCTCCTGAGACAAATAGTCGATGGTTTGGCTTTTATCATTGGTGGGCTGTTCATGGTGTGAACAGGGTTGACGAGCTCACCCTTTTCACCTTCTCGGACCATAGTACCGATACATGTCTTGAGCCTGGATCACAATGGTTCCTCCCAAGTTTAGCGCCAATAACGCCCTCGGTTGTTCCCTGGTCATTCATATCTATTCGGGGTGAGGGCGGGACAGCGAGAGTCTTGCGTCAACCGTCCCACCAGCTGATTTATTTAATATCCGGACACCTTGGCGCCAAGATGCATACAAATCTGTGTCAAGGTGTCCGGATACTTTTTGAAATAGGCCAGTACCTCGTCAACCTCACCATCACAACTACCGACCAAGTCACTACTCGAGTACGACTCCTATGCTGGTTTTCGATTTTTTTCCTACACTCCTTTTATGCAGCACTTAGCTTGCTGAATGAATATTTTCATTATTTCCCCACCAAGAAGTTGCGCTACTTCCCACCTACTATTATTAATTGTTGATGGGACCCCGATTGCTGACAATAGCCGCTGTCGCGAGCATTTCTAGGGCCGTACCTAATTTGCGCCCAAGTAGGAGAAAGAAAAAAAGACATGCGGGGAACAGAGGAGTAGCAGATAATTTTTCGGCAGGAGGAAGAAGAGGAAAACCGGGATTTCTCTACCATTAAATTTTGTTTGTATCCTATTCAGGATTCATTTCTCTCTCGGGTGGAATTCTAAACGAGGCTTTTCCCGTGATCACGTGAATGTTTCTTGATCGTAGGGGCTCAAGTTAGCTCTTTGCACCAGATGGAGTGTACAACTACTAATGTTGGCAGTTGAGTACTGTAGATTTGGTGTGTCCCATCCTGTCTTGGGCGCAGGTTCCTCGCATGACCAATGAAAGAGACCCTACATGTATTCCAGATGGAGCATATCTTGATGTAAGATTGACGAATGCCTGGTGGTATACTGTACAGTACTAGCTGATTTTTTTAATATTCGGACACCTTGGCGCAGATTTGTATGTGTCTTGGCGCCAAGGTGTCCGGATACTTTTGAAATCGGCTAGTACTACAGTGGTATGCTGTTAGAGCTCCTAGAAGAAAGTAGCATGCTATTGTACAAGTTCTCGCAATATCAAAACATTGCTAAAAAAGAGTGCCATTGCATACCACCAAAATTCAGCCTTTTTGCTTGGACTTATGCGGTGTAAAATGCCAGTCTTTTTGAGAAAAGCTGCGACATCGCGAGTGGAAGCAGACTAAACCTAACCCAGCGCAGGGGTTTCTGGTTCACACCCAACTGTCATTGATATATGTACCAGTATTTTTTCTTTTTCTGGTCGACTTCATCATCCTTTTTCTTATTCTTCCTACTGACGGCTTTCCTGTCTGTCGTTTTGCATTGCCCCTTTTCCTCTTTCGATCTACTGTACTTTCTTGCCTTCAACAGTCTTCCACTTCCCGATTTTTTCTTCCCAGCTATCTGGATATTTTCTTTTTTTACCAACTTACTTGCCTTGTCAACCATCTTCCGTAACTCGGTCGATATGTTTTCTTTTTTTGGGGACATTCTTGCCTTGTCAACCATCTTCCGCAACCCAATCGATATGTTTTCTTTTTCTGAGGAGATTCTTGTGGGGACATTCTTGCCTTCAACAGTCTTCCACTTCCCGATGTTTTCTTCCCAGCTATCTGGATATTTTCTTTTTTTACCAACTTACTTGCCTTGTCAACCATCTTCCGTAACTCAGTCGATATGTTTTCTTTTTCTGGGGACATTCTTGTCCTCAACCATCTTCCGTAACTCAATCGATATGTTTTCTTTTTCTGGGGACATTCTTGCCTTGTCAACCATCCTCCGCAACTCAATCCACATGTTTTCTTTTGCTGGCAACTTTCTTGCCTTCTTAACCGCCCTCCGCTTTCCCCCTCACCTCCATCACCATGTTTTCTTTTTCTATCGACTTTCTTGCCTTCTTCGCCATCCTCCACGACTCTATCACATGTTTTCTTTTTCTATTAACTCACCTACCGCATTATCTGGTTACCTCGTTTTCACGCTAAGAGGTCAAAAGAAAGTGTGGCGGAATACACGAACTTCTTTGAGCAGAGAGTTTCCTTTAGGGGTAGTATTTTCATAGATATTTTACAAGTGCCAGGGGTGATGTTTTCGTACAGAACAGGGTTTATTTTGCGGGTTAACCTAAATTAACTGTTCGAATACTTTATCCCTGTAGCTTGTACTGTGGGGTTTCAATCAAAATTTATTATTATATAAGGTCCATCGCCACTCCAGGGATACGGAACCCAGCAGTACAATCCCGAGGTGACCTGTGGGGTGACCTTTGCCATCGATTTAGAGGAAACAACTAGCCGGGAAGGGTTACTTTGTGAAAAATGCTGACTCGCATCTTATTCTGACCTCTTAGCGTGAAAACGAGCTTAACCAGGAAATGCGGTATCCATGTGTTTTTTCCTCCTTGCTTACTTACCCTCCCCCCCCCCTCTATCAACTTTTTTTTCATTCTGCAGTTCACCTTATTATTATTTTTCATTTTTCCTTTCAATTTAATCATCCCATTTATCTTCTTCCTACCCACTTCCTCTCCCGATTCCTTATTCTGTATTTCACAGCCCAGTTATTTCTCCCAACCTTCTAGCCCTAAAAGCTCGCTGATCTGTATATAATACCCCCGCAATGTGTATTTCATATCTCCTCCAGAAACCCAAAACATATCCCCTTACCACCACCGGAACAAGGCACTCCCAACAAACATTGCCAGCATTCAACTCTATCTACTCGTCCCATTTCGCTGCTTGGTTAGTGCTTACCTTGGAAGAAGTATCCAAATACTTTATAAATTCTATCGCGCCCTGAGGATTTACAGTGCTATGATACCACTTCCATTTTCCGATTTCCTTAAAGTTGAGCCCCACTACCCGGACCACCTAATGCTACGACAGCTACACCAATATTTTCTTTCCCATTTCCTTCGCCTGGAGATTATCTTGCGGAATGTATTTTTATTATTTTTCGGCCCGCGGGTTGTGCTACTTTTTGATACTTAATAATACCAGTTATAGAGTGCTGTGTTAAAAGCATCGGAGTGCTGGGGCGCAGGATAGCCGGAAGCGCACATATTATAGTATGGAGGAATACTGAAGTGTGGACGTGTGGGCACATTAGTGCATGAACGGGTGTATACGGTAGGGTTATACATCTTCAGTAGAATTTTTCACTACTTAGGTAGCCGTTAGCTAGCAGCCTCTAATGGAGAAGCACCTACTGTGCACTTGCACTAACGTATCGCCTCCATCGCTTTTCACCTATGATTGATAATTGATGATAAGAGGCAATTTTTCACAAGAGGTGGCCATTGTCACTGGCTTGCGATCGAGTATCGTAATCTATTATAACCAAATTGTAGAGTACTCAAGTCACCGAATCTGAGTTTTTGATTTCCCTTTTCCCGTTATCACTGAACGAAACGCAGCTCTAATCTGTAGAAAAGGTTGAATAGATTAATGAAGTACTGGTACAAAGCAAGTGCTAGACTCGGGGAGCCCTGAGGGAGGATGGGCCAATATTGGCGGGTTCTGAGGATTCTTACCCAAAGTTTTTATGCTCCTTTATTGCCAACCCCCACTGAAGGTGCTACCTCACTGTGGGCTATGAGAGCTCATAACACCGATATTCCTCGTAAGATTTGGTTTCCCATTTGCAGTAGTGAATGATGCCAGCCCTTTTCTGGTGCAGAACTAGCATGTATTAATAGTGTTCCACTTGTATGGTGGTCTAACTCTGCCGGGTATCGTACAACAGAATTCCATAAACCGGACACACAATAAACCGGATACACACAAACCGGACGCACAAACCGGACACCCGAACCGGACATACTCGAGTACTCGAATACAAGCGCTGCTGAGAGTGTTGAAATTGGGCTCTCGGACATGTACCTTTCAGGTCTTGGAGTACGACAAAACCGGTCATTCTCCCTTGGTGTCGGTTCACTATACTTAGAGTTCTGCTTGTTCTATTTAATTTTCACTCATGTCACTTCTAAGTCAGTCGACCAGATATGTAATTTTGCTCACATTTGTTTTTCTTATCTTCCATACTGCTCCTTTGATTTCCCCTCCGCTGCCGAAACACAGCGTTGTTTCACTATATAAACAGTGGGTCTTCCTAGCCATCTAAGATGGAATGAACTTCTTGCGCATCCCTCGCTCCTGTATGATTCCGGTATATATCTCGGCCATTGCACATTTTTTCAATAGATAGATATAATAGTCACGTGGGTTGATAAGAGAAATTTGGTGAACCTTTTGGTTACAGTATGCCTTGAGAAGGCACCTGACTATTATATCTATCTCTACACAAACTAGACACACAAGCCGGGCACACAAACTGGATACCTATAATATTGCGTAAGTGCGTGGCGAGAAAGCTCAAAACTCTTGAGGCCCACCCATGATGGCTTGGGAATTAGTTGGTCACTTTTGTATGAGTTTCCCCTTCAATCTGTTGCAAATAGGGGAGGGGACAATAAGTCTGGTGCTTGATTTGGCGGGATTTTCAACAATAGTCTTGACACCTCAGCTCAATGTATACTGGGTTTAGAGTTCATCTGGTGAATCCTCAACTGCTTCAACTGTTGACAATTCTTCGAATGGTTAGATTAGCTTGCATGTTGGACACTACTCCTACTTCATACCCTGTCGGCGGAAAAGAACGGGCACACAACCGTCACTACCAATGGGGAAAGAAAATCTTGGTTGAGATGCACGAGCAAATCAGAATATGTATTCGGCAACAGGGATAGCCTATTTTTAAGATATGGTGCGAGAAATGATAGGAAGGAAGTGTTTAACCCCCCCCCCGGGCTACAGAGTGGCTTGAGTGCAAATATTCCGCCCATCGCGGTTCCAAACTTCAAAAGAGCTTATCTGACCGTCTTCTGCTAACTAAAAGAACCAAAGTGAGTGGATTTCACTCTTCCCTTCCACGGCTTAGGGATTGTATTCCGAACTGGGAAAAGCAAGTGATCCGGAATTGATGCCTTATACCTCTTGGGGCACTAGGGAGCAGTCATCAAGGATTGGAAAACATAACATCATCTCTATAGGAAATTATATTGGGTAGGTAGAAATAGTTATCTCCCTGGAGTACGAGTATCGCGGAAGGCGTTTTCGCATGAGATGGGGATAATTTCGCAGGTTAACCTCAATTGATGTTTACTAAATCTTCAGGAGGTACCTGTAACTGTAACGCCACTGGGTCTGGCGACTTACCATCAGACCACTTGGAAAACCATCATGTATATTCATGATTGGTGGTGTTTTGCCTCGCCAACCATTTGCACTCTATAGATTAGTGGATCACGACGAGGGCGCGGCTCTGCAGCTCTCACGCCCTATCCCAGAAGGGCACTGGTAGGCCTTCTAAAGGCATGGAGCTGGGTTCGAATTCCTTATACAAAATTTCTCAGTAAAACAAATTGTGCCAGCTAGCGAACTAGGATTGATTCTTTTGGATTTCTACCGGCAAACCAATATTTACATTCATATTTAATCTACTGTACTGGACAACTATAACCAATAAAGTAGGCTCCATATGTCTAGCTAGAGCCATGATAATACTATAAAGGGTAGCAGTAGCAGGAACTTGGCCATTGGACATCCTTTCTCTTGGTGCACTCACGCGATACTGCCTATATCCTCAATTTCATATCAGGATAACAGGACAGAAAGAGGCATAACTTGTGCTTCTGAGTTTGAATTAAACCTTCCGGGCCTGCTGTGTTTACTGCTATTGCATACTGCGACACTTGGTATGGGTAGTGAGTTTTTATTCTTTTCCCACTTCTCCGCATTCTACTTAAAATTATTAACGATTATTTCCTCATGATCCCAGATTTGCTTTCGCCGGCTATACTAAACCAGCGTTCCTAGCTGCCCAGTCCGTCCTTCTTTTTTTTTAGGGGGGGGGGGCGAACACCATAGGCATAACAGCCAAATAAACGGATGGGCTGGGGGCTCGGGCGTCCCTTACGCAGCAAACTCCAATAACTACCTTCATGCCCTCCTCCCCCTCCCCCCTCCTTTATATTATGTAAGCAAAACGCACCTCTCACGGTGGTGTCCCACTTTGTTTATCCGTCGCTCGTAAACCCATTTAACTCCGGTACCCTACATCGGTAGGCACAGCCGCGTTCGCAAAGTTCCCGTACCCTCCAGAGTACCACGAGCATTGGAAACGCTTTGCTAGCCCCTCCCTTGATTATTCGGTATGATAAATTGTGATATGGGTTCACAATGCCCCTAGGGGTATATCCGAAAAATAGTTATTGGAAGGGCTCTTGTTGTCCTGTTGTTGTAAATAGGTATTGTTCTTGAGGTACAAGGGGGGATACGGGAACTTTGCGAACGCGGCTGTACTTCACAATCTTGTGGAGTTGGTGATATCACTACTATCGCAGTAAAACTCTTTTGGATTCTGGAATGCGCCTAAACTCTATAAAGGCAGCAGATGAAATCCCAAAATTCATTCCTAAGCAGAAGGCATACCCACAAATTAAACCCCGGGATTCCTACCTTGGTCATTCATTCCATTTGTTTCACCAAATTCCAGAGTAGATATCCAAATCACAGAATATCACTCGTCGCTCACCTCCCTATCCTGGGTCCCGGGCGGCGGTCCCATCCGAAAAGCACAGCCCCACCCTACAAGGCCCGCCCTCTTTGCCCAAAAGCCGCCCTGGGATTTCGCTGCCCTGAGCAAACTCCAGAGGCAATCTACTCATGTCTGGTGATCTCGGCAGTCATCTGCAAGGCCATTGGGAACGCTCTGCCGAACCCCCTGCTATTAAGAACAAAAATCACTTGATATAATTGTTGAGAGCTATCTAATCGGAAGGAGTGGAAGCGAGTAGTTTCACAGGTTCAAAAGGAGAGCGGTCACCGAAGAAAGCGAAAGACTTATATTGCTTCTTGAACGAGAAGAGGATTGAGTGAGAAAGAGAAAGGAGAGACGAGACAGAGAAGAAGACAGAAGAGAGGCGAAGATTTAAAGAAAGGAAAGGGGGTGACGTGGGTGGTCACGAGGTATCACTCGTAACCACAACAGACAAGAAGCGAGTACGCCTGTGACTACAGTTTCCAGCAATAATACTAGAATATCCTTCGGTGGGGCGCGACTATACTCTAGAACCTCACTGTAAGTTACACGTTCGACCTGTTACCAATCGGAAATAACTAAAGAGTGGGAGGAGGTCTTATTCCAGTATCTTAGTAAACTGGATCAAGCTTCATCGAAGTCTATGTTATAGTATTCGGCGTTCAATTGTTAATGTTTCTACAAGTATGATACCTAATTAATAATGTATTGTTGAGCTGTCCACTCCCTTGGGGTACTGCCAACTTCGATAGTTGCCTAGCGTCCTTCGGAGTGGTGGGAACCTAGGCACGGTTAGTCTTATACCGTTCAACGAATAGAGGTCAGAGATATCTTATCACAAGAAATCACTCGTGTGGCTACCTCTTACATCCACACCCCAATAAACATCTTGTACTATCATAAATGGTTTGCGCTACCCCTAACCAAGCTTACAATCTCTTCCAGTGCCACGAGGTTCTCGAGTCGCTAGAATAACTCCCGTGTTTGTAGTCTGATTGGTCGGGGTTGGTTTGTGATGCCTATTTTCTGTGAGGGTACTCGCACTGCGAGAATCTCGCTATGGTAGAGCAGACGGTATAAAGTATTTCATGTTAAAACGCCGGTGGTCTATATGATCATACAGATAGCCACCACCATACCATAATCCACAGGCGGGTGGTTTTTTTAATGAACCCCCCTGTACGGTTAATTTCGTTGGCGAACAAGACTACTTGCCGGCAAATTAAGTTTCCTACTAATCAGCAAAACAATGCACCAAGTCCAAAGCCTATTAAAAGATACAATTAACTTAGCAGCAACTTAGTCTTTGGCAGAAACAGTACTAGCACGCAATGTTTTCTTTTTTGTAGCTTTCTACATAGTTGCTACAGCCTAAAAATGAAAAACATGAAAACCGCCTAAAAGGATGGAAAAAGCACTAAATTTATATGAAGGAAATGAAAAATGAATAAACGGGCTAATTGCCCCACCTGAGCTGCAATAAAACCATATCCAAAAAGACAGTTAAACAATATAACGATGGGACCTATTTCATAAAGCTTTCTAGCTGACAATGTTAGTAAAGTTCAAGTTATTGTAAACACAAATATCCAGTATTTGCATCAATAGATGCGAAGAAAAGGTTTTCTAATAAGCTCCTACTTACAAATCAACTAGCTTAAGTGCTATACAATTGCCCATGATTACTCATGGAAAAGTAACCACAAGCTTCAGTCCTCTTGGCTCTGGGGATGTGCTAGTACATTTACTCTCATATCCCCTCCAGAGATGCTATTGCTCCCATCTGAAACGGTGGCTGAATGGGCACCAGCAAATTGAGCATTGGGAAAACCATTATAAATATGAAAAATAACATGACTACCTCTGGTGGGATTCGCGAGTGGGACGGCAGCTGGGTGTCCTAGGGGAGGAGTGGGAGCTTGCTGCAATGGATGGCGGGACTGAGAATGTTTTGATATGAGCAATGAGAACGAAGAGGGGTGGGCATGGTTTGACAGAGCAGAAATGAGAAGAAGAGAATACCGAATGACTGAATCGTGAATGTCGATACGACATAACCGCAAGAAGTAAAGTAAGAGCGGCTATAATAAGCCCCGCTATCACTGCTGGGCTTCTGTCACCACTGTCATCCCCCCCTTTGTTTTCCTCGTGTTCGCGTTTGTTGAATTGTGATAGTAGGCTTCTGAGGGCTGGCATATTGGCTCAGTGTGATGCAAGGTGGTGAGATTTAGCGATATTAGACCCTCGGTATAGAAGGTAATAAGGACTGGTGGGAGAACCAGATTTCAATAGGTTGATTGCTCAATGAAAGCCTGTTGGTGTGCAGTTGGAACAGTGACTTTCAGAGAATGAGGAAGATAAAGAAGGCATGTGTGGATGAGCACAGTAGTTTTATAGTCAGTAGTGCCCATGGAGCGCATGCGGGCAAGACGCCGCAACAAGCACCCTTTCCTGAGCAGTATGGGAGTGGGAGAGAATACCTGCAATTAATTGGATTTGTTCAACCCAGACGAAAACTAGATCTAGGTCAGAGATGATTAAAATATTCATAGAAATCTGCTTCTTGGTCACTGTCATGCATCCAATCTTGGGACTGCTTGCGCGACAGATGTGGGAAGATGGTGTGAAACGGTGGGGTTCCATTGGTTAGAGTTTTCCCGCTTGCCTGGGTCGGGATGTTCCGTAAAATAACTACGGAGGTACAGCCCATAAGTTTTGTATATTTTACTAGCAGGGGTGCTACGCTAGTATGGGGTGAGTAGGCGAATTTGGTAGACGCCATACTTATTTCGCTCCTTTATAACCTTTCCTCCATTACCCCATGTTTGCGCAACACCCCCGGCTAGTAAGATATACAAAACCTATTGGCTGTACCCGTACAGTACCTCCGTACTCGAGTACTGTCCTGCAGACAACGGGAGTGAGTTGTGGAGGGGTTACACAACTGGCAGGGATGTCCCCAACCAGTCCGTTCCCGCAGATAATCTAGGGCAGCAAGTGACAACGAATAAACAAGGTCATGCATGTCGATATATCATTTTCCAATCCACAGACTCACAAAACGCTTCCCATCAGGCATCAAATACAGCCACGCATGTCGATTTCTGATTTTCCAGTCCATCACCCACAAAACGCTTCCTATCCAACATCAAATACGGGAATGCATGTCGAGGTCCGATTGTCTAATCCATCAACCTCACACAACGTTTCCCACAAGACATTTTAGCCCACCGGACAGGCATCGCGCAGCGGTGAAGGAAGGCAGAGGGTCTTTTCTCATCCGTTTCACAAAAGAAGGCCCTTAGTAATTCTGAGAATAGAACTTATGTCTGCGAAAGGCAGCGAACTGAGGTTGAACGAGGGAAAAGAGGAAGTGATTTAGCCCCTCCTTTGCCCCCCCATCTCAAACTCTTCCGTCATTCAACTCACAGAATCTCATCCACTTATATGAGGTACCCGCCCCCCTTGTAGCTTGAGTACTATCACTCAATCCAGTTCCCCTTCCCTGAGTCTTTCCATTCAAACTCTGAGTAGAAGGTAAATCATCGCAACGAGGCTGGGTCGATTGGTCGCACGTAATGGGGGGTAAAATCAAGTGTCTTTTTCTGCCACGTCTGACGAGAGAGACGACATGGGGAGCCAGAAGTTGGGTGTGCTCAATCCCGTACAGGCTGAGGAGGGAGTTTTCATGAACGTCGGGGGGTTACGAGTAACTCCGGCGTTTGAATAGTTTTAGTGTATTAGTGGATGGGTATGTCCCAGCTTGGCTTTGGACTTGAGTACCGGTAGCCTTGGCACTAAGTTAGTGTGTGTGGGAGCTCCGGGCTCGGGCAGTTTCGGTTGCGTGCCAGCTCGGCTAAGGCACCGTAGTCCGCAAGCGAGACTGATCTGGCTGATCGACGAGAAGCTGGTGGTGTTCTCGAGTACGAGTAAGATTGAGCAAGGTCGGACCTCCGGCCACGGCCGGACTTTCTCGTCCAGTAGTAACTCTTATAATTATTTCTTTTCTTTTCTCCCGTTGTATTTCTCACGTGCCGTCCTTTCCTCATCGCCCAGGTTTGGTCTTGTTGTTCCACTCGGCAACTTCCGCAAACTTCCGCCGAAAAGATCCTTCATCGGTGTGTACTGGCAATGTCGAAGCGTTTTCAAAAGAGACTGATATTGCATACTACTCAAATCCCAGAAAAAAGACCGGATTTAGGTAGTATGCAATATCAGTCTTTTTTAAAAACGTTTCGACATTGCGAGTACTGTAATGCGTCTACGATGTGCAGCCATGCCTCCTCCAGGAACGACATAATCCCTTGTTTCGGCTAGAACAAGGTACCGGTAGTCTACTCGTAGACAACGTTGCCAGTATTTCACTCCATCGGCTACATACTACCGCGTCATCTGGTTAAGCTCGTTTTCACGCTCAGAGGTCAAAAGAAAGTGTGGCGAAATATGCGAGCTTCTTTGAACAGAGAGTTTCCTTTAAGGGGAGGATCTTCAATGATATTTACTGTGGGGCGTCATCTTTGAGACTTTTGCCATCGATTTAGAAGAAACAACTACTGTAGCCGGCTAGGGTTAGACTACTTTGTGAAAAATGCTGACTCACACCCTATTCTGACCTCTTAGAGTGAAAACGAGCTTAACCACAAAATGCGGTATCTTGCTACTCAGCCTCCCAGCTCCGACAACTGGAACAACGGTAGCCTAGGAATAACAAACTACAGTATCATAGAGTTCTACAGCTATCAAGCCTCCACTCGCATGTACGGTATTGTACTCTTCAATGGTAGCGTACAGGCTCCGGCCACACACCACACTTCTGGTTACAAAATTCTAAGTTCCAACCACGTCCAAAGAGACTATCCCTAAACAGCCAACATATTAAAAACTCATACTGCTGCTATTACTTGTTAAGTTACCCCCCATACCCTTAGAGCGTAATATCACTAAATTTCTTGACTTTTCATCATTTTAGGCGATCGTGCAGGCTATCTCATGGTTCTCTATCAAAAGCCTAGTATGGCAAATTCATCAAACGTGAAGAAATGGAAAATAAAGGAGGGGCTAACGGTGACAACAGAAGCCCGGTAGTGATAGTGTAACTCGTTAGGGCCGCCCCTAGAGCACTTTGCTCGTTGTGGTTATGTCTTATTTCCCTACGCTTGCGATTTGGTCGTTGGGTTAGCCTTATCACCCACGGGTGTCTTCCATGCACGCCAACCCCCCTTGTTAGCATCAATCACGCTAATGGGGGGATCCAGCAGACAAACCCAATCCCTGCGGAAAACTTCGTAACCACAGCAACGGCAATAAATTAGGAAAGGCGAAATACCAAGTTCTCACAGTTGGCATTTTCTGTAAGGATCATAAACACCCCTACCACCCAATGGTGGGCAGTAGGGGTAGTGGTTATCCCTGCTGGAAATACCAAGATGTAAACAATGGCCAAGGCAAAATCTAAACCATGATGAGTATGGTCACTACTATTTCTACCTACAATCCTTGAATACTACGACAACTTGGGCCAGGCCATCTCTCAGGCTGTTGCGCACTTGCCTTCAGGTCATTGTGGCATCCTGTCTTACTGCTGGAACTCAAAAGTTTCCTGAGGTTCGCATCAAGTCTCTCATGTCATGCTTGGCATTTTTGGTAGGGATTATATTTCCTGCTGGATCCCTCTAATAATAGACGACTTTACTTCACTTGGATACCCTCCCACTCCGAGGACTAAATTTGAATAGGAAAGTTTTCTAGGATAAGCGGGATAAAGTGTTGCAACTGAAGAGACTAGCTGCTTGTTCCTCACAGAAAATCATCAGTCCTGGCTGGGGGTGTCTGAGTAGCCTGTGAAGTATTCTATAAACTGTAAGTCTCACGACCGACTAAAACACATCCTCCATCACCGCTACACCTCCGGCGATTGAAATCTCAACACCACGAGAAATCATGGTCACTTCCATCCACCCCCCTCTCATCAGACACGCCACATTGCCTCTGTCTGGTTGAAGCCGGCTCCCTCCCCTCTTCCTTTCCCTTCTGATGGTCAGGCCTGGCGAGCTTGTTCCTAGGGGTTTGGTTGAGTTTGCCTTCACCCCATCTTCTCCAGGCTCGCTTAGGCAGCCCTCGACGGTCGGCAACCCCTCACTCATCAATGGTCGGTCTTTAGTCTCGGTTGATCGGTAAAGTAGCTGTCCCCGGTGGCACTGCTCTCTGGTATTGCACTGTCTCCTTTGTGCTCTGCTGGTACAGTCGGACTTTTCGAAACATTGTGACCCCGCTTCCGTCGGCCTTCCTCGCACTTCTCATGTCAGTTAGCCCTCCGCCCTCCGCCTCTCCGACGTTTGGATCGACTGGCACCCTACTGCTCGTGGCTCTACGCCCACCACCAGACCTCTGTTCTCTTCTGATGTGCTCGGACTAGGGGAGCAAGTTTAAACCTTCTTTCCGGGTCCTGTTTCCCGAAATGGCCGACCGGATCGTCCTCCAGCTCCCACGAGCCTTCCTTCGTCTGGTGGCATTCTCTCAAACTCGGTTGCTCTTCCTCAGCCTCGGCTGGCGGGGCTATATGCCTCTGGGAGCTTTTCTCCCCTCGTTGTGTCCCCGAGACCCATCATTCAGGAGTCCCTATTCCCTCGGGAGCTGGGCCCGGTGGGGTTTTACTACGGTTTAGCTTATAGGTGGTTTGACTTGAGGGAGTGGGTTTGTTTTCCTTTGTTGGTTGTGTCTACTGTCGGTTGGGGATGTTTTTCTTTTAGGCTGGTTTTCGCGGGGGTTATTGGTTCGCTGTTTTCAGGCCCGTGTTCTCACCTCCTTGTAGTTTCCACCCATAGTACCGGCCGGAGTTTTCTTTGTGGGGCAGGGTCAGAGGGTTTTAACTTGGGGATCGCAGGATGGACTCTAGTTGGAGGTTTTGGACGACATGGTCTTCATTCCGGCCGAACGTCCGTTGTACCTAATACTGCGGGATGTGCCTATTTTGGCCTGCTGGCCCTGATAGAAACAATTAATAAACAAGATTCAAAAAAAAAAAAAAAAAAAAAAACAACCGACTAAAACAATTTCCCCCAAACTCTTCACCCTAGCCTTCCAACCGCTGTCCTGCTAGATCATTTTGCTCGAGTTGTTTATGTCTTTATCTACAATGGCTCTCAAGGCCTAATCTCCCGGTGCCCGTTTAAATACTTTTTTGTACCGGAATAGTGGTTTCTAGCGCTCTCAACGGTCCGACGGGGTGACTGCCGGGTCCTATGGACGACACTGAACGGCAAAATGCTGTCCGCTCTCGCCCTGGAAACCTAGGGCGGCAGTCATTGCGAAGGACCACGGGCCCTACGATGTAAGACGGGTTGGGGCAGAGGACTATGGGGGACTATGGGTGACTGCCGGGTAAAATCTTTCGTGCCAAGCGGAAGTGGAGACACGCGTATCATAAAAGATGATAAAAGAAGTGCACTATTAATTCTAACCGCTGGCAGGACTGGACCTTTATGTTAATAATTCCCGCCGAATGCCCCGTGACTGCACGCAAATTTGATCTACTATAACGGACAACTAATAACTAATAAAGTAGGCTCGCAAACATTCTGCTAAAGCCGCGACAACACCACGAGGGTTCTAGTAGCGGGAACTTGGCCAATTGATATCCGTCTCCCCTCTTGGTACACTCAAGCAACCCTGGATATTTCCTTAATTCCATATCAGGATAACAGGACAGAAGGGGGCATAACTCGCGCTTCTGAGTTTGAATTATACTTTTTATGTCTGCTGGTGTTGCCGCTATTTCATGTTGTGACACTTGGTATGGAACGCAATCTAGTGCGTTGTTATTCCTTTTCTTCTCCCCCGCTGTCTACTTAAACTCCTTAACGGTTGATTCCTCATAATCCTAGATTTGCTTTCGCCATCTATTCTAAACAAATGTTCTTAACTGTCCATTTCGTCGGCCCCTTTGAGGTGCGTGGACCCCCTACGCCTGATAACAGAAGGAACGGATGGGCTAGGGAATCCGGCGTCCCTTACGCTGTAAGCTCGAATAATTATCTTTAGGCACTCACCCATTCCCCGTCCTTTGTGTTATGTGAGTAAAACGCGCCCCTCAGGGGTAGCACCCCACTTTGTTTATCCGCCGCTCGTAAGCCCATCTAACTCCGCACTCTACATCGATGGGTACTTCACCATCCTGTAGAGTTGGAAATATCGCTACAGCTTCTTCGGATTGCGGAATGCTCCTAAACTTAATAGAGGCAGCAAATAAAACCCCAAGATTCATTCCCGAGCAGAAGGTAGACCAACAAATCAAACTCCGGGATTCCCACGGGGTTATTCATTCCATTTGTTCAACCAGATTTCAGCGTAGAGATGGGCAGAGCCAAATCACGCAATATCACTCGTCTGGTCCCATTGCATGTCCCGGGTGTTGAAAAATTGTCCAAAGGTCAAGAAATATACTGGAAGCATATGAGAACAAGAGATGCGCATGAACTTCATTCTATCTAAGATGGTCAGGAAGACCTACTATTTATGCAGTGAGGCAGCACTGCATATCGACAGCGGAGAAGGAATCAAAGCGAGCAGTATGAAATACAAAAGAAAACAAATGATGGGAAGATTACATATCTGGTCAACGGACCAAGAGGTGATACGAGCGAAGGGTGAGGTCCAACAAATGGAATACGGAGAACTGTAAACCGACACCGAGAGTGAATGGTCGGCTTTGTCGTACTGTAGACGTGAAAGCTGCATATCCGAAGGCCCAATTTCAACGCCGGGTCCCCCGCGGCGTCCCCTTAGCATCTCCTCCAGTCCATCATGTCATTGGTCACCCTCTGCCCTAACCCTACCTTCGTAGAAAGTAGAGCAAAGTATGGATAGTTGCAGCAGGTGGATGGTGTGGGAAGGGGAAATTATTGTGGTGAATGAAGCCTCTGTCGGCGACCAGCAGCGAATGTTACCATCAGAAGAAATGCCACAAGGTTGGCATCATGGAAATTTTGCAGGGGGGGGGGCGGCGCAAGTGACAAGGGGGCATCGGCTTTCTAGTCTCGTCCCACCTGAATCTGCCGGTATTCCTGCTCGAGTGTTAGCCTGCTATTCTATAGAGACCAGTAATATTTTATCAGAAGTAAAACTCGTGTTTCTACCCCCCAATGGGTGCCTTGTAATATACTATATGGTAATAGATATGTAGGTAAATTTGTTAACGAACAACCAGTCCGCTGTTAATTTTGTTAGCCAACAAGACTACTAGCGCACAAATTAAGTTTTGCTACTAAAGAACGAACCAATGCACCAAAGTCCAAGGCCTAACTTTACTACACGATACCGGAAACTTAGTTTTGTACAAGCAGCACAAGCACGAAATGATTTCTTTTTTGTATTAGCTTTCTAGACAGCTGTTGCGGTTTAAAAAAATGAAAAGGGCTTAAAGGCATGGAAAAAGAACATAAGGAAAGAATAATAGATAGATGAGCTCAACATTCCCACCAGAACTGTAGTGAAACCATATCAAAAGAACAATTGAACGATATAGCGATCCGACCAATTTCATAAAGCTTTTTAGCTGAAAATGTTAGCAATGTTGCATCAATATATGCGAAGAGAGGGTTGTATAAACTCCTACTTACAAATCATAAAACTAGCTCAAGCGCTGTACAATAGCCCATGATGATATATAGCTATGTAACCACACGCTTCAGTCCCCCCAGCCCCTATGATGCTCTAGTACATGTACCCTCATATCCCCTCTGGAAATGCTATTGTTCCGATCTGAAAGGGTGGTTGAATGGGCACCAGCAAATTGGGCATTGGGAAAGCCACTATAAATATTGAAAATGATATGACCGCCTCCGGTGGGATCTGCAAGCGGGGAAGCGGCTGGGTGTTCAGGGGGAGGAGTTCTGGGAGCCTGCTGTAATGGATTGCAAGACTGAGAATGTATTAATATGAGCAATTAGAAAGATGAGGGGTGGACACGCTTTGACAGAGCACATGGGGGAGAGAGAGGATACCGAATGACTGAATCGTGAATGTCGGTACGACATAACCGCAAGAATCAAAGTAAGAGCAGCTATAATGACCCCCGCTATCACTACTGGACTCCTGTCATCCCCTCCTTTGTTTTCCGCTTGTTCACGTTTATTGAATTGTGATAGTAGGCTTCCGATCGCCGGCATGTTGGCTTGAGATAATGCAAGGTTGAGAGATTTAGGGATGTTTCACTTTTGCGGTATAAGAGATAATAAGTACCCGTAGGAGACCGAGATTCTGATAAGTTGATTGTTCTAGGACACTGTTGTCGTGCGGTTGGAGCAGTGAATTTCAGAGAATGAGCAGATAAAGAAGGCATCTGTGTGCCAGTGCTGTAGTTTTATAGTCCGTAGTGCTCCCGTCGCCCTTGTAGGCAAGGCACCGCCACAAGAACCCATTACACCCATTACGGAGTAGTAGGGGGGTGTGGGGAACACCTGGATCTAAGTAGTAGATGATTAAAATGCTCCAGAGATCTATCCATTTCCCTCAGAAATCTACTCGGCACCTCTCGTTCATCCAAACTTGGCGCTACTTGTGCATCTGCAACGACAGGGTCAGGGGAAAATTGTGAAGATCGAAGGTCCCATTGGTCTGTGAGTTTTCTCACAAAGTCTAGTTAAGCGGGCGAGAATACGGGAAATACTATGGCGTTTGCAAGGACAGCCAGCTGCCATTGCATATGGGCAAAAGATTGGCTAGAGCCGCAGGGCCTTGGCTATGTGCAATAGTAGTCGTGTTCACAAACGTCAGAAAATCATGAGTTGGAGGGTACGAATTGAGGCAGGGATGTCCTGCAGATGGGGGCTAGCGAGAACCAATCAAACGGCGGCATGCGATTCAAAGCCACAATACCGTATTCCTATCCAACGACCTTGCAGAGCCGTCCCCACCCGATATTTTGGTCCAAAGGGCAGGAATCGCGCCATGGTGGAGGGAGGGATGAGGGGGGTCTCCTCTCACCCGCTTCACAGAATAAGACTCCCGGTAGTTCCGAGAATAGAATTGTCTGTGAAAGGCAGTGGTTGAATGAGCGAGAAAAGAGGAAATCGCCCCTCCTTTACCTCACCCCCTGCCCCCACCCCAAACCTTGCCCAACCCAACGGAGATACAGGGCACAAGTTTTGCAGGTCCCACGAGCGAGGTTTGCTGCCCTCGCCCTCTGTGTTACCTACAAAACTTATGCCCTGTACCGAAATCACAGAACCTTATCCACTTATACCAAGTACCCACCCCCCTTGTAACTTTACTACGGTACTGTACTGCAGATACAGTCTCGACTGGAGGCGCGACGAAACTGGGCGGGTGACAAACAGGGGTACTTTATGGAGAAAAATGGATTCGTCAAGGTTAGGGTTACAAAAAATTACTTGTCATTAATCCCTGTTCGTCACCCGCCCAGTCTCGTCGTGCCTCCGGTAGAGACTGTACCGTACTCGTAGTGGCCTTCTGCAGATACTGGCATTCTGCAGATAGTGGCCTTCTTCCGCTTTGACTAGTTATCGTTCGATTCCATTCCCCTTCCCTGAGTCTTTCCGAATAAAACGCCAATCATGCAAAGAGGATGGATCTGCTAGTAAAATCCAACATATTTCTGCTGTCGAGTCTGACGAGGGAGATAGACCTGGAGAGCCAGAGTAATAGGTGTGCTCAATCCCGTACATCCAGACGGGGGAGTTTTCATAAACGTTAGAGCATTACTAGTGCTAGCGCCAGCATTGGAGTAGTTTTGGTATCATTCTCTGCTCCCAGCGCCGGGCCCGGGCAGTTTTGGTTGCATGCCAGGTCGGCCCCGGCGCTGTCATCCACAAGCGGGGTGAAGGTAACAGTATTTTGGCGGGTGCATATCCCTGAGATTGACGAGAAGCTGGTCTCGTGAGACTGGACACGGACCGAGCCCCTCCCAAGGGGCTGACTCTCTGATTGTAAGGCTGATCAACATTTCTTCTCTTTTTCCCTTTAAATTTCTCACTTGGTTTCCTGTTCCGTCCTTTCCCCATAACACGGGTTTGATCTTATTCTTACACTCGACAACACTCGGCCAACTTGCTCCCCGAAAGGTTCTTCACCCGCATATAGCGCGTCTGTAATGTGTGGCCATGCCTCCCCTAGGAATCGGGGGCAATCCCTAGCTTCAACCAGAAAAAGGTAGTCCAGACAAACGTTGCCAGTATTTGACTCCATCACCTACATACTATTTTGCTGCTCGGCCCCTGACTACAACAACTGGGGCGACGGTAGCCTAAGGCTAACAAGCTATCATAAAGTCCTGCAGTTACCAAGCCTCTACTCGCATGTACTGTGCTCTTAAATGACAGCCTACAAGCTCCGACCACACACACCACTCTTCCGGTTACACAACCTTCGGTTCCAACCACATTCGGACAGACTATCCCCAAACAATGAACTATTGGAAACCCCTTCTTCTATCAATAAGTTACCTTCTATGCGAAAAAGCGTGATATCGCTAAATCTCTTGACTTGACATCATATTGGGCTATCACGCAGGCCATCTCACTGTTCCCCATCTGAGGCCTAGTATCCGATGGAGTAACCCCATCTTGGTATGTTAGGTTAGGGCACACTTGTGAGTGTAAGCAGGACTACCGCTATGTTTCTAGTGACTGGTGTTTCTAGTGCCTGTGTTATAGAGAAGCCCACTGTGCGAGTGGCTACCACAGACCGTATTTAGTCTTAGCTGCGTTCCTTTCTCTGTACATTGAGCACCATCCTCATCATTGTCATATCCATCGAATATCGACCACATCTCAGTTTTCCCATCATACCTTATTTCGGGTCCTTCTCACGACGACAGCCTCACGGCAGTGTCACAGAGGTGCTTGTACGGCGGCAGATTTACCTGCGCTAGACCAGACCTCCATCACCCCCCCTCGCTGGAGATTGTCTGGTTCTTGACACTAGAAATCGTCACCTCAGCCATTAGAGGGTGTCGCCTCCTCAAACCCGATAGCTCAACGAGCATGATCTTGACACCCAAGACCCCCGGCAAAAATGTTCAATACATCACTCTCTTGATATTCACAGAAAGTCATCCCAGCCCCGCCCCGGCCTGGTGAGTGGGGCGGGGCGGGGAATGGGGCCGGGGGTCCGTCAATTTCGGGGCCCCGGGGGCCCTGTAACGAAAACTAAACCCAAGCCTTATATCTCTATTAGATCGGGGAATGATCGTCTACTAATACGGCGTAAATAAGTCCCGAGACAACGGGCGTAGCTACAATTCCTCAAAATCTAAGCGAAAGGGATGATGGCCCAAACCAACCTCACCAGCTAAAACCTAGTAGGATACGTATTCATTCAGACGGTAACACAGCGCGGAATACTCATATGGCGCTGATGTTGAGACCACGAGAACGAATTAACACCTGGGTAGTTAGTAGCGAGAGTCCCGGCTCTCAAAATGAGTTGTGGTAATAGGACAATTTATCATGAGGGTAAGAAAAAACAATAAAGGATGTTGCCCCATGGGATCTTGAACAAGGGCATTGGTCGAATCGGCCCTGCAAGGATGTGTCATCTAATCTCTAAGCTATGATACACCTTGGATCAATATCCGTATTTCGACTTTGTAGCAAAAAGGAAGTGAAGTAAATAAAAAATAGTATAGATAGTAATTAAAAAGTCAAGCTAAAACCTTTTTTCTCAATCATAATTTTATCCGGGGAACAGCTGCTACACTAGCGAGAAAATGGAATCAATGGCTAGTAAATGTGGCCCCTTCCCCCTAAGCCACCCTTTTACCATTGACCACTTTTTGTACAGCACTGTTGCGGGTCTTCCTTGCCGGGTGTTCCTCCGTGGGTATAGTACTGGCACGAGTAGTCTTGGTTGTGAGGCGTCGGGTGGTGATGACCAACAAAAGAAAAAAACAGAAGGGAGTAAAGCGGGCAAGTTGAAGCTGAACGATAAAGACCGGATGACTGTGACGAATCGAATTGATGTGACGAAATTGATGAAGGCTAAAGATGGAAAGAACGGTCACTATCAACCGAAACAAATTCCTACGATCGTCTCTCGCTCCTCTGAGGAGTTTCTATGGTAGTTGAATAACAAGGGCGCCTCCACCCAAACCACACTCTTGCTCCACCATGTGAGAGCCTACGCAATCCCCCCAAGAAAATATGGAAAGTCATGAAAACTACCTAGGAGTTCGACTGTAAAGTACTAACTCAACGAGTGGGGTTAGATGTGTGCGGTCGCCGCTGGCGAAGGATGTAGCCTCTGTTCCATGATGGAACAGCTGCGGAGAATTTCAAGCTTCCTGCAGAATGTGGTCGGGGGTGTTACATACAGGTAGTCAAGTACGGTACTCGAGTACAATCCGAAGAAATGACATGGGTTGCCGACAGATGAGTCTTTGGGGGGCAAGTGGCTGGAGGACAACACTTCGCTAATCGCAACCGAGGGCGGGCACCCTTTGTTCAGGAAGAATTGACATTATCTCTTGCGGATACCGGTATGGGTTTCTATGGTCCAGCCCAGTCGATTGGCCATGTGAGTGTGAATTTTTGCTATTCGTTAGTGTATGCAGCCTTGTGCTTGCAGCGATGCCTGTTGCTACATCTCCCCACGACAAGCACTTTGTTCTGGTGGGCCCGCGCCTCCCTGCCAAGGACTTTCACCATTGCCGTTTGCAGTACAGTACAGTTCCTTCGAACCGCAATCTTGGGTGTTTTGTGGATTTTTTGCGTAAAGACTCGGGCATAGGCACAGTACAGTACTGTCCTAGATTCACCGCTAGATGCGCTGTCTCCATCAGGCCTCTAATCTCCTCAGCCGAAAATAAATTAATAAAAGAAAACATTGTAGATTCACTTGCACACTAATAGTACTGTATTTGCTCAAACAATCCACTATCGATAATTGGCGGAGTTAAACTGTACTGGCTTACTGGGAAGGTTAGCGAAATTACGGGCACCTGTTAATGCAAACAAGTTCAATCCGCTAGAGCTATAATGTGTAGGGTAAACAAGATTTAAGGTGATTTCTCATACAGCTGTTGCAAAAAGGAACTGGAAAAAAAAGGCTTGAAAAGCGCCTGAAAGCATAAGGAAAGCGATAGATTTGAAAGTAAGAAAAGAATAGAGAAGGAATAGGCCAAGTATTCCTACAAGAAGTCGACAAAACAATATCTAAATCAAAAGATAAAGTCAAACAAATTTCCAATATCCCATATGTATATATATGGCCAAGTGACTACAGACATTGGTCTGCTTTGCTTTCGTGATGCTTTAAGCTCACCCTACCCTCATATCCCCCCTAGAGATACCGTTATTCTGGTATGAAAATGTACTTAGACGGGCGCCGGCAAATTGGGAATAGTTATTATAAATAAAGAATTGATTGACTTGGGGAAGATCGGTGGGTGGGAGGGTTGTTGAGGGGCTCGGGGGGGCGGTTCTGGGAGCTTGCTGCAATGGATTGGAAGACTGAGAATATATTAACATGAGTAATGGTAAAAGAGAAGGGGCGGGCATGCCTTGACGAGGGGAGAAAGTGATGGAGATGACACGGAACAACCGAATCGTCGGTGTTGGTAAGAAATAATCGCAAGACTCGGAAGTAAAGCAAGGAGAGCAATAATGAGCCCCATTATTACTACCAAGCTCCTGTTATCGCTACTATCCCCTCCTTTGTTTTCTGTGTACTCACTCTTGTTGAATTGAGAGAGAATGTTTCCGACCTGAAACTGTGGGACGGCCGGCATGATGGCTTTGTTGTATGATGGGAGGTTGGGAGATTTAGCGATATTATAGTTTGCCAATATGTAAGGTAATGGTAAGAGAAGGGGATTCAAATGAGTTGCTTGAGCTGGGAATTTTATTGAAATTGAAGAGAATGAAAGGTTGCGTGGTAGTATTTGCCGCAAAACTCGAAGTCTGTGGGGTTGACGGAAGTACTACCCGTTTTCACAAGTATCCGGATGCCTTGGCGCCAAGATTCTTTCATGAACTAAGTTAGGGGCAACCTTTAACCAGGATACTGATCCCAAATGCCCAGCTTCAAACTGCTAAGGCTCTTCCTCAACCAACTTTATATTTTCTTTCTCTCTATGGATAGATAGAAAATAGGCTGGAGATCTAGGAAATAGAGAGATATTTTAAATAGACTAACCTTTGAATATGTTATAGAGATTTAAGGTAGCTCCTCTATAATTACTGCTCGGGTTTAAGGCTTCCCCTAACACAGGCCGGTTAAGAATCTTGGCGCCAGGGCATCCGGATACATTTGAAAACGGGTAGTACTTGTAGATAAGCTAATTAATTAATTGCGTTTCCTTAATTTCACATTATTTACCGGTAACATGGAGAGGGAGAGGGCTCTATGAAGATCTTAAGCAAGGAGGAAACCCTCCGTGCCACCTCTCTTGGATAACCCCAAACTTGGATTGGGTCTTGGCGGCGCTGAATCTACCGTACCGGATAATCCCGAGCCCTCCGTAAGATTTTTTATCCCAGCAAAAAAGATGATGCCTCGCCCACGGTAGGAATAATACTTCAAATCCTAAGCAAGAAAACACAATCACAAAAAATCATAGAAAATCTGAATGATTCTTAGAAAATGTTCCAGAAATACTCCTAAATTTTAAAATTTTCTACAACACCAAAGAGCGACTATGTACACTCGCGTTTGAAAAGTCCTCGTAACCACACAGGTGGCTGTGGCTGGGCTCTAACACGTGACAAGTACCACGCCTATAATCATATGTAGTCTTGGGTACTGGTCGCAGTGAGCAATAAATATC
>Ga0307509_10003550_pt1 | contig 23485 bp, 30 predicted proteins | sample 10_EM_MG_FD_202245 | JGI IMG/M metagenome (GOLD analysis project Ga0307509, IMG submission 202245) | Populus trichocarpa ectomycorrhiza microbial communities from riparian zone in the Pacific Northwest, United States - 10_EM | ecosystem: Host-associated > Plants > Roots > Unclassified | place... | reverse complement strand
TCTCCAATCAAGGAAGGCATCCTTCTCTTGCCGATCCAACTGGACAGTGGTTAGGCCGCGTTTCCAAGCTGGCCGCCGCGGAACCTGGAGCCGTTGTCGATTTTCAGCCTGTTTCTTCAGGGTGGAGCGCTCGTCCTCCTCGCTTAGTAAGTGGGGGTTATGGCTTGCGACGGAGGGCGTGCTGACGATCTTGACGTTCCTTCGTTCTAGTGTTCACGTAGGGAAATATAACTGGGATGTTCAAGGGGTGGACTAACCTGCGGTGAATTCAAGGCCGGCCAAAGTAGCGGTACTCAAAAATTCATCCAAGTCACGCTCCTGGGTTACAGATTTTAATCGGCTCGAGTTATCAATATCTGTTGTATACTAACAGGTGTCGGGGGCGTAAGTGTACAAGTTCCGTGGGTTTAGAACCGTACCGACTCACAAGACCGGATTCGTGCCGCTCCCGAGAATCTTTGACCTGTTTATTGATGATCGCACGTCCCAGGCCGCTCGCATTGTTATTTCGCTTCGGTGGTGCCTGACGCCGATGCGAGGGGTCAATGCTGGGCAGAACCCAGGGGGGATCCTTCCGGGGACACTCACCATGACGAAGATGAGATGGGGGAGACAAGATGGGGCGCAACACGTGACCATCGATGCTCATCTTGGTCCTTGACTCCCACTTTCACTGACTCAGCCGTTGCTTGAACATGGTCTCCGCGGTTTTCGGAAGTACGGGCAGAGGCGCGACCACCGCGTGGAGGCAGCCGTCCCCGGCAGGGACCCCCTCTCCTCCGTCCAAGTGGTGTGCCAAGTTTCTCACAACGAACGCGTCTGGAGAGAAAGAGGGTACGTGACGGATCGGCTCGTTGGCGGTGGACTAACTAAACTCCATTACAGCCCTGCTCCTGACACTCGACAAGCCGGTGATTATCGGACGGAACCCCGCGCAGTGGTACACACAATCCTGAATCACTTCGGGTCCGGACAATTGATCTGTTCATGTGTCAGTGGATACGTGATACCGGATCTTGTGGTGTCCAGCATCCACTGCAAACTCTACGCGTGAGTTGGGCACGTCAGCCGGGGCGCATATATTCACCTTCTCCCAGTGTCCAAGCGCACCCAGATAGTTTCGTCATATCCTGTCAGGTAAGACCCTATAGTTCCCAGCTTCTGCACCGCTGATGTGTCTCCAGGACCTGTCAACAAATGGCACCCTTCTCAACGGCAACCGTATCCGCAAGACATCCGTCATTCTGATGGACGGAGACACCATCGAGATACCATCCTCGCAAAGTGCTATTTTCGTTCACGTGAACTCTGGTTTGTTTTGATACCCTTTGCAGGGTTTCAGTGCGTGTTTTCCTTCAAGACCGCCAGAGAGAAAACCCATATATTCGAACCAACTCCCCCAATCGAGACTGCTCAAAAGGTATTGGCTTCGAGTTCATCTGCCGAACGCCCCTCTAACTTGCAGGGTTGAGACTATCGGAAAGTACACCGTCACATCCCATTGCCTCGGAAGTGGGAGTTTTGCTACGGTCCATCTCGCAATCGATCAGGTCAATTATCGCCAGGTGGCTTGTAAAACCATCAAGACGAAGAAGGAACGTGAGGTGAACAAAGTGTACAAGGAAGTCGGAATCCTCACCGGCTTAGACCACGTAGGTCACTCGCCTTGAACCCCGCCGCTCTGAGCTGACCGCTACCTGATGGGTCTAGCCAAACATCAATCGGGTATTTGACCTTGTGCAAGACGGGACATTTCTGTGAGCCACACTTCTCGATAGCGGCCCCCGTTGACTTAGATGTTTCCTAGGCACATATTCCTGCAACTCTGTACAGGTGGTGATCTATTCAGCTACATCATAAGTCATGTCAAGACATCGTATCGGCTTCTCGAAGGCGAGGCGAAGTATATTATGTTCCAAATACTCACCGGAGTCAAGCATCTTCACGACAAGAAAATATCACATCGAGGTGATAATCACTTTCGTCCCAGTGATGAGGTCCCGTGGCTAACGGATCAAATGCAGATTTGAAGGTATCAACCCTAGATATCAGACCTCCCGTAGCGCTCGCTTACGCTGAAGGGAATAGCCCGAAAACATCCTGTTGTGCAACCCTGGTACTTGTCTCGTATTAATCAATCCGTTCCGTACCGACGCACACCCCCAGGTCCATACCCACAAATCCAGGTATCAGTTCCTCGTTCACAGTACCACATCACTCGTTTGCTATGTGTCCCGCAGATCGCAGATTTTGGGCTCGCAAGACCCAAGGCGTACCAGAAAACCCTCAGTAGGTGCTCGAATATCCATCGGTCGCGTAAACCCTAACTTTTTAGACGTCTGTGGTACCGTGAGCTACCTGCCACCGGAGGGAATCCTTGCGATGGATAACCACGAACTTGGATACGTGAGTCCGGACGCGTCAAAACGATCAACTCACGAACAGGTGGTTCCAGGTTGGGATGCCTTCCGACTGTTGGAGTGCTGGAGTGATCCTATATATCATGCTCGCGTGCGTCGATCTTTATGGCCGCTGTCCCTAACGAGTTTGACCCCACTGCGCAGGGGTTACCACCCCTTTGATTTTTCGAGAGGGTCATCCTGCAACTCCTGGTGGCCTTCCGCCAACGTTACACCATCTCAGAAGAACGCAGAGTCCGATGCACACTCCATATCCCAAAATCAGCCTCAATCCCAGTGGGAATCCGCACACACCTCCGAGAAGGGCGAGAGTGTGGTCAAGAAGCGCATCATCGACGGACGTGTGGACTTTCTTGATAGGATCTGGACCGAGGAGGTGAGTAAGGAGGCGCGGGAACTGGTGACGATGCTTTTGGTATACGACTACCTTGAGCGGGCGTCGGTGTATGGCGCCCTGAGGTCTATGTGGATCGTTCAGGACGAAGAAGTTCTGAGGGACGCGTATCGAAAGAGGATATCGGCAGTGCTGTTCTGATACTCCTCGCCTCTTGAACCCTGGACTCACTCTGCATTCGCTCTGGCTTTCCTGTGGTCTGTTTCCTGCAATCATCATCGAACTTTCTCATGTTGTGTTCCTTTGGGTCCAAGACAGCGACCTGTGCATACATTGTATTCGTTCCTGAATGAGGTGTAGATCGCGATGGCAAGGTGGTGTGAAACAAGAAGGCCGTACAAGAACCAGTTGTGGGTGACGTGCCGTGCTGTAACTGAGGGTCACGCAGGCGGGAGCATTGGGGGTGACTGGGGGAACTCTGGGCCACCCTCTTTTCTTTCGGTTCGGTACCAATTGGAAGTGTGGCATCCATGACTGGTGGCCCTTTCGATACCCGCGCGTCCTAGGGCCGCCAACTCTAGATGGTTAATATCCACGATGTCGGGGTTGATACAGTACTCGTGCACCGGACCTGGGGGCTGGACCTCCAAATCCCAAATGCCCTCAGCACTGCCATTTGCCCCCCTGATTTCCAGATTTACGTTCGGGAGCCTCTCTGTCAGACTCGCTGGGTTGCCCGCAGGCTGAGATCGATCAGTAACGTCAATGTCCGCACCCATGTCGGAGTCCGGTCCCATGCCCGTGGCTGTATTCGTTTTTTATGGTGGTTTCGTTCCATCCATCTACAACAGCGATTGGAACGTATCTTACGCACCTCGTGGTGTAGCGATACAAGCTCCGTGTTTGATCCCGCAAGCAAACCTGATACTGTACAGCATTTTCTCGACGTAGGCGCGGCACGGACCTGAAACACGAGTTCTGCGATAACACCTAAATCGTCCGTATCATCGTACAGCCGTTTGATATGAGCAGAGACTGGTGGTTAGCGTGGCGCGTGCCAAAGGTTGGCTGTGAACCTCCACATCCATCTAAGTCGGCGCGACTCTCCCTCGACTCTCCCTGGAGGCGTGCATGGTTGGATGAATCACTCCCGAGTGGTGTGATTGCGAATAAATGCTCATCGGCTGTACTCGCTTGGGATGGTGGATCCGGGCGCGTGGTGATCACCTGGGTCTGAGTGTGGTGTTGTCTCGATGGCCGGCCGAGAATTGCCTCCGCGAGCAAAATGAGGCCCCCAGGAGAACAGTAGATGGAAACGACCTTCGTGAATGTATTCCACATTTCCCAGCCTGATGCGTTTGTAAATGTAGATCGGTCCAGGTTCCCTACCACTCAGGTCGGAGAGAGGTCACAAGATCAGAGAAGAAACCACATACCAAGGGGCGTCTCCGTGTGCGAATCTCGATGCAAAATAAGGGCATTAGGATGTGCCCACCGCCTGTATGTCAGCCAGCGTGGAGGCGTATGCGGTGTTATGGGAGGGAAAGTCGGGCGGCCCTTGGCGTAAAAGGTAGTAAATTGGGGCTGAAAGTCCTGTACGATAAACCGAGATGTCACTTGGGTATTCACGAGCCTAACGGCATCTGGTCCTTTGCGACGTGGACCGGAAGTGTGGTCAGTGCGCCTACAGTATGGGGTTGATGAATCTTGGGGAACCGTCCAAGAAAGTGTGCACTCCACCTTGAATCACCTTCGACGTCATTGAATGACGTCGAAGGTGATTCAAGGCGGGGCAAGAGCGGGTGGAAGTCCCCAATTTTGGTGACTGGCAGTGCCTCGCATTGAGTGAGCGCTTCTTCTGACGTGGTGGCACTGTGGTGGGAAACAACAATTCAACCCAGCGGCCCGCGAGTACATCCAGCAAGATCCGGGGAGGGGGCACCCAAATCGCGGGCGCGCTCATACAATCGAGCGGGTTTGGTTGGTGGTACTAGTAAATGCACACCCCCGCGAAACACGAGACCACCTCCACAAATCACACAAGTCGGCCGCAACAACGCCAAGGCCTGGCCGGACCGATCTTTCGGGCTCCGCCGTAAATCCTATATAAGCCGCGACTCCGGGGGTCTGCTTCCCGCTAGATCCAACGACTATTAAATAGAGCGAATTCATTTCGGTGATAAAAGCACACCAGGACACATTTGGCACAATGTCCGTTCCAAACAGGAAAGAACAGCGAGTTGCGCGAAAGACGATGCGGGGGACTGGAGGAAGATGGTACACGACGGCCGACCGTGGGAATGAAGAATCTCCCCGGAGTCATGTTCTCGCTTACTGACTCAAACTTGGCTGCGGATGATTTGCGAATTACCGAGAAATGGAAACAAACGAATATTCGGATTACAAGCACTTTCTCTGACGACAGACGGGCTTCTACGCAGTAGAGTTCGGGGTGACTACAAGATCGTCGTAGAGCAACTCGGGTTGCCACGAGCCCTTCGAAACGTGGACAAAGCGTGTCAAGTAGATCCTATCGGCGGCGTCGAGCGAAAATCCTTTGTTCTGGACGCGCTCCACTCATCAGCGATCAAACCAAGCTAAACGCAAAATATACTCGCCTCGAGGTATTGCTTGACCCTCTTCCCAATCTCCCTCGCCAACTTGCAGCGCGGGATCGGATTCCATTCGGCGGTGTTGTCATGAGCGTTCACCTAAGTAGAGGTCGGTAAGAAAACAAACGCTTGCCGTGGCCGGGATCTTTTACTTTGGACGTATACGGATCGTGACCATAGAACTAATAGAAACGGCGTGGATAGAATGCTCGTCTGGGAGGTCATTTTGCCCACCTGCATTCTAAAGAGGACCGAAGAGTTCTTGAAGACGACCATTCTGTCATCTCGCCCGTCCAAGCTTGCGTGAATCCCATCTGCAGCGTGAGAGATGGAGATTCCGAGTGTACCGTTGACGGAGAAATGTATGGGATCTTCGGGGGTAAATTCTCCCCTATGGGTCCTGGGAGGGGCGTATTCTTCTAGCTGTATCAACCTCCTGGAATAGGCCGGGTGGACTACTCCGTTCGCCTACGGGGAGAGAGTGGGAGGGGTCACGTCTCACGTCGCATAGCTAGAAAACTGGTTACAAACCGGAGGGTTGCCTGCGCCGAGGGACACCGATGTCGGTTGGGGGGGCGGATCCGACGTCACTGAGACGGGCAATGTGGATGGGGTTGGGGAGATCGTACTAAAAGAGCCGTCACGCGGAAGCGTTTGTCCCTCCGCAGATCCCTGGCGGTTGTAAGGCACAAAGAAACGTCCGCCGGAGGCACGACGTGCTCTCAAGCTTCCTCCGGTACCAGTTTCCATTATGGGCTCGAGAAATTGGCGGTCTTTCTTGTATGTGGATGGGAGGGTGGTAGGTGAGTAGGGTGGTAGGTAAGTAGGTGTGAGCAACAAGGTCAATTATATATGTTTTCCCTAGAGCCAGTGCAGGACAAACGGAAAACGAGTTTAAACTCGGAAACGAGTGTCTGAAATTGGACATCGAAGATGAGGAGGGTACGGGCGGTCTGTGCGTCAAATCATCACAGGTGGTTAGACGGATTATGCCGAGCACTACGCGCCCCCCATTCGGGATTCGGAACGGCTAACGACAAACGAATGGTTGGGGGTCCTAACGGTGGTTAGGTAGGTGAACCCCTCTTATTTCTGATTGTATTCGATCACAGACGTGTCACACATGCCTAACACGACCCACGGCGTCCTCGATATGGGGAAATTCCAGCTCGGGAATCGCACGATTGCATAGGTGAGCGATGTGGGGAGGACCTGCAGCAGACGTGCGACCAGGGACGCTAAGCAAAATTAAAATCGCCAACGAGGCAGAGCTCGCGAGAGATCGACGAGCCCAGCGATCGGTGCGTATTTGTATCCGACATCCATGCCGTAGATGTTCTTTGGATGTCTTTCAATCGGAACTCTTCGGGACTACAGCTTCACCCCTTTTCTCAGTCTATGATTGATGGGTCATCGATACAACCTGTCCGAGCGGATCCAGGCCGCTCTGCGAACCAAAACTTTTACGAACCGATTACGGCGTGCGATGCGATGCTTTGCTCCCCCCTTTACGAGTGGAGCCCGGCTCGGGGAATGGGCCCACGGGGACCCGGAGAGCTGGTTCTTTTATTCTGCTAGGCGACATTCAAGAAACAGAGGGTAATGGGATGGATTCATGCCCCGGGGACGACTGATGCCTATCAGATGTTTCAAAACGCTCAGGCCTTCAAGAAGTTGGCGTGGACTGTGAGATGATCTCGAAGTCTCAGTGCAACGAATGACCGAAAAAGAGAGAATACAAACAATGGACGTGATCAGCGGCGAACGTCGAAATCTGTCATCGATAATCAATACACAAATGTATTGATGAGCAAACGACCAACGTCGAAGGGGAACAAAGCTTACGAAATAGTAACTGTGGTCGTAGCCGTTCTGTTTCCTCACCCTGACTTGTACCTCGTCGTACCCAACCTCCCTCGCCTTCTTCAAGAAGTTCTCCGGCAATAACTGACCATCCTTCAAGAACTGGTCTTCGCCGCCATAATCGACCAACACGTGGACCGGGTTTTCCTTGCTCTTACACTTCGCGACCAGCTCCGTGGCATCGTACCTCACCTTCCCTTCCTCTACCCCACCTTGAAGGTACCCATTGAATGCCTTGATACCCCATGGGGATATGGTCGGATTACAAGCGGGGGCAAAGGCCGATGCGGACCTATACTGTTTTGGCTGCGTATTATCCCCGAACCTCAGCAACGATGCGAAGTAGATTGTCAATGCGCCATGCCCCCCCATGGAATGGCCGAAGATACTCTGCCGAGTCCAGTCGATCGGGATTTCCAGTTCGTCCGAACCGATGACTTGCGGCAGTTCCTTCGTGACGTGCGTAAGCATGTTGTAGTGCGTCGCGTAGGTCGCGTTGGTCGCGTTGAGGTAGAATCCAGCGCCAGTACCGAAATCCCAGTCCTTCTCTTCGCCTTCAATAACTGCACCACGGGGGGATGTGTCCGGGAAGAGGAGGGCGATGCCCTCTTTCGCGGCTGGGCCGAGAAAACCGCCCTTTTGGGCACTGGTGGTTGAGCGGGTCAGCGGCGAGGTGAGTTAGGGGTTGAGTGGGGGATAAAATATTGGCTCACCCGGTGTCTTCTGTACAGGTGAGACCAGCCAGATAGATCAACACTGGAACCTTGTGCGTCGAGGATGCATTGGCAGGGACGAAGAGGTTGAATTGGGCTATCAACCCTCCCAACGCGGCACTCTGGAATGCATATCGTCGAGTCGAAAAACCAGAGAGCAAACCCGTGACAACGAACTCACTTTGAACCTGTACTTTGTGAGTACGCCGTCGTACACCTTGTTCACAGAGACTTTTTCTAACGTCATCGTCAAAGCCGTGGGCGATCGGATGTGAGATAACGGGGAACGGGTTGGAGGCGGATGTTGACGTCACAGGTGACCGGCCCGGAACCGATGTAAAACTGACTGGTGGGCACCGTGAAGCTGACTGGCTGGCGCGCGGTCACCGTGACTCCGGGCTGGGGCATTTAACGACCGTTCAAGAGACCGTTTGACAGGTGACCGCCCCGGGCACAACGGAACCGATGTAAACTGGCGGGCACCGTGAAGCTGACTGGCTGGCGCGCGGTCACCGTGACTCCGGGCTGGGGTATTTAATGACCGTTCAAGAGACCGTTTGACAGTCTCGCTCGCAGAACTCAAAAGCCCAAACCCGGACCTAATCTACAAACCCTCCCCACACCGCCCTCACACAGTAGCCCAACCCCGCCACCACAAAACAAACCGACGATGACGACGCTTGACTTATCCAATCCCAAACACGTCGCCCAATACCTCTCTGCAACCCCATGGGCCGCAAAGTCCGTCACGACATTGTCCGGAGGGTACACGAACTTCCCTTTTCGGATCGAGTTGGTGGAACCATTCCAAGGGAAAGAGACAGTGATCCTGAAACATGGCAAATCGATCCCGTTGGGAAAGGAACACCTGCTTTCGACCGAACGGCAGGTGAGATTTTTATGCCCTGATCAATGTGGGTGATGATTGACGGTCCGGGCAGAAAAACGAGGTGGGGGCGATGAATAAGATGCGGGAGATCCTCCCATCGAACGCTCTCGCACGCGTCCCGATAGTCTACCTTCATGATGAGACCAACCATGTCATCATTATGGAAGACGCAGGTCGGGACGCCGTGAACCTGAAGGAGTTGTTGAGGCGGTCGGACCCACCCTCACCGGCGACCGGAGCCACGATCGGGCGAGTACTTGGGGAGTTCATCGCAAATCTGCACGCATGGGGGATGACGGACCAGGGTCGGGCATCCTTGGACTTATTCGATGGTTACCCGCAGGCCAGGGGCATATGTGCGTGGGCAACGTACGGCCGACTGGTGGACACGGTCACGGGAAAGTCGGAATCGATCCCACTCATTCACGACCCACCGCTTCGAGTGACGTCGGAGGAATTAGACAAGATTTCGAAGATCGCCGAGGAGGGGGCGGAGGAGATGCGAGTCTCAAGGGAGACGACGACGATGGGAGACTTCTGGCCCGGTAACGTGCTTGTGGACCTGGGTCGGGGTAGTGACGGGTCGGAGAAGGTTCGGAAGGTGCTCGTGGTAGACTGGGAGGTGGCGAGACCTGGAGTCGCAGCGTTCGACGTGGGTCAGTTCCAGGCGGAAATCTTCACCGTCCAACACTTCAATCCAGTGTGTGGCCCGGCCAGCGAGGCCCTGAGCGTCGCGTTTTTGGAAGGGTATCTATCGATTCAGCCGGAGCTAGATAGACAAAAGGCAGCACAACATTTGGCGGCGCATCTGGTCATCTGGGTACCCAGGGCCGGGTGGGAGCCAGCGGAGAAGACGAGGGCATTAGTGGAACATGGACTCCGCTCGATCACTTTGTAATGCCTTGACCCTCCACTACACGATGTCCACAGAACTATATCTTCCTACTTCCCTCCCTTTTCCAATAAAAATCCTCAGGATCCCGCTAAAGCCACCAGCAGAGATATTGCGCGGCACAAATCTCCTCAGTTATTCCTATGTTCACTGCGACAAGCCGACTTCGGACGAACCTGAGCCGGAATCCGAGGTGCGCTACGGCACATGGGACTCGCCCATCGAAGGCGTCATAGACAAGTGGACCATACGCCCCAATGACACCGTCAGCGCAAAGCAGGCCAAGGGGAAGCCGGTATTATTCGTCAACGAGCCCTGTAAGCACGGGATGCAGCTCGGAGGGTTGTGTTGCCTCTGTGGCAAGGATATGACAGAGTGCGTTCCTCTCTCTTCAAACCTTCTCCGTACATATCTCCCAACATAAACGGGCCACTATTCTATCCCCAAATACAAAACTTAACGCGTGAATCTTCCATTCGTTCTGCTAGATTCGACTATACCGGGTTCTCAGACGCTTCCCGTGCATCGATCCAGATGACCCACTCCGCCAATGGCCCAACCGTTTCGCTTGAAGAGGCGCGAAGGATCGAACAGGAGACCGCAGCGCATCTATTGAAATCGCAGAAACTCACCCTGATCGTAGACCTGGACCAAACCATCGTACATGCTACTGTCGATCCGACGGTGGGAGATTGGATCTCGGAGGGTGCGGCTTGGGAAGCCAGGCAGGCCAAGCGTCGAATAGAGTTCGAAGCTAAGGTCAAAGCTCAAGTCAAGGCCAAGGCCGAGACCAATGGGGACGGTGGCGGGACTGGAGCAGCCACCCATGCGGCCGACGGGGACGGAAAGGAAGCGGGTTTGTCGTTGCAGCTCGAACCTGACCCCAATGACGAGGTGAATCCGAACTGGGAGGCGCTGAAGGACGTCAAGAAGTTCAGGCTTGGTCCAGAAGCTTTCCTCCCTCCCACTGGGATTCGACCCTCCGGCTCGAGGAAAGGGAAAGAGAGGGCAATCGAGAATGATGGGTGTCTTTACTACGTCAAACCGAGGTGTGTCCCCGTTGCCGAATCGTTCTGGCTACAGTCAAATAATTATTTGATGACGCATTTGCAGACCAGGATGGCAAGAGTTCCTCAGCCACGTATCCACTAAATACGAAATGCATGTCTACACCATGGGCACCAGGGCATATGCCGAGGAGGTCTGTGCGGCCATCGATCCGGAAGGAGTTTTCTTCGGCGGAAGGATTCTGTCTCGCGATGAGAGTGGAAGTGAGTTCGCCTCCCCCACAAGACTTGAGATATAGCACGCTCATATCACCAACCCAGGTTTGACGCAGAAGAGTTTACAACGACTTTTTCCGTGTGACACGTCCATGGTGGTGATCATTGACGACCGGGCCGACGTCTGGGAGTGGTCTCCTAATCTCGTCAAGGTCATACCATGTGGGTTCACAGTCTACAGCCCTGCCAATATATGCGCATATATCTAACATTGTTGTTCTTGTAGATGATTTTTTCGTCGGAATTGGGGATATCAACTCTGCTTTCCTCCCCAAGATCACCCCACTCACCCCTTCCGTCCCTTCCCAACCTCCCCCGACCTCCCCCGACCCTACCGCCCCGCCGCCCCACTCATCTTCAACTGACCCTACCCTCCCCACTCTCTCATCAGTGTCTGAGGTATCGTCTGAGACTGCCATCCACGAAACATCACCAACGCTAGTAGGGTCGGACGACGAGGACCTGGAAAAGAGGTCAATGCTCACGAGGAACTCCATTGCGTTGGAGGCCCAACTCGAAGAACGGCCTCTTGCGAAGAAGCAGGAGGAGTTGGAGGAGCAAGAGCAGAAGGAAGAGGCTCAGGATCAGTCTGATGGCACTGTTAGCGAACATGATGGAAAGGGGGCAGAATTAGCTGAAGTCAAGGCGGATGCAACCCCTCAACCACACCCACATAAGCATACCGCGAAGGCTCTGCTGAGGAATGATGATTACGAACTCCTTCGGGTTAAAGCTGTGCGCCATTCTCGTTTGTGTTTGAATTCGCGGACACTGACGATCGTCATCTAATTTAAGCTGCTGGATCAAGTTCACCAAACATTCTATGATGCATATGAGCTCTCCCAAGCACTGAGAGGACCCCCTTCCCCGGTTACCAAGAAGGGGAGGAGGAGACCGAGTATTGTCGACGAGGACGCTCCATTGTACGATGTCAAGGTCAATACCCCTCCCTACTCACTACGAATAATCATGCTGACCGGGCGAACGTATGGTGATGTGCCAACGCTCTCCCTTTATTTCTTGTTTTCGTGCAGGCGATCATCCCCGCCATCAGGCAAATGACGTTTGCCGGTTTCCGAATCGTCTTTTCGAGCGTCATCCCCTTGGATGTCCCACCTGAAACGACAGACATCTGGCGGACAGCTGTCGCATTTGGTGCGGAGTGCTACAAGGAGCTGAACCCGAGAATCACGCACGTCGTGGCGAATAAAGTCAGTTTTCCCTCACAACCCCCCTCGGTCCGTTATTGGACTAATGGTCTTCTCCCCTTCGTTTCGCGTAGAGGGGCACGGTGAAGGTCGACCAAGCTCGACGGCTCCAACGAACGACCAACCCATCGATCAAGATCGTCTGGCTAGCATGGTTCAACGACTCACTTGCGCTATGGAAGCGGCAGGACGAGACTCCTTACCTCCTGGACGACCCTTCCCAGCGGTCAGCAACCCCACCCTTGGCACCTCCTATACAAGGTGTTGGGTTGGGGTTTGGGTCCACAGGCAGCGGGGGGAGCGAAGGCGACGATGACGTGAAGTCTAGTGACGACGCGGATGACGCAGAAATTGAAGGGCATGCGATCTCCTCGGACCCGGAACCAGACGCGGATGATTGGGATTTCGATGTTCACAATCCACCTTCGACTTCGACCACAAGGGCAAACGGGAACACGCAAGCGACGGGGACGGGGACTTCGACGCCTGCAACGGAGGATGCCTTGAAAGAACTGGAGGGATCTGAAGAGCTGAAGATTGATATTGACTGGGCTTCGATGAACGCTGAGTTTGATGAATGGATGGATGGAGATAGCAGTGATGAAGGCGAGGAAGCGGGCGGCGACGATGGCAAGTCGAATCCAGCAGGAAGTGGGAATGTTGATTCGAAACACATGGATGTATCGGACGGCGAGTGGACGGATGAAACGAATAGTATCATCAGGTGGGGACCAACCCATTCCTGGCTGTCATTCCGCCATTAACCTATTTGTCCTTCCAGCACCCCGAGATCCAAACGCAAACGCCTGCGCTCTTTCACTCCCTCTGAAGTTAATTCTGCTGTTTCCTCGACAGGTGATCCGTTGCTCCGCTCTCCCCTTTCCAAGCGGAAGAAACTCTCAGCAGATCGGTTTGGCGCAGGCTCCAAGTTGGAGACCCACGCCATCCCCGCGCCGGACTTTGTTGCTTCGGCGCGGAGCAGCAGAGCGGGGTCTCTCGCACCCTCAGAAAATGGTACGGGTGTTGGATCGAAACCTGGTACCCCCCGGAAGGATAGGAGAGCAAACAGTGGGGAGGATGACGGCGAGGATGGTGATGACGATGGAAGTGAGGAGGCGTTTGATATTGACGACGATTTCCTCGCAAGGGAGTTGGAAGAGGAACTCGGTTAGTGGGTCAGTTCACCGCCTCCTTTTCCTCGTTTCTGTTTTCTATTCGCTGTACCTCTTTTTTGAATTGCTCTACAGAACCAAGTCAAGATGTTTTCTCCCCCTTCTGAAAGAATTACCGTTACGACTCACAGATCGACGACTAGATCTCTTCGTTTTTTGTTTCTGTATGTACCACACACCCTTTCTCATCACGAGTCCGCTCCATCATCCCTGCCTGCCGTACTATCTGTGCCGGCGTGGACCGTGTTCAGTGCCTGCATAGGCCGCTTCCCCTTGCTCTAGTTACACCTTTGTTTTCACTTTGGCCTTATTGATTGTTCTGGATGAATAGACGCCGGTACCCAGATTAGAACCGAAGTTGCCTTACTCTGATTCTTTGGGATGCCGCGCGTTTCTGTGGGGTGGGGTAAATCGTTGTTCGGGGTACGGAAAGCATTCCATTGCGTGCCCCGATCGAAACAGTCGGCGGGAAAGGCGACCTCCTGCCCCGGGAGGGAGAGGCGACGCTGCTTTTTTGGCAGTGCTGATCGAGATCCACCGCGGTGCCCTGGTTCTCCCGTAAACCTAGCGGGTGTCAAACGCTGCCGTTCGACGAGGGGTGGGGAATTCTCCCTAGCCGAGAAACCTTACTATGTCGTTCATCGCGAAGCGGCGTTGATGAGATCTTGAGAGACCGCCTTGCAACACTCACGTCCCGCCCCTGCGGTTTCCCTCGGCGTCAGGAAAACGCTCTTCAGATTTTACGCGATTATGGATTGTAGGGGTTTCGTTGACCGGAAACTGCCTCACATTCCACACACGGTTCCACACGCATCCATCATATCACTTAGTCCATGGGAGCGCACCGTCGACGCGCTCCCATTCAGCTCCTGCATTCTGTGCTGCCACGTTCTGGAGGTTGCGGTATGGAACCTGGTGTCGTTGTGTACCCGAGGATTACACATCAGTTCGATTCACCCAGTACTTGCACGCAATGTCACACAAATTGCACAAGACGAGGCCACTTTCCTGTCGCGCTCCTCTTATACTGTGGCTAGCTGTCTACTTGTGTTGTTCCTAACATCGTCGCCCCCTTAAAAGCAGAGGGTTGCACAACTGGTCGGTTCGCGTTTTGCCTCTGATCGCCATCTTCACTCTTTGCCACAGCCGACCAGGAGACCTGTTGTCGTTTGCCCCACCCTCTCATGCACGCAACAACTGCGGCTGCCGGATCTCGACTGTGCTATGCCCCAACCCGATCACCCGGAGTTTCCCCCTCCCCCCATTCGAACCCAAACGTCAGCGGGACTAGGGAGGAGTCAACACACACTCGGTAATCGTGTCGACTTGAAACGGTAGCGCCAACCCGTTCTGCTGTCGATCTGACCGTTTGGCTCGGTATTGATCGATTCGTTCCCTCGTCTGCTCGTACCAAGCCCGAGCGTAGCCTTTCTGACATATGGTCCGACTTTTTGGCGCGTGTAAGCATGGTACAAACAAATGATCAATACTGTCGTGTCCTGCCCGGTCTGAGTGAAGGTAAGCCTCTTCCGGTCCCCGATTGCCACCATGTCCGGTGTATCCACCGCTCCATCCCCCTTCCTTGATTTGCAAGTACTGACTGGCGAAGAATGCAGGACTCCCTCAGCTGATACCTTGTGTGCTTTCTGTTTCTGTGTGCAATGCTAACACTCCCTCCTCCTCACTCGCATGCCCAGGTACGCTATTGCGCCCCACTGCGACGTGGGATGGGCCGCGTAGTCACACAACCTCCCTGGGAACCCCCGCAACTTCCTGTACGCCCGTGCTGGAGGTCGCATAGTGGTTGTCCGCAGAGAGGCGGGAATAGCGCTTCGTGTGCTACCCTTGGAATGTATAGTATCGTTGAATAAACAGCTGGCTTTAATTTAAGACCCCTCAGACCAGAACTGTGTGAGCCTGCGACCTCGAGAGTGTCCAACCTGACTCGGGGTAATCCGAAAGTCGTCGGAAGTCGGATAGGTCGAGGTGTTACACGAGAATAGAACTCTTGCGGAACCACTGTAAAGCGTCCTGTTTCCTCTATCTACCAACGGGTCTCCATACACGTTTCTAGCAATTGGAAATATAAACAATGGTCTTAGGTTACTCGAGCCTCGGCTCGGCTGAGCTCGCGAGTTGAAGAATTGTTTTGATCTGCCTACGGTTCGGTCGGCACGGTGGGCCGGCCCTCGTCTACAAATTGGTCGACGAAAAAAAACATCGGGTTATGTCGTGAATCTGGTACGCTTCTATGCGCTGCCAGGCACTCCCAAGCGCCCTCGTCGATATACTGGTGGTCTATGCACTTGGAGTTGATCGTCGGCGCGTCAGCGATGGAAGACTACCGAAGCGCTTCGAGCCTGACCATTCCGTTCGACGCGACTTTATTCTCCCGAGCACTTCCAAACTCGTGGGAGCTAACCATAGGTATTTTCCTGATGCAAGCACAAGCGTTATGGAGGTCAGTGTAACTTCTAACCTGTTGCGGTCCCTATATAGTGTGCACGTGGTCGTCCAGAATTTGTATAGGCCCACCGGGAGGAAGGCTTCTTGCGGTCGGCCTCTTCTACGGCGATGAACGCACTTGAGCTCAAACTCCCACCTGGCCCGTCCTATGTCGCTAGTCAGCTGCTCAGCTGGAGGGCCGTTGGCTACGTCTTGCTTGTCGCTTCCGTCCGCTCTGGGGCCGATGCGGTCGGTGTATACGCCCCTGTGTGGGCAATTATCGCTTCCTCCGCCATCGCCATCCCTGCAGCACTCTACATCCAAAGTGGACTCAGATACTGGAGGGACGGTCGGACTGCGGCGGCTCTCGGCGCGAGGTTGGCTCCGAAGGTGTCAGGGAAAAAGCCGTTGGGGTTGGATCTGGTTGCCGCTATGTTAGCGGGACAGGAGTCCGGTTACATAGGTGAGTCCTAAGTGCACCACTGCCCACCGTTCAAGGTATATCGAAACACGATCTAGGCGACGGTATTGTTGACTGGACGACCGAATTTGGCCAAACCATCGATTTGCGGTACATGGGGTCCTCTCATGTGGGTTTCATGTACTTCGAGTGTTTCTCCAAGCGCGGCTAATGACGACCGCTTGGATAGATTTTCACATTGGAACCGCATTACATCAAGGTATGAGACGGAATCATATGTTATGGTGTCATACCCTGCTGAGAGCTTCTGAAGATCGTACTGTCTACGGGTTTTGAAGATTATGAGAAGGGTGAAGCGTTTAGGGACGCCTACCACTCGTTGTTTGGTACCGGCGTGTTCAACTCAGACGGTATGTTTCAAAATCTCCCCCTTTCGAACGGCGTCTGACGTCCTCCCAGGGGAAATGTGGAAGTAAGTTGGTAGTCCCGGAAACAGCAGAGGTATAATCGCTGTGTTAACCAACCCCGTTTTTAGGTTCCACAGGTCTATAACCCGTCCATTCTTCAGCAGGGACAGAATCAGTGACTTCGAAATCTTCGACCGTCATGCGGACTTGGTGATTTCCAAGCTGAAAGAACGCTTCGGCAATGGAATTTCTGTCAACATCCAAGACCTCTTATCCAGGTACACCATGGACACCGCGACGGAATTCTTATTCGGCCAAGATGTACAGAGTCTATCGGCAGGGTTACCCTATCCGTCCGCGTACAGTGGTTTCGTACCCCCGCGTGACCACCCTTCAGGCAAGTTCACCCATGCCTTCAATCGAGCTCAACGGTACGCTTTCCCCCGTGGGTTCTTTGCAAGCGCCTGGCGCTTGCTTGACTTCTGGGAGGATACGGTTCAGACTCAGATGGGGATGACCAACCAGTTCATCGACCCCCTCATTCACGCGGCTCTGCAAAAGAAGAGAGATGCGAGGGGAGTGTATGAGGCGAACGTGGATGATGGCACCTTGCTTGACCACCTCGTACAACAGACGGACGGTACGAGTAATACTCTGGGTGACCGTCTGACGTCATGCTTAAAGAGTACACAGATTTCAACGTCATCAGGGATGAGACCCTGAATATTCTATTGGCCGGTCGTGACACGGTGAGGAGTACCATCCAGTGGTCGATTAGGCTTGGGCATACTCAGACGGACTCTGACAGACTGCGGGTTTGACAACGTTCGTGGTGACGATGCTCGCTGAACACCCGGATGTCCTCGTTCGCCTCCGAAAGGAGGTCTTGGATACTATCGGACCCACGGGGAAAGTCGGTCCCGATAATTTGAAAGAGATGAAGTACCTCCGAGCGGTTTTGCACGGTAAGCCTTTCCTGACATCCCGATGGCCATCCGTGTTGACCTTCTACAGAGACACTGAGGTTGTATCCGAATGTGTACGTACAAACACCCCCCTAACTCTCATGATCGGGCTGAGAACTGGCTCGCAGTCCATGGAATGTTAGGTGTTCCAAGAAAGGCGCAGTTTGGCCAGCCCTTGATGGAGGGAAGCCAATATATGTTCCAAGTGGCACCCAGATTCACTATCTGCCTTGGTTAATGCATCGAAGGAAGGACCTGTGGGGGCCTGACGGTAAGCCCCCCCTCGTAACGCTCCTGTCCGTCAGGACTGGTTAGTAACCCCAACCCTCGACAGCGGAAGAATTCGATCCTGACCGGTTCTTGGATGAACGGGTCAAGAAGTACCTCGTCCCTAACCCCTTCATCTTCCTCCCGTTCAACGCCGGACCACGGATTTGCCTTGGGCAGCAGTTCGCATACAACGAAGCGTCCACGATAATTGCTCGCCTCGTCCAATCCTTCAAGGGGATATCGTTGGATATGGACTCGAATCCTGAGGCGAAGCCCCCGGCCGCGTGGGCGTCGGGTCCGGGAAGGAGAGCCATTGAAAAGATTTGGGTCAAGTCTGAGATCACAGCCTATGCGAACGGTGGGGTCTGGGTCAAGATGCAGGAGGCTGACCCGGAATAAGAGGGTGTGGATATGAGCGTAGTATTGAATCCGGCGGTTCGGATAAGTGAGAGTGTCTCACATGAGTCTATTTGTCACGACGATGTGTAATCGACCACTTTGTACCTTCGATTCACTGCCCCTTCCTATCACTTCGGCCCGAGTTACTGGCTTCACGCCCTCACTCCGTTATGACCCATTCTCTTGCAACGCTCCGTCCTGACCAGGTCCTTCGTTGCTGTCGGTACCGAGACCCAGGACCCGCGGCACCTGCCACCTCCGTAGACTTTCTCGCGTGTACGACGGAGGTGTGCATTTGCTGGTCCACGGTGACATGTACCAGTACACCCTGGCGGAGGTCGGTTCCCCTCTCCGGCGGGTCACGTTGATTTCCTCGTTCAACAGGCTGCCCCGGAGCCAATGTTACCGAGGTCACGTATGATCCCCGGAGAAGTACATCAGACGGTAGTACATGCGGGGACTCCCATACCTCCTCATTGTATCTCCAAATGTGGCAGCCTCGGTAGCGCTTAGTATTCAATCTTAGCTTCAGCGTTTGGCGGCAACTCTCGCCAGAGACGCTCACACAGATTGACCCTCCCTCCATGACGTCACCTCCCACAATTGACCCTGCACCACCACCACTCGCCGTTTACTTGTGTTCCCACCTCCCAAAGCCTTTTTGGAAACCGTTATTTGCGGCACGTTACCGAGGCAACCCGTAGCCCACGCGCACGGTCTCCTGAAACCACCTAATTGTTGGAGTGCGAGTATCTCGGATGAGATTGGCAGTCTAGATTTACGTCCATCCCACGGCGACCTCACGGCTGCGGCGCAGTTGGAATTGGTCAGGGTCCATACCGGTTCCGTAATTTTCCCTATTTGTTGTAACCCACGAACGGTAAACGGCCAAAGCTACACGAAACAATGGAGACTTACCCATTCTGCTTTTTACAGGGTTTACGAGAAATGAAATTGGAGGTGTCAATCATCGCGTTATGAGAAAGCGTAAATCCATGGACCTATGCAAGGGGGGTACGTATAACTCGTTTCCAGTTAGACCGCGAAAATCATCGAGCATTGGTGAACTCTAACCAAACGTTTGTCTCCGTCACGCTAGGAAATTACTCCCCCCATGCCCATACCGGCCGCACTGGAGGAAGGGACGCTTTGCCCAACTGAGCCCATTCACACACAACCTCCGCCGGGACAATACCCGAGGATACGCCGTTGTGATTCTGGACGTGAATCTGGGTCACGGACCCCCCACGGCTAAACGCTTATCACGTGCACGGGGAACAATCGGTCTGGACGTTCGCAGATCTAACACTGAGTTTGCCGGAATCGCATCCCTGGCATGGCATACAGGCAGTCCCACGGCGGGGCTAACCCTTACCTACACCCGTTTTATCGCGGGAACGATCCCAGACATGACGGGATCACTCTTACGCTGGCGGTTACGGCTTATCTTTGGTTCCGGACACAAGGCGTGACGGGGGATTGATCTTTTTCCATTTGATGGAGCGCAAAACTCGGAGGGCACATGCTCTCTAAACACCCGTACACATCGCTTGTCGTGGGGTTGCACCTCGTAAGCGAACCAGACCGGACGAGCGCCCCGAAGAGCCACGGCCCGTTCGTTTATACGATCATGGAGACAGGGAAACAAACGGGAATATTACAAACCAAGTATCGTTCTCCCGCTGACAATCGATCCACATGGAGTGTCTGTGTGGGCCATGGGTCATCTTCGACAGGACGTATAAGGTGGCCGCAGGACCATCGGTGAGGGATTTTCCCGCCCCCGCTTTTACCACCACTCACCCTGAGTACGGTTTTCCCCGCAGTTCCACCATTCACCTCTTTACCTCTCTGTTCCTAGATCGTAGCGCCGATCGGTTCTATTGCCACCACCCGCCGATCGAGATGAGCAAACGCAAAGATTCATTCACCCGCCTCCTGCCATCCACATCCATGTCCAGGTTCGGAAAGGAGAAGGGGAGGGAGCCACCGATCATAAGCGCTCCCATTCAGCTGCCGCGTCGGAGGACTTCCACGGTTCGAGTTACCTCCAACGACGACTCTGAGCAGCGTTCTCCGACATCGCGCCCATCAACCCCGACCTCGGCTTCGGCCAAGTTACTCCGTATGACATCGAAAGCGGGCCTAAGATCGCTCGATACTTCCTCGACCTCTTCACTTCGGTCCACCTCCAAGGCCATGCCGAAACCTCCCGGCTCGCCAGGGCAACGGAAGAATTCCTTTCGGGCCAAGGCTCCGAAACCACTGAAACTGGATGGGAAGGTTCTCGCGTCTCCTGACCAAGAATCTCCAAACAGCTGGGAAGCAGCCACCACTTCCTACGAGGAGCAGTTTCGTCGACGGCGGGGTGATCCGCTCCACCGCTTGGGCCCGTCAGTGCCTTATATGCAAGCGTACGACCGCACGAGCCTCCAGTGGTGAGTCATCAGCTGTGCTCGGCGTGTTGAAAGGTCCACTCACTCTTGAATAGTGATGCCCTGACCACGCGGCTCCTGGAGTACGTTTGTGAACCCGGCACCCCCTGTTTCTACAAGTTCAAGAACAAGAGCGCAGTGACAACGGTCCTCGATCTGGGCTGTGGCCCTCAGCTGCGGTGGATAATTACTGCAGCACGTTTTTGGCCAAGTGCGAAAATAATCGGAGTGGATTGCATCCGTCCCAACCCGGACGTTCAGATCCCAAACAATGTTGAGTTTGTACAGGAAAATTTGTAAGTGCCGGTTTTGCGATCACTGTTCACAGAAGGTTAATCCACGCGCTGTTATTGCAAGCTTGAATGGACTGCCGACCATCAAAACTGAATCAGTAGACTTCGTTCGAATGTCTTGTCTAGGGACTTCCGTTCCCAAGGCGGAGTGGCCCATTGTCTTGGCCGAGGTTCGTCGAATCCTAAAGACTGGAGGGGCCATCGAAGTGGTCGACGATGAAATGATCCGGAGGTATCCTCCCAAAGAACGCCAGCCCTTGGAGCCAGAAGATTGCTCGTCTCTTTCATCTACTGAAAGCTGGGGTCAGGAAGACAGTTTACATCGTATCGATCGATATTTCACGGAGATGCTTGTCGAGAAATACGGGATGCCGGCGACGCCACATAGGACGGTGGATAAGGCAATGGAGATCGTCTTCGGGGCGAACGACAAGAAACACTTTAGGGTAGAACTACCGTCACCCGACTTCAAGATCGTTGAAACTGAAGAGATGCGGCGAGGCGGGAACCTGTTACAGGCCTTTCGGGGAAAGAAGGATTTCGGCCAATCTGTGCCTCCAGACACTGCGGAGAAGGCCCAAAGAATCCTGGGTAGCGCGCCCGTGGGAGGGGGGAACAGTGGACCATTCCTCATATTCTACCCACATGGGTTGTGTCGCTTGGACGCGTCGGAAGTTCGGATGGCCGCGTGCGGGACTATGCACAGAGTCCTGAGTTGCAGGGCGTCGTTAATCGATTCCATCGTCGGTTCGGGTGCAAGTGGTGAGGAATTGGATGAAATTAACGATATGCTGTGGGCGTATGAACGGTGAGTCCCCCATTTCTCTGCGTTACAAAGGTTTTTGCTCACCGTCTCCTGTTCTCAGCTTTTACCAGAGTATGCTGGATCTCCCTGACGACGACTGGAACGATCTTGGTGGGGAGCGTAAAGGGTCTGGAAAAGGGACCTTCATCACTCCTCGGGGCTCGTCGGACTCGTATGACTCGGGATACTCCTCCTTCCAGTCGTCCACCTCAAACAAAGTGACAAAAGGCAAGAATCCTCGGACGTCGATCACATCGGATAGCAATGACTGCACCTTGGTGAGGTGCTTTCGGGTCTTTCACGCCACAAAGGTGTAGTTCGAGAAAGGTTGGGAAAAACTCCCGTTGTCGTTGACCCCTTTTCGCCTGTCATCTTCCCACCCTTACTAGTCCAAGCTTTCCGTCCGTCGCTCCGCCTAGCATTTCTCTGTACCACTGTCTTCCGTCGCTTTGCTGTATTTGTCGTTGATTTTTTTCTTCTGCGTTTTCGATCCCACTCCATCACGATATGTATCATACGTTGTGTATCTCAAATTCGCCCCTTGCGCCTGCGGGCCGACAGGATACGCGGCGGTGCATCAACACCACCTATACGCGTTCGTCGCTGTTTCAGACGATGATGATGGGAGTCGGATCTCTCCGTCCCGCTGCCTTATAACGGAACAGGGTTGGCAGCTGCCGGGGTTCGGTGACCTGGAAGTCCCCTTCGTCTCCACCCCTCCGGCAGCTGGTCTCATATTTTCGTTCCCTTTTCTATTTTAAGTTACCTGCTTAATGGTCTCTTTATTCCGCGCGAGGCAATATCCTGCTGGTCGGGAATTTAGGCCCAGCGACCAGTCATCACCGAATGGTGAGCAGCAATTTTTTCTCAAGTCGCAAATCGGGATTGCGTCATGGAAGAGTGGGTGCTGAGGTGATTATTGGTCTTTGACAGATACACCAATTTCGGGCACGGAGCAGCCCCCGTCGGCCTTGAACGATCCGGAGCGACCAGACGTACCCCCAGCGGATGGTGACCCCGCTGCGGGCGGTGACCCCAACTCCACCCCGACGCCGACAGCATCTTCTCCTGATGTGCCTACGACGACCGATGTTCCTGCCCAGCCAACGGTCACTCCGGATCCCCCACCGGATCCCAGCAATCCGCAACCGACCACGACCGACACCCCCGACCAGGATACTCCACCCTTAGAACCCACCACCGACCAGAACCAGGGACCTATCAACCAGTAAGTCCTTGATAACCTACGATACATACACCAAATGCAGACGTAAACCCGGTCGATCACCTTGCAGGGATCAGCAATCAAGTTCAAATCCTGGGGATGGAGGTCCTACTCCGGATTCTGGTTCGTCCGACCCTGATACGCAGGGGGACGTCCCGACGGCGTCCCTACAGCCGGAGGGTGGTTATATTCCATCAACAGTGTCAAAGTGATTCTTTGTTTTAGGTCACTATGCGGATCAGACGCTGATCGATGGGTAGTTCTCCCCCCCTTTCCCACTCTAGCGACCCACAGCCCACGACCACGCAAACAATATCCAACCCGACGGTCTCTAGCACCGTCACCTTGTCCACTGACACGCTTCAGGCTACCCCTACTGCGTTGTTGACGCAAGGGGGAGCGTCGTCGTGAGTCTCATTGGAGGTTTTCCTTGG
>Ga0307509_10003549_pt1 | contig 23486 bp, 25 predicted proteins | sample 10_EM_MG_FD_202245 | JGI IMG/M metagenome (GOLD analysis project Ga0307509, IMG submission 202245) | Populus trichocarpa ectomycorrhiza microbial communities from riparian zone in the Pacific Northwest, United States - 10_EM | ecosystem: Host-associated > Plants > Roots > Unclassified | place... | reverse complement strand
ACATATAGCCGCGCCCCCCCCCCCCCCCGATGCCCACAGTGACCGGTCTACCCCACTCGCCTATTGAAGCTGGAACGTTAAGCCCTAGGACTCAAGGGCCGACCCTCTATGAAAGCTCGACCCGCCTTCCGTTCCCACAAAACAGGCTCTTAGGGGGTGTTTGGCACACCGTGTGTTGAAATAACTGTTGTTTCAAAACGCTTTTTACAGATTAGATTTAGATTAGATTTTGAACAGATTAATCACAATGCATACAAAGGGATTCTGTAAGCTCATTTTTGTATCATAATATTATAATGCCCCCCCATGGGTCTTGTTTGATTTGTTTAAAACCTAACCAAAATCTAATCTGCAAAACGCGTTTTGAAATAACGGTTATTTCAACACATGGTGTGCCAAACACCCCCCCCGGATTTCCCTCACTCTTCGCCTCTTAGTACCTACCATTCGTACTAAAACTAAGTGCCGTCGTAATTCAAGGATTGCTTTTGTAAAACAAAACCAGAAGAGAATCATGAATGTATGATATAAGCATAGGGTTGCATAAAAAGAAGACATCACATATCCTTCTTGAGTATGTTGGTTACGTGAACGCTTCCTCGTTCTCACCCCTTACCAAACTTACCTCCTTCCGGGTGCTGTCTCCTCAGGCAGTTAAACTTACAAACCGAATTTGCGATGATAGGGACAGCACAATACCCTGTCTCCCGATACATGAATTTCGGGAGGCTGTGTATGTCGGCTGTATCCCGCCTCAGAGAAATTGGGGGTAAATGGCTACACACAGTAGATTGGCCATTCAGTAGCTTCCAAACGCCCTTTGGAAGTGGGAATAGTTTTATACAATAACGAATTCTTGATAACTGTAGACGATTATGGTCGATCTGCGTTCCACAGGTCACACCTTGGGGTGAAGGAAAGGGGGGAGGGATCTGATGAGAAAAAAGAAAAAAGAGAGAATAAGTATGTGAGTTACTATCACACCTTAGGTATTACGGCACTAAGTCTAGTAGTACTCCCTTCCCATGCGTGCAGTGACTACAATTCATACTAGAAACTACCAGCCACACAACTGTGGGGACCATCCGTACAGTACAGTACAGCTCAACCTCTAAGCCTCCCCTAGATCAGAGGCCCTGGCTGATCCAGTGGCTTGAGTGTGAACGGCACACCAGGAATCCCCTTCAAGGTCTTTACCCCCAGCGCCGGGGTAGAGATTGTCGCCTTTTTGCACCTCCTGCGCTGCTTGCCAGCGCCTAAGTCCCCTCGGGAGAGCCAAAAATAAATATCAAATAAATTCAAGCCACCACACAATATGCAGTCATTCCTCCCACTGCATTGAGATACCGTAAGAGCTCTTGAAACTCATCATCTTCGCGAGCCCTGCGAACCCCCGGATTCAGAGGCAGAAGCTCCTGGGAAGGAATATCGTTTCCCTGGCACGCTATAAGACCAGCCAACTAGAGATGTTGGATCCCATTGACAGGTACCTGAAATCCTGCTAACTATCAAACCTAACCTATCGCTGTCTGATCCCCCCTGATGATCGGATTGGAGGATTCTAAGAGCTCTTACGCCATTTCTTTGCCCCAGAACATAGGGCACCCCTTCGAGATATATGGTGTGAGTTTTAACATCTTAGCCTCTAAACTAAGTCACGTACCATACAACCCTACAGAGAGAGGAGGAGGAGGAGGAGGAGGAGGAGGGAGAGTATCTTGAGCTAGTAAGGAGGGAGTATTAAGCGGTGAAGGGAGTATTATCCTCCTAAGATACCCGTACATGGCATGGGTTCAGATTTTCCAAGGCATTGCGAGATTGCCCACGAGAGTCAGGTTATATGTCACACATTCCAGGAGAACTCCCTTAGTCTTAAACATACTTGGTTTTAGTATCTACGCACATGTTGCACCCTGCACCGCTTCTCGGTAATGTAACTCCGCAACTCTATACTGCAAATGTGCAAATGCATAGTAGTGCAAAGTCTAGCCAGTACTATAGGTATGATTTAGGGCCTAGGAAGAATTGCGTATGCATGCAGTACAGTACCCCCTCCAATACGATAGTTGGGATAGGTAGGTAGGCGCGAATTCGTGGTAGACAGTCAGGTTCAGACAAGGTCTGTTGGTAGTATCAATGCCGACAGCCCTACTTCTCGTATGTATGCCAAGTACAGTGCTAATACCACCACCCAATCTTCGCGAGTAATCCGGTGCAGCAATTCTAACCTTAGCGCACGATCGCTCTGTCTCCGTATCATGTCCTCACAAAGTTTTGGTTGGGCATAGATCATCACTCGACCAATAAAGCAGACCAGACGGTTGTGGGGCTTGTAAGCGACACTCCTAATGCGATATTCCGCGATTTGTGGGGCCGGTGGTGGCCTGCTCCTCTTTCCACACTTCCTGTTACCCCGAGCTAAGGCACTGTCGTGTGGAAGCCCGCAATTGTCTGCCGCTAAACATGACCCTTACTCCCCACTAGACGCCCAAGCTCACCGCCAAGGCCATCCCACCAACCATAGTAAGCCTAGTCCCTCATATGCGATAACTTTCAACCGGCTAGGCCTGGCAGAACAGGAGTTGTTGATCAGGTACCCGGTTATTAACTGCATTGCTGGATCTACCCAAGCTCAGCCAGAGCACCGCAAGTATGTTACTACACTATGATCGGTAATCGTTCTCTCTAACAGTGAGCCCCAGAGACTTCCACATCATGGTGGGCTACCAAGGGACCTAGGGAAAGGGAATGGAAGCCCGTACTAGCGCTTCCCCCTACCTCTTCCTGGAGTGCCACGCCAAGCTGCGCCGCATATGTTAGTGGAAAGTCGTCCCCATCCCCCCAAAATACCTCACCTTTCCACCTAGGCCCCGATAATAGGCGGAAGGGCAAATTTCGATAGGAAGGCCTATGGTATGTAACGCCTTGGAGGGTGAGTGTGTCAACCTGCAAAAACACAATCTTTTGAAAAGATGATTGCGCGTAAGCCGCAGATAGAATCGATATAATAAGCACACACACTAAAAAGAAAACCAAACTCCTGCCTAGTCCACTACCGGCAGCCTGGGATGCGCTTCTCGGGCCCCCAACCATCCAATAGGCCGGAGTTGACCCACTTACCCACCAAGGCTTCACACACGACAGCACTGTGGCTAGGACACAATAAATTTTATAGGGTCCATAAGAGTTAGACAAACCCCTTTTCGATTGCATAGGGATGGAGAATACTATCAGTCCCGGTCCCAGACCTCTAGCTTACGAGTACAAGGGACAGGCATAAAAAAGTGGTACGGTGCATAACTAATGTCTCAGAAGCAGTGGTACACTTGAGAAGGGAAACTTTATGAGAATCCATGTTTCTTCCCATGCTATGCAACTGATAAAGGAAATTATGTATGAGTGATGAAGATGACCTCTACTTTAACACATTTAGTATCAAATCAAACCCCAAGAGGTGTCCGCCAAGGGGGCACCTGAACCTCTAAACTGGGACCATGTTTAATGCTGACCTTATGATAAGTGGGCTTTAAAGCCCAGTGGCTTATTGAAGAAATCAATATTCTTTTTGGATCTATGTATAGAGGCTACTCTGCTCTGTCATCCTTACCCATTTATTTTCTTGCACACAGGGGTGTTGGTTCAAAATACTTACCCCTTGGATTTGGTAACTGTATGGTAAAGGAGGGGGTTTAAGAGTACTTTACCATCTCAACATATTTTCTGGCTGAGTGTGGTTTGGTTGCAGCGTACCAGAATTTTGTCCAAAATCAACCCACCCCACCCCTGCAGCGTACCACTTTTTTATGCCTGTCCCTTGTACCAGTAGATCATGGGTTGCTATGATAAGACACGGTACTCGAGCAGACTACCGACACCACCTAACCTACGGTAGGTGCGTGACACATGAGGTCCAGTGGCAAACTAGTTCTTACATCATCAAGTCACCCATCCCACAGCGCGCTTAAGCCGCCCAAGGCACCAAGAGGGGGCTTGCTTAGCTCCTATTAAATCCCACACCTATGCCCAGCGTGGTGTTCCTGCATGCAGCCACATATTCTTCAGCGGTCGCATGAGTGAGTTTGCATGATGGAATCAATAGCTTGTGCCTGTATCTCTAGTTTTGATTGGCGGGGTAGAGTCCGCTATTCTACTATCATACGCCTTCCAAGGGCCCACACGCACTCCCAGGAATGGGGAATGCAGCCGGCATTGGTCCGCATAAAGTAGTGGAGTGGTATGTCCGAACCATACTCGACCTAGCTCTGTGTTGGCTTGAATAAGAGTACGAGATGGGGAAAGGCAGAGGATAGACATGGCAAGTGTCATTATACCTGCTGTCGGCTAGGTCTGTCGAAGAGGAGGATTCGGTCCGTGAGCGGAGGGTTCCTAATCCGTTTATATAGACAAAATAAGAACGGACGAAATGTGCCGACGAACCCATTACATGTCTTTTGGGTTGAGGGACATCCAGGGTCCGGGAATCCCCTACGATGCAAACAGCAACATCATATGCGTTCGGGCCAGGTATCTATTGACACAAACAGTTGTTCTTGGATATAGGCATTCTATATTGACACCTCCCGACACCGGGCGGTTAGGAAATACTTATGCCTACAGAATGACCAGGAATGGCGGATTTTCCCAAGTTCGGCCACTGTGCCGTGCCCCTACCGCAGGAACGATGTCTGACACTCCTATAATACCGGTATTCTTTGGCAGGATTGAACTCGATTCAGCGACATCCATGTTCCTTGTAACTACTTCGAGGACCGTGTAAATGATTTAATTCGTCGAAAGAATCCTGGGACACGGACCACTTCTCACAGCAGCGCCATGGCGAGCCCCCTTTACTAGTACGCCAGCTTGTCATAGCGCCCATTTAAACAGGGCTGAATCTTTTTCCTGCTGGAAATATCTATCCAGGATGAAGCGTTTTGAGGCCTTAGATTTATGGCTGAGGGCTCCGGTGGCTGCGGTTGCCGTGCCTCAGGAACAGACGGTAGACATGTGTGCCCGCGCACAGACTGGAGCTGTGTTGAATGCGACGGTATGATAGACTACGGTAGAGGACCAGAGGTGAACCAGTAGGATTGAAAGTTTGGCTGGTCGAACGCACGATAGCTAGGCTGGTGAAATGAGATCGGGTCATCTCCGAGCTATCCCACAAAGCTGCTCCTCCACATAATTCTCAACTCCTACAAGTATGCTCACAAACTTTGCACCTCCCACACCTTGACGAAGGCACAAACTATCACTCGTGCTTATTTCCTTTTCCCATCACAATCTGGCCAACCACACCGGGAACGGCCGCCGTTCCCAATCTCCAGGGATTGATTCCCCACCGCTACACATAAGCACTTCCACCACCACCACCACCGCCGCACATTTACCGGTAGTAGCTCGCACAGACCTACATCATGCCTATTTATCCACCACCCAGCCGCTCTGTCGGGACAACAGTTCTGGTCCATGACCGGTCACCCCCCATCGTAGCTTTAACAAATGACGTATAATCAACTATTAAAAGCCGCCCCAGGCGATTCTCGCTTGGACCGACCGGCCGCACTGTACCGACTAAGGCTCGGGAACTGAGTTCACTCCCAACCCCACCGAATGTCGTGGGTGCCGTAAATCCAGTCCAGCCTCGGTAGACCGGTTTTCGGAACACTGCACCCAATTTATTCGGCAGGGACAGATAACTCACGTGACTTTATTACGATATTGCAAGTTACCGGTATCACGCTTATCTAGGGCGAGGCTCAGTTATGGGGGAAAGGGAGACTACCAAGTGCACATATAAAGTCTGGATGAGTGCTGTGGGTCATAGGAATTGTTGGTGAGAGAGAGCAGGTATTTTGTCGCTGGGAGTAGGAACCTGCTTTGTTTCGAGGGCAATAATATGCAATAGAGGTGCTATTGAAAAAGCGGTGAGATGGGAGCGGTTCAGCCTTTTTTCCCCTTTCGGGTAGGGTGAATTTGGGAGAGGGACTTGAAAAGGGAAGCTTATGTTCCGTGCTGGTACTCCACAAGGTGATACAGGAAGCTGAACTGCGCCTCATATCGTGAGTAAATTTCTGCGAACAATGGGTGGAATATGTTAGAGGTCAAAGCAAGTGACCTGGGAGTAAAACTTGACTTTGAATCGAGTATACTCGTACTTGCACAATTCAGTGTCTCCCTTCCCATCCCTGCGAATATTACCCCTCACGGGCCACACTGCAAGACAATGGAAGAAACATTTAAAGGACTCGCCGTCAAGGATGGAGCTTGAAGAGAAAGGAAGTAACCTCCATTTCCCCGCATACACTTTCCTCTTTACTAGGGAAAGGAAATTGGGCCACGGTAGCAGCGGCTCTTCGGGTAGGAGCCAAAGTTCAAGAAACGAAACGAAACGAAAATTTCTCTGATTGGTCCGCGAGGGTGTGGGCGTTCCGCAAGAGGGAAATTCGCAAACCCCAGGAATTGGTCCCACCAATCGCACTAAAGGAGAGAGAGGAAAGATGTGGAAGATGGGGGTGCAATAGCATTTGCCACTTATGATTCGCTATACAAGTACTCGTACAGTGTTTTTTCTCTTTCTTAATGCTAGCGCCGGTAACATTAGCATTGTTGTAGCGGGGGAGGGAGGGAGAGGGCGTTTGGATGGGATCCTTAAAGAATAAATAAAGTCGACTGCGGTGTAATAAAAAAAACCTTGTTCTGGCGAGGTTCCGAAGAAAGTGTCTCTGATGTTTGGTCGCCCTGAAGGTTGTATGCGGCGGGGTTTTCTTCTTTGGTCAGGCAAACGGTCCACATGAACAAATACCTACCCACGTTTGAACTCTGACTAAATCCTTGTAAATTCCAGAGGCCAGAGAACGTCTCTTAGCACACTTCCCCCCATCATACTGTACCGCTAACTCAACCCTTCCCTCCACCCTCAAGGAAGAGAGTTAAGTGTAGTACCGGTACCGGTACTCGTAAGACATTCTCTCCTAGGGCGCTCCCGGAGTCCACTAAAGATAATTAACAACCCATGTCGGCCGATCGGCCGCTCCGGGGTTGGGGCGATTTAGTCTACTACAAGTACTTCTAGGGGTTTTCAGATGCTCGATATCATCTACCCTTCTCAGAATTATTGCGGATAACACTTGTGTGTGATCAACTCTGCTGGTAGGTACAGCACACCCCGTCATGCCGCTGGTCAGTTGCTCGATAAGTACGAGTACTATAATTCTGAATCACGACCTATCAATCTCCGCACCTTTATTTTTTTCCATTTTTCGTTCCCCATTTCAACTTCCATTCCATCTTCCCGGCGGCCGACGACGGATGTGCAGGTTTGTTAGGCAAGAAAGGCAAAGAGGCACCTCATCTCATGACCGGTCAGCGAACCATGCTCGAGAGCAAGCGGAACTTGCGGATAAAAATAAATAAATAAAAAGAGAACCCAGATTGCCAGCAGGAAGGGGAAGGTGCTTGAGGCGCTAGACTGGGGTAGAGCAAGAGTACAGTACGACCTACTGTACGAGTACCGATGCTATGCAATACAAGAACTGTGCCGGTACCGTACTCGAGTACCAGTCGCGGCCAAGGCGTTGAAAGTGGGTTAGCCCATCGTGTCCCGAGTGTGTGGTCGCAACTAGCTCGGTTTCTCTAGCCAGGGTAACAAGCACTTTTTGGGTAGTATGATAACTACCTAATATTCAAGCTGATGTTTAACGCTAGTCCAGCTTTGATATGAGCCAGTTGCGGACTTGTTGCTTGTGGCTTCATACTCCACTGAGGAGCAGCCACAATTCGCCTCCTAGACTTCATATGATGCCGCCCATAGCAGAACTTTTCTCGAGAAAGAAGCGCCCGAAAACATGGGGTATATTCTGTAATGGCGCTCATACACGCACAAACTTTTGCCATATATTTCTTTAATCCTTGTTTTCGAGTAGGGTACTCCTTGACTAGGACAAGAAGTTTGAAGATTCACTCTGTAGTAAGCGGGTAGCTTATAAGTGGCTAGGCAAGTGTATTATAGGAACCGGTCGATGCCTGCCTTCTGTATTGTACCTGCGGTGCTTGAGTACCTAGCTGCCTACCGTACAGATTGCTACTTCCTTTCACCCTTTTATTACCCCTCTCTTCAATACGTGCTGGGGAATTATTATTTGGGTTTTTTGTCTGATTGCCACTTCCGCGGCATATGCAATCGATGTGTATTTCTGGTCAATTAAGAAGTGCTAGTTTTGGCAGGGTGCCGCTGTCCCCGCATGGAATGGGGGAATGGTGAGGTTCAATTCCACTGGACTCGGAATAGTTTTCTATATTTGGTTGGTTTCCAACTTATTTACTTCCAATGCCTTATCTCCAATTATTACCCTGTTATGCAGCACAGCACGCTGGCCATTGTGCACAAAATCTACTACAATACATCACGGTTAGATGATATTGTATAGTATAAATCTTTATATTCCTCTTGTTTTATTCCCTCTCCCCTTTTCCCCTCCTCTCCACCTCCCCACGGAGGCACAGTGCCCAAGTTTTGTGCTCCTAAACTGAGTGTTAATGACCCGCTCTCCCTGATGCATTGTATGTAAGTTACGCAGGATGGGGAGGGGGAAAAGAAAAGCAAAGAAAAAGGAAAAAAAAAGTTCTTACTGCAGCACGTATACTGTAGTGCCGTGTGTATCCTACATCTGCCCCACAGGTTTTGCAGTTTGGGTTTCTATCACTTATGCCGGGAATCTCATTCGTGGTGAGGGTTTTTGCCTTTTCCTTCCACGAGAATTGGTTTTTTTCTTTTTCTTTTTGCAATTGGTTGGGATTGTCGTTTGTCTCTTTGGGGTCGCTCACGCAGGTATCGTGGACGTGTGGGCAATGTATGCAGAGACCAGAAGATCCACCCCAAGGTTCCATCCAGTCCTGTGGATCTGTTTCGCATGTACAACTAGGATGGATTTATGATGTTGAGTAGAACTCATCCTGGCCCCCGGAGGCACCTGTTTTGTTTTTTCTGGTGGGTCAACTTTAATCGCCGCTTCTCTCCCCGCCCCTCCGCCCCACACTACCATTGCACTGTTGTCTTTCCCGCCTATCCTACAAATCTCGCTGTGTAGTCTTATCCCCCTTTCTATCATATTTTCTAAAAAAAAGAGAACCCTCTACTTTCCCATTCCCATTACCCCCCCCCCCTTCTTTCAATTGTCGATGCCGAATTTGACCGGACAATCCACTGTCGGTAAGCAGCAGGTCTAAAATTCAATAGACTTAGCTGGACAGGTTAACAAAACTACACACTCTAGTTAATGAGATTCGGTAGTTTCAGCCCACCCAAGCCATACTAGGGATACACTTATCCTTCTCGAATTTTTTTGCAGGCTGCGGAGAATAGAGGCTTGATGGAGATAGTGGATTGTCCGAGTAAATAGGGTACCGGTATCCAACCAACTCGATACCGATCTGTCAAACATCATCGACCCAAGGTACTTGATTGTCCGCCGTGTCAAACGTGTCAATCCCCATGGTGCTATTTCGACATTGCATATGCAGAAGCTTCTGGTTGTCTGCTTGTGAGCTCTCCCCCTACGTCTATCCTGCCTACTTGACTTTCTGCCCTTGTTTCTTCCACACTTCTCGCCCTCAATCGACCTCTCCCCCTCCCCGCGTTGTAGTCGTTATTCCACTATTCTGCTCCCTGCCCCACCCCCGCTACTTCCACTCATAGTTATTTGTTCCTCCCGTCATAGGTCCACTCATCCTTCCCTTCCCCTTCCCCTTACAATTCCTATTCTGCCTTCTCCCACATCATCCCCTCAGCTTCCATCCCAGTCAGTAAGCAGTCCCGTAATCACCTCTCCACCCTCATAACCACAATCAAAACCTATCACTATAATTACCCCTACCAAAAAAGCTGCCAATACTGCCATTTGGCTTTGCTTCCTTGCTAAACTACGGTGGTACTGGCCCCACCACTACTTCTCACCTTTTCGGTCCCTCCGCACCTAGCGTCCTACTTCCTAGCCAGCCAGTGGTTGCCGTTATCTTGCAAGTTTAGCATCTGCCGCCAGTCAGCAGACCGAGAAACTCTGAGTCGTACAAAAAGGGGTGCTTTTGGCACAGAGATATTCCCAGCGGTTACTTCAGAAAAGATCCGGGCTTCCAGGTTCCAACACGGGCGGACAGCAGGTCGAAAAGGAAGGAAGAAAAACGGAGAGAAAAAAGGAAAGAGAAAAAGAAAAAGAAAGTGAAAGTGAAAAATAATTCCTCAGCTATCCACTCCCCTCCATAGACAGAGAGACTGAGGAGACCAAACGTTGGTTTCAGTCCCGGCTTTCCGAACCTTAGCATCCTACTCCGCTTCCTCTCGCTCGCGGTACTCCTCCCCCCCTTCCCCATCCTCCTGGTTCTTCTGGTGCGGTTGAGATTCAAAGTCTCAAATACCTCCGATACTCCCGGCCTTTGATCTCTTGCCCCTTAGGAATTCACTCCCTCTACACAACGTCCATGAACACGATGTACCTTGCTCACCAAAATCACCCCCCGAATCAACCGATTCACGACCGCCATCACGGTATCCCCCCACCTCATCCTATGACTCGGGTGTCATCGTCCTCGTCCTCCTCGCAGTCAGCCCCGCCAGCAAACAATGGACTGATTCAAAGTCTTCAGCAGCCTCCCTCACAATCATGCAGAGGCGACGGAAATCGTATCTACAGCTTAGAAGTGAAGCAGCAGCCCATCAGAGCAAGGATGTGTGGCTTTGGTGATAAGGTACGATATATAATTCTTAAAAATAATAATACATTTCTCTCGTGACGTTAGAAACACCACGTGCTGACGGGTTTCCGCAGGACCGACGGCCGATTACTCCTCCACCTTGCGTGAGACTAGTCGTGAAAGACGCGACTACCGGCAAGGAGGTTGATATCAAGTGAGTTAATAGATGCCGTTTACCCCCCATTATGCAGCTTCCCGACTAAACCTCTATGGTAAATTAGTGAGGTAGACACTTCCTTCTATGTCTTAACAGTGGATTTGTGGTCTGCGGACGCATCCCGCGAGGTCAATCTCGTCCGACATTCTGCTACTTCCCCCTCAATCTCGGCTGCGACTTCTTCATCATATCCCCCACCGCCCCCTACTCCACCTCCCCATCCTCATCCCCAAGCCCATGGGCACCACATTCCCCCTCACCAGCAGCTGCAGCACCAGGGCTATCCTCCCCCCCCTCCGCAGCAACAGCTACAGCATCAGCAGGCACCCGGCCCGTATCCGGGATATCATCCTGCGCCTCCGCACGCACCACCACCACCCCCACAACAGCAAAATTACTATCAACACCCTGGTGCACCAGCCTATTATCAGGGCATGCATGGCCCTCCACAACAACCCCTCCAGCAGACACCCTCAGGCATGTTCACGAGGAACTTGATCGGGAGCTTGAGTGCCAGCGCATTCAAGCTGACCGACCCAGACAATAAGATTGGTGTGTGGTTCATTTTACAGGATCTATCCGTCAGAACCGAGGGCGCGTTCAGGTAAAGATTTCTACCCGCAATGGCCCCACCACCCGGTGGTTTTAGATTTTGCACTAAATACATGCACAGATTGAAAATGAATTTCGTCAATGTGGGGCGAGTGGATGGTGGTGGGCTCAACACTGGCTCAGCTCCCGTTCTGGCGAGCGCTTTCTCAGATGTTTTCCACGTCTTTAGCGCGAAGAAATTCCCTGGTGTAATTGAGAGCACAAATCTCAGCAAGTGTTTTGCAACCCAAGGTAAGACCTACAGTATTTCATTTTGGGGGGTCCGCTTTGCATATGCTGACATCGCGCGATTAGGTATCAAAATCCCGATACGCCGTGACAAAGGTGATGGACCGGAAGTTTGAGCCAAAGCTGAGACCTTAAATGTAATCTTTTTTTGGAAAAAAATCGGGGATTAAGTGTGGGGGAGGAGGAGGAAAAGGTGCAAAAAAAGAAAAGCGGTATCTCCTTGGAAAGGATATTTGGATTTGGGCATCTGTTCCCGGAGTAAGTGTGAGCTTTCGGAAAGTTTATAATTGGATGGTGCATGGCTTTTGTGTTGCCTTTTATTTTTTTAATTTCCTCTTCCATGGTGCCGATATGTTTCTTCCCATTCCTTTTCCATCTATTTCATATTAGGTTTTTTTTGTTGCTGCTTTTTTATTTTTATGTTTTGGCCCACCATATCCATTACATCTTTCCAGTAGGCTTTCATATCGCTCTCCACCCGCTCATCTATATCACTTGCGTTTTTTCCCCACATTTTCTTCCTCAATCTCATCTCAAGAGATAAAGGTCGAGGATTATCCAGCCATCATATTGTATGCTTTCTGGCGCATTAGCTATATTCATATCGCATCATAAGGGGTTTAATCATCGTTTAGGGCTGCGGAGGCTCTAGTGTAGTCTAGAGTCTAATTTAGGCCACCAGATTGGTGGGATTCCGGGATACGGGATGCGGATAGGTGCCCCAAGTTTTGAATTCTAGGCCCTTGGATAATACGTTGGGGGTAGGATTGGGAGTATCATACAATACAAATTAAATACATACTTTCATTATGTTATACAAGTGGTTTGGGTCTCTTCTTTATGCCCAGTGCGGCACCCATGTCCCGCCTCCTCTTGACGGTCTTTTTGAAAGACGGGATGTCAGCCTTTGCTTCCTCTTTCGATGGGTTTGCCTCGTCTGCGCCATCATCGATCACCCTCCTGACAAACTTGTCCTCCTCCGTCCTGAACGCCTTCCTAGCAAGCTCAGCGTCCTCCTCTTCCTGCCGCATCAGCTCTAGTTCCGCCGGATCCGTGACCTCCAGCAGTGTATCCAGAACATCTGCTGAGTCAAACCGCTCATTCCGGGCATTCCTTGTCCTGATCTCATCCAGGGCATCGGCAATCTGCATCTCCCGCTTCGAGTCGAGAGTCTTGGTCTCTAACTTTGCCATAGCGCTCTCATTTTCCTCCTCTTCCAGTCTATTTAGACGTTCTTCTTCCGTCTCATCTTTCTCTCTGGTGTCCCTCCACGGTTCGAAGTTACGGATAGCACCCTTCTCGCACGTGTAGTCCATGTTCTTCGGGTCTGTCTTGAAGGTGACTTCCGACGAGCATCTGGTGCAGCGGATGTAGAATCGGAATATGGAGATATTGTAGTATTCTATTGTTATTATAACTGGTTAGCCGTTTCTCTATGGTGGTAGAATGTTGATACTACGTATCGTTGGTGACTTACTCTCGCCAGAGTGCTCTTTTCGAGCATTGAATTTACGGCCCTTGTAAATGAATTCCCCGCAGTTCAGACATTTCATGCTGAAAGGTGCCATTAAGCGGACGGTTTGCTGCTTTGGTCCTGTCGGTTTTGGACCCTTGTGGCGGACGATTTTTGAGGGATCGAAGTCTGGGGGATAGCTGGTTTATAAGAGTGAGTAAACTTGCGCGGGGGGCAATGAGTTGTGCATAATGAATAGGGGGACTCACTATTTCTGAAGGACCTTTCGTTCAGACATGATGAGGGCCGCGTAGCTGGTGTTCGCTCTATGATGGTTGCTGTAGATATACTAAAGTGGAGGTGACGATGGTCGTGTTGGTGTTCGTGGTGGTTGGAGTTGCGTTGCTAAGCGAGACATACCGGCGCCAAGAGATAAGATATGTTCTCGATCAAGATCTCCGGGAAATGCTTGTTTAGCCGCGTCACGAGCTAGAAGCTCGAAAAGTTAGGAATCCTCAAAAAACCCAAATTGTTTTAAAGAGGCAGCCAAAGTAATCTTCAACCCTCAATTCCACCCTCCTGTTCTTCTTCAAACAAAATGCCCATACCTTCAATGGGTTCTTCCTCCCGCCCTCCCACGTCTACCAGTCGCCCTAGAACCTCGAGGCCGAGGACTGCTACCTCTGCAGCCGGGGGAGGAGCCCAGCAGGTTGTTTGTGCTGTTACGGAGTCTCGTGGAGTATCGGCTATCATCGGGTTGTGCTTTGTGAATACTACTACTGGTGAATTGACCGCCGGTGATGATAATAATAAAGGCTCGGAAAACACTTTGTGTTGCTAACTATTGGTAGGTGAATGCGTATTGAGTGAGATCTGTGATACACAAACGTATGTGAGGACCATGCAGAAATTGGCTGTGTTTGACCCGACGGAGGTAAGTTGGAAGAGGGCATCATATCCAAACATCCATCGTGACGCCAGCTCTTTATTTATTTATTTTTAATTTTTACTCCTTCACTGTCTGACCGCTAACATGTGTAATGCCGCTATGAATATGTTTAGATCCTCGTTTCTCCCGCCGCTACTACACCTCCAAAGTCGACACTTTTGTCCATTATTGAGGATTATGTTCCCGGTGCAATGATCACGGAGGTTCCCAGGAGATATTTCAATGAACGAAGTGGTCATGATTATATTCAACAATTAGCTTTCCCAGATGAAGTTGCCAGCATCAAGGTTGCTGTTTCTGGGAAGTTCTATGCTATATCTGCTGCGGCGGCGGCACTAAAACATGTCGAGGTCTCTTACTTGAGATTTGCTCTACATTCCCTGAGAATCAAATACCAAGGAAGTGAAGGTTTGTTTCGCCGTACGGATCTTTGCTTTCTTAATTGGCCTTTAGTTTCCGAGACATGTTTTGTCGGACTGACGGTGATTGGTAGGCTCGATGCTGATTGATTTCAGTACTGTCCATAGCCTTGAGCTCATACAGAATCTTCAGGACCCAAAGTCTCCTGATTGCCTTTTCGGGCTATTGGATAATACCCTCACGGCTATGGGGGCACGACTGCTTCGAGCTAGCATTCTGCAGCCTCTGACCGATCTCTCCACACTAAATGCAAGGCTTGATTCCGTGGAGGAGTTTACCCAACACGAGGAGATGTTTTCCCAAGCAAGACAGGCGTTAAAACCGGTTCTTGATATGGACAGACTTCTCACCGCGGTATTACTTTTCTTTTTTCTTGTTTGGATTCTTAATTACGATTATGCGAACTGACCATCCTAGCTTATTACCATGCCGGCCAAACCTAGCTTGAAACACTCTGAGCAGGCGATCAACAATATCATCATACTGAAGCAATCCTTATCGTCCATTGCTCCGGTTTACGATAGTCTCGGCCCAGCGAGAAGTTGGCTGCTGGTTTCTATTCGTAATGTATATTATGTCTTCCGGGGACTACTGTCAGCCGTGTTTGACAGATACCTCTCCAGATTTGTGAGTCGGACCAAATCGAACCGGTCCAGAGCCTGATCAGCAGTATTATCAACGAAGATGTGGCCTTTTCAAAGAGCCCATTGGACCTCCGGAATCAGAGATGCTACGCGGTAAAGGTCTGTCAGATTGATGCACGGGATTGCCAGCATGTTGTCGGCAGCTGCTAACCTTGTTTGGGGGTCTGAAAAAGAGTGGCGTGAACGGATTACTTGATGTTGCCAGGCAGGTCTACAAGGAAGTCACCGAGGACGTGTACCAATTGGTTGAAGGTATGTCTAAAGAGTATGATCTGCCTCTGGAGCTGAAATATGAGACCGGGAGGGGATACTATTTGCGCCTTCCCGCTTCCGAGATTGAGGATAAACCACTTCCCGCAATCTTTGTGAACATGGTAAAAAGAAAAAAGGTTGTGGAGTTTAGTGCACTAGAAATGCTGAAGTGCAACGCAAAGGTAAATGCCATCCCCACGGAAAAAAAACCACACCTCTGGCAAAGTAAGCAGGAGGAACTGGGTTAGAAAAGCCTCGCATTGCGCGTGTGTTTTGTATTTGGTTGTTTGAGTCTGACTCCGATGATAGATCGGAGATTCGTTGGCAGAAGTAATACTCATGAGTAGGCTCACTTTCCTTTGAAATTGCTCGGGCAGAGATTCTAGAATACTGTTTCTAGGCGACAACTCTATCCAGAAATTAGTCGAGGACATTAGAAAGGAGATACCGGCACTCTATAGGGTGGCGGAGGGAATTGCTGTCCTTGACATGGTGTGTTGGTCATAGGAGGGCGGTGGTGACCCTGCTGCACTAGATCTGACGATCATCTGCACAGCTTCTGTCCTTTGCCCAGCTATGCACCGTTCAGGATTACGGTAGTGTTGCCTAATGAATGCCGTTCGGCAGTTCAGCTCTCTAGAAAACAACGCGTGGGGGCATCTAATGTGTTACAGTTCGCCCAGAGTTCTCAGATACGCTAGCTCTGAAAGCCGGACGTCATCCCATTCGTGAAAAGATACACAAGGATCGATTTGTCCCAAACGACGTGTATGCAAGTCAACAATCTAGGTAAAAATATTTTGAGAAAAGAAATGATTTCATATTAGACTGACGGGAAGCCGATGGCAGGTTTCAGATAATCACAGGTTAGTGCTGTTGGGCCACTCGTATTTTTACACAGAACAATCAGCGGTTCGGGCATCTAACGTACCGGTGTCTAACGTTTGATTTGCTAGGGTGTAATATGGCGGGGAAGGTATGCTCTAGTCTGTAATTTACATAGAAGGGTTTGGTGACGCTAACCGCTAGCGGCCCGGTCTCCGTTAGTCGACCTACCTTCGGTCAATCGCTCTCGTGGCGGTTATTGCGCAAATAGGGTCATTGTAGGTACTTCTGGTTGTCCTCGAGGAAGTTTGAGGCTTCGGGGGTGGGGGCGGCTGGCGAATGGTGGTTGGTGGTTCGGGCTCACTCGGTGGCTTTAAGTGTCCCAGCACAGTATGCTTCGTTCCCTATAACTCGACGGCTCTTTGCCCGTGTCTCAATGGACGACGGGATTGAGGCTAATGCCTCTACTTTCGCCTCGGAAATGCGGGAGACCGCTTTCATCCTTGGCAACGTTGAGAGAGGAAGCCTGATAATTATGGATGAGCTTGGGCGTGGAACTAGCACACGAGACGGTTTGGCACTCGCAGTTGCTGTTTGCGAAGCCTTAATTGAAAGCAGGGCCTTGGTGTGGTTCGCTACACATTTTAAGGATCTAGCGAGGATACTTGCGAGAAGGGCAGGTGTGGTTAATTTGCATTTGAGAGTTCAGGTAAGATGATATTAAATAGAGAAACCCTTGCGGAAGCAGTGTCACCAGAAACTAGGGATCGCTTACTCTGTCGGGATTAGATGGAGGACGAGAATGCCATGACGATGCTTTACAAGGTTACCGACGGGGCGGTTGAGGATAAAAATTATGGTGCACACATGCTCGTTCCGATCCTGCTCTCTCCACTCTTTTGTCTAGTGTCGAGGTATTTCCTGGGTTACACTCACATGACCGGTATCTAGGCTTGACCTTAGCAAGACTGGTCGGGTTGCCGCAGAGCGTGCTAGACCGGGCCGCGGCTGTATCGGAAATACTCGTTAGAAGGCTCGAGAGGAACAAACATGAATTAGAAGCTACTAATCTTGCTAGAAGAAGAAATCTCGTGCTCACCCTCAAGGAGACATTAATCCGTGTCCGAGACGGAAACATGGGAGATAGTGCTCTACGACCGTGGCTGAGTAGGCTGCAGGACGAATTTGTTGACAGGATGGCAACTTGGGACGCCGAGGATATGCGTGCGTTCGTGGCTACTACCGAAGACGGCCAATATTCGGGGCAAGCTGGCGCAGGGGACAAACAAATGGAAGACACCATAGAAATTGGTAGTGACGGGGGTAACCACGATGGTGCCGGGGCTGATGGTTGCTACTAGCTATTGTTTTTTCTCTTGGTGGTGTGGTATTACGCCGGCAGGTGATATACGTTACGCTGACTTGCGAGAGATACTTGGCTGAAGTCGTGGGGCTGCTGGTTGTGTTATAAGAGCTGTCATGGAAAGGGAAAATCTTTTTATCACGTTCGAATCATATGATGTCACTCGATCATGGTTATTTTCGACCTTCGTGGAGTCTACCAACACACCACAACCCATATGATACTTTGCTTCCCATAGGCTTAGATAGACGGAGCAGGTTTTGCATCTACACACATTACTAAATTTTGACAACCGCGCCTTCGCGTCTTCCTTGACCTCTGCTCTTTCTCAAGCCATATGCGATTTAGACTTGTCAAGTGTATGAACGAGGATCTGAGTGAGCGAATTCGTGGCACCACGGCGTACGCTGTACTGTACTAGCTACTGTCATATTCTCAAAAAAAGTAGAGAGCACGTAAAAGTAAAATGAATTGCATGGGAGTTTTTGACATGGCTAGTTGTGATATTTCGTTTGTCTCCTTGCATACAGAAGTAGGAGGGAGAAAGGTGAGATTTGATTTGATTCTTGATATTTTTGGAGGGAGGAAGTAGGCAAGAGGTGGGTTGTCGCACATCCATTGGGTAAATGAGTGTCCATCGTATAATGTACAGGTGCTGGCATTATTGTGTATTAATGTCTCGATACACTTCAGTGGGGTGCGGGCTAGAGCGGGAAGAATTTTGCAAGCGTAACCGTAGACGCGGATATTGTGTATGATGGGTGGATCCCTTCTTAGGAGGTGCGATTTAGAATGCTTGTGGGGTTCATGCTGGTCCTTGAGTTTTTAAGTTTTGATCCTTTGGAAGTTTTTGACTGGAGGGTGGAGTGTGGTCATGGGTTATCACTCGCTCTAGAATCAAGCAGAGCAATGGATGGGGAATGGATGGGAGGGGGCGGCGGCTAGCGTCTTGTAGTATTCTGTAATCCCTTTTCCTAGAGGCTTTTAGAATGGTCAACTATCATGATTTTCTGTGCAAAAGTTGCATCCTGGGGGTGAATTGGTAGTTTTTTCTTTCTTTTCTTTGCTGGATTTGCGTTGTTTGAGGTCGTACTGGTTTTAGGACCTTCCCGCGGTGCCGGTGGAAGGTGGTGGTGTAGCGGGGATGGGTGTGTGCTCCTGAAACCTTGGGGCATGGGTAATTACCCGATGTTTTCTGGAGAGTCTATGGTAGCAGGATGATGTGGAGTATTGAGCCTTTTCTCCTACTCGTAGAACCCAGGGGGTTCATCTGCATACTGCGGACTCAGAGAGTGTATAGACGATGTTCATGGGGCCGTAAGGCATTCCTTCTGAATGTTCCTATAAGACTACAAGACGAACGCCAGCCTGTCGCCCAGATCCTAGTAAGGTATTTCATATGCTTGTCATATTAGTAGCTTACTCTGAGCTGGTTCACGGGTACTGTTCAGGCCTGACTTGGGTTTTTGGAAGTCACCTAAGAAGAATATTGCTAAGATGTGGGTGTGATGGGAGTGGTAAGTAAGCTAAGGGATTTCCAGATAGTTTGAGTTGATCATGATTTTAAAGCAATAATGTTCCGGTGGTACTTGCGGGAATTCCCCTTTTGAAAGAGCTTCAAGACAAGGCTTTGAGGTTACTACCCAAGTCTCGCTCGAGGTGGGGAATACAGCTAAGTTGGGAAGGGTGTGTATTTGGTATAGCTAGCGGGGGTTAAGGAAGCCCCGGGGGTTCCGTAAACTCCTTCCAGCCTGCGAGGCTCGGTGTTCCGCAGTTGTCGTGTGATGACCTCTCCTGGGCAGATGAGAAGAGGGTGGTGGGGAGTTGTGGTTCGGTGTGCTGAGGATTCTGCCAGCGGCATGGGGCAGCGTAGGAGTGTCGTGGCACCCTACTCTATGTCACTTACTCAAGCTAAAGCTATTAGTTTTCCTGATCCCGGTCTAACTTGAGTTTTTTTTAGATCACAGGCATGAGTCGTATGTCGGGAAGAAATTTTGGGGTGTTAAACTATATATATTCTAGTTGCATGAATCCTCTTTTGAATTATCTAGAGATGTTGGTGTTCTGGGTCACATAACTGTCGGGAGGGGGGTTAGGAGGGATTATGTAGAGGGGAATGTCGGCTTGGGAACCAATTGCGTATAATACAATCTGGCAGAAAAGTGCGAAAATGCACCCTGTGTATTATAGGATAGGACCTAGCGATAATGAAATAATCGCCAATAACGTAGTTTCAGCAGTGCTACATACTATCATAGTTTGCTTGTTTGTCGGATTGTTACGGGTCATAGGTTGTCACTCGGGAAGAAGAATAGTCAGTATGAAGTTTCTTCTATCATACAGTACATAGCACTCGGAGCACCCTCGCAGAGTCTGGACTCCGCGTCCCTATCCTCTAGGGGTGGAACCCTAAGTAGAATTGCTGCACAAATTTCTAAATTTTTATTATAGTCAAAAAGGCCCACAAACTACTCCAAATTATATAGTACAATTCGCCTCCCGCGTTTCCATGTATCGTGCCATAATGCGAAGAAACGAAAAAGAAAAGGAAGGAAAGGAAAGGAAAGAGAAATCCCGAATAATAACAAAACTCCCGCGATCTAAGACCCCGCACCTGCAGCTCTGACATCCGACAGATGAGCACCAAAAACATCGCCCTCACGCTCAGCCTTCTCCCTCTCCAGCCTACGCTTCTTGGCACGGCGTTCCTCGTCCTCGTCGTATTTCCCATTACCACTACCATTCCCATTACCACTCTGACTACCACTACCACTCCCCTCCTCCGTCTTCTTCTTCCCAGCGCTGTCCTGATCCCTCTTAGTGACGCGGTAGAGCTTCTTGTCGATCCTCGTGACCTCCTTGACAAGCGCAGGATCCACGGCCGTGGTGAGGGAAGTGGCAATCCCGTTCTGCGGCAGCTGGAGTAGTAAGCCCTGATAAGGATTTTTCGACTCCTTGGATAGGTCGGCGGAAAGGTGATTCTTGGCGATCTCGTCCAGTATGCCGAGGAGCTTCGTCTTGGCCTTTCTCCCGGTTAGGTCGCTCTCAGGAAATTTGATGTCGAGATAAAAGGCAGCGAGCTCCCTATCCGCTTCCAGGAACGCGCCGAAGCTGATCTGCGGTGGGGTGTAGAGGAAGTAGACATCCGTCAGGAGCGCAGTGGTAGTTAGCAGCCTCCTCGCCTCCCCGTGCGCTCGTCCGATCCGATCCATGTCCCCTGCGAGAAGCTCCAACAGTGCGACTTTGGCCTCGGCGGCGGGCGGAACGAGGGGTTCTTTTGATTTGGGCGGTTGGTAGCGGCCTGCGGCTATCGCGTTGAGTTCCAGGAATATGCCCTCCAGACCGCGGAAGGGGTGCCAAACTTGGAAGGCCCAACGTAGGCCCATTGCTATTGTGAATTCGGGGTCCAGGAGGTCTTCTTTCGTCACCTTGGGACCGGCCGTCGCGGCCGTTTTGATGAAGGAATTTATGGGCGTGTAGTGGTTTTCTGTCTTCGTTGCTAGGTATAAGAGTGGCAGGAGGAGCTTTTTTGGGTGCAGAGTGAGGGTAGAGGTTGTTAGGTAGAGGCGATGAAGGAATGTTAGTGCCGTTGCCTATAGTATCACGTCAGCGAGTTCTGATATCGAGGCAGAGGATAGGAGAGGAGGGGGGAGAGAGGGTATACCTTGACGTTGCTGGGGAACTGAAAATGATCTGATAACTGCATGCACTTCACGCAGTAATATGCGACCAGCTTTAACTCCTCTTCCGCCGTCGGGCAATCAATCTCTTCAATCTCCGACTCAGCAATCCCCGCTGCGGTCGCCCGTCGCTTTATCGACTCCGTAATCTTCTCGGCTGCGGCTTTGTTTGTGGAATAGCGCAAGTCTGAGAGTTGCTTTGGCGTAAAGGTGAACAGCCTATGCTGTGTACTTGTCGAGTATATGGTGTCGTCCATCTCTTGCTTGCTCTTGCTCTTATTCGCTCGTTCGTGGGTAGATTGGAGATAGAGAGAGGTAGATAGGTAGATAGGTAGATAGGTAGATAGGTGGGGAGGTAATGAGCAATTTGATCCAAGAAAGAGGAGTTAGAGAAGAAGAATGGACGGAAAGAGGGTGGTGGGGGCGGGCCCACAATAACCCACTCTACTGTATCTGCGAACCTCACCTTTGAGCTCGAGTTCTTAAGTTTTGAGTCCGGCTGAATTTAATTGCGCCGCCGATTTTTGGCCGACAACAGAGGACAGGGTAACCCCTATTGCAGCCAAACCGTTATAAAAGAATGGCTTCGCCCCCCATCTCGGGTTCTCTTTTCTCTTTTCTTTAGAAATCTACTGCGTCCATAAAGACAGTACAAGCTGCATGGACCTTGTTTGTTCGGAATTCTTTCGACGGGCGGGGCTCGATTGCTCCCTTGTGATTTCATGATGCACAGAGGAATTGCCTGATCTCCATTAAGAACTGCGAGGTGTTTCTTTCCACCGTCGCCTTGAACAGTGTCAGAGGGGACCCACATAACCGTATTTCCATGCTATATGACTGGTGTTTGGAGGAGAGCGCCCACCCAATTACTGACTGATAGGGGGATAAAGAGCATAACTACTCTCTGGCCCAGAATATTTTCCGAGGCGTGATATCATGGAAACATTGTTTCACAGTCAAGGTGTGACCAATTGCCTACGCCTCTCTTTGACAAACTAAGAGAGGGAATTTTTCTTTCAGCAGCCACATCTGTCCCCCTATTTTCACTCTTCCATGACACTGTTCCGGGCAAGAAGAAGGCTCGATACTTAAGGCAGCCCATGAAATAGTATATTTATCATAGAATTACCGCAAAAACCCAGTACTGGTAGATCCACTATCCGGGGGATCTTAACATAAATTACAGTAAAAGCTCGTGAAATCCACTATCTCCGTAAGGCCTGTGATCCCTAGATTCTGAGTGAAGGGCTCCTGAGAGGGATTAGTGTTTTCCTAACACAGTATAAGATCTGCCCACTGGATGTGTTGGATCTTGTTAACTGGAATTCGCAATTCTGTTAACCTGTCAAACTAAACCTATCATGGGCTGATGCAGGGATTGACGGAGATTAGGGGTCAGGCGGAGATAGTGGATTTCATGAGTTTTTACACCACTTGTACAAGTGCCAGGCAAGATGATTTCGTACAAAGTGTGGATAGCATGGATGTCTAAGACATCAAAGTTCGTTGCCTTGGAAAACATAGCAACATGTTGCCGCACCGACCTGTGTTCGGTGTTTTTGCTCTTCTTACCACCACCTTAGGACTTTACTTGGCAACCCTTGTACGAAAACATTTTTTTTTTTTTTTTTTTTATAAACTTTTTCATTTTCGGCTACCGAGCTACACTAAAGCATATGGCACACCTTACCACCGGTCGCGGACCCTACATCTGCTATACAAAGGATAACTTTCCAAGCCCGCACCTGACACAATACCTCCCATCATATACCCCAACATCAACCCATCAACAAACAAACAAACACCAAACATAAACTCTCAACTCCTCCCGAGCGGTGCAATGGCAGGAAGCATACACTATCCCGCACACCCGGCCGTCGACCTGAACCCATCTTTCCCCGCAATCAAATACTCTTCGGTACGCTTAACGGGTGAGGTGGACCTGTACCTGTTGCTCGCCCATTCCCCTTCATAACAAAAAACACAACAAAACATAAAAATTCCAAACCCCATCCGCCACATAACCTCTCCCATCCGCCATCACCGACCGCCGAAATACACGCAAGCCCCGAGCCTATTCATGTGAGTCTTTAGCGCCCACGGTCTCCGCCCGCTGCGAATCCTAAGCCCCTCTTGACCCCGGTCAACAATCAA
>Ga0307509_10003548_pt1 | contig 23489 bp, 18 predicted proteins | sample 10_EM_MG_FD_202245 | JGI IMG/M metagenome (GOLD analysis project Ga0307509, IMG submission 202245) | Populus trichocarpa ectomycorrhiza microbial communities from riparian zone in the Pacific Northwest, United States - 10_EM | ecosystem: Host-associated > Plants > Roots > Unclassified | place... | reverse complement strand
TGTTAGATATTAGGGTAGCAGTAGGTACGGGTAGCTATCCTCATATGTGTTGGGGTTGAGTAGTAGGGTTAGTAGAACCGGTTGTTGGCTCTTGGCGGTCATGTATCTCTATATATACCTTCGGTCATAGATAGGAAATACACTAAGTCATTCTTCCACCACCACCACGTTCCTACACTCTGGAATCACTCTCATAATATCGGCCCGCAATTCATCGTCCATTACATCAGGATCAGTGTCGCTTTCCAGCCTCATCTCGAGATAGTTCCTAATATCGTCTCTGGTCGGACTAATAGGTATCCTAACAACCTTGCCAAAACGTTTCATGATTTCGTCCCCGACATGGGGCCTCCCGGTAAGGAATAGTCGCATGTTTGCTGACACCCTCGCGATTTCTCGCAGTGATTTGAGGAGCTCCCGTCGGTGTTTTGGCGTGGACTCGTCTAGGGCGTCGATGCATATAAATACCCGAGGTAGCGTTGTAACAGCCTTCTTCATAATTTCTATAAGATCCGGAAGTCGGAGACCTCGGCCGCCAAACTCTTTTTTCGCCTCCTGAAAAGCTCCTCGTATATACTCCGGGATAGCTCCTCTGCTGACAAGCTGCTTGAGGATGGCGCCTAACATACCTGTGGTGGTCTGTTCCTGCTGGGCGAGGAAATCGCAATAGAGTCCTACCACAGCAACGTATTTTCCCTTAGCCTGATCGCACAGGCTATCAATCACCAGGGAGCTATTATTTGCTGATCATCAGCGACGCCTGCACTTACTTCATCTGGGTGAGTAGTCTTCTTACCTCAGATGAGTTTTCCCCACTCCCGGATTCCCATCACAGAACACGACTGGCTCAGCGCAACCATCTCCCGCACCACTCCATCTTCTGAACTCGTTGGTCTCTATTACCCAGTTTCCTATCCCATCGAGTTGGCTGGTTCGTACACCTTGGTGTCTTTTCTGTGGTTCAAGTGGCGACAGCCACTGTAGAATTTGATGTCTCTCGTGGTTTGTCTCTGTATCGAAGTTGACGATATTGCAGTTTGTAAATACATTGAACGAGTTGACATTGCCGGTGACCTGCTGGTGCTCTGATGTTGACATCTGTGCTGTACTCGATGTTTTGAATTGTTTTTTTTTGTAAGTGAAAAGGAGCGATTGTGTGAAAGGGGAATCCGACTTCGCTCGGAGTTCTAGCGAACCTCTTAGGGCGGGAAAGGGGGGGCACGAGCCGTTGAGGCTCCGGTGTTACACCATTTTGTGTTGCTGGTTGGTCTAATCAGTGTGCCGATTGTCCTCTCGCGGACACCTGTCTACCGGTGAATTTTGCTTGAGTATCAGCCCTCTGTGTCAGTGCGAAACCCCGTGTCTGGGCTAAAGAAGGCCGTTCACCGGCGCCGCGTCCGGCGCTTGCAATTTACTCGTACAGCGTTGCTTCCTTGTGAGCAACAACTCAGCACATTTTAGAAACCCCCGGTGCCAAAGTACGAGTGACATATTATGAAGAACATGCCTGCGACCCTTTCCCGAGAAATAATCTAGGGCCCAACCTTACACAAAGCATCAAATCCCATAACCCTATACTACCAATTTCTTCCTCTACCGGTCCCAACCACAAATGTATAATTTCCACAACATGCAATTCCTCACCTTCGCTCCTCACGTCCGCGACCAAACAAACACACCTCCAACCCCTCCACTCCACAGCTACTAAAATCATGGCAGACCGTCCCACCCACCTCGAAATCCTCTTCGGTTGGATCCTCGAAAACGTCACCCCCGAGGACCTCACCCCCGACAACAGAGTTATCATCGAATACGACGGCCTCGAGACGATCTCCATCGGGGACCCCAATTCTCAGCCCGGAGAAGATCAGAAGGAAACCCGCTTTTGTCTCAGAACTCCCAAGATCATTGCCAGGAATCGCAAGGGTGGGTATTACGGGATTGAGAAGGATGACGAAGAGGGGAGTGATGCCGGTAGCATTCCTCTTTCCGAGTCCGGGGCTGAAAGCGATGGACCCGACGCTGCTGTTGAAACTAGGGTTGGTCGTAGTCCGCTTCGCACCGCAAATGGAGGGGCATTGCGCAAGTTTATGGGTGAAAATACCACTGTGAACGGTGGCGACACTGAGACTTCTGCTCCAGGCTCCGGCCAGATCATTGACGGGAACTCCATCACCCCTACTGACAACGAAGCGCGCGCACTCGGGAATGCTGGGACCTCTCCCACTCATGAGGAAACTATCCCCCGCGGAGCATTCCATCAACTTCAAATTTCTAATGCTCCCGGAAGCACCCACAATGTCACCTGTAAATTCACCTTCAGTACGCCCCTCCGCAGCACGCGCCATTAGTTTTCACTAACAAACCCTACGTTTCTAGGACCCCGCTAGATCGCGATACTGTGCCGTGGTTTTCCCAGAGTCGGATATCAGTAGCCTCGAAAACCTATTTGATTAAGTATTATCATCTAGTGGTCAGTGATTAAAAAACGGAGAAAATAAAAAGGGCCGCATTTGCCGGCGAATGTACTGCAATGATTGTGTAATCTAGAGGGTTAATTTCACAAATTAAGGCTTTACATCATCCTTTATTTTGCTTTCTTGAGTTTGCTAGTCAAGCCGGTCTCCCAAGGCGTCTCTATATATGCCCGGCAGTGTTTAGAGTAATCTTCAAGCTCAAGAGCACTTCCCCCATCATAGCAATGCCGTGGACTGCATTCCTACTACGGGTGCGACAAACTAAAGTACGGTATCATACATAGAGTGAAAAGAGTACGGAAAAACACTAATAGGCCACGGATATATACAAAATCGTTAACCCCCCCCCCGAACATACGACAAGAAGAAAGGGGATAGGGTGATTGGAGGGACCCGATGAGATAATAGGAAGTTCTAGGTGGGTGGTCTAAATGTTTGAAATCGGCGATGACTTGGGATTGTTAGTGCGGGGGGCTATCTGTGGTGGGCTTGGAATTTTGTTTGGCCAAGTTTGTTTTATTCTTTAGGGGCATGTGTGGGAAGTAGGGGGGTAAGAGTCAGGTTTTATCTTTGGATATCAAGACCTGCGAGTCCTTTTAAAGGGAGGCCCAGATAGCTCGGAAGGCTTAGTAGCGGAGAGCTCCGTTGGTTGCGAAATCGCTGTGTATCTGGGAGCGAAATCCGTCTCCCTCAGCGGCAAATTTACGATTCTCTCATGCGCAGCCAGCGAGAGCGGTGTTTGGCTAAGTTCGTCAGCTGTGCCGGGGTAGACGTCGTCCCGTTCCGGCAGTATCCTCACCTCTCTCATGCCCTTTCCGAGCCTCCCACAAGAGCGATGTTCGGCCATCTTCGTCGGCTGTATTGAGATTGACGTCGCTCCGTTCCAACAGTATCCTCACGACCCCTCACGCCCCCTCCTAGCAGCCCACGTGAGCGCTGTATTACCATGGAAATCAGTTGCTTCCGTATCCCACTCCTCTAGCTTCAGTAGAGCAACTGTTATTTCCGCGCATCCGAAATATGCAGCATCGTAGCGCCCTACAAATCCAGGGTTGTCTCCCAGATAATAAAAAAAGTCTGTCCCAAGCGTCCATTTCATGCAAGTATACAATCTCGATGATATGTGTTGATCGTATCCATCTAGTAGTTTCAATTCAAGCGCCTTCACAGTCTCTGTAGTTTCCCGCCTAGCGCGTGTGCCCCAGTGAAGAGAAGCATATTCAACAAAGCCAAGGTTGCTGGGACAGAGCGAAAAGTAGGCGAAATGGCCCTCACTTGGGTGAACCTGAGGTAAGTTAAATAGACCTCAGCAATCATGGAATGGGGCTTGATGAACAGGCTGGGGTTATGGGAGAGGTACTCTTGTAGGGTGTAGTGAACAAGCCGAACGGTAGAGGAGGACTTTTTCAACCGTGACAAGACCAAGGGAGCATTCTAGTAGTATTTCTATTCGAGGAATATTCCGAATATTCAAGTCACTCGATCCTTCTTCGACCCAAGGGCGTGGCATAACTCGTCAACACCCAAAGGTCGCTCCGAATGCGATACCCACATCAAAATTTGCATACCGAGCTTTGATCTACTTCTCGGCTGCGCCTGAACCCGTGATAGAGTTGCCGCGTAAGCACCGCCTAGACCCTCCCCTTTGGTCATCTCATCCAGCTTTTTTCTTCTCTGATGGAGAGTAAGTTCGCTCAGGATGGCATCAATGTTTAGAGAAACAAGGAGAAAACTAGACATCATTGTTAGTGAATAATTCTCACACTTGTATTAGGAATGTGGTTGATATTGCCTACATATCTGAGACCTTTTCCGGAATCACTGAGAATATCCGCACGCAATCTATTGTCCATTACATCAGGATCGGTGTCACTGCCCAGCCTCATCTCCAAATAGCTCCTAATATCATCCAGGGTCGGACTAATAGGTATCCTAACTACCTGGCCAAAACATTTCATGATTTCGTCCCCGACATGGGGCCTCCCGGTAAGGAATACTCGTGTGTTTTCTGACACCCTCACGATTTCTCGCAGTGATTCGAGGAGCTCCCGTCGATGCTTTGGCGTGGATTCGTCTAAGGCGTCGATGCATATAAATACCTGGGGTAGCGCCGTAACAGCCTTCTTCATAATTTCCAGGAGATCCGGAAGTCGGAGGCCCCGGCCGCCAAACTCTTTTTTCGCCTTCTGAAAAACCTCCCGTACATACCCCGGGATTCCTCCTCTGTTGACAAGTTGTTTGAGGATGGCGCCTAACATATTTGTCGTGGACTATTCCTGCTAACCAAGGAAGTCGCAGTGAAGCCCGACCACAGCAATGTCTTTTTCCCCACCCTGATCGCACAGGGTGTCAATCACCAGGGAGCTATTATTTGCTGATCATCAGTGACACCTGCAATTCCTTCGTCTAGATTAGAAGTCTTCGTACCTCAGATATGTTTTCCCTACTCCCGGATTTCCATCACAGAAAAATACTGGCTCAACACAACCATCTTCCGCGCCACTCCATTTTCTGAACTCATTGGCTTCTATTACCCAGTTTCCTATGCCATCGAGTCGGTTGGTTCGCACACCTTGGTGTCTTTGCTGTGGTTCAAGTGGCGATAGCCACTGCAGAATTTGACGCCTCTCGAGGCCTATTTCTGTATTGAAGTTGACGATATTGTTGTGGTTCGTAAATACATTGAACGAGTTGACATTGCCGGTGACTTGCTGGTGCCCTGATGACATCTGTACTATAGTCTATTATTTGAATTCCTTTCTTGTGGGAAAGAGAGGGATCGTGTGAAACGGGAATCTGACTTCTTTGGGAGTGATAGGGAACCTCTCAGGGGTGAAGAGAGGGGAGACTGGAGCTGACAAGGTTCTGGCGTTACACGAGCGTGCGATGGCCCAATCATCATGCTGATTGTTCTGCGGGCTGATAGCTGTCTATCAATGAATCCGCTTGAAGATTAAAGAGAGCAGATAATCCGCTAAGATCAAATCCACTGTTTGAGTTAGAAGTGCCGTTTACCAGCATTGCGTCCCGCACTCGTAGGGTACAGCACTGTTGAGTACGAGTACGGTACAGTATCTGTCATTTAAAAGACTTGTACAGTACTGGAGCGGCCGAGTTGCTGCTGGACACCCACATAGAGCACAGTACGGTACTCAAGATCAAGCTCATCCCCGGCAACATAATTAATAATCAAATACGATACACGTGATACAATAAAAACCCCATACTCGCCCGCCTCCGCCAAGACTATTACGCCTCCACCAGCCGATACTTCGCTGGAGTTCTCACAAAATATTGGGCTGACGGAGGAATTGCTGGCAAAGGCGAGCGAGGAGTTTCGCGCTGCCTATCCATGAGTAGGCCACAATCATGGGCGGGATGGGCTGGCGTACCCCTTGGAGCGTAGTACTGTTGGGCTGTGCAAGCCTGGACGGGCAGTCGCTCCCTACTATAGGCGGCCATTGCAGCCCCTTGCTACTAGCTCACATATCCTAATTTCCATTTGCTCCTACTACTGTACACAAATGCAGTCGACGAACTCCCAAAAACCATTGCAGCCAAACGATCCTGCCTGACTACAAGATAAGTAGGGCACAGGAAGGCAGCCAGCTAATACGGTAAAAACTCGGGTAGAAGAAAAATATGCTAGGACGTTGTAGACTAGTTGCCTCTCCTAGTAAGGCGCCGTGTAGATCCCTTTTGTTTTGTATCAACTGAGGGCCGAGTTTCTGGTGTTTCCCCCCGCGTAGCAGAAAAGGGAAATTCCAACCTCCTGGCACATTTTCCTTATATCATACTCCAGTTCTTACAGTAAAGAGATAGAGTTAGCAGACGACATCCCCACGTGTAAGTTCCAAAATTCCCAAATTCTTCTCCAACACCGCTAATGGTATTTTGTATGATTACCCCGAGTTTTCACGATAACTTAATGACAGAATTTCTAGCGAAAATATTGATTTGTGTAATTTTTAATTTTTGGCTTTTTTCCAACATTCAGTAAAAAAATACAGCCAGACGAAAACTTTTAAGAATCCCCTCTAAGCACCTACGGCCAGTGGCCTATTCCGGACGTGAAGATCAGTAGTACCCGGGGGGGGGGAGGAGCACTTTAGGATGCCGTTTGCTAAAATTCTTCGGATTATCCTAGGTCAGAATAGATTTATTTTTATTCTTATTTTTTTCGGCAGGTAGGTAAGTACTGTAGCATCACCGAATTGACCAATTTCTCGGTGAAGTCTTCTCGACACCGTGAAAATGGCCGGTGAGGTGGGCACAGTACAACGTCTCAAGATGCGTTAGTGGGGTTACGGTGTCTGCTGTTATTGCATCTCGGGGGTCTAAGGACTCCGGAGTGGTTTTCTTATCATACCGGTACCCTTCTTGGGGATTCGCAGGCTGGCCACTCGAGTTAAAGAGGCAATCACTTCAGGCATTTCTACTGGGTATTGCACCGGCGGTTGCTGATGCCACACTAACTCTCTCACTTCCTCGCTCTCTCCGTGGGCTGGTTGATGAAGCGGACTAGGGAGCCAATTGTCTAGATTTTTCCTCTCACCGTCGAGTTGGATTTCTTGATGTTATTTCAGGATGCACCCCGCTAAGCCCCAGAGATTAACATAAGTACCCTTCTATTTAATACTTCTTACCCCGTTCTACCCACATCTGCTTAACCTGCGAGGGCTGAGATAAAAGTGCGCAAGCTCCGTTCGACTATCCATTCGTTTCTCACGATCCTCTGTGTTGATCACAAGTACCTTCTTTCACACTCCTTTCTAAGCTTTTATACTTTTGTTTATTTTTCCTGCGGAGTCTGAGACTTTGACCAATCTTATTTTTTTCCTTTCCTCTTTTTGTCCGTATCCTCGGTTGGTTATCAACCTATCTTGTTTGTGGTGGGGTATGAACTGACGTTGTGAGGCAGGTAGAACTCTTAGGAGCGAGCGGACATCAAGGATGCACTACCGCTTCTCGTCCTCTGCAGCTACGTGCTGCCTATTACAAATACTACTCAGTTCAGCGTCTGCTCTACCGACTGGGGGTGAAGCAATTAGTAACCCACCATCCGTCGCCGTTGACACAAATCCTGAGGCCATAGAGGGAGAAAAGCATCTGTGAGTTTGATGCCCGAGTAGTGATATGTATCTATGAGACGAAAACTAACCAATAACAGTGGCAAACGATTTTCGCTGGGGGGGACTACTGGTAGCGCTCTTAGTGGTGCCCTCGGAGGTCTTGCAGCTGGCACGACTGCTGCCATGGGATATCCGCCCGCAGGATACGGCGCAACAACCGGGTACTCGGCGTCGCCATATGGCATGACAAACCCGATGATGGGTGGAATGCCGAGTATGACGAACCCCATGATGGGTAGCATGACAAACCCAATGATGGGTGGTGGAATGTCGGGTATGAATCCTATGATGGGTGGAACAGGCATGATGAACCCTATGATGGGCGGAATGCCGGGCATGATGAATCCCATGATGGGGGGTATGGCAAACCCTATGATGAGGACGCCATCTCCTTACGGGGTGGGCATGTCGCCATACGGTGGCATGAGTAATCCTATGATGGGCGGTATGATGGGCGGGTATAATCCTATGATGGGCGGCATGAGCGGCGGCATGATGGGTGGCATGGACGGCGGCATGGACGGTGGCATGAAGGGCAGCAACATGAACCGGATGGGCGGAAAGAAGCGCCGCAAGGGCAACGACGAGGATGACGAGGATATGGACGACGAGGACATACCAGCTTCCCGGAATGAGAGGAGATCGATAAACATCAACGAGAACTTCCCACAAGACGGTGCCAAAGTCAAACGTGACCTATCCTCTGACGATGCCGATAAGACCTCTGGCTCTAGTATCGGCAGAGGGTCCGAGGCAAGCGAGAAGAGGAAACTCAGAAAGAGAAATTTCGGTATGCCGGGCATGGGCATGGGCATGCCTAGTATGGGGGGTATGGGTGGGATGCCCGGTATGGGCGGGATGCCCGGTATGGGTGGAGCGCCCGGTATGGGTGGAGCGCCCGGTATGGGTGGGGCGCCTGGTATGGGCGGAATGCCCGGCATGGGTGGGATGCCCGGTATGGGTATGGGTATGGGTGGGATGCCCGGTATGATGGGTATGCCCGGTATGCCTAGTATGGGTGGGATGGGTGGGATGCCCGGTATGGCAGGTATGCCGGGGGGCATGGGAATGGGAATGCCCGGTATGGGCAACACGATGAATCCCTACACGAGAATGATGGGTGGAATGGGCATGGGCGCGCCAATGGGGATGGGCATGCCGATGCCACAAACACTCGGACAATCGCTCGCTGGTGTGGCTGGCTCCGCTCTTGGTGGCCTCGTTGGTGGTGCCTTCGGTGGCGCGACTTCACCTCCACCCCCACCCCCACCCCCACCACCCCAGCAACCTCAACAACAGGGGGCCCCACCTCCGCAGGGTCCGCCACCTGGAACTGCACCCCCTCCACCCGGCGCTCCCGCTACCGGCACTGCCCCCCCTACTGGCGCTGCTCCTCCCCCCCACCGTCGTTAATTTCCTACACTTCAACAGCCACACTCATGGCGGTCAAGTACCTGCTCCGATCTATGCTGAATACCACCAAAGAAGTAAACAAACAGAACTCCTTTCTTTCCTTTTTTTTTCACGACTACTACCTTACACTTCCCTCCAACTTTATCCGCTCCTTTTTGAGTATAGGTCCTTTGTTAAAAAGAAATAAATGTTTTTTCCCCCATTCTTTACCCTTTTGCGGTGGCGTTTGACCTTGGATAAGGAGGATACCATACATGGGATTTGTCTGAAAAGCGGGACTTGCCGGGATGGAGGATTTTTCTTTCTCGTTTTTTCCGCCAAGTTATTCGTTCGTGTGTATTTGTGTCTTTTCTAAATTGTTTGTGCATTTCAAAGTGTTGCGGTTCGCGGGACGGGAGAGTAAGAAACCGGTAATACGTAGCTTTCCACCGTTACTCATAGGGAGGAGAGCTGTTCGTCCGATTGCGTGCGAATGTGAACAAAAGCATCCCCGGGGTCGGAGGGGAAGAGAGGTCAGTGAATCTAGTGAGGATATGTGTATACCGCGGGATGAGCTAGATATCGGTAGGCCCGGGCCGGTCGGTGGGCTCGGTGGCTGCGGGGCAGAGTTTGATACGGTCAGCTCGGTGGAGTGGGTTTTTAGGGGTTGTTTGGGGTGACATGCTTGATTCCCAACGATAGTTGGTGGCACTTATGTAATCCATTTGAGGCTCTGATTGATCCATCGATTGCACAGTGCCCTTACCATAGTTTGAAATCCCAACCATGTAGCGGATAGTCGCTTAGCTGATACTCGGTTCGCTTGCTTGGGTTCGGAACGTGACGGTTTCTAGATCGGATGTTTGGGGCTTGGTAGACTTTTGAGCCTCAAGGGATAGTATAAGGCTATGAACTAAATTTATATAGCTACGAAGGAAGTGTTAACTTGAGTGAGAATGTATGATAGAAGTCTGTGTTTGACCTGCGAATGTTATTGGATACTGCTTTGTCATAGTGGATTCTACGGACTGCTTGGATGTCTACCGTATATTCCCAATATAGCTGCCATTTTAGATGTTCCTGGCACTCCAATAGGCTATTGCGGCGTATTCAGTAGTCATTTAATCTCTCGCTGGCTAACCTGGAACTATAATCACGATACTACCCACCCCCCCCCCTCCCTCCCTCAACCCCCGCAGCCTCCGCGGCCTCCGCGGCCAAGTGACCCGCTATACTACAACCCACAGGTAGGAGCGGGAACATAAAGTAGGACGAATATTGTGTCTTTGGGGGCAGGGCGTGGGATGTAGAGAGAATCCAGAAGAGCGGAGGCCCGACTGAACCGGCAACACTCCGTAGTAAGAATAGACCAATTCTAGCCCCCGGCCGCTGATTGAAAATCCATAATCCCCTTCGGAGAGCACGTTTTCATTCCCCACCCCCCAGAGTAGATTTCTCCAGTGCGAGGTCGGGCACACATACCCCGTGACAGCAGCGCAGAACCTAAATACACACCATCTACTCCTCTGTGAGGACACCATGCAATCTTCGAACAATGAGTCCCATGACCAGGTCCCTACGGGGGTGAATTAATCTCGAACGCCCTCTCCTTCCGGCAACACCCAACGGTCCTGGAAATTCTTCCCTTTTATTACCGTTTAGCTTACGATCCGTTGGCTACGGTAGCCACACATTAGTAACGCCGGGGAGATAGGGGCACGAGGTAGGAACTATCAACCAGAACAAGCAGGGATATATTTGACCGGTGAACTTTAAATAGCTTGATACTCCATAGCTTCTCTCTCCTGACCTTATATTTACCATTCCGGAATTTCCATGGATTCTGGGTGCAAGTCTGTGTTAATTTAGGGTCACCACCAACTAGCTAGTTGTTTTTCTCTCTTTGTGCAATATGAGTTAATTCAGCTTTGGAGGCGGAAGGGGTACTCTTTTCATTTGAGGCTAGGTTCGGGCGTTTTTCTATATAAGCGGGGGAGATTTCCTTTTTTTGCCCTCCCCCGTTTCTCTCTCTCCCCCGCAATTTTAGGGGTGGTTGAGATTTGTATATCGGGCTACCGGTGTTATACTGCCTTCGACGTCATGCCTCTCTTTAGCCTCTCGACCGGTAAATGCAACTTTGTCGGTCTATCGTTTCGGAGTTATTGGCTTAAATAGGGGGCTTCCAGTTTTCCTCCCCCTTTCCCTCTGCCCCGCGGGCCATTTTCTGCTCGGGCGGTTGTTGGTCCAGATGCTGTTTCCAGGTTATTTGTTGGGTTTGAGGATAATTTGGCAGACGACCCCCGGTAGGAATGCAGAATTACTTAGGAGGCTGTCTCCCTTGGAAGTTCTAAGAGCTTGTTAATCCAGGGTGTGGACAAAAAATAGGTGGATACCGGGCTAGGTGACTTCCTATCGGGGGTAATTTTCTGTGCTTCAGTCATTGACCGCACAGTTGCGCCGCACTTTCAACGATTTGGATTTTCTCGATGATTCCTTCGATATCCGAGTCCAGAGATAGTTGTTATTACTCCTGCTACATCCTATAGTGGTCTTTCCTTGTGGCGGAGGTGCGTAACCTAGCCGACTGGGGTCTAGAGCAGTAGCTCCAAGACTCCTCCGCTACCGTAAAAACTAGAATAATTGGCCCTCACGCTAGACACTGGAGCTGCCTCCCCCGGCAAGGCCGGGCGTAAATTTCCTTTCCTTGATCTCAGCGGCGGGCTGAGTGACAGCTTTTTCGCGGCGTTTCCCCGCCTTGATCCAAAGAGGGAATTCTGGGCGACTAGCGTGAGGGCCAATTATAACCAGTTTTATGGTATTTCGTCCATGCCATTCGAGCCACGGCACCCCCCCCTGCATGAGCAAAAGTCAGAAGTGAGAAACCGGAAGCCAGCCTAGGCGGTCATGCTAGATGGAACGCCCAGAGAAGGGAAGGAATACGCAATGACGGAAACTTCCTCCCGTGGATAGTTTCCTTCTCTCTCCAATATCCGTCAAGAGTTCCAGCTTCTGACTTTCCCTTCTGGACGGGGGGCCGACCGCCAACCCTACTATCGTTGCTTCTTTTTACGCCTGGTCTACCCGCAGGCAAAATACCGTCCCCTAAACTCGGGGATTTCTGGATTATTCTGGGCGCTGTGGAAAAATGGTACCTGCGGTGCCGGGCGGCCTCGGGCGGGATACTTGTTGTTGGGAATTTGTTTATACGGTGGACTTGCTTGGAGGTGGGTAGGATGTTTGTATGTGGCGGATTCGATCTTGAGGTAGCTTACTGCACATTGGAAGATATTGTCTCTTTCCACCCGCGCCTATGGACATCGAGGTTTGCTACTCAGTTTACATGTTTTTTAAGGGCACAACTGTAATCTTTTGCTAGGCTTCATTTGTTATTGCTTTTTCTCATTATTTCTATCCACCTGGGGGATCCGCGGTCGCGAGGCACTAGTTCTGGTGTCTCCGCACCTGGTCATTCTAGAGAAAGTCTCACGTCCACAGTATACCTGCAGCACCCGTGTGAAGTACGGTACTCGCAGGAGGTATGATATTGCTCCCCAGGAGAACTCAGTCCGAGTGATGGTTTGTGATTTCTTGTCATAAACCCCCCCCCCCCCCCCACATAAACCAGGATTGAGGCAAACGCGGGATCCACATCACACACCTACAAATCTCCACCAACCACCGCACACTAGCGCCCAAATAACATACCACCCAATCGCATGATGCAGTACAGTACCCCATCCGCAAAGCACGCCTCTCTTCATGCCTCCTAAACTTACCTGGAAAAGCATTACCCGATGCACACAGCAGGGGACAATAGTCACTGTACAGTACCAGACCCAAACTATGACAAATCTAAATAATATTTCTCTCCATTCCGCCATCCACAAATCTGAAAGAGCCTCAGACTAAAAGGTAACTAACTTCGGAAAAAGGAATAAAGGTGAAAAGAAAAAAAATGAATAGGATGATGTATCTTAAGAGCTGTCCTTCCATCAAGAGAGCCCACAGCTTCCCCCCTTACCCACGAGACCCACCCGGTGCAGCAACCCAAGACAAGCGAGTGACACCCCGTGATCCTGATCACACAATACAACACAGAACCGGATCTCCCACACTCCACCTCCCAAAGGGGGAAACAGACAAGTCACCACCTATCGTACAATCAATGCTTTCATAGCAGCGCGATATATCCGGCGTAAACCACCGAAGCCCCAAGACCCAGTCATGCAATCCACTTTCATCTTCCGGTGCTTTTTTAGCCGTCTAGAAATACGAGATGCTATGATACCTAAATAAGATCCCCCAGAATTCTCCGCCAGATTAATTAGATCTAGCAAGTCCAGAAATGCGTGGGGTGCAGCATCCGTCTCTGAGCCTGAATGTAGAGGGGAGCTATTTGCAAGGGATTTACGCTGTAAACTAGTGTGAGTCTGGCTCCGTCACGCAGATTCTATTGCCGAGGGAGGGAGGAAAAAGAATGAGAGCTAAAATGCTCGTTTCACTCCGAGCTTGCTGATATATTGTAGTATATTATGGAAAGGTCAACAGTTAAGAAGGGTTGGCAGTCCTGCCCCCCCTCCCCGGCAAAGTAAACCTATTATAGAACCTTCCTTTTAGACCAGTTGCTTCTCTTCTATCTTTCCGATTCCTTGCGTATGCCTGCGTACTACGCCTTAAGTTAAGTCCCTACCCCAACTCTACTCTCACCCACGGTTTTTTCCTAACCATCCAAGCCCCCGTTCGGTGTCCAGATCTGGACTTAAGACAAAATCGGTATCACTCCTCAAGTCTAGACTCTGCCTCTCATCGCATCTAGCGAGCCAGGATTTGGACTAAACTCTATCTTGTAAATTAGAGTAGTATTTCGAGTCTGGACTTTGCCGAAAAAACATTCTCACAGCCTCTTGGTCCTCAAGCCCGTTCGTTCTATTCTTGTCTAGTTTACTCTATGGTATATCCTATATAAGAGGTTTTTACATCCGACACAAAACGACGACTAAACTATAAAGTTTCAAATCTAAATCCGCCCTGTTTAGCACCACAAGCCCGATGCCCAAATCCTAAACTCTCAAATCCTTGCACTTGGTAATTTAAGTCCTGACCCACCCCTCAAAGCCCAGTCTAACCTGGCGTATACACTAAACAGGGCTCAAGATGCTTCAACAGGGCTCGAAAGGCATAGATGTCCAAGATATGATACTCTACATGACCTAGCTGAACCCCGCCTACCCACCCCAACCAATCCACCCTGCCATAAAAGCTCCAATGGTCGAACCAAGCCCCAAATCGTTGAAGTTGCCCCCTCCGGTAAGGTCTAGTATTCCTGTTTTCTATTTCCAATGTCTCATAGGGGACGAGCTCAGGATCTCCCCGTTTGCAACCCCCCTTTTCCAAAACAATTAGGGAATTCTCAACTACAGTACATAGCGCGGGGTCCGATCATCTAAGCTTCTTCCGGGAAGCTTCCTGCTGCCCGTGGCGCAACTTAACCGGGCTCACAATTTCCGAGACTTCAATTCCGGAACGTTGTCCATACCGTGCTAGTACTTTTCCGGCTTCCTTTTTATTGATACTTGTACAGAATGGCTATCGGCCTAGTCTTCTTGTGGAATACACGGCGGTGCCAAGGTGCATGATAACGGGGATGGATCTACTGTATGAACTGCGCAAAAATTAATTCGCCGACCGACAAGTATTCCCCTACTAGCGCTTTAAATCTCGGCGTCGTGCAAAGAGATTTCAGGAAATGGCACAATAGTTCTTTTAATTTCCCTATGGAAAATATCCCGATTCTACGTCGGGGTCTGAGATAGCTAACAGTCATACCCATGATGAGACGCAAGGTATAGCCGAGCGCTAATAAACTAAGAGTAGAGAATAGGTTAGGGTGGAAATAAATAAATACGGTAGACATACGAAAAACCAAAGCCCGAGTTTACAGAATAAGAAAAGGCAAGAAAAAATGAGAATAAAGTCCGTCAAGTTTTCTGAGTAGGAAGTTAGGGTTAGGAAAACGGTATGATACCAATCTGGCCAAAGTAGGAAAACAAGAAAACGCCTAGTATTCAATCAGTAGAAAAGAAAAGAAAAGATAAAGATAAAAAATGGGAAATATAGGAAAAAGTAAAGCAATGAACGAAGCAAACCCATCCCATCCCATCCCACCTAGAACAAAAGAAAATGAAGTGCGTATCCTACAAAGCCCCCATCTGCAGACTAATGACCCGTCCCCCATGCGTCCTGCCAACGCACTTTATTCTCCACGAACGACTTTTTAGAATCCTTCTTCTTGATCCTGTCCACCCTCCCAGCCTCAGCTTGCGCGTCGCTCATCCCACCCATTTCGTCGTCGCCATCGTCCCCGCTTTCGCGCCCGTCGTCGCGCTCGCGTTCGCGTTCTCGGGGTGGTCCTGCGGCGCCCATCGGTAGCGGCGGTGAGGGTGGCAGGAATGGGGAAGCGATGCTACTAACGGGTGTCCCGGGCGGAGGAGGCACTGGCACATCACGCCAACTTCTCGGCACGGTCCAGCAATGGGACCTGAAATGACTGCGTTCGTCGGTTGAAGCATTGCCGCCAAAGTCTACCGCGTCGACGCCTGCTCCCGCGCCGCCCTTCCATGGTGGGGTACCGCGAAGCCTCGCGCAGAGGAAGTAATCAACTTTATCCGTCCACCGCAATCCTGGGGCATCAACAGATACCGTAGCTAGCGTTTGTAAGATGCCATATATCAACAACCACCGACCCTTGCGCGCGTCATGAGGGTCTACTTCAGTAGGCTGTAAGCTCTTTTCATGTTTCGCGAAAGCATCGACAAGAGAATTGGAGGTCGACGCGGAGAGGAGGGACTCTATATTCGTGGATTCAGAAAGTGATAGCGCGGCGGCCTTTTCTGTCGCACTGTTTATGAATGGAGTTGAATTCGACGGGAGGTGTGGTGGGATAGAGCCGCGACGAGCAGCGCCTTGGAAGAAGCGACCCGCAGCAGAGGAGGCATTGGAGGTTAGCTTTAGTTTTGCCGGTGGGGACATTGTTGGCGGGACGAGCGGGAATGGATGAGGGATGTGGGGATAGTTGAGCCTGTCGTCAAAGCCTAGGAGGATATCCGTCATTTGGAGGTCATCATCGTCCGCTCGCCAGTGGGGCGAGCCAGGCTTTACTATTTTTCGGGTACTGCTCATGTTGCTTGAGGGCTGAATGCTATGACGGCTGTTCCCTGGGGGTAGGAAGGTTATGAGTGAAGGACCAGACCAGCAGACATCCCGGTCGACAAGGTAATCGTAGAGAGCGGCAAAGTCTCTCGATAGCTGGACGTACAACATACGCGTAAACCGACCATCAGGAGTCTGTGGTGGCCAAGAGCCAAAGCGCGCCTGGTAGTGCTTCACGAGGAACTTCTGGAATTTGTCGAAAGCTATCCGAGCAGGTGGACTCGCAGCAGACGTAGTAGGCCACATATCTGTGTAGTTAAAATTCGACAACCTCTGATCGGCCGTTGCAACGCGAACTTGAATCTCCAGGGAGGCTCTATCAATCAGAGCCTTGGTGATAGGTGATATCTCCCGCCATTCCCCACCCCCTTCCAACCTTGCCAGCATACCCGTACAGTGCACGAAGCCTTCCCTCCACATGCTCTCTATCCCCGCCATTCCAATATCGCCCCCACCAAGCCCGTACCCAAATCCCCCAGATGCACCCGCGCGCTCCGCCCAAACCAACAGCCCCGCAGCACCCTCTGGCCAATTGCGCACATCATCGAACTCACGCTTCTGCAAATAATCCATGATCAATTTTTGCGTGTGTGCATTACCAACCTTAGGACCAGGGAAATGAAAGCTGTGCCCGGCTTGCGGATTTAATATACTTCCGTATGGACCTTCAACTTCCTGTATTCCGCGGTCTACAAGATCATATGCCAACGGGTTTGGAGGGGACAAATACAAATCCGTCCTCTCTACAAGGTCCAGCAAAGTTTGCCCCAATGTTATCCCCACGAGTGATTTACCGAACAAGATTGCAAAGAAATTCCTTGTCGTGAGGTGGTATCGGAGCACAGCCGTCTTATCCGCGCCCATCGGCGCGGGGAAGTAGAGTCGGTGTAGAATTCCTTCTTCATCATTCGATTTGCCAGACCCAGAGTACTCATAATCCATGCTTAGTGAGGATCCCTCTGCATCTGGGGACAGCCCTGTCCTTGGAGGCGTCGCAGGTCTGTTCCGAAAGTACCCCTCCAGCTGCGCGATAAGAAACGGTGACTCTGTCGATCTGAGAACTGACGACTTGATCCTAAAAGACGGTTGGGGAGGGGGAGGTTTGTATAGACCCTGCGGATTTCTAATAGACGCAGGTTTATCCGTCAAATAAACCAGTGTATCACCATCCGGAAACCACAGCTCCAAATCCTAATCACAACAAATCACTCAGTATTAGCTCAAACCCCAATTATTAAGCAGACAAAACGTAATCAAAACGTAATAGAATACCTTTTTCCCTTTAATCCCAGCATCCCAAACCTCACCGCGCCGACCCCCGCCCTCCCACCGCTTGACATAAACCTTCTCCTCTAAGCCACCCCCCGGCAAACCAAATCCAAGCCCAAACCCAACGTCCTTCTTCGCAGTCCCTCCTCCGACCGCCAAGCGCTCGCGAATCTTCTCGCTGTTCGAGTCGAAGAAGCGCCTCAAACTCGACTTTCTGATCTTTGGCGACTGATATTGTAGGCTATTCCTCGAACTCCCGGACACACTCGACGCCGATGGGGTCATAAGGCCGCCAGCACCAGGCTTAGCAGTACCCTTTCGAGCATGGCTCTCTCCAGGGGCTGCCGAGCCCGAAGATATTTTATCGAGCTTTACTCGCGCGCGAGCAGATCTTTGCGCCATTGCTGTATTTTTGTCTGTCTCCCTGTGTTTTCTTCTTCTTTTTCTTCTCTCCTACCAATAACACCAGGAAGAATGAAAGAAACCTCGAGAGGGAGTATAGTTTGATATAAGATTAGGGATAAGGTAGGAGACAAACTCCGGAAAAGATATATAAGAGAGATGGAAAGAATGAAGACAGGAAGGAGGCAGTAGATAGGAATTAATACTTGTAGGTGGGTAGGTAGGTACCGGTAGGGCAGATGGGTAGGCAGGCTTGCTTGATGCGGCTGAGATATTTTTCAAGGTTAACGAATGCTGTGAAACGGTCGGGTCAAGCTAGACGAAGGCAGTAGAATTGCCGTAATCCACAAGCCTCTGGCGCCTTCGAAAGATATTAGCTCGAGTTTTCTTTTTTTTTTCCCTTCTTCGTCTTCTCCCTTTTCTATCCGGCCATAGAAACAATAGCCCTCCGATTGAAGTAGGGCAAACACAGGCACAGGAGCGGGCAAGCAAGCAAGCAGGAACAGAAGATGGAATTAAAAGCAAACTGAACTGAGCTGGAACATCAGAGGAGATAGAAGCAGAGCGTTTCAGAGGGGGCCCTCCGGATTGAATGAGCTAATCCTCCTCAACCACCAACGAGTTCAAGCAAGAGTCGGGGGGCTGGTTTCAAAAAATAAACGAGCCCAGATTGTTGGCAATGGGATACTTGTGGTACAATATCACGGTACGGCAGGAGGTGATAGATGTGTGAAGCAATCTGAAGAGATGAGGAAGGGGGGAAGATGGAAAGGGAGATAGAGAGAGGGAGGGGAAGAATATTAACTGGAATTATCACTTCACCATTATCCGCGACGCTAACAGGATGACGAAAACAGGTGGAAGTGGAAGGAGGAGGAACGAGTGGAGGAAGAGGAAGAGGAGGTTAAAGAAATTCTCCGAACTCTGTCCCTATCGACAGTTCCCTTCCACTCTCCTTCTCTCTCTCTCGGTCTGTATCATACAAGGGAACAAGCGGCGGGGAGATCGCCGACCAAACCACATACGGATGACCAATACGAATACTGAACCAACTCGCAGCCCACGAAAAATGCCCTACCAGAAAAGAAAAATGGATACACAAAAAAAATAAAAATGAACAAGCTCACCAAAGAAATAAATAAATCAAGTGCCTTAGCTGGACAGCTGAACACACCTTTCGCGCCTTTTGAAACTTGGGAAGGGCAAATATTGTGGACTGTGTATGCTTTCTTTTGTTTTTTTGTTTTTTTGTTTTTTTTCTTCGCCCAACGCGCTAGGTAAGAGCCGTTCGAGTCAAGTTAATGCCACCATCACAACACAAACTCTCAAAATGCCGATGGTGGGCTTGTGCTATGTATAATAAGCTATAACAAAAGAGTGGAAAGGAAATGGGGAATGCCTTTGTGTACTTGCAAGAGATGTGACGATGGCGATGCTGATGCTGGAGGTGGTGGTTAGATACTGTATCTGCGGAGAGGAAGAAGCTCAAGGTTCAATTGTGGAAATTAAGCCAACTTATTTACACATTAATTGCATTGCAATATTCGGGTGCTCCTCTGACCTCTCGTGGCGTGGAGGGGTGGTGTGGTTCCCAGACTCGGGCTAGTTTGCAAAGAGGAAAAAGAAAAGAAGAAGAAACGCCTAGTCCTCGTACTTGTAGGGTATTAAATTTTTATGAATAAATGCTGAGGGTAAGTCGCTTTCCGTCAGAGCAACGCGGTTCAGGTTTAACTTGCACCCCAGCTGTGGATTGGCATTGATGCTTTGCTCTCTCCAGCCGAAAAAGAAAGTAAGAGAGACAAGTAACCGCAAGACTTTCCCCCTTCCGGCCCCTCCGAACCATCAACGCCCTCTCCTCCTCCAACCCAAGACCCAGGGGCGGGGTTTTGGTTTTACCCAATACATTCCCTTATCTTGTGCTTTGCGGACGGCTCCTACACCGGTACTAGCAGGAAGAGGAATCAAGGATGCCAAGCGCGGTGGAGAGGGGGGAATACTCGAGGAGAAAGAGGAAGAGAACCGTTTCCCACCGGGGATCGCCGCCATCAATCTCAGGCCCGCTAAGCAACGATAAAGCAGCGGCTTTCCTTGCAGGAAAAAAAAGAAATCACTTCCCCGACTACAAAACAGCCATAAAATTGATCCCCATGGACGCTTTAAATGAAGTGCGGTATTGCTAATACAATCGCAGTCTAGTTGGAACTATAAAAGCTGTTTCACATGCTCGTTCCGCAGCCTGCCCTTTCAATGCAGAGTTACCAGTGCGGTATAGCATCGCATTGTTCACGCAATACAGTACCTCCCGTCCCATGAGAAAAACGCAAGCTCAATCTTGAATCCCGTAAACAAACCCATCCCATTCCCGGCAAAATGCTTGTTCCCAGAAATATAAAAACTCCGGACTTCGGGGCGATCACATACTTTCTCATCCTTCTCGTTCTTCTTCTTTTCCCCCTACCCTTCATTCATCCACTTCCCCGACCCGGCTGTGAACGCCCCGAGGGAAGGCTAATTCTCTACTTGCATAATACTAGCCTAGTACCACAGCTCCTCACCGTGAAAGCGAATTCCTAAAACAGTCCATCATACCACTTTTTTCCCGAAAGTCTCCTGATGAAGCACTCGATGGAACGGAGGTCCCCCCTCCCTCGTTCCAGCCCCGGATGAACTACCCAGGGGCTAGTGAGTCGATCTTATACATCATAATCCGTCACTCGTGTGACTGTCCGCATGAACCACCATTTATCCTCTCAGCCCCAGGCAAGACTACTAAGACAAGGCGCTTCCACTGATCTGCCCGGCGAATTCATATATCTTACTGCACCGTGGAGTTCCCTGCCATCATAAATTAATGTGAGAGCGACTGGAGGTATCGCGGTAGCTCAAACTTACCCGTCCCAGGCAAGGACGCGAACACAGAAAAATGTAAAGTTACTGTAATCGTCCGTGCGTGTCTGTGCCGCAAACAAAATTATGTCCTCGATATTTGGGTGCTTCTTGCCTCGGACAAACAGTCTCGGAAAAAACACTGTTGATAGGGGCCGTGCGCGACCAAAGAGCTACCGTATGGGTTGCGCTTGCCCAAATCATTAGCTTGGGCCTTGCGGCTCCGGATACGGTACTGTACGAGTACTTGTGCGTGCGAATCAAACTAGCAGCTAGACCTGAAGAAGCAATTGCGACGTCCGACTTATTCGGCTTTTCTCTACAGCCTCGAGAATCGCTAACTTAACTTTCGGAGACTTACCAATAGTGGGGTAATGCACCGAAATATTCCTATTGAGCGCCTACCGTGACGAACCAATGATTGAATTCTTGGGTAGAAAATTCAGTGATAGGTTTAGTCCCGTTCCTAGCATCTCCAATTGCCCTCTATGCTATATTCGTTCGCACGAGTGCCGTATCGTCCCCTTTTTTGTATCATTTCGGCCGAAGGAGAACTACGGTACGGTAGAGTGGAAGCTCCCTGCTAAGGGCTGCTGCGGCGGGGAGTACCGGGAAAGTGTGTTTTGCTTCCTACATCCGAACCGGGTAGACACTGGCTGGGTCTGGGGGTTTATATTACCGATTTTAGTCTTTAAATCCCATGCTGATTGCATCCCGCAGATGATCGAACCCGAAGAAGATTTGCTAGGAATTGTTATCGCCCTCAGCACTGAGATACGGAAGGAGCCAGTGACGCCTACGGGCCGGGTCGACCTCAGACGGCTGGTTAGATATCACTTGTGAAACCCCCTGTTTAGTCATAGGGCTAGGATCTCTTGGTGATATCTATTCGAGCTTCAACCAAACAAATGACTTATATACATTTCCCTCTCATTCGACTATCGGCGCGCCGAGATCTACCGTGCTTCGGGCACCCTGGCTGGCACAAAGCTACAAGTACGGTACCGGTAAAATAATGCCTACACTCTTCGTTAAAGATGGAAGGTTATAGCGGCAGACTCGCTACCAAGAAGTCACACATCCGGAAGGCCACCCACGTTTCGATTCGGAAGTTCGTAAATTTTCCACGTGCAGAAGGTCGTCTAAAGCTGTTCCAGAAGTTGCCGCCGGCGGGTGGCTTATCAATATCTGGGGGCATCGTTTGAAGGCCCCCCCCCGTAGTAGGGTACCTACCGGTAGTCTACCAAGAAGGGTGGTGGGTCCAGCGCAGGTGTGAGTTAAAAGCAGTCGACACCTTGTTGGTACCGGTGGTTGACCAGAAGAAAAATTTGTTTCGAAATGTTAGGTGTCACAGCCTTGCTTACCTTACCCAATCCGATCGACACCTCTTACTATTCTAAATTTTCTGGCTGACTACTCGTACAACGCCTAAGGCTCTAGCACAAAGTCACCGCTTGCAGATCTAATTTGAACCCATTCCGCGAATCGATATTATTGAGTTGGCCACTGGCAGGAGGAGGAGGAGGAAGTAACTGTAGCGATCTCCAGCCGTAGTTATTGGCACAATTTTTTATTTTCTTTATTGTCTGTAAATAGCGAAATCGCGCTGGCCGTCCGCTGGCACACCCCACGCGAGACGCGAGGTAGCCAGTTATCTATCTCGCTATCGTTAGTCGGGCCTTTCTGAGCATTTTTAATCAACCACAAAAGCTTACCCCTACGCAAATGAATCGAAAGGCCGATAAACCCCGCTGCAGAGCCTATCACGCGGGGGAAGTGTTGAATGCTGTGTGATAACACCGTGGCCTGCGATCTTCGCATCAATGGCCCATAGGGGCCTTGCTTCAACCGAAACCCGGTCACTCAATAGATAGACCTACCCCAGGGCTATATAATTCACTCCTTGCTATATACTGCACGGTAATTATCCGGTAGTCTTGGGCATTTAGTTGTGTACCTGAAGTACTCGAGAATAGATAACGCAACGATCCAGCGCAGCACACGAAATGGCAGAAAAAAAAGTAAGTCAGCAAAAGCAAGCTCACCGTGGATATTTCTTTGGATACCGAGATAACTACCCACCAACAGCAGGGGGGCTGACTCAAATCGTGTCGATGATGATGACGACGACGATAACGTTGTCGAGAGGTTGAACGTTCTTCTACCCTGCGATGGTTTATTTATCTCGCGAGTGTTAGGGGAAAGCTGGGCGGAACCCCCCGAGAATCCACCAAGTCGGGTCTTCGGCCATATCTATGGGCACGCGTCAGCTTGTCAAGCATTCATTCGACCACTTATATTCCTTAATAGTGAGGAGGGGGGTCTGTTCGTAAGGGCGATTTCAGGCACGAAGTGCAACTTGACCCCCCTCCCCCCCCCCACCCCCCGCCGCAAGGACCAATTGGTTCCTAATACTTGGCAATCAGGTAGGACGAATTGTGGGGTAATCCAAGTTGTGTGCATGTCCGGTGGTTGGGCTGATGGAGGGGGTTACGGGCGATGTTATTGGTAGAGATAAGGGGGAAAGGAAGGTGCACAATCGCTATTATTAACTTACCAAGACCGGCGAGCGGAAGCGATGCTGCAGATAGGCAAAGAGTGGCCTGTGATCTTGTGTGATCTGAGGTTGGTCATGTAGTATCACTCTGTAGGTTTCGAAATTCGGAAGGGGAGCGGAGCTGAAGTAACGTGATGGAAAATCGGATTCCCTGGGGGAGGGGGG
>Ga0307509_10003547_pt1 | contig 23493 bp, 17 predicted proteins | sample 10_EM_MG_FD_202245 | JGI IMG/M metagenome (GOLD analysis project Ga0307509, IMG submission 202245) | Populus trichocarpa ectomycorrhiza microbial communities from riparian zone in the Pacific Northwest, United States - 10_EM | ecosystem: Host-associated > Plants > Roots > Unclassified | place... | reverse complement strand
CGGCAGGGTTTTTCTTTTCGACAGCTTCGAAAGATTTTCGGTTCGATAGAATTCAGGTATTTCCCTTGATAGCGCTCAGTTCCACTTCTGATGCGCCGGGCTCATAACCTGTTGGAGGTAGTTGCACAATTCGTTAGGAATGTGTTGAACGGAGGAGATGTTGGAGTTGTATTGAGTTGCGTTGTCTATGGAGGTTGCTAGCTACGGTTCCCTCTAGTAGGGAAAACTCTGCTCTCTACATGTGATACCCATATGTCTCCGCATATGCCCTAATCATCCGTGCTTGCCCTAGTAGAACGTTCACCCGTCCACACTTCTGTGTTCCTCCATACATGCCCGCGCTGCCTATCAGCCTGCGGTATCTCTGCTCCTATAGCAGTGCTCTACTACTGGGATAATAATACCATCACAACTTTTGTTGCATTATCTCAAACCTTTTCAGATCATCCATTAGTATCAAAGGTGCACCGGTGCCGAGGAATTGTACTAGGTTGATGCCTTTGGTAATGTCGATTCTGGCTTCCTTGATATCTTTTCTGACTTTGTTGATCTGTGCCTTAAGGTTGTTCTTGACTACCCCAAGGTCGTGCTTGACTCTGGCGATCTATGCCTCAAGGTCTTTCTTCATTCTGTTCCTAAGTTTTTATTTTGTTTTTTCTCAAGTCTAATCCTCTCTTCTTATGACACCTGGCACAATCCACTGGGAAAAATACAAAAACCCAGCATACACAATGGCTGCTGCTGTAACAATCCTACCCTTGCGGGGTTAGTTATGCAACAGGTAACAAATTACTTACGTGAATATCGTGAACTATCTTTATGGTTCTCGTTATCTGGAATATCGGAGAGTGTTCTTCTTTCCGAGATTAACTTATAATATCTTCTTCGTCCTATCTCACTCCAATATCTTATTGGGGAGAGATGGTGAGGGAACTTCTTCGTATCGTAATCTCTTCTCTTGTGAGAGAGATGTGGGACTGTCTTTGTCTTTATCGAGATCGTAATTGCTCTGACGCTTAAGAGCTAGATTGCTTGCATACAAGCGAGAGATAAAAGTAAAGGTAAAGGTAAAGTTATATTGTAGAAAAGTACTTAGATGGTAGCGTGAAGAGCTCTAAATATTGTGACCAAGTCCCCTACTTATAGACTCTTCACGCCCACAACCCTAACCCTGGTGACTCATAACTTGAGTCACACGGTCCTATGACTCATAATGAGTCATGCCCGAAATCCATCAGATGACTCCTATGAGTCACTGCGCAACATGCCGTAAACCAATCATAAAACATAAAACATGTCAGGTGCGCAAAGCGCGTCACCTGCGTGAGACTCGTGACTCATAATGTGAGTCACGCGCGAAAGTCATTACATCATTATGACTCACAATCGTGAGTCATAAAAACATCAACCAATCATAACATAACGATGACACGCAAGTGCGAGTCATGTGAGAACTATGAGTCAACTGACTGCATAGCGTGAAATATAAACATATATGACTCACGATCGTGAGTCATAGAAACATAAACATACCTTATGACTAATGACTATTAGTCATGTGAAATCTGCCTTGCTTAGTCACAATTTGTGACAGCTGCAGGGTTTGCAAGCCTGATGACAAATTCTTAAATAATACAGAAAACTCTTACAATAACCTCTCAGAAAGGGACAAGGGTCTAAAATACCCCTCACATCTCAAATGCCACTTTGTATGTATTTGCCAGCAGCGTACCAACCATACTATTGATTACCTTCGCAACTGAAAATACCAATATTCCTTGTATACCTAATTTAATCTTCAGGAGAACTCCTGTGCGAGTACTGCTAGGAGAACAATTAAGAACTAAGACTGCATTCGGTAAGTAATAGACTATCCAGCCATGGTGAAATGGTTGCTGGGGATTTCACTTGCATATAATATGAAAGTGTTTGGTCATGGTTTAGGATGTGTTTGGCAGGAAAACAACTGTTCCTTGGGTTTGTTGACGGGCTTTGTAATGAACTCTAACTGTTCTGTTAGGCGACTGTAAAAATAACTTTCTTCTACTTGAAGGGAAAGATCACTTTATGTAATGAAAGAGAATAGAAAAGTAGTATCCAAACAGGCTCTTATTTCTTGTCGACCTCATGGTTAAAAATGTTTTTCTCCTAAGAAATGACTGTCAATAATAAATGGTAAACAAAAAAGATACTATATGTCCCCCCACACCCATGACTGTTCCCACTCTGTTTTGGTAAATGAAGATATACTGACTAGATAGCAAATATTCTTCAGCAATTGTCTAGTTGAAAAGAGTAGTTATACCTGATCAATTTTCTTCAATTGGCAATTGTCTATCAAAGAACTAAAAATCATAGTGAGTACTCTTGGCAGCAGGGGTGTTTTGGGTATGAGGAGCATATTAGACCCTTGTCTCATCCCGAGGGGGCATTCTGAGAGTTTTCAGTAAATAATATCCATTACTCAGCCCAATCAAATGAGGGTCAAATAAAAGGGTATTCTTACTCAAAGAAGAAGACATTGTACTCAATTGGAGAAAATTAATGAACGGGGAAATTGATGAAGAAAAAGTGTAAGAGGAAAAACAAAGGAATGATTGATGGCTGAGGATGGTAAATTAGGGATGTAAAAGGGAAAGTGTAAAAGGAAAAACGAAGGAAAGATTGATGACCGAGGATGGTAGGGGTGTGAAAGGAACTTTATCAGAAGCCATAGACACGCCCCCAATTATATCGGTAGGGGACAACACGTGACCTAGAATTACACATTGGTTTAGTTGCTATGGTGCCGGTCGTCGGTAATCTGGGTACCGTATCTTTTGGTGTTATCCGGTTTTCTGCCAAGAAAGTGCGTCAGTAGTTCCCATACGTGTACCTGTGGCAATGCTGTGGCTGGTGAAAATGTACCATCCCCAGCCATCTTCGGTTGCCAAGGTACATTTTCACAGGCAGCAACACTGCCACGGGTACCGTACTGTACTCGAGTACATGTGGGGGGGTATGAGAATTAAGTGAGCAAGAGTGTACTCGCCCGTATTGGCCAAGAAAAACGCCGTCCACCGAATCTTGGTGAGATTTATCCCACTTCCTCACCAAAAATCGGCAGACGGCTTTCGGCATAGCAGAGCTCAAGCTCAATACGTCTTAGTGAAAATCCGGTGCCATGAGAGCAAAAAGGTACAGCAGACTATCTCCTTGGCCAGTGCAACAGTGTAAAATGTTGTGCGGGCTTTGTCAGTGTCTGAGAGACAGGTTAATAAGCAACACTTCCTTGGCTAATACCACAAATGCGCAAACCCTAGACAACAGCTAATATTAGCTCTATGGTCGCAAGTGCGCACATGATCACCGAAAAATATTGAGAGCTGCCCTGGACGTCTAGCTTCGGCATGACGGAGGGTTCTGTACAACAACTTTCCACGGTTACACTAGACAGGGAGATGAGATGGCGCTTCAAGTCGCTCTGGAATGTAAGCCCTGTACCAGCAGTTCGAGATGAATCTCATCTCTTACAAAATTGCTTGTGTGGTTGTAACAGGATTCCACTCGTACGAGTAGCGTACAATGCAACCCTGTCTTTATTTCCCACCACCGGTTGAAATCACACCTATTTTCAGTTCCTCGTCTAGGTCGGTATCATACATAGCACATCACTCGACCTTGATTAGGGTTCGAATTGTAAGGTACGGTAAGTTACCATACGATACAATACGGTAACGTAAGGTAAACTTACCAGGTGCCGTTTGCCGACCGTCATAAAGTTCCCTATCATGACCTTGGATCTTAGTGCGATACTCATGTCATAGCCAAGAATACCTTAGCCTAGTTGATCTTTCGTGTGTTGGGTTGCTTCGGCTTGACATAAACATAGAGGGCGGAAGACAGGATTACCTAACATCAGGATCTAAGGTGGGAGAGGCCGTTTTCCGGTATTTTATCTGCCTAGTGTAATTTACATAATTTACCGTATGGTATCAACCGTGTAAGGTACGGTAACGTACCGTATTTTTCGAACACTAACCTTGATTCCAATAGAGGTCGTTTGATAACTGACACGTGCTGTGGTAGAACACAAAAATTGCAGGTTTTTCAAGCTATTATTTCATATAAACCTTGAAAGAAAGAAAGGGCATTCTACTCCCACTACTCTAGGGGAATGAGAGGGGGAAAGTTCTACACTTTCCTATGTGGGTGCTATCATAGCCAATCACTTTTTTTATTTTATTTTAATGTTGTTTCCGACCATGGTGGTTGGGTAATGAATGATAGCTCGAAAACCCACAATTTTGGAGTGCTTTTCGTATCAGCCTAGCTATCAAACAACCCCCCCATTCAGTGATTCCGAAGTCGGCCAAGATCTACAGGCTTGGCACACACAAAACCGAGAGGTCCAGGAAATGAAGGTCCAACCGGGCCAGGGAATAGTAACTAGCCTTGAAAGATGATCCGCCGCACTCAGGTGCAAATTAAAGATTGCGACATACGGTAGCGACACTCATAAAGTCGATAGGTTGCAGCAACAGCTCTTGATTATCACTCCATTCCAATCTTTATTTTGCACCCGAGTACCGGTATTTAGGTAGATTCTATTCCATAGTTTGCGAATGCCCACTTCATCTCAAGTTCGTATACCGGCACGACACCGGTTGTATTCGAAGTAGATGAGAGCATGGTCGGGTCTACCTACTCGTAGCCCGCAAGCAGCACACACAGAACTCGTGGGGTTTATAAACCCCTTTATTGTGTCATACAAAGAACTTGCTGTGCCTGTAATGAACGATCTCAATGGCAAGGGCTCGTCATAATGGGCTTTGCCTTATCTCCGCTTCTCGATGCGAAAGAGGTAAGGTACGGGTTCGGGGGAGTGGGGGGGTGGGGGGGTGGGGGGGTGGCGCTTAATCGGGGCGACGGATCACAACGATTATCGACGGATAGTCTAGGTTGCAGTATGATACAAGTAGACTACCGGTATGGTGTGAGATCGCGACAGAGCAACTCTACCTAGCCCCAATTCATAGTGTCATGCCCAGGGACGAGAGGGCCCTCTCCATCGTGAATGCTTGCACTGGGGCGGTGCCTCGAATCCGATCCTTTGGGCACGATTTCATCGGTCAACTTCCTCCTTCTGCATGGCGAACAAATCCAAAATTCCACATTCGATTGGACAAAACCAATCCCACCGTACAGTGCAGTACCTTACCGTACAGCACAGTGGTGCTTGCAGCTCAACACGAATTACCCCTCCCTGTATTTCGCCCTGTCACCAGTGTTATACAATAAAATCACGACAACCGCAACGTTTGCCGGTACTGCAAAGTTGTATCTCCTCCCCTTGCAGTACCGGTACTAGTACGGTACAGCTCATTCACATGAACAAGGCTTAAATTGACAAACTCAAGAAGCTCGCTCATCTGTTTGGGGGAGTCTAGGCGAAGCGAATAGAGCACTTTTGGTGGAGGGCGATTCCCGAGCTACCCAACCAATTCTGACACCTGCAGCCGCCTCATCAAGGCGGACCTTAGTAGAGCGCTAAACGAAACTTTATTGGCTGCTTGTTGGCTGTTAATCCCCCCCCTCCACCCCCCTACCCTCGAGCACGGTCCAAGTTCGGTGGGGTTCCGTATGATAAAACCCTCGTTATTGGCTGTGAACGAAGGATTTGTCGAGGACAGGTCAGTAACGTGAAACACGTGCTGAAGACATTCATCCCCCCTCAACCAACACCTATTGGAGAGTGGACGGAAGGTTGGATGATTTGGTTTCTCTCATTCGCTGGAGTTCCTAGGTCCGCACAGCTAGTGAAATTACAATGCTACCCCGAAGAGAACTTTGTGGGGGAGTTTTGGAGATGAGTTGAAACTGTACTCCCCTTCATTAAATCATGCCAATCCCTTTCGTGCCTTTTCCCTCTTTCTTTCTCTCTGGCGACAACAACGTGGGCACCCCCGTGCTGTCCACTTGTGGTAAAGACTACTGCCTTGTGGTACCAAGAGACACAAGATTGTAGATTCTGATACCTTTTGCATTAAGCGTTGTCCAACCACCCCGTTTGCTTCCACCCCCCGATCATCATGGGTATAAAGTGGACATCACCTCACCCTTTCAAAGTACCTCTTTTTTGTTCCCCTTCACCGTTCAACTCACACCGAGCATCGATACTTTCGCAGTGTCCAGGTTGACTTGCATACTCTCGTTTCCCCCCTCATACGTTCTTTACTCTTGCACACCTCTCGCTAGCCGAGAAAATTATACTACTCCCAATCGCTTAATACTCCCAACTATTATTAAGTTTTCGTTGATCGAAAACAATTCACATAGTAATTCAAGACTATTACCACTACCCTTAGCACACGACTCCTTCCACCCCCTGCCCTTCCATCGCCATGAAATTCACATCCTCATTCCTCCTCCTCGTGCTTCCAGCACTCTCCCTCGCTCGGCCATCTCCCCAGACGGCGGATGATGCAACACCACCACCACCCGCACCTTGCGCAGACGGGGAGCGACGCTGTGATGCAGGGAACACCTGGTCGCTATGCATCGGCGGGCGCTTCGTATCCCAAGGAGTCAACGATGCAGACTCGGAATGCACACAACTGCGTGTTCGCGGAGACAACAGCGAGAAGGAATCCGTATTTGATTCCTTCAGTCAACTCAGGTTCGTTGGCGAAATGGGGACCATCAGTGGCGGCATCGGGATTGCGTCGGCGAGTGGAGGGCCCCGGGAGTATCCGCTGCTAGCTGGGCCGTCGATGAACCTTACTCTGATCGTTAAGGATGTGCCGGATACTTTTGGTGATGAGGAGTCTGCCAAGAATGGTACGGTGGCACAACTGAGGAAGAGGACCGGTCTCCGCTGTCTTCGCGCTTGTGTATGTGCCCTGATTTCCTTGAATGTTTGTTTGCGCTCGCCTTGTTCCGGCTGCTGACCGAATTGCTTCATAGGTGAATGGCGACTGCAGGGTGGCCACCTGCGATACGTTCTAGTAAACCCTTTCAACGACAGCGATTTCTGCACTTCTATTCCCTTCTCAGTTTACTTTTCTTTGATTCCATCAATCATAAATACCTTATCGGAATACACGGTGTTGGGGGGGGGGGGAGGTGAGGAGAAATGTGTTAAGTAGTGGGAAATAGTCTTTCCGTCAGTCGCTGAAACGGTATTTTGAGAATACCAGTGACTGACAGTATATAATCTCAATGCCACCATGTATCTGGTACCTGCATTGCTCACTGCCTGTACCTGCATTGCTCACTGCCTGTACCTGCATCATCATTTTTTTTTTTTCACTTATTTTTTTTCTTTTTCTTTTTTTCTTTTTTTCTTTTTCCTGATCCACCCCGTTCTCTGGCGAGATTTCTCCTTTTTCCTTTCTCTCTTCATTTCCTTCTTTCAGACAGGTTAATACCAGAAGAATTTTCCCCGGGCGTTTACTCCTCCATTCATTCCGAGCCAAAACATCGTGCTTAATAAAGCCTAAAGGAAGAGTGTCCTTGGCAGGAGACCGTTTTGCCTTCCTGATCTCCTGGCACTCGTACTGGCACTTAATGGCTTGATCGGCAAGTCCAAGACAAGTTAAAACAGCATGCGCAAGTAATGCTCCGCCACCGGGAGGATATGAAATGATCGACGAAGGGTCGCAATGTTGCGTTGCGACTTGCTAGAGTGGGCTTGAGGAGGCTGCCAATAGTGAGTCTCGACGCCTCGTTTCTATTTTTGGTTAGGGGGTTCCGTTTCAGAGTGCTGCTTCGGGTAGTGTGGCTGGGGTGGGCGAAGGGTGGGTTAGGGTTTCATATTCCCCCAGTTCCGGAGACAATGTTGATGATGATGGGCTTTGCGATTGGTGCCGTACCCGAGTACTGTTGTAACTGAAGAGATCAGCCGCTGTTTCCTGACAGAAAATCAACACATTAGCATCTGTCCAAGTGAGAGGGTGTCGGAGGTGACTTGTGAAGTAGTCTAGTACTCGTGCCGGTAAGCAACCTTTGGCCACCAGCTGTTATGAGTAGTGGCTGTGTATCACCTTGATACAATACGGAGTTGAAGTGATGCTGTGAAGGGCATAGAGAGTGACGGAGCTAGAGAAATATGGAGAGCATGGTGTGACTAAGGGAAATTGTTGCTCAAAGTAGACTACTGGAGGTGGTGTTACGTATTTTTTTCACTACGCCGATAGCTACATTGTTGGCTACCGTACCGTACCGCATCACGATATTCTGTGAGGTTTCCTGTATGTAGCCTTGGTAGAAAGGAAAGCTCGCCATCCCATTAACTCCTGACAGTTCTTATGATACTCTCATGACTCTAAATCTTCCGCAATATCAAATCCGCAGCACGATCCATGGCTTTTTCCCTTCGGCCAGCACAGTACTCGCGTTCACACAACTCTGACCCTCCACCTTTCTCGCAATGATAGCCCTCCTCCATGGCAGCGAAAGGCTGCTCCTAATGCATCAATAGCGCCCTGCATTATCCACTCAACTCTCCGCGGCTACACCAACAGGACGATAGGATAGCTATGACACCGTACCAAAACAGGGAAAACGCACTACTCAGTAACCCGTAATGATGGGCAACTATGCCAGAACCCCCCCCCCCTAATACCAAGTGCTTTGATGCAGTAAAAGTGATATTGGCCAAACTTGCCCACCATGCCTCATGCCATAGCAAGGCCTGCATCCACACAAAAATCCCGATGTCCATATCTGTTTGCGGGCTTCGCTTAGCTTACGGAGGGCCGGGTTTAGCCAATGATGCGCAGTAACGTGGGGGGGTTCTCTACCATTGGCCTTGCGGATTATGCACTCGAGTACGGTACCTTGGGAACCCCGCCCTTTGACATAACGAATCGGCTCGAATAGGATAGCAGACGTGCCTGGTTTTTCCATTTCTCATCGCCCGGATCTTGATCCTGTGAGGGGGTTTCGAATTTCATGAGGGAATTATAGGCTTTAGTTTCTTACTGGCTTTTGGTAGGGATCAGGTGGAAGGCCGGGACATTGCAGAGGGATGTGTACGGTACTGGTATGATAACGGTATTTGTATGGAGACCCTACGTGTAGTAGAGTGCCAGTGGGATTTTGTCCCGTAGGTTTGTTGCGATGTGCAGTGTGGTGGCCGACAAAGGTCGATGAGGCGAAGCGGTGGTCGCTTGGATACGTAGTTCCTCTAGCGCCTTGAGAGGCAGCCTCATCGAACCCCGCATCTCTTCTGCTCTTCTTTCCCCATCCCTTTCTATCTACCTACCGCGATACAGTATCTCAATACTACCCCTCAGCAGAGACACATCACCATCCCATACCATATTAAACTGTAGTCCCTAATTCGTCTCTCAAGAAAAGACCGGCTCACAAATCATGAGCGCATTACCCATGTCGTCCTCTTCAGCCCCTGCAACTCGCCTTGCCCGAGCTAAGCGAAATTTCTGGGCAAACCCTTCGCTGAGCAATGACCTCTAGAGGTTCGATTGGACCAGATATCCTACACTTTGGGTACTGATACCAGGACCAGTACCGTGCTCGTGGTATGATACTCCAGTGCTCCAGGAACCCGGTCGAGTCCGTCCATTAACAGAGCAGGTAACGGTCGGGGCTCATGCCAATTATTGGCCAAGGAGCTGGCCCTCTCTGCGGGTGGGGTAGGATGTGGTGGGAAACCGGGATTCTACGAGATGGGGTGGGTGGTAGGGGACGTGGTGGTAGCCGCACGAGATGATGTGTGGATTCTAGCAATAGTATGTATCATAACTAGCAGCCCCACCTCGAGACCTCTAGGCCTTGTTCATGTCTACATTTTCCATATCTATAATATAATACTTCTAAAAGTGTAACTTAGAGGAATACGACCTTGAGGCCATTTCCCAAGAGCAAGTAGGCACTGCAAATTTTGCAAAGACTCACCCCCGCTGAGAGTTCCTCCCACGGGAGCGTCCTCTTCCAGAGATTTCACTCCCGGAAGTATCCACCCCATAGAGAGACTGCCCCTGCGCAGGTCTGCCCCTCTAATGGCCCCACCGTCCCTCAGAGTCCCCTTACCACGCACTGCAGAGTATTCACCCCACTGCACAGCCCCGCCTCCTCCAGAGTCGGCCACGTTTGAGAGTCTTCCTACTCCCCCCTAAGAGTCTGTCTCCACCTGTGAGGTCGCTCTAGCCACTGGTTCAAAGTCAGAACTCTACCTCATGGTCAGGGGATTACCCAATAGGTGTTCCACTATCATAATCTGGCTTGTTAGGGTAGACCTCACTCGGTTCGAGAAGTATTTTCGCTCCCTCGTACCCATTCTCAGCAGCACACAAGAGTGGTGTCTCAATGTTATCGGGCTTGCCAGAGTTGATGTTGCCATGTTCCAGTACCATTTTCACCACTTTCTCATGCCCACTGCTCATAGCATCACAAAGTGGTATTCGGCTGTCATTATCTGGCTTATTGGGGTTAACCTTGCATCTTCAGGTAGTGTATTTCGAGAATGGTACTGCTGGCCATACTCTCTTGAGACTTCCTTTGTTTAGTTAGCTTCCGGGAGCGCACTTGTTTGTGGCTTCGGGTATGCGTTGAGGTACTGGGCATATGGCTCCGGCTTCAGGCATAGGTTTGCTATCGGATATGCGCTGAGGATCACGGGATGGGTGTGTCTCCGGAGACTTGTTTTGGCTTCAGGTATACGGTTCGGCTTCGGGCGTTTTGCTTGAACGCCCGGGAAAGTATTGCGAACGTAGGAATATGCGATAGTTGTGGGATCGTGCCGCTTTCGGGACAGCCGGCAGAAAGGCAGAAGCACTGTAAGGTTAGCCGGAAAGAGCTGGAAGCCCAGTGGCGGAAAAGTCTTTGTTTGCATTTTAGTTAGCTGGGACTGGGGAGGAGTGACTCACATGGAGTAATGTGGTACCTCATGGATGGATGTGAGGTCTCTGTGGATGATATATACTCCTGTGATCGCCCCTAGTTAGTTGTTAGAGAGAGCACAGATCATCGTGGAGTTGAGGGAGAGAGCCTGTAGTTTAAGTAAGAAGATTTTCCCTCCACTCGAGTGTGCGATCGATTTTGTTGCGAGTTTACCTAGGATTCGTTTCGTTTCATGGCTCGTCACTCGTCGTACAAACATATCCCCGCCGTTGAAGTTTAATAGTATTATCACCACTCCCCCATGCCCACTCCCAGTAGCACAGAAAAGTGGTATTTGGTCACCATTAACTGCCTTGTTGGTGTTGAACTCTCCCTGTTCGAGAAGCATTTTCACCACTCCCATATGCCCAGTGAGGGCAGAACATCAGGGTGGTGTTCAGCCTTCATAATCTAACTTGCCAGGATTGACCTCTCCCTATTCCAGAAGTATTTTCACCACTCCCGAGTGCCCATTCCCAGGAGCACACCAGAGTAGTGCTTGGCAGCTGTTATCTGGATTGCCAGATTACGTAGTTGGAGCAGGGATGGGAAGGTTTATAAGGATTTGTAGTTAGCTCAGCAACGAAAAACAACGACGACCTCAGGGAAGAGGTAATTTTCGGAAAACGATTGTGATTTTTCTTTCTTTCTTCATCGAGAACTTCGTGATTCTATCTACTTGGTCCTACTTCTGGCTGTGTGAGCGGTGATTGCCCCTCTGGTAGTATCATTTGTTTTCTTTTCTTTCTTTTCCGTTCGTACAATCATTTTCCACCGAGAGAAATGATTTGACCGCTATCGACACCTTTTCTCTTGTGGCCCGGAATCGACCTTTCAGCACGGGCGTTTCCCTTTAAGTAGTCTTCTCTCTTGTACGACTAGTCATTAACGAACATCTCACCTCACACACGTATCACACACACATCCCAACAATTACTACCTACATGGATCTGTCAGAGATTAATATCAATCATTAAAAAACCACCCTCAAATCAAAAACTAGCAATCAGTCAAAAACTTGCCAATATTCTGGTCTTATACTTTGGCAATATTTTCATGTTTTAGTTTATATAAACTATATCTATCATGACATTCTCATAATATTCTCATCAGGCCAAGCCAACTCACTCTTTCATACATTTGTAGAATCTAGCTTAATTAGCCCACACTACGGAACAGCCCCCATCTTGTTTGTACCACTAGACCATCCCCTAGTGGTAGAACAGCATCAGTTTGTTATCGTCATGGTTGTACAAGTGGTTCAATGATTTGGGACTTTTGCCAGATGGCAGATAGAAGTACCGATATCTGAGTATAATACTCCAAAAAGCGAACCACCGAAGGCCGCTTCCTGATGGTGAGAGAAGTTACATCAGAGAAATATGCTAGTTGGTTGCGAACATAGGACAGGTGCTTCTAGTCTATCACCTATTCCTATCTAATTGCTTGTAATCGGTCACAAAGCACAATACACTATTGGCCACAAAACACTATGTAAATATTAACTTGACGATAATAGGAATGAGGAACAGAAACAAGAAAATAGGATCAATTCCAACTAAAACTCTAAGGGAAGAAAAAGGCGAAGAATCAGAAAAAACACCAGAGCTGATAAATCGGAAATATCCAGCAGAAACTAGATTACAACCGACTTATTATAGACTGATAAATGAAACTCGATGGAGGTCATTGTTCCACCGCCCGCCCTGGAGCAGCCGCTTATGGAGTAAGGTATATCTAATGGTGGGGGAGCGGTGATGTAGGGGAGCAAAGCGGGGAGATGAATGAGACGGTGGTGACAAAGCACTAGTTGGCTGTAGATAAGGGGATTGGTTAGGTGTTGCTAGGGTGGGTCTTGAATTTCCTTCCACAGCAGCAGAGCTTTAGGGGCCAGATGGGAAGATATTGAGACCATCCGGGTGATTGGGCTGGGAGGCCATTACCCACGGACCCTGAAGCAGAACCGCGGGGGTTTAATCCACTCGGCCGTTGATTGGTGGCTGCCGGTAGGGGCACGGATTGGCCACTGGGGTCTGTCACGTCGGCATTAGGATCGTGAGATATGGGTTGCCTCTCCAACCCACATCCGCCTTGAGGTATGAAGGAGGGCGGGAGGGATGTCAGGACACCGCCGTCTGCTGTGGCCCGATCGACATTGCTTCGCTCTTGTGTGGACTTAGGAGTAGAGCTTTGAGGGTCCGATAACTTCGATGACCTCGGCTGTTCATTGTGGGCCGCCAGTAGGGTCACGGGTTGGCCATTGGGGTTTGTCACGTCGGGATTAGGATCATGAGATGTCAATTGCATCTCCACCACACATTCGCCTGGAGACAAGGAGGAGGGCGGGAGAGGTGTCGTGGGGGATGTCGGGCCACGGCGATGTGTTGTGGCACAACTGGCTGTGCTCCGCTCCCATGGGGTCCTCACAACTACATGATGCCCTTCAGAGAGAGCTAACGACGGTGGGGTTTGCTCTATGTTATCCGGCATAGAGGTACGGGGAGCTTTCCGTTCCATGAGCAACTTAACTATTCCCTCATGCCCCTTCTTAGCCGCCCACGAGAGTGGTGTCCGGCCATATTGGGTGTCTGCACGGTCGGGATTGACGTCCTCTCGTTTCAAAAGCATCCTTACAATCCCGTCGCATCCGTGCCGAGCCGCCCACGAAAGTGGTGTCCGGCCATATTCGGTGTCGGCTTGGTCGGGATTGACGTTCTCTTGTTCCAAAAGCATCTTTACTATTCCCTCATGCCCTTTCTCAGCCGCCCACAAGAGTGGTGTCCGGCCATATTGGGTGTCTGCACGGTCGGGATTGACGTCCTCTCGTTCCAAAAGAATCTTTACTACCCCTTCATGCCCGTTCTCAGCTGCCAACGATAGGGGCGTGGAGCCATTGTTGGTGCGGTCGGGATTGACGCCCTCTCGTTGCAAAAGCGTCCTTACTATCCCCTCATGCCCTTTCTTAGCCGCTCGCGAGAGTGGTGTCTCGTCAAACATGGTGTCTGCCCGGTCGGGATTGACGTCCTCTCGTTCCAAAAGAATCTTTACTACCCCTTCATGCCCTTTCTCAGCCGCCCACGAGAGTGGTGTCCGGCCATATTTGGTGTCTTCCATGTCGGGATTGACGTCCCCTCGTTGCAAAAACATCTTTACCACCCCCTCATGCCCTTTCTCAGCCGCCCACAAGAGTGGTGTCCGGCCAGATCTGGTGTCTGCTCGGTCGGGATTGACGTCCTCCCGTTCCAAAAGAATCTTTACTACCCCCTCATGCCCATTCTCAGCTGCCAACGATACCGGCGTGTAGCCATTTTTGGTGTCTGCCCGGTCGGGATTGACGCCCTCTCGTTGCAAAAGCATCCTTACTATCCCCTCATGCCCTTTCTTAGCTGCTCGCGAGAGTGGTGTCTGGTCAAACATGGTGTCTGCCCGGTCGGGATTGACGTCCTCTCGTTCCAAAAGCATCTTTACCACCCCCTCGTGCCCATCCCCAGCCGCCCACGCAAGCGGCGTCCGGCCAAATGTGGTGTCTGTCCGGTCGGGATTGACGTCCTCTCGTTCCAAAAGAATCTTTACTACCCCCTCACGCCCTTTCTGAGCTGCCAACGATAGCGGCGTGTAGCCATCGGTGGTGTCTGCCCGGTCGGGATTGACGCCCTCTCGTTTCAAAAGCATCCTTACTATCCCCTCATGCCCTTTCTTAGCTGCTCGCGAGAGTGGTGTCTGATCAAATATGGTGTCTGCCCGGTCGGGATTGACGTCCTCTCGTTCCAAAAGTATCTTTACTATCCCCTCATGCCCTTTCTCAGCCGCCCATGAGAGTAGTGTCCGGCCATATTTGGTGTCTTCCATGTCGGGATTGACGTCCCTTTGTTGCAAAAGCATCTTTACCACCCCCTCATGCCCCGCCCACAAGAGTGGTGTCCGGCCAGATCTGGTATCTGTCCGGTTAGGATTGACGTCCTCCCGTTCTAAAAGCATCCTTATTATTCCCTCATGCCCTTTCATAGATCCCCACAAGAGTGGTGTCCGGCCAAACATGGTATCTGCTCGGTCGGGATTGACGTCCGCTCGCTGCAAAAGGACCTTTACGATCTCCCCGTGCCCTTTCATAGATCCCCACGAGAGTGGTGTTTGGCCAAACACGGTGTCTGCCCGGTCGGGATTGACGTCCGCTCGCTGCAAAAGGACCTTTACGACCTCCCCGTGCCCTTCCATAGATGCCCAGGTGAGAGGAGTCATCCCCGTGCAATCGTATGCATTGACGTCCCATTCCTTCATCTCCAATACTCTAGAAACGATTCCCTCAATCCCAAGAAATGCTGCCCCGTGTAGTCCCAAAAATCCCGTGGGTCCTCCCTCTCCGTTAAAGCTCGGGCCCCCAGCACGATGATGCTGATCATAGTGCAATAATAGTAGCTGAGCAGATATATGCTCATCGAATCTATCGAGAAGTCTTAGTGCAAGTATTTTGATAATTTCCGTTATCCCCCTGCTTGAATGGCTACCCCAGTAAACAGAAGCATATTCCAAAAGGGGAGTTGTTGCGGGGGCTGAGTAATAGGTTGGCGAAAGATTCCTGATACACCCAAAATTCAGGTATGTCAAGCAAGCCTCGGCAATTTCTGAGTGAGGGCTATGAAATAGGGTCGGATCACGAGAGAGATGCTCCTGGAGAGTAAAGTGCACTGGTCGGACTATCGATGAAGATGACTCGACTATGACAAGGCCCAGACAAGATGCTAGGAGTGTCCGTAATGCAGGAAGGTTTTCCGGATCAAGATCTGCAGATCCTATCTCCACTCCCAAGGCGTGGCGGAGCTCCTGGGCTTGTAACGGCCTCTCCGAATAGGACACCCACATTAGGACCTTCATCCCGAGCACCGATTTATATCCCTTCTGGGCTTTCAGTCGCGCTAGAGTTGCCGTGTAGGCATCACTCAATCCATTGCCTTGTGTCGTCTCTTCAAGTTTCTTTCTTCTCTGACGAATTGTCACCTCTCCTAGAATAGCATCGATGCTGAGCGAAACAAGGAGGAATCTAACACAATCGTTGGTAAGTATACATCATTGACAGGGCGGGAATGGGAAGTGGTCCGACGCACATATCAGATATCTTTTCCGGGATAACTCTCATGATATCCTCCCGTAAATCGCTGCTCATCGCCTCCGGCTCGGAATCCCTTGCTAACCTCATCTCCACATAACTCCGGATATCATTAGTGTTCGGGGTAATGGTCATTACAACCGCCTTGGTGAAGAATCTTTGTATATCTTCCCTGACATGGGGCCTCCCGGTGAAGAATATTTTCGTGGTAGGAGACTCCCGAGCAATATCTCTCAGAGACCCGAGAAGATCAGGTAGGAGCTTTGGTAAACATTCGTCCAAGGCGTCGACACAGATGAAAACCCGGGGTATCGAAGCAATAGCAGTCCTCAACATCCCCATCAAATCCGCGAGTGGTGGCCCTCTACCACCAAACTCCCTTTTCGCTTTGTGAAACGCGTTTCGTAGATCCACCGTGACCTCCCCTCTGCTAATCAGCTGCTTCAGCATAGCGCCTATGATGTTGTTGACAGTTTGCTGTTGTTGGGCAAGGAAGTCGCAATACAAGCCTGCAACGGCGATATTTTCCTCCTCCGCTTGATCGCAGAGGCTGTCGATCACCAACGAACTAGCATTTCTAGACGTCAGTAGTATTCACTTGATTCAAAAAATCCGGCCACTTACCTTAGATATGTCTTTCCCACTCCCGGATTCCCGGAGCAAAATAAGACAGCCTTATCGGCTCCGCCCTCGCCATCCCTCCACTCCCGAAACTCGCTTGTTTCCACAAACCAATCCCCGACACTGTTGAGCCGGTCGGTGCGCACGCCTTGGTGTCTGTGATTTGGCTCCAGTGGAGAGAGCCAAAGCATGATCTGCGTGTCCTCGTCAGATTTATGATAAGTGGTGTTGAAACTACCTGCTATGTTGCCGGAGTTGAAGTTGCCGTGGCCGATGCTGACTGAATTTGACGCTTGGGCCATGGTATTCTATATAAAATGTTGGTAGGATGTAGAAATGGTGTAGTGATTTGTGGGTGTCCCAGCGGAGTTGATAAACGTTCGGTAACCAAAGCTGAAGAGAGCGGGGTGATGTGGCTTGTTGTGGCACAATTACAGTCCAATCATTTCACTTTGGGGTGGGTGCATGACTGATGCCAGGTATGTATCACGAAGACTTTTTTTTGTCGTGCAGGTCAACTAAATTTTAAAAGGATAATCAGATTAACGGCAACAACTAAACGAAAAGCCAAGAGTTCACACCACTAAGTACAGTCGCCGGCAGGCAAAAACTTAGGAGTGGGGAGGTACTCTCGTGCTCTTGAATGCTCTCTCACTACTAAGTAAATACAGTACTGGGACATAAAGATTCGTCCGACGCCCATTTTACACCAAAAGTAGCCGACTTTGCTACCCTCCCACAGACCCCAATTTCTATGAGAATCCACGAAAAGTTGGCTGTATATAAGAAAATCCATAGATAATATAATGAAAGTTACAAAACTCTTAAATATCACAAAGGGATGGATAAATGGTTGTTTAAGCAGCAGGAATTGGTTGCCATGTACCTTTTTGTATGGAGCCCCATACAAAGATCTAGGCCACTTTCACACAGGCTGATGCAATGATAAATAATGGAAGCAGCTTTGATTCCTTGCACTTCTACTTCTAGAGGTTTGAATAGACTATGATTCTCTAGGTGGAGGAAATATTTGAAGTGTTTTCATGAACACAGTGTTAGGAATTGTTGGTTTGAAAATGTTAAATTGGGCCAAAAAAAAACCGGTATCGGACGAATCCTTTTGTCCCCGTGCTTTTACAATAGGACTAGTATAAATATAACACACCACTAAATCCTCCCATCCCCCCATAGACCACACACATATCCATCCCCTTTCGCTGTACGTCTCCCTTTCTCCCTTTTCGTACTCCAATGGTAATGGAGGAGAAGCAAGGACTTCCACTGTTCATAGCCTCCTGGCATCCAGCACTTTCGCGCTTCCTCCTCGGCTCCTCCCCATCCCCCCCGGCCGATGCAAGAAGCGTATTCCCGAAGCATAGGTATTAGAGGGGATGATATGCTGCTCTGCATGCTCTCATGATAGTCTCCTTATTGTTCGGATCGTTTCTAGGAACGTGCTTTGGCTTGGAAAATGCTTTGGATTCGGGAAAGCGTTTAGGCTGCGAGAATGCTCTTGAGTTTTAGATTGATGCATGGACCGGAAGGAAAAAGGAAGAGTAGTAAAGAAAGCTGGGAAAGCTGTAAGGGAAGTGATACAGCCAGATGCACGGGTGTTGGATGACTGGAAGCCAATAGCATTTGGAGTCTTTGTATTTCCATTGTTAACATCAAAGTATGGAAAGGGGAAAGTGAGGTATGAGGACGAGAATAGATATGTGTGTCGGGCCATGGAAAAATAGGACGATTTCGTTGTGGTTTATAGATTCTCCTGTTTTTACCATTAGCTATTAGACTACCGGTTGTTGACAGCAGGAGAACTTCCCATTGCTGGGCTGTGTGAAAGCAATCGTGTTTTGACTGTTGACTCTTGGTGTTTCGTTTGGTTCTCACGGAAGTCAATCCTTTGATTCTTCTAAAAATTGGCGCATTCCGGGAGGTAGAGGACATTCCCGCAAGTAGTTTAGGCGGTGAGGCAATGTTGGGAGCATACCGAGCAATTCACAGCTTCGAAAAGGGGACAGAGGGTAAATGTTGCTTATTGGCCTCTCCATCCTTTTTCCTGTTCTCATCCATAGCACATGACGCGCCTCCCATACATAGAGGCCCAACAAATATTGCAGCTCAAGGAGCTGTTGGGGGGGGGGCTCAACAGCTGTATCAGTGTTGTTCAAGGGATCGACTGTGCTCCAGAGCGGAGGTCCATGGTGGGGAGATACCAGTTGGGAGCATGTAACTGGACCTCGAATGGTAGGATGAAAATACTATACAAGCGCTGGCTTTGTTTCCTAAAGGCTACTAGCACTACATCATCTACATAGATATTAGATTTCTACCCAATTACCTTATCCTATCCTACGCATCGGATTCCCTAATTCTAATAATACTACTTACTTTACAGTTAAAATTGTAGATAATACATGAAAAGAAAAAGAAAAGAAAAGTTAAAGAGTTGTGCAGTCGCACCCTCTTGTTCCAGATGGTCAAAATCAGGAGTGTGCCATCTAGGATGTTCAAAATGTGAATGCCAAAGGCACAATCGATTCTATGTGGATAATACTGTGCAAGTGCGAGGCTAAGTGAGGAGGATGTGGGAGAGCAGATTGGTAGGAGTTCTGATTCTTATTCTTCTAGACGAGGTGGGCAGTAGCAACTATATTTATACCAAAGTGCGCAGCCATATATGCAAGAGAAATAGAGGGAGAACAATGTAAGAAACATAAGTGCGAACATGTTTAACCCTGAAAATCTGCCAAGTAAATCCCAAATAATGTGCGTGAATTGATAAGGGTATTGTAAGAGGGGCGCACCCGATAGAGAGGTGAGCTCTAAGGTTGCGACCACACCAAATACTCAAAGTAGAAGATAAAGATGAGGTAAATAATTCAAAAAGAATCAAACTGTAAAACTTAATATCGTTAAGCTGAAAGCTTCACTCAATAAGTTCTCTGAAGGAAAGTTGGTTATCGAAGTAGAATGTTAAACGCTTAAACTTGAGTAGATATCAGATTTAACCCTTTGACATTCACCACTACTCCGACCTTGTGCGAGTACACTGTCCTGGTCAGGGCTTGTCTGAGGTCTACCCTCCATCAGGAATTGTCCTGCTGGAAGTATCGGACCAACTCGGGTACACTTAACTCCGTCAATAGGATATGAGTTTCTGCAGGGCATCTCCAATACAAGTGCAGGTGGAAAAACTCTTCCTATTGAAGTCATACTAGTGGCTAACTGTTATGACAACAACCGGAATCAATACCTAGGTGGTGGACTCACTGGCCCAGTGGTAGTTTCGTCTATACAAGCTAGACAGTCCATCATTTAATCTATGTGACTATCAAACGTGATATATTGACATGCAAGCTCCCCCAGTGAGATGTAGATGATGGTTGGCTAAATGGGCGCTACCCATAGCCAACCTCTTGGGACATACTGTACCGTGATAAGACTCATACCTCTAGAGTCCATTGATAACCCATAGTAATGCTACCAGTCAAGGGGAGAAGGTCCCGGCTGGTTACTGAGGTATTTGTCCCGAAAGTGCCCTGGCCTCCTTGGACTACCTAAGTACCACTAGGAAGACTACCCTACTACCCGTAGGCTAAGATAGACTCTTAGGTGCCAGAGAGACCATATATGGGCGACCCCTATTGTGGCGGTTACCCATACTCCCCTTATATATCCTGCGAACGACATTCAGTCGGATGGATGGCGACGACGTATACAGCGTTACAGGAGCTGCTCCAATGACCTCTTTGTACTAGCAAACGAGCAACTATCCAGCCGTCGGCCAATGATGCACCGTCCCAATGCTGGGGCCAGAGGCGGGTATTAGCAAAACCCGCCTAAGTTCAATAGCATGTTCGGGCCACCTTTACTCAGGCGTGGGGCGTTCCTACCCAGATGGGTGTGCGCCTATAAACATCTAAGAGCCCATAGAATGTGAGGCAATTGACCTCTAAGTTCCAAGATGACTTTGCCGGCAAAGGTAGGGTAACTTGGATACTTCAGTAGGGTAACTGAGTTCCATGGGCATAATGGCCAAATTCCCAAGGTAGGGTAACTTTGTCCTCTTATGCCTTTAACCCCTCAGGAAGTCCTCCAGTCGACCACAAAAGTCGTCTCAGAGATTGGTGTAACATTCCCACAATTCTCCTGACCTTATGCGAATGTTCTCCCGCAAGGTTACCCTGCCTAAATAGAGTGCCCAAGGTTACTCTACTGTTTCCTAGGCTTTGCCCTAGGCGAATCAGGATTCATATATCCAAAGGATACTAGACCATACTATCATTGGTTACCTCTTGGTATACCATTTGGGCTAAGGTGGTAGTTATTGTAACTACCTATTGTAGGGTTGTTACAGCCTGAGGTCAACCAGCCTTTTGTATATTATGTATACCAGGCCATACTGTCTCTGGTTGCTACACAGTGTGCTGTTTAGGCTAAGGTCGTAGTCATTGTAGCTACCTATTTTAGGGATGTTACAAACACAATTGATTTAAAAAAAACAAAAAAAGAAAAAGTGGTCACCAGATATGGGGTTACCCATTTATGGTTCCTCCTGCGCCTTTAAATCTATCTTTGCCTACAGGTGGTAGGGTAGTCTTCTGGAAGGTTGTTAGATAGTCCAAGCTAGCCATAGTGCTTTACAGACAAATAACTAAATAGCTAGCCGGAACCTTGCCCTCTTGCCTTGTAGCATTACTATGTGTTGTCAGTAGACTCAAGAGGTATGAGTTTTATCACAGTAGAGTATGTTCTGAGAGGCTTGCTATAGGTAGTGCCAATTTAGCCAATCATGGGTTTAATCTTACCGGTGGAGCTTGCATGTCTGAATCGTATTAAGTAACCATTTAGATTAAAAGACAGACGGCCTAGCTTGTATAGACGAAAATACCATTAGGCCAGTGAGTCCACCACCTAGGTATTGACTTCGGTTGTCCTCATAGCACCTAGCCACTAGCATGACTTCAATGGGAAGAGTTTTTCTGCCTGTGGTTGTATTGAAGATATATTGCTGAAACTCTTATCCTATTGGCGGAGTTAAGGGTACCCGAGATTGTCCAATACTTCCAGTAGGTAAATTCCTGATAGAGGGTAGACCTCAGACTGTCGTGAGCAGGACTGGGTACTCGGACAAGGTCGGAGTAATGGTCAATGTCAAAGGATTAAATCTGATATCTACTTAAGTTTATGTGTCTTGCATTCTAATTTGATAACCAACAATCCTCAAGAGAACTTATTGTGTGAAGCTTTCAGCTTAATAATATTAAGTTTTACTGTTTTCATTCTTCTGGATTATTTTACCTTATCTTTATCTTCTACTTTGAGTCTTTGGTGCGGTCGCAACCTTATAGTTTACCTCTGTATAGGGTGTCCCTGTTACATACAAGGGGAAATAAATTCACTCTTTATGGATATATGAGGTAGCCTATTTAGTGTTCCCAAGGGTCCAAACAGTTTGTCTTCAGGTCCACACAGGACGGACGGCGACACCTGAACGGGGTGCCAGGGACGGATCGGTGGCGCCTGCCAGTGTCTGAGATAGCACTATTTGCCGGGTGACTCCGGATGACGGGCGGGCCCTACAGGTGATTGGCCGGCCCTTCAGGCAATTGGCAGGCCCTACAAGTAATCGGCAATTACCACTGATGACCGGCGGGGGCTGCAGATAACTTGTGAGGACTGCATCTATGATTCGGAAGTTATCGATATGTAGAGGGCTGTGGACACCTCCAGTCACCTTCTAGACGGTAGTATTTCCCAAAGGCCGAACGCCCTCGCCCTACTGCTTGAGACAGAAGCCCGGGGCCGCCGGGACTGGAGTCCTGTAGGTGCCTACACGGCGGACGTGGCTCTTGGGAACACCGAGCCTATCTTGGCTTCCTTTGGACATCTACTCGTATACACACCATTGCGAACGAACTGGCAGACTGAGAATTACCGAATCGGTGGACGGAGGCTGCTAAGGTGGCAGGAAACATAAAGGCAACAAGATTCACTAACTCTGCCTAGGACAGAAACGGTATCCCCTGTATGAATACCTACTCTAGATATGGCGAGAAGGCAGTGGGCAAGCATAGTAATGCGACCAGCTCAGCCCAGAACTTTGTTTAACGAATAAAATCCAAAAAGATTCCACCTGAAGGGAAAATCCCGAGTGCCTAGAGAAAAAAGCGGAAATGCTATCCCCCCCTCAATTAATCCAGAGGAGATCTGTGCTGTTCCGATTCCTAGGCGGGAAGGAAAAAAGAAACTACATTTTGTAGAATTTGCCTACCCCCACCACTTCCGGGTTTGCTCTCCGGGCAAGAAGCTGGAATATTTAATCCAGTGAGATGTGGTGAATAACGAAAAGATGTCGTCAATTGATGCCCAATCTAATTGTCTGGTAGAGCAATCAGATGCTGGGGTGGCTAGTTGGCACGTTACTAGCATTGTGCACATTTTATTTCAACATGATGTGTTTATTCTACCTACTAACGTATTTGACCTAGTAATGGGACAATCACTAGTAATGGGACACTTTTTACATTCAGTGTCCCATCAATAAATATATGAATATCTCAAACAATACAAGATGGAATAACTTGTAAATCTATTGCTAAATAGCTAACATGATTGTGAACATTTCCTATAAATTATATTCTGCCAACCACAAAAGAGAAATAGTTATTTTATAAAGAGTTGGGAAAGTATTACTTCGTTATATGGTAGGCAATTGATTTTATAGAAAATGTATAAAAAATGTTAAAATTATACTGTTTGCTAGAGAAGGTAAATTGATATTCCTGCTTGATCTCACATGTTACAGAATATAGGTTAAGGTTCTAGGAAGGCTAAGTCGTTAATTTCAATAAAGGTAGTTTGAAAGAAAGAAAAGTCTT
>Ga0307509_10003546_pt1 | contig 23495 bp, 28 predicted proteins | sample 10_EM_MG_FD_202245 | JGI IMG/M metagenome (GOLD analysis project Ga0307509, IMG submission 202245) | Populus trichocarpa ectomycorrhiza microbial communities from riparian zone in the Pacific Northwest, United States - 10_EM | ecosystem: Host-associated > Plants > Roots > Unclassified | place... | reverse complement strand
TATTGGTATGATAACAGTTATGACAACATAGTTATGTTGTCTACCGAGCTCTCCACCACGAGCACCTACAGATATTTCTGTTGAAAACTTTTTTGTCAAACTAACTTTATTAAGCAAATAGTGCTCGCACTTATGCACCTTTCAACCTCCAAGTTTTGAACAAAATTTTCCGTTCATCAACTTTGAATACCCTTAGTGGGTGGGTTGGACTCTTGGTGTTGGATTAACAACACCTGAGACTCTGGGTGTACGGAGTGTGACGTTGGACGTCTGAAGCAATACTTGAGCACCTGGGTGGAGGCAGGCACAAGCCGCTCGCCAAGAGGTCCTATTAATCCTTGACGGCCGCAATAGAAAGCGAGACGGCTAAGGCGTAGTATAGAATTCGATACCATGAACCATTAGAGCGATGCTCCGGGATAGCCTTAGGCACTACCTTATGACTTTTCGGTCCTATGTTCTCAATGGACTGCTTGGGACCGCCTTTGGCTGCGGGAAATGCAGGCACAAGTGCAGTGGATGTATGGCCCCGAAAAGCAACCAGAGGCCGAACAAAAGAGAAAATGACATTTTTTAGGGTGCTGAACTCAACCACATGCAGTGCAAGAAAATCAATTCTTAGTGAAATAGTGGTTTAGATATTCCGATCACGATATTTCAATGTTGGAGTATATGGTGCAATATTGAATAAACTGTGGTGGTGATGATGATGATGATGATGATGATGGTGCAAGATTAACAATTTTCAAAACATGCATCTTTTTCTATACCTATCTATCAGATCCTCAGTGCCGTGCTCTAGTTTTGGAATAAGCCATGCCAGCCTGTCCACAGAACAAAGTGATTTGTTGTAGAAATACAAATCTCAGATTCATCAGATCTTTAGCCCTCTATTGATATATATTTCCTTTTAATTGATTATGGTACGGAGCCTAACTAGAGGAAGGATGGATTATTTTAGGTATTGGAAGAAGTTGGTGTAGTGTGCAGATGAGGCATAGAATGAACATCTATAAAAACGAGGGAAAAAGTCCTAGGCCTTGCGGTGAAGAAGTTTTCTTCCCTCTCAAATATTCGCCAAGAGTTCCAACTTTCATTCCTACTCGGGGCACTCGTCACTCTATTGCCAAGACAGAGAGGCCCGGATAAAGACTAGCTTCCGCACACAAAATGCCCCACCAAAAAAAAACAGTCCCCCGACCTAACCCTGGAATATTCCGGCCCACGGTTCGTGATACCAACGAGCGAAACGACGGCCTGCTCCACCAGGCCAACCTTAGAGATAGCCATCAAACAAAAACCCCTCTCTCCCTACCAACCCCGAGAGACCACGAACTAAAGTCTCACCGTCGAAAAATTTGAACATGGCTCCTCCTACCACCAACCTTTTTGATGCGACCACCCAGGACATGGAGATGCTTCTGGCTGCCCAGGCTCATATGGGATCAAAAAACTTGCAGGTTGGTCTTTGTGCGGATTAGCGGGTTCTACAACTTTGTGCTAACTGAGGCGCGGATAGGTTCATATGGACCCCTATGTCTGGAAGACAAGACCTGATGGCGTAAACATCATCAACATCGGAAAGACCTGGTGAGCGCAATTATAAAGCTCCATCTTTGCTTCCTGAGATCGGCTTCCTTGAGGCCATCTAAACTTGGCTATATTTTTCTAATCTCGAGGATAGGGAGAAGATTGTCCTTGCTGCTCGTATCATTGCTACCATTGACAACCCAGCTGACGTTTGTGCTGTGTCTGCCCGCTCTTTCGGCCAGCGCGCCGTTTTAAAGTTCGCCGCTCACACCGGTGCTACTGCTATTGCGGGTCGTTTCACCCCCGGCAACTTTACAAACTACATCACCCGTTCGTTCAAGGAGCCCCGCCTCATTATCGTTACCGACCCCCGCACCGACGCTCAAGCTATTAAGGAGGCTTCGTATGTTAACATCCCTGTTATCGCTCTGTGCGATACCGACTCCCCCACCGAGTTTGTGGACGTTGCTATCCCCACCAACAATAAGGGTCGTCACGCTATTGGTCTTATCTGGTGGATGCTTGCCCGTGAGGTCCTCCGCCTTCGTGGAACCATCCCATCGAGGGAAGCTGAGTGGGACGTCATGGTCGATCTCTACTTTTACCGTGATCCTGAAGCCGAGGAACAGAAGGGTGTTGAGGAGGCCGAGAAGATTCCCGGTGCCGAAGATGCTGTTGAGGGTGGCGGGTTCTCTGCCGCTGCTGGTGTCGGAGATTGGGATACCCCTGGCGCTGGTGGAACCTTTGTCCCTCCTGAAGCTACTGGTGCTGGAACCAGCTGGGATGCTGAGGCAACAGGAGGCGAGTGGGCTGCGGAAGCTACCGCAACTGAGATCCCTGCGGCGGCGGTCACAACCGGTTGGTAGAGGCTGGTGTCAAATGGTGTTTTTCTTTACAAACAAATAATAAAAAAAGGTTCATAAATTTGGGAAATTCAAAATGACATTGGGCTTTCTTGTGTAAACTTTGCCCCCCTAGGGAAGAGGGGGATAGGCATGGTGTCTTCACGAATGTCTTCTATGGTTATGTGTACCTTTACGGTTTCGTACGAAGACATGGAAAGTCTTTTTTTTCCTCCCTTGTTCTAAAAGTTTCCACTTTTTTTTTTGACCCAATTCCTAAATAAATAGTCCTGAATCAGTCCAGAGTGGTAGGATTCCCTATTGGGAATGGATTGACTTGTCTCCTGTCTTGTTGGTATGGTACCGGTCTGTGAGGTTGGGTAAACGACCAAAAGGGTCATTGGCCTCGCTCCATTACTGTAAGAACTCGAACAATTGAACCTCGCGCTGAGAAGTCTGAAATCCCCTCTCTTGGATAGGGGGGCGAGCGCACAGCGAAAACTGGCTCCTTCAGCTTGAGCTTAATACGGAAAAAAAAAAGAGAGAAAAGACCTTGCAAGCAAAGGAAACTCCAACGTCCTAGCGTGAGGTCCAATTATTCGGGTTCTTACGGTAATGTAAAGGCTATCATAAAGTCCCAGCCCCCCCTTACCGGCACATATTGGCTACGGTGACTGCCGCCATTTGATTGCTTGAACTGCAGCACAATTCGATGCATTATTCGCCCCTTCAATCCTCTTTTTTTATACACTGGTATTTTTTGTATTTTCCTTTTTGTAAATTTCTTGTTGACCCGTTTTACAGTGCCGGTACTTGTACCCTCTTCCTGGTTCTCGCTGGAAGTGCGAGTGACTGTGCGAGCATAGAGTAGGAGCCTTGGCCTATTTTTACTTCAGTCTGGCCCCACATTGACTCTACCGGTAGTACAGAGACGCGGGAAAAAATCTGCTGCATGGAATGATGTTTTCTTCTGATCCCGGCTATTGGTTGGCAACGCAACCGAATGCAAAAGCGATTACTTAGCACCAGTTCAACCAGCCAATCAGTCTGTCGATGGAACATACCACCAACTTTCAGATGACACGACGCCACTCCTGCCACTCAGCATGATAGGTCCCCAGTCGTTCTGCCCAGCTTCGGAAGTGTGGCGGAAACTGTGCGTTGTCTGTGGCGCATAATTCGGACAACCAGAAGAAGCTCGGGCCCCAACCAGAGCTGCCCACCACGACTACTGTACCCCTCCAGAAGGCCAATTCCGACGGAAATAGACAAGTTGACCTGACCGTGGACAAAGCGAGCATCGCACCATCTGCTTCAAAACCGCCATCAGGGCATCGAGATGAAATGGCTGGTGAAAATGGAACTCTTGTCAGCGGCGACATCTCGTCGTATACCGCAGCCTTATACGCGAATGAGTTAAAGGAGTACCCTTTTAACCTTGATGCTCTGAGGAAATGGATGATTGCTTTGTGAGTTTAAATTTATAAATCCCCTTCTTATCTAATTTCTGCTTGGAAAATTTAAACGAAAAACAAGATAAGTTACGAACTAATGGATGGCCGCAGTGTTGTGTGCGATTTTAACGTTGATATAGGTGAGTTTACCAATCGCTCCTTGTATGTTCTTGTAGAATTCTAATAGTTGTTTGTTTTGCTTTGATTTTCAGGGGTCGAAGTGGAATACATGTTTCCCTCAACAAACTTTTCCCCAGCAGACCTACAGACCATATGCTTTAGCAGGTTGGACCATTCGGTATATTCGTGGTGGTGCTCATTACTGAATGGCACTGTAGCTTTCCTGAGCGAACGAATTCCGATGCTACTGAAGACTCGGCCTTCCATTTCAGATTCCGTCATTCGTCCCCCGATGTGTCGTGTCAAACTGCGAACGAAGATCCTGCCTACTGGTACGGCTTCTGCCTTTTCCGCCAACAGCGAGACACCACTGTCAAGAGAAATTACCGTCAAAAATCCCTCGTGCTAGTTTCTCAACATGACTATGCCCCATTGTTTGCGTACTTGATTAAGACTATATCGTTGTTGGACTTTGAAGTTAGCCCGACTCTCATAGAGTCCGCATGCTCGAATATTGCGGCTTGGGGGGCGCCTGAGGTTGGGTTACAGGAATTGCCTTTCTTAGGATCCTTGCTAGACGTTCATATGTATATCCTTCCACCCTATCGCAACATCATTCATGGTATCGCGGGATTTCTCCAGGAATTAGGCAGACCTGACTATGTGTCGCCTGTTGGAGCTTTCAATGCCATGAGTGATGTTGTCGATCCTCTGGACTCTGGAGTCCCTATTGGGTCTTGTGAACCTTTACTAAATAAATGGCAATTGCTAGTCCTCCCCATCCCGCATTTCCATTACAAGGGCTCGTGACTGCAACACCCTCGAGGACCGATATTAGGGTTGAGTACAAAGAAATACATACATCCGAACCTATAGGCTCATGGACCAGACTTGCGGGTCTACTCAATTCTATTTCTGAGTTGTATATCATTTTCGAGAGAGTCAGTAGTACCTTCTTGATGCAGTATGAACTAGCGCTGATATTTTTGTTGTCTTTTTTTTTGGATAATAGGTATTATTATCCGATCCCATGGTGGTTTTGGCAGATGATCCAACAACATGTAGTGAATTTGTCTCCGCCGCGGTTGACCTAATTCGTCCTGTAAGTTTTTGTTTGTAGTTTGATTGTTAATCACTATGTGGCTACCTAAGGCTAACATGTGGGTAGATACCATTTGGAGGGGATTGTAGGCCTTACCTTACTATGCAATCGGGTATGCTTATATCCTCCGGTTATTACCTTTTTAAGGCTTATAGCCGCTGACTAGTTCTAGACTTTTTCCTGAATGCACATGAGGGGGTAAGTTGTTTCCTGTTGGGGATAATGGGCATTGCTTATTGGCTTGTAATAGATTCCCCTTCGCCACTACTTGATAGGTATGAAATATTAGATCCCCGGATGTTCCAATCTAGAGCTAACAGCTGTGCCTTTAGGCATCACAAACCCATTCTTTCTGAAGAGGTTATTATCTAGCGGTAAAGAAAACAAAACCCCATATGTAGTCTACCTGGCAGGCCCGGAAGTCAAGTGGGGATCCTTCAATTGAGTCAAATGATTCCCGGCTAATGCCGTGCCCAGGCGGAAACACCACCTACACTTCTACTCTTCCATCACTGAACGCGATCATCCAAATAATATAATCGCCAACGATGCCAAAGCTTTCATAGAAAAAGATTATGAATTCCTGAGAATGCTTGAGAATCAGCTCAAAGACCCCGGGACAACTCGTGAGCATTCTAATCATGCTAGCCTTTGGGCTCTTAGTATAAGATATTTCATCTGATATTTACACTTTACAGCCCTTGAATGTGGAAGATTCATCAGGCGGCATTTTGCCCACTTGGCAGCGATGTTTCTGGCACCTTTGAACAGATACTTGGCGACCCTTGCTTCGACATCGTCAGACTCGAATATAATAGACATAGCTGGCTTCTCAGAAGCCGACTTTCTCGCTAGCCTCTCAAAGCACGGATGTTCGGTGCAGTTCAAAGGCAAGACTGGATACCACCGTCACAGGACCGCAGAGGCTTTTTATCGCAAATTTTGTCGAACTCCGAGCTTCTTCAGGTGGCTTGAGATGAAGATGAGATTGCAGCAGGCGCCTTTGGAGGTTGTCGGGACAGGCCCAGTGAACGGATATGGGGAAAAGGCTGGGCAAGATTAGTGGGTCCTACAAAGCACAGAACGGGGATTGAGCCTGGTTCGAGCTCCAAAATTTCTTTTTATCTTGTCTTGTGACCAATGTTACAAAAGCCTCTGTTGAGGTCTCAATGGCTTGAGTAATGTTACCTTAATTCTGCCAAGGAGAAAATGGCAGGTATATAGCATATCGCATGTATTTTAATTCTGGGAGTTTTTTTATGTGCTGATGCGATAATCGATCCCGAGTTGCTCAGCTCATGGTGAGTTATTAGCCGTTATTGGAGATAAGATTGATGAGCATCACTCCCGCTTCCCGGATCACGTGATGATGGATGTTGCTCCGGTGTTTGAGCAGGGACTTCACTCCTTGGTTTTCTCTAGTTCTCCGCTCATCGCTCAGCTTACTTTCCATTTCGTATGAGCCTGAAGCAATGCTTGCGAGCGGACGCTCAGCCAAACGCTCAGTCAATAAACTGCTCCCAGCGGCCCCTACGATTAACTCATTCCTCTCCCTTGCCTTTCTAGAACCTGGAGTCCGAAACTATGCAGCTGTGAGCTCCGCCAGCGACAGCAAGCACGACTGGCCATCCAATGCATTCCCAACCCCTTACCAAATCTTCAAGTGTAGGCGAGGTGCCCCGTACTCAAAAGCCCGCTTCTACGAATTGGTAATGCTCTACCATCCGGACCACTTTCATCAACGCCGCAGCGAAGGCCTAGACATACCGGAGCCCGTCCGGCTAGAACGCTTCCGCCTAATCGTCGCTGCAAACGCCATCCTCTCCGACCCAGCCAAGCGGGCAACCTACGACCGCAGCGGCGCTGGCTGGAATCTCGCCCCAGTATGGGAGACCACCCACACTAATGCCAACCAGCGAGGATGGAGGACAGGGCGAGAAGGCCACGGCGGCTTCGCTAGACAGCACTACGGAAAAGGCGGCCCCAACGACCCCGCCCAGAACGCAACATGGGAGGACTGGGAACGCTGGTACCAGCATCAGGCGCACTCTGGAGCCGGTGGGGGAGGCGAGCACCAAGGCCCGTTGTACACCTCCAACAGGACATTCGTTACGATAGTATTCATACTCATGTCTGCTGGGGCACTGATGAATATCTCGCGGGCGAGTATGAATGGGCATAATTTTCTGGAGCAGAGGGATATTAGGCATGCAGAGATTAGTCGCGAGTGGGCAAGGAGGAAGAGAGAGGTTGCGGTTTTGGGGTCGAAAGAGGAGAGGGTGCAGGCTTTTTTGAAGAACAGGGGTCCGGTTGAGTATGGGTTTGTTGACCCAGAGGAGGAGAGGGTGAGGAGGTTGTTGCCGCCTGGAGCGGGGTGTGTTGGGGAGGGTATTCAGGGGAGGGGTTTGGAGCCGTATAGGGATGGAGGGGAGGTTAGCCGGGGGAAGTAGGCGTGTGTGTATGGGAGGATGGGAGGAATCGGTTTGATTTGGGTTGATAATACACATGTCTTTCTTCTGGGTTTAGTGGTTAGGCTGGTTCTGGACTGCTGCCCCTCGGCGTTATGGGGGTTTGCTGTCTTCCTTTTATTTTCTTCACTTTCTTTTAGAGAACGTTGATGTAGGAGAGATGCGCTACTGTACATTCATTGCCATTCCAAGCCCATGATACTGCGCTAGTATCGGTGATAATACTTGGAACGGCTGGTGATGGATGTGCAACAATGTACTTACCTTATGGTGCCGAGTACAAGGAATATCTAATTGTGGCCCAGAATCCAACTAGGGGGTAGTAATTCCATCACTGGGAGTTTCTCATCAGAAGCTCGCACGCCGTACGCCATCATAGCAAACAATGCTTGTGGAACTGGGTAGTTGCATAACCACAGAGGCTCACCCGATAAGCTTTCTTGGCACGCGATACCCCATCAATTACGTCAGTCCCTCCATTAAGTGCAAACACCTCCCCCTCATTCTTCTCCTGAGCTTGCTTCTATGATACCCCCACGATACCCCACCGCCATTTAGACCTTGTAATTCTTTGACGACTCTGCGATACCAATTGCCTTCCCTTTGTTCATTCCCTTGGTTTCTAATCTACTGGTTTCGCCTAAGCGTTCACTCGTTCCCCTTGTTCACCAAGCGCACAAGTATGGCTGCGGGTGCGCAGGTCCTTAAGAGGCCGGTGTACTTTGGCTCTTTCCTAGTCACGTCTCAGGTACTGACCGAAAGCTATCCTGTGGAGAGAGCGAATCCGGAGCTGACTACGGCGCTTGGGTAGGTCTTTTACAGCACCGCACATTCCTTCGCCCTTGTTAATCTCAAACCCCTACTACCCGGCCACGTCCTCGTCTGCTCGAACAGAGTTGTTCCGAGGCTCAAAGATCTCTCGGCTGATGAGGTATTCTCCTAGTGGAGCTTGGTCGGCTAGCCGATTGCGCTGATAGTGGTGATTTTTTGGGGGAGGGCGGCTAGGTCACGGATCTCTTCCTAACCGTCCAAAAGGTTAGTAAGGTAATAGAGAAGATTTACAACGCTGATTCTCTGAACATTGCAATGCAAGATGGTATTGCAGCTGGTCAATCGTGAGTCGCCCACCCCTTCTCTCCATCATTCCCCTACTAAGTGTCACCCAGAGTCCCACACGTCCACACCCACATAATTCCCCGACACTTCCAAGACCTCCCGCAAGAAGATCAAATATATGCCATGCTGGAGTCCGAGGACGGTGACCTGGGACGTAATTACTTGGAAGCGCAGAATCCGGCTGTCACGGAGAACGGCGCAAGGCCGAAGTTCCCAACTGTGCATCCGGACGCTGAGAGGAAGCCTAGGTCTGAAGAGGCGATGGCCGAGGAGGCGAAGTGGCTAGCTGGGTGTATGGGGGAAGGGGGAGATGGGAAGGGTAGATTGTAGAGTTGAGTTTGGTTGGGGTTGACCTGGATCAGGTCTTCTTTTCGCTGATGGATGCAAGCGACCATGAAGTTCTGCTTATGATACCTAGACATGTCCGGGATCTGAGGTGACTCAGCGTGAATGACTGGATCATTGACTATTCTGGGGATTTTAATCTGCACTAAAATATGTAGAAGAAACAAAAAACCTGCCCTCTGACATCGCAGATAACAGCTATAGGAAAAAACCAAATGGGCTGCCAAAAATTCGCCATGGATCCGTTTGACTCCTGAAAGCGGTGGTAGGAGGATAGATGTCTGTTCCTCCCGTGCCTTCCCTGCGAGGCTGCTGAAGAGCCACCTCAATAAATCCAAGGAAGTGGCCCGAACTGATTAGTAAATAAATCCGTATTTTAAGGACGACATCTTGAGAATGAACTTAAACTTCAAACGAAGCTCTGTAGGGAAGGAAGACAAAAGTCACCTGGTCTAATCAATTAGGCTCCACAAGCTATCCAAGCCATTGCAATATTCTCATATTCTGAGGGACAAGGTCGTTAATGTGATGAGCAAACAAGAAAAAAGAAAAAGCCCCGATCCTCGAAAGCTTTTTTAGGCGCAGGTATGACATTATACTCGGCAAACAGTCGAAACAACCCCCAGGTAAAAACTACACGACCCCTTCCAAAGATTGTATAAATCTCTCGAATTTAGCGGCAGTAGGTTCTAGGCTGGAGTATAGTTCAATCGACTGAACGATTTGCCGAGATTGGATCAAATATTACACTTGTATCATGGGTACTAGTGTGCCAGTACTGAACTGGGGGTTGTGTGTGTGTGTTCGAACCTTTGTTATGTTGGTGTGCATGTCGGGGGCCTAGGTATCTTCTATTCCGGTACGGCAGGGGGACGACTGTAATCAATCTCTTAGTGAGGAAGAATTTTAGTATCATAGATACCGGGGGGGACCAGGGGGAGGGGATAAATGAACGCGGAGTGCGGGCGTGAATGGTGGAGAATGGGTATGGAAGCTGGACTCGGGGTTGGCTGGTTTTATGTATAATGATAATAATATTATTATTATTATCAAAGACGTTTGTAGCACATCTTTATTATTTCTTTCTTGGCGTGTCCGGACATAATTTGTGTAAGTAGGGATTCGGAATCTCCAGATAAAAATGATAAAATGATAAATTAAGCGCCAGATGAGTCTGAGTCTACGGTATTGGGCACTATTGTTAAAGCTCCCTTCGAGAGAGGGGAGGGTGGCGTAAGCTTAGGTAAGAAGTAGTTGTTTACTGACGTTGAATTTTTAAATCTATCGATATCCTGTAGAGTTAGAGGATAGTCTGGTTTTTTTATATATATATCGCTTTGTGCAGTTTCCTCGTGATCGTTGATTGGATGGGGGACTGTTCCTGGATGGTAAGTTAGATGGCTAACTTTAACTTCAACGCCGACTATTCCTAGTAAAGCTCCTTGCTATTGTGGCCTCTAATTATCAGTCATAGGCTATAGTTTATAGAGCGGGTCTATATGGGCCTGGACACATTTTACATGCATTTACTGCTGCTAGTATCTGCAGTAATAAAGCCCCGCACATGTCATATTGGATACACACCTATTACCTGGTATAGCGCAGTATGCGTCACGGCAATTGGATGATGTGACTGATTCAGTGCTCGATCCGGTAGGAAGCGGAAGGAAAGTATCCTACTTGACGGGCAGAGGGGAGCAACCTAAGGATTGAGGAAGGGATGTAGGAATGGCAAGTTCAAGGGAACAAGCTCGTGGTAGCTCTTTCAGCTCCTGTGTTTTGCTAGTGATTATCGCTCACTACACCGGTGGAGCTAACTACACGTGACATCTCAAGCCTAAAGAGTACCGTATGTAGGAGAGGTTGGTGCCGTGAGATCGAATTAATGCACGCACCCACCGACGGGCGAATCTCCATCCTGGACGAGTCGGTGATTGGAACCTTTGGTCTGGGAAGCCATTGGGAACGCAGTCAGGGTGAAAGAGTGCCAACCCGCCCCGATCACTCAGGAAGAAAGAGCTATACTCAGCTTCTGCCCAGAACATTGTGTACACTCTTGGCATGGCCAAATCTCTTACTGTGGTTGTGTGCCGGGGTAACTACGAGTGGGTGCGGGTATCATGGTGATGGGCTTGCTTGCCTTCGTTTCAGGTGTGACACTATTAATACAAAGCTTTCGTCTCCTTCGGGAAGGAGGAATCCTCACACGCACACAGGAGCACCATACGCGGCGGCGTGATTCCGTGCTGTGTGACTACTGTGCAGCGCCCTTTTGAGCGGTGCCTGACGCCTACCCCCATTAGCGGATAATCTCGCGGAGTCGAAAATTCCTCGAGTGATCGATTGTGATGCTAGAAACGCATCAATACTTCCTTCCCCTGCAGTCAATGATTAAAACTACGCCCACGTTACAGCCTTGTGAGGCTTTGCCAAACTTGAGGTTGTGACCTTTGATTAATACACTAATCCCGGACATAACCAACCAACAGCTTATCCCCGGATCTGCCCCGTATCCCCCTTTCCGAAGGCTGACTCGACCCGGAGCTGTCGCCGCCCGTGCATAGGCGTTGCTGTATAAGCTATCGGCATCGGGGTAAAGTGAGAATGTGAGGCGGAAGGTGGCCCGTCCCGGGAACACTTACTGAAAAAAAAAGAATGAAAAAAACCGGGCTTGGTTTGTAAGGTGTACCGGTACTGTAGGTACTGTAGACGGTGCCGGACTTACGGCAACGCACTTAGGTTGTGCTTACAATACATCCGTTGGAGAGCGGGTTGAGTGACTTGCGGTTGGACGGTTTTGGGCTGTGTCTGGTCGTGTAACCACCTCGTATAGACGGGAGCTGGCTTGCGAGGCTTAATTACCGTACCTTATTAATTGCTTATTATTATTATTATTATTATTTCAACTCGGAGAAATTATTCCCCGTGAAATTTTGGGGGGGATTCGTGGAGATCTTTGATGGGAGATCCGCGGGGGAGGCGTTTTTGTTGGATGATATTGTGGGGGGGGTGGGGTGGATGGAGGGGCTGTTCTTGGATGACAAGTGGGACTGTATTGGATAGTATATACGGTAGGTGCCGAGATACCGGTAGCTCAGTTCATGAGTCCTTTTTAATAATCTGTTGTGGTGGTTCGTCTGCAGCTATGCCTGTCCCTTGTGGAGGGGGAGATATTTCCTGTCATAGGGGCTTTGCGATTTCTATTTGCCGGGGGGTATTAACGACAGTCTGACCACTCCAGTAGTATTCATGGACTAACCCCGATGTCCGAGTGCATGTAGGTGAGATTTAGTGGGGAGTAGAGAGGTATAAAGGTAGGACACTTCCTTCGAGGGATGGGGATTCTGGTCGGTCATCCAAAGCACACTTGCAGAAACATCCAGAGTTCTAGTAAGATGATTCTACAGCAGGTCAATTCCTACTTCCTCTTCGCCCTCTCCATTCTCGCCCTCGTCACGGCAGTCCCAGTTCGAGACTCCTATGACGATCACGAAATATCCGTATACATCGTCCCAGGCAACGCGACTTACCCAGAAGGCATCGCCCGCCAGCCCAACTCACCATACTTCTATGTCGGCAGCGCTCTAACCGGGGACATCTACCGCGGCAGCGTCTATGAGAAACACCTCGTCCACTTCCTGACCGGTTCGACATACGGCCTCTCAGGAGCCCTCGGTATGAAAATCGACTCAGAGGACCGGTTATACGTGGCGGGCAGCTTTTCCGGTACCCTCTTCGTCTTCGACCTGCATACGAAGAAACTGCTGCATCGTTTTAACAATGGCGTCGGCCAGAACAAGACGCTGCTCAATGATCTGGCTATCGATCAGGCGGGAAATGTCTACGTTACTGATACGTTTCTGCCGACTTTGTTTAGAGTCACCGCTACTGAGGTGAACAAGCCGACGGTGGATCTGCCGTTAGAGAAGTGGATAGATTTGAATGCAACCATGGGGCCTGGCGGAAATGGGATTGTGGTCACCGAGGATCAGAAGAATCTGCTCGTTGCCGATATCAATGCTGGGGAGATTTGGAGGGTTGTTATTTCTTCGAGGAAGGTTGACAAGGTCGATTTTGGTGGAGTGGCGGTAGGTTTTACTCTTTCGGGGGTTTATATGAGCAGTTTAGCTAATTTTGGGTGGGTGGTAGATTGGGGCACCTGATGGCCTGCTCATTCGCGATAAAATTTTGTACTCCGTTAACGGCCTTCAAGAGATTGGCCAGTTCATCGCGGTTGTTGAGATGCACCCGGGGTATCTTTCTGGGACGCCGGTGAGGAACATGACTAGTGATTTGTTTGAAAAGCCGTCGACGGCAGCTTTCGACGGGGATGACTTGTTGGTGGTCAATTTTCAGTATAGTTTGAACCCGGTAAACCCAGTGCTACCGTTCACTGTGGTCAGGGTTCCTACCTGGGGATGACGCGCTTGTGCTATGATAGCTAGTATTGCAGGGTTGGCCCGGGCGGATTGGCCGTAATATTAATATTCTTTAACCATTTGCTTAACTCAATTGAAGTGCTGGATCAATTAGAGGCTGATCGGAAGAGTCAAAGTTGAGCACGTGAATGTTTCCAATGCTCTGGCGTAGATGCTTAATTCGAGGCAGGAGGGGCTGTTCCACCGAGGTCAAGCCCTCGAACATGTACTAGCCCTACTATTCAAGGCTCGGACATATCTTCCCCGAGCACCCTGGTTGCTCTAAACTAAGGTCTTTGAAAACCCATTGGAGTCTATTGAAATCCATCATTCTTGATGCTCGGATCTTGAGAAGCGGTCTGTTGATGGCTTACTGTACTGTAGACACACACCGGGTGTCAGTCTGAGTGGACTGAATCCCAGCACCGGTAAGGTATTCAATTGAGTAGTGTGTTCTTGCAGGTACTGGTAGGAGAATTCCGTGGCTCCAGTTACATTATAAATCTCCCTAAGCTTTGGTAAGCATAGTAACGATGTTCCGTCTCAGCTCTTCTAAGGTTAAGTTATAGAATGTAATGGGAGAAATGTGTCCCGCACTTCGGTAGGAGGTCCTGGCTTTATAGCTCTTCATGTTGCAGCGACGTTGGGATGCTTCGTGGTGAGTTAGCCTCGGATACTAGAACCCGGTATTCCGGGTTCTGTGCACCCAGGATGACACGACATGTGCAGTATGACATACTATTCAAGTATTATACAGTATAAAAGATTTCACTGTTACTATTTCGGATCTTCGGGTATTTGCGTAGGGGGTGCTGTAAGAAACTGTTCTCTAGCACACATAAACTAGAGTATCCAAGCACCGCTAACTGCGATCAATTGGAAGAGAGATAGAGACCGTGATTGAAAGTACAAGTAGAAGAGAAAAGCCTGTTGCCTATAAGAGCAGTAGACCGAAGGAGATGCATGGGAACAATTAGGTAATAGGGCTTGCACCCTCTTTTCTTCTCCCATGACATCTCGGCCAATGGGCATCAACCTTTTTTTCGCAAGGGCATTCTGTTAAACTCGGTGTTAGGTAGGGGCATCCTGTCAAATGGCCGACAAAAGAAACACTTGTTTCGTTTTTTGTTCTGCTACATTCGTCGATCGCAGGCTTAGACTACCCTTGCGAGTATGGTCTGGAGTCGGATTCTACCACCTACAGTCTTGTCGAGGAAGGCTAAGCTCCCAGTTCTTGTACTTCCATTTTCATCGCGTATTCGGAATCATGTAATATTAAAGATTTATATCTTAATACTATGACCAAACATGGCTAGTAGTAATTTCTACTCCTTACATCATTTATTCTCGTACAAGGCCAAGCTTGTTCTCTTTTATTACCTCTTAGTTCACACACAGGTCATCTCCGCACCAAAATTGGTTTCCGATTTTGGAAGAGCCATCACGAACCCATAGAAAATATAGTGTTCATGCTCCTTGAAAGATTGCAGTGAACGGCGCCAGTAGCTGGTGAAGCCATGTATAAGAATTTATTGCACTGTGCTTAGGAAGCGGAATCAAGGCTACCCTCAACGGTGAATGAACACCTTCCCTCATCCTACCGTCACAGTTGCCGTCACTATTTTCATAATGATCATTATTTTCACTTACCATCGGTTACATTATCCTCTTTGTATTAAAGACATCAAATCTTCGATATTTCAAATAATTCTGACACACCTTCCGGTACTTTTATAGCAACCGTATTCCGAATACACGATGAGAATAGAAGTAGGGTAGGATTTCATAAATCTCTTACCCTACGTGACGGATTGCTTAATAATAACTTAGTTTGGGCGGAATTGAACTCCTGGGCGCCTGCTAACCGCACAGAGGTTAATTGTTGCCAGATAGGTATTTTCACATTATATCGCTACAGGAACCAATACTTATCCTGCTATCTTTGAATTTTTGCTTGAGGTTAAGGACAATGATGTTACAATATTATCATAATACCTATTGAATATTATTTAATGCATTCTCAGTGCAGGAATAACTTTAGACACATCCTTAAAAGGAGGAAAATTATAAGCATTAATTGGAACTAGAGTTTTGAATGAGATTACCCCGGCTTTGGCTGCATTCCAACCTTCACAACAGAGATGGGTTCTTGCAGTGACTCCCCGTAGGCTGCGGAAACCACGGGATTGGGCCTCGGGGGCAGTTTATTCCAATTGAGTTCATGAGGAACATCTTTAGTGTCGCTGCGGCCTATGGTTTGAGCACAGCCTCTTATATCGGCGGCGCCTCGGCCCTCCACTGGTGTTTTCCACAGCCTTCCAAACAATCTCTCTCATTACTTTCCTGTCAGCTGTCTGGCCCTTCCTCGAGCCACCTTGTTGTCTGATCAAGGCTGGCGCCTCTGTGCCGCCGGATGCATTCTACAAAGTTCCCGTGGGTCAGAAGAGGCTGGGGCAGAGCACAGAGATATCTACAGCATCTTTGAGTTAGAGAGGAAGGACGTTAGTTGAAATTGCTGCCTTCACATCTTTTCGGGGTTGGAAGTGGGGATTCGGATCCAGGGAGGGCGCAGTTGGTTGCCTAATTGCAGATTATGAAGTGTGTAACCCGAGAGCTAGAGGGGGGGGATTAGTACCGTAGCTGGGGAATGGAGAACACGGAAATGGGCTGGCATCGCCAGCCACTGTATATGTGCCGACTATTTCCCGAGATGCTAGCTTCTCGCCAGAGCAGCCTAGTTGGATCAATGGTCTTAATAGTGTTCCTGTATATTCTCCCTGCGCACACTCTTGCTGCGCTTCTACCATTTACTCCAGATGGCGGTACATGTTCCCAGCCCCTATGATAGCCTTTGCGATAGAGAAAATTGGGCAATGTATTGGGGTAGTGTCGCCTAGGAGTTGTCGTGTCTCATGGGACGATACCTTCGTCTCCAAGACATATCGCGCGGCCGCCGCTGACTCTACATCCGCTTCCACCCCTGCACCGGCACAGCTTGGTATATCTGGTTCCTTTTAGTTATACACGGTGCAGAGTGGTGCTAGTTGACCATTCCATGGTCATACCCAATGGAAACCCTCCCTCCTAGACGTCCGCGCTAGAGGAAATGCATATGGTGCCTTTCGCTGGTCGATTGGAATGCCAATTATTTCGGCTGCCTCTCTCCTCGTGTACTATATGGACAGTTGACAGTTGGCTCACACCCTTGCATCGGGTCCGCTCCAGGGAATTGGGAAAAGGACGCTATATATTACCATCCTGTAACGTTATAGCCCTATCCACGGTGTATCGTCCATATCCCGAGACCAACTGTTGGGCCCTGGGAGAAACGATTCTCTTGTTCCCAGCTGAAACATCTTTGGGGTGCTAAGACAGAATTTGGGGGGTTGAAAGCTGGGAACTCAGATCTGTTGTATGCCGTGAGAAGAGACGGGGGATGCGATGTAGCGCCTACCGGCACTCGACTAGGCTCCCTCTCTCCCTCTCTCCCGATGATCCTAGTTTCTTTTCTCTTCGATCATTAGATCTCTAGGCCGGGATTCCGCACAAGGGTATTATGTAAATATCATGACTCAAGTCACAGGGCATCACTCGTTCAATTTCGCATGTCGGTGGGACAGTCAGGGTTAGACGAGATTTTCAATGATGGGCCCAGACCAAGGATCCTTGGCCACCGAAAAAATTGGGTGTCATAACACCAGCAGCGGCATCCAGTCTCGGCTGCGTAAGCACTCAATTGCCTCCCCTGCAGTTGATAAATCTTTCATATGATCCGACCTGTGGCGCTCAGTTAGATGCCTACGCTTCGCACCTGCTCTGTGTCGTGAGCTATTTGGTGATATAGCCCACAATGCCGCCTAAAGAAACACGAGCTTCCGGAATTAAAACCCGGTCTGCGCCCCAGAGTTAAATATACGGGCATATTAGCAAGGGGTAATACCATATTCGTCGGAGTACCAGATATGTCCACTTGCCCATGGTATGTACCATACAGTACTTCACTCAGCTTCCCCTCTTAGGGGAGAGCGGGTTGGGTCGAAATGGTCAAGCGGTGGAACCCCACGACCAAAGCGGAATGCATGCAGCGTTGCGGTGAAGGAGAGAAGGGAGGTGTGTGAGCCCACAGCGGTCTGTGAGTTACTTAATCTTGTGCCACTCGTAAAAATTGTCATAGCTTCGCAGAGTTCTCGCCAAGGCACCCTGGCTAAAAATCCCCTCCGCTCATGGTGCTTTGGCAAACGTTTTGCGTTTCTAAGATACCTGTGAGCGATACGGGACTAGACAAGATAACCGCAAATGCTCTTTACTCGCCCCGTACTGTACCGTGCCCTACTGAGCACTCCGGCATGCCGTTCCTGGTAAAATGAGAAAATGGCGCTCGAGTGAGCTAGCATGACCAAACTACGCTACCGTAACGGTGCGTGGCTGCGTCCGGGAGAAGCCAGAGACCCCATACCACGAGACCCTTTCTGGTTACTGCCTTGCGGGGCTCAACAAATGAAGAAAAAGAAACAATCCTCTCTCAGGGTTTTCCCCTCACCGCATCCTGGGTTTTTGGCCTAGCGAAAGCGAAATTGGACAGCCTTTGATTTCTCATTTTTGGGGGAGGATTTGGGATGGTGGTGGGAGGCCCGGACATACTGTACCCATGGGTTCATATGTAATCCCACCTCCCCACTTCTTCTCCCGGCACTCTTCCTCCCTCCATCATTATTATTTTTATTCCTCGGAATGGCTCTATGATCATCTTCTGGGTGTGCAATTGTTGAGGAATATCATCATTATACTACGCTGTTCCTGCTAGTGCCTCAATAGAAGAATTTCTTCCTGCAAAGGCGGCTAAAGTTGCCCCTGGAATTGATTTCGCCCATCCATTCCTCTTGCCGGTATCATAACTTAATTGCAGAAAAATAATTAATAAGTCCACATGTTTCACAACATCCACCAACCCGCGTCCTTGGAGTCGGTACCTGAGCAACCACAACCACAACCACAACATCGCCTCACTATCCGCCAATCGCCGACGGATCTTCCAATCCTCTCACAGACAACGTCACACCTTAACGATGATCCACTGTCGTTGGCCTTTAATCCCAATGGCAACAATAGCACCACCGCAACCTTTAGCCGTGTAGCAACGACATATCCTGAGGGTGGAAGTAAGGCATGGTCGGTGGTGTTTGGCTCTTTCTGTGGGACGTTCGCTTCCTTCGGCATGATGAATACCATTGGCACGTTTCAGGCGCACCTTGCCGAGCATCAATTGAGAGGATATGAGGAAGGGCAAATTGGATGGATTTTCGGAGTGTATGCCTTCATTAGCTTTTTTGGTGGGATCCAGATTGGGCCGATATTCGATTGTTATGGGCCGAAATGGCTTTTGGTTAGCGGGGCGGTGTCGGTGGTGGCCAGTTTGGTGCTTTTGAGCGTTTCACAGTGTGAGACTCTTGATTTTAGTGGTCTTTGGTATTGAGTTGGATGGCTCTGACGGATTTTGGTCGCAGCCTATTGGCAATTTATGTTGTCTTTTGGTGTGAGTATATCCATCCCCTTGCACGTGTGTATTCACTGTACCCATATTGTGTGTGAAGAGCTAATGGTTTACAGGTGCTAGGGGGCATCGGTACATCTTTGGTCGTCACGCCCTGCATCGCTTCCATCAGCCACTGGTTTCTCGAAAAACGCGCGTACGCCACCGGTGTCGCTGCAACCGGCGGCTCAGTCGGCGGGGTTGTATTCCCGCTAATAATCCAATCCGCGACACCCAAAGTCGGTTTCAGCTGGGCCGTGAGAATCGTAGGCCTTGTCTGCCTATTGCTAATGGTACTGGCGAACTGGCTCGTCCGGGCGCGACTCTCGGATGTCAATGCCGCACCTTCATCACCCACATCCCAATCCTCGGCCATCACCTCGTCTTCCATCGCCACGGCGGCCCCGCCGGTAGAGGAGAATTGGAAGAACACGCCTAAAAGGGAGGGCTTCGACGCATCCATCGACCTAACGGCATTCAAAGACCCTCGATTCACACTTACAACCCTAGGGGTGTTCATGATCGAGTGGGGTGTCTTCGTCCCCCTGACCTACATCACCTCCTACTCCCTCTTATACCTCCACCTCCCTCGCTCCTTCTCCTACCAGCTCCTGGCAATCCTAAACGTCGGCTCGGTATTTGGCCGCTGGCTCCCCGGCTTCGTAGCGGACAAAATTGGGCGGTTTAATACGATGATCATTACGGTCGCGTTCTGCCTAGTAACGACACTAGCGCTATGGCTGCCGTCGGTGTACATGCATGATGAGAATGTTGGTGGGACCAAGGCTCTCATGATCGTATTCGCCTTGATGTATGGGTTCGGGAGCGGAAGTGGAATCAGTCTTACACCGGTTTGTGTCGGGCAGATTTGTGAGACTAAGGAGTATGGGAGGAGGTACGGGACTTGCTACTTTTTTGTCAGCTTTGGGTTTGTTCCTTCCTATATTCTTAAGTTGATGTGTGGCTGATGATATTTGGTAACGGCTATAGGACACTCACAGGCATTCCTCTCGCTGGGCAAATCATCCAATCGATGAACGGGCAGTTTACAGGATTGATCTTATTCACCGCTGCAAGTTATATTGCCGCTGCCGTGTTCTTTGTTGCTGCCAGAATTGTTGGCGCCGGCACGGGGCTTAGGACCATTTATTAACTGTTCTTCGCTGACCTTTTATATTTCATCGTGTAAACGTTTCCTTGTTAGTACATATTTGCATGCAGTCACTCATAGCTTAGAGGGCGTTTCAGATGACATATGTTTGATGTACATGTTTGGTCTACTACATGATGCATACGTGGTAAAAGCTGATATGGGTTAGACTTGGGCTCGTTTGGCGCGCCCGGATTAGACTAGGGTTTGGTCTTTAAGTCCGGACCCATGAAAAAAAGTCCAAAAACTTTAAAGTCTAGACTTTGGACTCTGGGCCTACTAAGCACGTCCAGATTTAGATGTAGACTTTTTCGTTAATATTTCATAATTTGCGCATCAGATGAAAATACCTAAGGAAAGGTACTCTGACCGTATCATAGGTTTATGAAAAGCTTTTCTTCAAGTCTGAGCACGGGTTTGACCTTGAAATTTCCTACTCAAGGATACCCATGGCTATGTCATGCAATTTGTAGCATGATTCCTTTTTTCTTTTTTCCTTCCATCTTTAATTCCCTGAATATTGGGGGTTTATCTCGAGGGCTTGCAACGTATGTAGTACTATTCTGGAGGGTGGTGGTAGAGGGTGCCTCCGCGCGATGGGATAGACTAGGCTGGTTCGAAGGCAGTCGATTACAGCACTCTTATGCACCGCTATCCACGGACAGGTTATTCATACATCCTGTTACAGGGAGGGCGATGGGGTAGCTGCAGTCGGGTGCCAGCGAGCCACTAACATTCCCCGTGGTTAGGCACAGTTTAGGCCTCTCTAGTAGATGTCCATACCGTATAATAGCGGGAACACTAGCAGCCCATAGCTCGCTTCGAGTGATTCTCTATGATGGTTTGTGACAACAACGAATAAAGTTACCACTGAGTAGGACTGGGGGGGGGGGGGAAGAGGAAAAGATAATATAGCCAAAGACCATAACAACCATATCGGTAGTGGCCCCAATCTAGAACATAGATGCTCTCTCTTCCCAAGAATCCCGCACCATACGAACCAATCCATCTACACACATATATTTAGCTATTCCAGCGAGATATATGAAGTTCCCGTCCCAAAGTAAGCAACGCCGAATCGCAAACCCCACCCCACATTATTCCCTCAAATAGCTAACTACAACCCTCGAGGACGCCTCATTTCAGAGGCGGCTCGGGTAAACAACTAAGATCAACCATGGCCCTAGAGGGGATAGGAGTTTCTTGAAGATTTCCCTCGGGAAACACCAAACACCCAGTATTATACCACTGCAGCTATATCCACTGGGCACAGCACACCAGCAAACGTGTTATTGATGATGCTCCTGATAGTTCTGTTCCACCCCGCCAGACTCCTCACCCACGTGCCGTGCTAGAAGGATTTGAGTGGATTTTGCGAGAGACCTTAATGGTAACCTAGGCTATGGACTCGCATGGGTTTGAGATGTTCAATCTATGAGGTTGGGACCGCAGGGTTAGAGTAAGCGGTTGGGGGAGGAGCCTATGTGCTCTGAGGTTGGTATACTAGTATAGTAGGGAATTTGGGACCTCTAAAGATGGAAAATCCAGGATGGGAGGCTACTTTAGGGGTACGGTATGTCTTGCTTCCACGGTTAGTTCTTAGGAACACGGAAGGGCTCAATTTGGGGTAATAGAGTAAAACCTTTATTAAATTTTTACGGGATATCGGTAGGGCGCTTTGCCATACTCGGAGAAAGGGGTTACGGCGCTTTATGTTTTAGTTGTCCTGGGCTGTACAAGTATTTCCAGCCTTTCCCCTCATTTCCACTAGAAGCCTGTGGGCTGACTGTATCGTATCACAGTTAGTCTACGGTAGTCATGCTTTGCCTCGGTATCTCCCGAAACCCTACACCCCAAGCCCTACTCAGGTATTCTGCTAAATGATGAGGCGAACTGGGGGGGGTATGGATGGCCCGAGGCTTTACTGTTATTGGTGTTAGGCGGAGATATGCTCTCTCGGGGCACCAATACCCCTGTCAGTCTTACCACCCCCATCCAAGCACCACCTCATCCTCCACATCAACCTTCAAGGCGAATCTCTAGACTGCCAACCGCAGCGCAAATGGACCCAACCTACAATCACCACAGCCCTCGCAAGCGACGACGAATCGCATCGCCAACGTCATCGCGGCGATCGAGGGCGGTGGAAGCTGAAGCTACCGCATGCGTGATATGTCAAGAAGCAATCTCCGAGAAGGCCGTTGCGGGCCCGTGCGGGCATGAATACGATTATATCTGCATACTCACGTGGGCGGGGGTTAAGCCCTTGTGCCCACTGTGTAAGGTTGCGATCGAGTGGTTAGAGGTTGGGGGTGTCAAGGTGAGTTTCTATGGACCATGGTTTTCGAGGAGGAGAATGCCATGGACTAACTCAGACCCAGCGTAACCTCCCGGGGAAACCAGCGCCCCCGAAACCCACCCTCTACTCCTCCTCCTCCTCCTCCTCCTCTTCAACTACAATAGGCACCCATGGGCACCCCTACCGTCCCCGCCGTCCCCGCTCCCCACTTCCCCCCTCCTCAACCCTCACCAGACGCCACATCTACACGCACACTCTGCGCTCCAGCCATGTCGGCGCCAACCGGCTCAGCAACCATACAAACTTCACACCGGCAACCTTCCTCGCCTCCACGCACCTACAATCTCGCGCGCGCGCCTTCATCCGCCGCGAACTCTCTATATTCACCTTCCTGGCGGACAACGCTGAGTTCGTGCTCGAGTACGCTATCGCTATACTCAAGAGCGTGGACCTCAAGAGTGCGAGCGGCGCTGCCGAGGACATGTTAGCCGAGTTCTTGGGCAGGAGGAATGCCGGCGTTTTTGTGCACGAGGTTAATGCCTTTCTCAGGAGCCCGTATGAGAGGGTTGAGGACTTTGATCGATGGGCGCAATATCCGAGTGCCGAAAAGGGGGCTAGAGGGATTGCAGAGTGGGAGAGGGAGGGTACCGGTAGTAGTAGAGATGCTAAGAAGAGGGAGACGGTGAGGGGGGGCAGACGGGATAGGGGGTTGAGCGGTGGGGGTGTGAGTTCTGCAAGTAGAAGATAGTTATGGACTGGTGGCATAATCCCGTCTCATATATCGCCTCTGTTTTACTGTATATCGTTTGATTGGTTTGTTGTATCATAGCATGGCATTCGGGCGGGGAGTTTCTGGGTCTTTTGCTTTTAAAAGAAGGTGCTTCGTATCGTTACATGCCCACAAGCGCAATTTATATAGTACATTATACAGATATGATTGTAAATATTAATCAGGCATCACCAGATCGCTCTCCCCTTTCCTCCGCCTGCAAATATATTTCTAGAAGTGTGATAAACCTTCCCTCTAAACAAAACTAAACAAAACCTCTATCTAAAAACCCCCCTTAATCTCCCACTCCCCCATTTCCCTAACCCCGCCACCAACCCCGCAAACCGCGCAA
>Ga0307509_10003545_pt1 | contig 23496 bp, 25 predicted proteins | sample 10_EM_MG_FD_202245 | JGI IMG/M metagenome (GOLD analysis project Ga0307509, IMG submission 202245) | Populus trichocarpa ectomycorrhiza microbial communities from riparian zone in the Pacific Northwest, United States - 10_EM | ecosystem: Host-associated > Plants > Roots > Unclassified | place... | reverse complement strand
GGGACGAGAGGTGGGAAGATGCACGAAGCCCTGACGTTCGGTGAGAAGGAACCGGCGTCAGGGCGGGAGAGTATTAGATCAGGCGGCGTCAAGGCGGGAGACCCTTAGATCAGGCGGCGTCAGGGCGGGAGACCCTTAGATCAGGCGGCGTGAGGGCGGGAGACCCTTAGATCAGGCGTCGCCAGGACGGAGTAGCGCAGCACCAGACGCAGTCAGGACGCACAGGACGTAGGGGTCCGTGTCCTGATTGCGTCAGGACGGACGGCGCCAAGGAACGCAAAGTCAGGATGCAACGTCGATCCGACGTTGCGTCCTGATTCGCAATTTGCGTTCCGGCGTCAGGTGCGTCAGACGCACAGGACGCACAGAACGCAGGGTATTATTTTTGCTGATGTCTACCACACCTTTTTGCTCCCATGGCCAACTTATTGGTCTGCGCTTCTGTCCTTACTGATGGTGTGGAGACTACGTCACGTGTCAGCTCATCTGTTTATCCGTTGACAATGATGGTTACGAATTATCTTGCGCCCTTGGTCGCCCAAGGTAGTCTAACTCACCGGACAGAAGATGGCCAATCTTTTTTGGTTGGTTCCGTCGAGAATTAGACATGCGACCGGATATCGTCTTCTGGTCTTTCGGCATTACACGACTTGTCCTCGGGATCGGACATATAGGTTTTTTCCCTCGGACTCCATCTTGTACCAACCCGTCCTTTGTGGAGGCACCTAATCCACTTACTGGACATAGTTACCTCCTTCATAACCTACACGTCTTTGGAGGCACAAGGGGACTAACTGGCGTGCAAAACTTCCCGTTACCTTCGACCCACTCTTCCGACTACCTTTCTTTGAGTGTTTGTAACCTTATGCGCCGTCATCTGATTCACCTGCCTGAACCTGCATAAGGTGCCCGGAGGCCTCCCGTCCTATGGCCTGCGAACAGGATCCGGTCGGACAGACGGCCGCGACGTATACGGTATTATAAGGTATGTTCCAATGATAGTGGTCTTCGGTGTTGGGACGCAACTAGCCAGGTGGCCAGTGATGACGCGCCGTCCCAACGCAGGGGCTGGAGGGGGGTGTTATCTTTTTCCTTTGAAGTTCGTGAATGTTAAGTTAGGGTAACCTTGCCCTGTATATCCTTACAGTGAGCCTGTGCCCCTAACACGATCTCCCGTCTTCATAGTGTTCGTCCCAAATACTCAATGTCTATTATACAATCTAGTTTCCATCTCGAGCTCCACATGGTAGGGGTAAAAACCACCGGCGTTTACTTGTCCACCGATGGAGAACCTTTCTTATGTCACTCGACCTCTCCCGGGCTCGGCATCTCTGGATTCTCTCTATGAATCCTTTCCACCTCTTCCTGGGTGTTCTTCGTACCTTCGGGTGGCTGCCAAGTATTCTCATCCTTCCCGCAGCCTTTCCATATCACAAAATACCGAAGCTCTTTCATCAGTTTATTTCTTCCTTGAACCTTTCGCGTATAGGACATGATCTCACTCTTAATGATCCTTTCTACCTTCCCCTCGAAATCTCCCTCGATGTCTTCGAGATCTCGTGGTGATTGTTCGTGCGCTGGTCTGTTGGGGGACTGGTAGGGTTCCACCACGGAAACAGGAAACACAAGGTAAATTTTCCACCTTGGCGATATTTCTAGTTTGTATGCCCGGCTTCCATTCTGTTCTAGGACTTTGAATAGGTCATACAGCTTCAGACTCAGCTTGGTCGACGGTTGTTTGATGCGGATGTTTTTTGCATTGAACATTACCAGGTCGCAGATCTCGATGTCCGGATCTTTCATCACCTTGCGGTCATAATATTTCTTCATCAATTCTCGGGTGTTTTTCAAGATTTGTTTCGCTTGTTGATGTATGTTCTGCATCCAGTGAGGATACATTGTCGCCCTGGAGTTTTGAGCTTCTCTCTCTTTCATCCACTCTGTCTGTGGGTGAAAGCCGTAGTTGGCGAAGAATTGGGTCATCTTGTGTGCGTTGGTTGCCGAGTTATTGTAGGCATGTTTGGCTAAGGGCAATAGTTGGTACGAGTCAGTCTGCTGGTGGTTGACAAATGTCCGTAAGTAACGTTCCAGCACTTGGTTGGTTCTTTCAGTTTGTCCGTCAGTCTGAGGGTGGTACGCAGTTGACATACGTCATTTTACTCCTAGCATTTTGAACAGTGACTCCCAAAATTCGCCAGAAAACTTCCGTCCATATTTGATATAATCTCGGTTGGTAATCCATGAAGTTTCCCTACTTCCCGATGAAAGGTATCCGCAAGGTCTTTTGGGGTCGCATTTTCGTGGAGGCCGATAAAGTGGGCGATCTTTGAGAACCGGTCTACCACTACCATTATCTGTGTCTTTCCTTGAGATTCTGGTAGCCGGGTATTGAAGTCTGTTGAAATAGAGGTACAGGCGGCATAGGGTACTTGTTAGGCGCACAGACTCCCCGTAAGGATTTACAGGGCAAAGTTACCCTACCTTGACGCACACCAACTTCGAAGGAAAAAGATAACACCCCCCTCCAGCCCCGGCGTTGGGACGGCGCGTCATCACTGGCCGCCTGGGTAGTTGCGTCCCAACACCAAAGACCACTATCAACGGAACACATCGTATAACACCGTATACGTCGCGGCCGTCCGTTCGACCGGGTCCTGTTCGCAGGGTATATGAGGGGAGCCCTCCGGGCACCTTATGCAAGTGGAAGCAGGTGAATCGGACAACGGTGCATAAGGTTACAGATACTTGAAGACAGACCGTCGGAATGGTGGGATAAAGGTAATGGGACGTTTTGCACGAAAGTTAGTCCCCTCGTACTTACAACGACGTGTAGAGTATGAAGGAGGTAACTATGCCCAGTAAGTGGATCGGGTGCATCCACAGAGGACAAGTTGGTAAAAGATAGAGTCCGAGGGAAAAAGCCTATAGGTACGATCCCGAGGACAAGTCGTGTAATGCCGGAAGACCAGAATACACCATGCAGTTGCAGGTTGCATTCTCCACGGAACTAACCAAAGAAGATTGGCCATCTTCTGTCCAGCGAGTTAGACTACCTTCAACGAGCACGAGGGCAAGATAACTTATAACCATCGTTGTCAATGGATAAACAGATCAGCTGACATCTGACGTGGTTTCCACACCATCAGGAATAATGAAAGCGCAAACCGATAAGTTGGCCATGGGAGCACAAAAGGTGTGGTAGAGAGTTTTCAGGGTCTACGAGTGTTTGTACTCAGGTGAAGTTCGCAGAGAGGCGGGCAAGGTACTTAGTTAGTATAGAGTTAGCATGTATACCGTGATTGCTCAGACCCGGAATATAAATATCGAAGTATCTTCGTTGCTATTAGACACAACAAGCACGGAGAAGAGATCTTATAAATATAACAAGTTATCTACACTTTTATATTGTTACCAATACTTCGACCACCTATACCGAAGTGAACATTATATCTAGCCTACATTACTCGTATCTTCTTAACGAGTTCTCCGATATAATTACGATTAAGGTCCTAGCTATCGGAATACCTCACGCCAAAGCTACCACCTAACACTACTTCTAAAGGTTGAAGTAATCCATACTTAGCATGCCGCGGGGATTTACTGTGTCGACATTCGTCGCAGGATCGTACATCGTCTTTGATCCAATCTGCGAGTCCTTTCCACTAGAAATCCCTTATTACTATCTCAATCGTTTTTCCCTGTCCGCAGTGCCCTGCTACTAAAGAGTCGTGACAGCCTTGGGCTATCTCAGTCTGCAGGGATTCCTCTTCAGGCATGTACAATCGAGTTTCGTAGTAGAGTAACCAGTCCCTTTCTATCCAATCGTCCGGCATATTTTTTCCACCTTCTCCTATTCTGACCAGTTCACGGCTTCATTCCTGGGACCTCTCATCGTCCTTGCCAGCTACTCTAATCTTGTTTAGAAATGAATCATGCATCATTCACGTCAGGGCTGCATTGAAGTCAGCGCTTGATAACATTTCTCTTTCTTTCATTAACTGAGGGTGATAGCCGATATCAGAGGTGCTAAAGAATGCGTTGTCGGTAGCGTTTGCTTGAAGGAAGCAGATGTTGACTCTTGCTTCTTGAGCGGTGATGATTCGCTTCGGGTTTAGATCGCTTGACCCGAAACCCATTCTTCCCCTCTCGGTTGTTCCTAGTTCATCCACTTCCATGGTGTCGGCTACGACCATTTTCTCTATCATGAGTTGAGCTATCCGATCCCCTGCTTTGAACAAGCAGTCCGCTTCGCCAGGATTTCGAAGTATGACCTTAATCTCTTAGGTGTAATCTGGATCTATTACACCACCGTCCACTGCTATTCCCATCTTGCTAGCCATTCCACTTCTTACGGCTAGCCTTCCGTAGGTTCCTTCAGGCAGTCCTATCGCAATACCCGTTTCTACCATTGTTTGTCCTTTTGCTGGTACCAGCCTATCTGTTAGGGCGTAGATGTCATGACCGGCTGAGAATCGTAATCCTTTTGTTGGAATTATAGCTTTGTCTGAAAGCTTCATTATTCTGAGGCTTGTGGGTTCGTGTCTTTCTGGGGTAAGGGATGTCTCTGCGCTTCGTTTTTGATGAATTACAGAAATTTGAAAATGTTCAGATTTCAAAATTGACTGTTCGCTATCATGAGCTGCCTCCTCATGACGGTACTCTGGCCGTCTACTTAACACGTAGGGCTTCCGACCCCTCCTTTCCGGTCGATAGACTATCTTAAAGTTGTAGTTTGTCAACTCCTGCACCCATTGAATCTGCCGCTGGTTCCAGACTTTTGTGGTTGAGAAGGACTGTAGGTTTTGGTGGTCGGTATCTACCGTCACAGGCTCCTCTTCCCCCACGAGATATCTTTTCCATTCTTTGAACACTTCCATTATTGCGAGTAGTTCCTTATCATGTATCTCTTAATTTCTTTCAGCGCTATTGAATGGATAGCAACGGGGTGAAGCCGTCTGACTTGGTATTGAGATAGTACACATCCAAGCGTGAAGTCGCTGGCGTCTGTCTCGACTACCGTCCTTCTTTCTGGGTAAAAATGAGATAAAATTGGTGCCGTCGTTAACTTCCTTTTCAACTCCTCAAATGCCTCGTCCTGCTCTCTCCTCCAGTGAAAGTCCTTTGGGTTCCCTTTTAGCCTCTCAGTTATTTGCTTGCAAACTTTCGAGAAGTCTTTGATGAATAGACAATAGAAGTTTGCGAATCTAATGTAGATTTGGACTTCTTTAACGGATCTCGGGTGAGCCCAATTTTGAACGGTTTTCACTTTCCTATGACTTATCGTGACTCCGCTGCTCTTGACAATGTATCCTAAGAATTCGACCTCCTCGTGGTGGAATACTAATTTGTTCAACGAGACTGCTAGGTCATGTTGTTCAAGTCGGTCAACGACTTGTTGGACTAATGTGAGATGGTCTTTCACATTTTCGGAGTATATGAGAATATCATCTAAATAGACGACGACTCCATGATCCAAGAATTCTCTTAAGATCTTTTCATCATTGTCTGGAAGGTTGCAGGAGGGTTTACGAGCCCGAAAGGCATGACCATGTAGTCGTATTGTCCGTATCTTGTCCGAAAGGCTGTCTTATGTTTATCGCCTTTCCTCATTCGAATGAGATGATATTCGTCGTTTAGGTTGAGTTTTGTAAACACCTTTGCTCCAGCAACATAGTCCCGGAGTTCATCAATGAGCGGTAGGGGGTATTTGTTCAGGATCGTCAGTTTATTGAGGTTTCTATAGTCCATGCATAGTCGTAGACTTCCATCTTGTTTGGGAACGAAGAGAATTGGACCACCGTAAGGAGATTCACTATCCGCGATTTTGCCTTCCTCGAGCATTTTCTTGAGGTATTTGTCCCGCTCTTTTAGCGGGTGGGCCGACATTGGGTAGATTGGGCCCCAAGGGTGCTTGGCTCCTTCCTTAAGGTTGATAGCATGGTCGAAGGTTCTTCGAGGTGTCAACATCGTAGCTTTTTTCTCTTCAAAAAGCTCCCTGTACTACCGGTACGGCTTTAGCAAACTCTGCAGTTGTACTCCCCCTTCCTCTTCTCATTCAATCCTTCCTACATACTGTGCTTCTTCATCGTAAGCCACAGTTTCATCCCATTCAAACAAGTCTACCACTGCTTATCTTCTATATGAGCATGGCATTTTGTTTCTTCAAAGCCCCATTTGTTTTGGTTGGCGACATTCTTCAGAGCGTGTTTGTCGTGCCACCACCGGAACGGGATGATTAAATCATATTTTCCTGTGTTTGGAATTTTTCAGGATATTATGCTCCGGTGACCGGTGGCACCAATTTCCCATAAAACAGGGTGAGTAAAGAATATTCCTCCAGTAGGCCCGCGTATTTTCGCCCTCTTATCTCAATGAATGCCTTCCCTTCAGGACAGGTGTAATGGGTAGGTTTTTTAACGGGTCTTGAGTGTCTACTCATTTCTTGATGAAGTCTTTTCATCGTGATGGCTGTACGTAACGTGGGGGTTTGTTACTGCGCCAACGCAGTTTCGGCTCTTAAAGCCTTCCCCGACACACTTTTACAATAAGTGTCATATTTTTGAATATCGGGCAGCCCACTAGAAGCGGTCTTTACCTCCTGCCGAGGAGTTCCCATATTACATGAGTGGTGGTTCACTAGAGTACCTCTGGAGTTCGCGACTAGAATGCGCCATCCTTCATCGTCGACTTATCCCTCATGTGACAGTGTCCCCTGCTGCCTGGATTCCACCGTACCTTCGCCTTCGGTTCTGGCTCTACTCCTAGGAGTGGCCTCCTTCCACACCATTCGTCCAAACATGTACCTTGTGCAGCATAGAGGTGTCCCTGGCTTCTATTTGCCTGGCTATCGTACCCGGAGAGAAAATTAGGTTGCCCTGGATTTTGACCCCCCTCCGCGTGTCCTGCAACTAAATACTTGTCCTGACGTATGGTTGTCTTCTCTTTCCCTGTAGTCTCATCGACCGCTTTCTTCGCTCATGACCTTTGATGGTTCTCGTGGTTAGCATGGACTACCCATTTTTGGTCATAAAATGGCAACTGGTATCATTTTTTGGTCTTTTAGACTTCCGGTGGGATTCTTTCACCGACTACGCCGCAGGTATTTCGATACGAGGCGGCAACCTCACTACCCGATCACCGTTGTTGTCAGTACCTGGATGACCTGTCACAACATCTCGTCATCCACAAAAGCCCAAGCTGGGGGCCTTTGAACCACTCGTGGTGAGCTTTCTCCCTGGCCATCAACGGCCATAGTGGCTACCTGGGGGTGTCGCTTCGGTGCGACTGAGGCCTCTCGTTTGGGGCTTGCCGGCCATTGATAAACAGGCGAAACTTGTACCAGCTTTCGACAGTATTTCCAAGCGGGGTTTTTCATTCCGCACCGTGTGCATTTTTTGTCTGATTTTCGCTTGTTGACAACCTTTTCATCGATGCCCTTGTGGGCTTCAGCCCACACCCTATGCCTAACCTCCCCCGCCGGTGCCAGCGACTCTTCTTTCTTCACCTTCCTCTCCCCAGCCTTCTTCTTCTTAGAGTCCACCTTTTCCTTAGCCGTGTACTGTTGTTTTACATGCTTTGCCATCTCCATTGGCTTCGAATCCTCAAATTTCCTTTTCTCACCCAGTGTCGTGCCGGAGGGACCGCCCCCTCGAAGAGGTTTTCGTTCTTTGAAGTCTTCTTCCATTTGGGTTACAGTCCTGACTGCTTCCAACCATTCACCATCATCGATATATTCTCTATGTGAGTGTCGTCGCAATGCCTCTTCGGGAATTTCCTCTTCAATCATTTTTCTCCAGGCTATTCCGGTGACTCTTGCATGGATATTGAGATTTTCCATTTCCGGCAAGAACTTAGGGATATCACCACGATATTTGACTGATCCCATCTCTCTTAGGGATTTTTCCGCTTCATGGGTGGGACCGAAGCGTCGCAGGGCTTTTTCCACAAAAACGTGCTAGAACTCCTAGCCCTCTTGCCTAGTGTACACTAACTCTCTAGTTATTTGACGTCGGTAGGTTAGCGCAAACGGTGCGACCACCATTCCATCCATTAGGCTTAGAGCATATCGGATTCGTTGTGCCTCGTTCTCTTACTGGCATCTGTTTCGTCCGAAATAATCCATGCATGTCAGTATCCACATGCGTATATACTGGTGTTTTTCCTTTTTGAACAGGGTAGGGGGTTCCGGTAGGACTCTTGTTCATTGTCCCAAGGCGTTGGCCATGACTTGGGAAATCAGATAACACTGTTCATCGTTCTCGGCGTCATAGTGGTGTTCTGGCTGTGGGCGGTCTCTTGTCCCGTCTTCTATTCTTACTCTCGTCTGGTTTCCTTCTAGACCCTGCTCCCTCATCATCGGAGCCTCCACCTCCTCCTGGGGCCCCTGCTGCCCTTCTACGTCGTCGCGGCGGTGGGTTTCCGCCTCCTGCTCCCGAGGCTTCTGGCATCCGGTCTGACACCTTCCCTTTTCCGTTGACCTGTCCCATCAAGGTCTGCACCATTGCTTTTAGCTCCGAGATCTCACCATCCCGTGCCTGGTGAGCTTCTTGGTGTTCTACCATCTCTTGCTTCATGAGATCAAGACTTATCTCATGATTTTCAATCTCCCACTTGTGCTGCTAGTTGAGCCGGATGATTTCTCCGTCTAGTAGTAGGTCCTGGTCCATTGACTGAGCCTCTGTTCCATGTACTGTTTCGTGAAGCTAGGATGTGACAGCCTCGTGCGTGGCTTGTCTCTCATCGGTTTGTCCCAGCCTCTCAGCTACTGTGAAAGCGAAGCTTGCCTGGACCTTCTGGGATTCTTGGTCTAGAATCCATACTTGATCGTCAATTCAGTCAAGTTCCTGACCGACAATTTGGGCACCAGACTTTAACTGCGATTTCACTTTTAGCAGTTCCTGGGTCATGAGTAGCACCTCAGTTGGTAGGGAGCTGAAAGACAGATTTCGTGCATCTCTGCTCCCTTTGAGATGGGGATCGAATCGGCCTAGAATTCTGTCCAGGCATTCGATTCGACCTGTTATGAGGGGATTGTGGGTGGGGGTAGGGCTTTTCGAGCCTCTCGGTCCTCTGCTTCGTTGCTGGACCAAGAAGCCTATTGAAAGGCTTGGGGACGAGGGCGCCAGACAACCAGAGTGCGACCGGGCTAATCGTGTCCGATCCATCCCCCCACTCGGTCCTGTGTCCAGGGACAATTCGTCTTGTCCCCCTCCTTCTTCCGACTGTTGCCATTCCATCACCTCAGGCGCTTTTGGGTCAGAAGCCATTCTTTCGAGTTCTTAATGGGAAACTTATCTTTTGTTGCCTCCCCACACTGCTGGTGTCTCAAAGTTCTGGCTCGAGTTTCCTTCCGTCGCTGGGTACTGTGTGTACCAAATGGAGTTTGATTTCTCCGAGCGTGTATGGTAGGTAAAGTTTGCACTGTACTGGTATTGGTATAGTTCGGCAATACCTTCAAGTGTAACGGTGTTTTCTGGGTTCATCCACCAGAAATAAGATTCGTGGTAGGGCTCTTGGGTCCCTGGTTCAGGAAAGTCATTAGGGTTGAGGACTTGGTCTATCGAGGTAGTCCTTATTGGTCTTGGTTCGAAAGGTTCTTCGGGTTTGGGAGTATGAGTGTCTCACCCAAACATTCGTCTCGGTAACGATGAGATGTATCAATATACTGTTAGGTGTTAGCTTCGGCGTGAGGTATTCCAACAGCTTGGACCTAAGTCGTCTATTATATCGGAGAACTCGTCAAGAAGACACGAGTAATGTAGGCTAGATATAATGTTCACATCGGTATAGATAGTCGAAATATTGGTAACGATAATATGTAGAACAAATTATATTGATAAGATCTCGTCTCCGTACTTGTTGTTTCTAATAGCAGCGAAGATGCTTCGATATTTATATTCCGCGTCTGAGCAATTGCGGTATACATGCTAACTCTATACTAACTTAACACCTTGCTCACAATTCTGCGAACTTCACCTGAGTGCGAACACTCGGAGACCCTGAAAACTCTCTACCACACCTTTTGTGCTCCCATGGCCAACTTTTCGGTCTGCGCTTCCGTTATTCCTGATGGTGTGGAGACCACGTCAGGTGTCAGCTCATCTGTTTATCCGTTGACAACGATGGTTACGAATTATCTTGCCCTCGCGGTCGCCGAACGTAGTCTAACTTGCTGGACAGAAGATGGCCAATCTCCCCTGGTTGGTTCCGTGCAGAATTTGGCATGCGACCGCATATCGTCTTCTGGTCTTTCGGCATTACACGACTTGTCCTCGGGATCGGACATATAGGTTTTTTCCCTCTGACTCCATCTTTTACCCACCCGTCCTTTGTGGATGCATCCAATCCACTTACTGAGCATAGTTACCTCTTTCATACCCTACACGTCTTTGTAGGTACGAGGGGACTCACTTGCCTGCAAAACGTCCCGTTACCTTTAACCTACACATCCGCCTGCCTGTCTTGGAGTGTCTGTAACCTTATGCGCCATCTTCCGATTCACCTGCCTCTACCTGCATAAGGTGCCTGGAGGTCTCCCCTCATATATCCTGTGAACGGGATCTGTTCGGCCCAACGGCTGCAACGTATACTGTGTTATAAACTATGTCTCAATCATAGTGGTCTTTGGTGTCGGGACGCAACTACCCAGGCGGCCAGTGATGACGCGCCGTCCCAACGCTGGGGCTGGCGGGGGGTGTTATCTTTTTCCTTTGAAGTTCATGTGCGTTAAAGTAGGGTAACCTTGCCCTGTAAATCCTTACGCGGAGTCTGTGAGCCTAACACACATAGAAGGTATTGCATTATTTGAGACTTCACTAAGAGGCTAGGTAAGAAGAGAGACGTGGAACACATACTTGCTAAGGTGTCAGAAAATGACATGAATCAGGTTGAGGGAGTTAGTTGACTTGCTGCATCATCAGGTAGGAGGACAATGTTGTATGAAGGCATTATTCCACCTAGTGACTATGAGAAACCTTGGTTCTCTTAGGGGTTTTCATATCCAACATAGCATACAGGAGCATCTTCTCTTCTTTGTAGTACTCCTCTCCACCAGGAAATTCCTCCACCACCACCACCTCCTCTACCTCCTGCTATACCTGGTTCAAGAAATACATACAAATATGAAATGCCTTACACTTCTCCCTCAAATTCTCACTCTTCACTATGACAACTGACTCTAGCCGAACTTGGTCATGTATTTGCTCATTCAACCAGTTCCCAAGCAGAAAGGCAACAGGAAACTTGTGATGAAATGTTCTAATGTCGCTGTTCACAGAGTAGAGTTGAAAAAGAAATAATAAGATTATTAAAGAATATAAGAGAAGAAAATTTCCATTTACGAAGGAGAATTGGGGGATTTGATGATAGGCAAATAGTGGACTAGTAACTAACTCTCTTAGTTGATGTAATTGTAAGACTTGCTGGACCCACTCCTGATTTCAATTTCAAGCTATTACGGGTACTTACAAGTTAATATATTACTAGAAGTATGATAAAGTATACGGGATGTGATAAGGTATGTAGTGGTAGGGTGAAAGGTAATAGAATACTGTCTAGCAGTAAATGAGAGTATTATATTTTAACAATTCTTAGTAGTGAGTAAGATAGATGTTTGGCCCTTATTATCTGACTTGCTGGGATTGACCTTTTCCCGTTAAAGCAGTTTTGCCTGGCGCTCTAATGTATCCTTAGTGGTATTCGAAAGCAGTGTCAGGACACTCTCATCTGACTTGTCAGGATTGAACTCTTCCTACTCAAGATGTAGTTTTACCACCCACTGCCCTCCACAGGAACCCAGTAAACCTGAGGGGCCAGTTCATTTATCTTTGAGTTCAGCCAAGATAGAAGGCTGGTTCTGGCATGGTGCCCAGGACGGACAGGTATCTTAGTGTCTATCGAGATTACTGCCTAGGACAAATGGCTTCGCGATATAGGTGACCCACACGCCACAATTTGGCAAGTAAGTTTGGATAACTGGCAGGCCTTATAGATAATGGGCAAGGACTGTATAAGATGGGTGAGGGGTGTGGATAACGGATGAAGACTTCGGATAACAGGTGAGAACTGTAGATCTCGGATGAAGACTGCATGTCATACACTGGCTTTATTGGTAATTCGCGACAACTGCAGAGAACACCAACAAACTGGGGATGTTAGGTGAAGACAGCGGGTAACATTTGGGGGTTACTGATTCATAGAGGATGGTAGGAACATAGAGTCATCCTCTTAGGCAGTAGTCTTTCCCAAAGGATGCATGCCCTTGCCCAACAGCTTGAGACAGGCATATAGGATGGGCGGGACTGGCATCCTGCAGGTGAGAACAGGACACCTGGCAATCTTGAGAACATTACCAGAAACAATGTTTGTGAGCAGTGAGTAGTAATGAACTAACAGACACTAATTAATAAAATGTGAACCAACAGAGAATCTAGTTAGTACTTCTTGTTTTTACTTACTTTTTCTCATAAATCAAATAGTTATAAGTTTTGTTCAAGAAACAGTAATACTGAGATGACATACATTAGCAAAAGAAATATCTTGCATTCTGTTTCTCCCTGCTCACCCTGTGCACCGGACATGCCAAGCGCTTATAACGTAAACTCCAGTTCTGGGTGCGTCCACCTGGGCGCATTCCGTCAGGAAGTGAAAAGGCCTCGCCCAATGTGTCTGGACGGGTAAGTCAGCGTCTGGACACATTTGACACTCCCCTGGCACAGCCACCCCCCTGATACTCTACCCCTGGAGCCCAGCCTCTGCATCCCTTTGCTCCCAATGCACCCGTTCCGATGCTGCCCTTTTGCAGACTTCTTGTGGCTACAACATCTGTTCTCCCCGCCTTCCCCCTAATACGCCCACCTTCCAGCCTTCTTCCCATGATATCCTTTCTCCTTTAGCCCCATCACTAGCCTCTCCCTGAATCTATTTCTCATCTGGAACCCCACAAACATCACTTTTGCTCCTCCCACACTCCTAGATTTCCTCAGTCCTCTCGCCTATTCAGCGGACGTTTTCACGTCATTACTTCCTCTGTACTTATCCATCCCAACACGGTCAGCCCCGGCTCCTCCACTCTGCTGCTTGGCCCTGTCTTTTCCCGTATCAGGCCGACATCCCCCCTCTCTTGTCCTTTCATGCGGCTCCCTCCTGAGCTCTCCACATCCAATCTCATATACTCCAAGCCTCTTGCCACCTCCGCTGTCTCTAAAAGTCCGCTCATGGGCTCCCACTGTCTTCCCCGGCTTCTAACAGCCCCTCAGACTCATTTCCGTGCCTGTCAACCTACAGCTGCTTGTGAGACAACTTACCCAAGCCTGTAGAGTTTATAAACATCTGCCCGACACATTCCCATGCCTTCTGAACCTACAATTGCCCGCTAGATGCCTTGCTCATACCTGCGCGGCTTATAATCATCCGCGCAATTCATTCTAATGCCTTTCCTCCGCACCGCCCTGCACACTACTATTGTTTGACTATTCCTGACCCTTTTAGCACGTGTAATTTAATTTAGTTTTATTACCTATATATACGTGATTTTCGAGTGGTGATAAAACCATTCCCCCTATCCTCTGGATTGGGTTCTTCAACATGCGATTCCATCTCCCCAGGGTCTTGGAACTGCCTTGAACCAACCAGTGCGTCCGGATTCGGCCCATATTCGCACTGCAGCTGGTGGCGACCATGTCCTCCTCCTGAATCCTTGAGGTCACCAGTGGCCTCCAATTCATCCAGCTCTGTATCACTACGAAACTCCTGCCTCAATGAGTCCTTAGCATTGTGATATCGTGCAGTCCTCTCCACTCGCTTTCCCCACTTCTTCGCGATTCTGGCCTCCAATGTCGTCCTTAGCTGCTGGATTATGTGACGTTGCCAAACTCTTCCCGTGTTGCCCCACGATTGTGTCTGACGTTCCAGCACGACTATCTATCCATTAGCTAACCTTTTACTCAACCGAAGTCGATACTGTTTTCAAAAGTGTCGAGATGCTGGGGCTGTTGGGGATCCGGATATTTTCGAAACCTATCAGTACATATTGTTTTTCTTACCCACAGAAGTGGTACTTGTGAAACCCACATTATCAATACAGATGACAGTCCGCCAACATCGTAGTGAATGACATAATATGGTGGCTGTCTGAGAGAATAATGGGCTATCGATCTTATCAGAGAAACCTTCATCCTTCACGCCTTTCCTTTTCGGGCAAGTGCAATATTGAGCAAGATCACACCAGGAATCTGGGATGCTAGGAATCCAAGAGAAATTGGCCGTGCGCCGTATTAGATTAATTTAGGCTTACTGCAATTAGAAACAATCCCGACAAAGCTCAAAAAGATACCTCATAGCTCCCCGGCGGGTAAATGAACCTATCCTCGACCAGTCGGTATTCCACTCTTGGTGGGTAGGCTGTAGGATCCTCAATATTGAGCCTATAGAGTGCTGTTATAGTGTTCTTTGCTGTATGCAGATACTGAGAGCTGCATCTGCTTTGCTTTGCCCGGATCTGCAAATCAGTGACCAGCGGCCACCCATTGAGTCGAGGATACGATGTCAGTTATCGATTAAGGATAACTTACCTGGTCATTTGAGGGCTGGGGAGCATCAGCAAGGTCCGGAAAGCCTAATTTGGTTCAGGCATCGCTCCAGCAAGTACAGACTTCAGTGGTCAGGGTAATTGGGTCCGGAAACAGATTGACGAAGATTGTGCAGTCCCACATCAGGTGAGGGATCTGGCCAGAATGGTACGCTCAAGCCCAGTTGCCATATTTCATCTACTGCTAACATGTTGTTCTCCGCTATCCAATTCCGGCACCTTCAAGTTGGATCTGCGTGACTTGGGGTTATCACTTGTATTGCAAGTGGATTCAAGTCTGTAGAAGAACAGGAGGGAGTGGGAGATGTAAAACTATTTTGGGTAACTTGTACTGGAAGAGACGTTCTCCGTCCGGGGTAACTAATCCTCCTGGTGGAATTCTGGGTATTTCAAGGGTTAATTGTCAGTATCAAGTGCTGCGAGCTAAGGAACTCACGCCAAATTGGCCTTTGGGCTCTCCAGGCCTATGGATGATCTATATCGTCTCCATGCTGGCCTAACTGGTTCTGCTCACACTGGTCACTCTTCACACTCTGGCCATATATATATGCTTCCCAACAAATCAAGTACAATCAAGTTCTTATAAGCAATTCTTATCATTTCAAATGAACCTATCTATTACATAAATGTACACTCAGTATATCCTTTGTCACTTTGTGTTGTATGCTGAGAGGGAAAAAAGTTGATAGAGCTGTCCTGGAATATCTTTGGAAATAAAAACTAAACTCACCCTGTACCCTAGTACCTGTGGTGAGAGCTATAAGAACAGAGGACAGGACAGGCCATTAAGGTACTGGAAAACTAGAATGCTATCTTGGAAGTTAATTGTGAAAGTTGAATGTGGAAGTTAATCATCTTGGTGGACAATTTCACTAGGTAAGGCTAGATGACAAATTTCATGCACTTTCACAAAGACTTTTGCTAATGGGCTATAACCATGCCAAGGTTGTGTCTTCCTCATAAACCCCTTTCTTACTTGCTTGCAATCTTAGACACATTTCCAACGTGCCTCTCAGCCCACGAAAGATCTCAGGTCAAGGGAAGGTTCCTGCAAAATCTAGTTCTAACAGGTTGCACGTGTGCTTCCTTCCAGATAGACTAGGGGGTAAGCAAAAGTCGTGTGCACCCCATACTTAGTAGGAGAATTCAAAGTTGAAAAACATGAAAAATCTTAGCTTACTTTGCTCCTTCATGTAAGCTTGGCAACGCCAATGACAGCTAATTTACCATTACTTTACTATACTATATGAGACTATTTTTTTCTTTTGGGAAGGCTGGTAAAAGGTTTGTAAGATGGGTAAGTAATATGAGTAAGGTAAGTAAATAGCGCGCACACAAATTATTGATTGAAAAACAACAGCAAAGCTTCCCTGAACATCCGTGAGTGATTAGCTATCTTTTGAATTATGAGATATTTGCCTTTCTAATGCCCTTTGAATAATTCTTTTCAATTTAAATTATTTTACAGGCTCTTTGAGACCCTCAATTGCGGCCTCCATTGAAGCCAGACACTTAACCTGGAAATTTACAGCAGATCATAAAATCTGAAGAATAACAAACTTGTCTGGGTTAGTTGTGTAGCAGTGTTTTGAAGAGGAGATTCAAAGTCATCTTCTTAGTTATTTGACCCCATTCACACGCTCTCTATCAGCTGGAAAGTCTGATTTCGCTGCATGGCAACTCCAGGAGAGTTTGTTTTACTGAGATTTTAGGGTAGGTATTACATACACATCGTGATAGGGGCCTCAAATATATTACGGAAAATCCATAATTCCAATTCGCTGGTTAAGTCCAGTACCCTAATGCAAGATTCTTCGGTTACCTTTACTGAAGATTCCTCTTTTCAACTTTGAATACCTCTAGTAATTACGGTTTTCCACCATACAAACGGGGTTTTGTGGCTTTTTTTTGTATGGCACCAAAAGTCGGACGCACCCCCAGAATAGGAAATAAACCTAGAGATTTCGTGGCACCGCGCCTTACTTACCCTTGTACCCGAGTACTGCTGGATAGGCAGGTTAAGTTGGCTTACCACGGGATTGTGATGCCGTGGGTGTCAAAGCCTGGATTGGCATGGCTCCCTTTAGTTAATAATAAAACTTTATTTCAAAAAAAAATAATCAAGACCAGAGTCTCACCAAATGAAAATAAAGTTGTTAAAGAGAGGAAAGAAAAATTGAAGCCTTGTTTACAAAGACTTAAAACAGGGTATGAGAAAGCCAGAACGACATTTAAAGCATCAGAGAATGTTTGGTTGTGGTTTGAAATTCATAAATTTGCATACAAATTGAACCTTGCGTTGAGTTGAGATCTTTCGTTGAGCTGAGAGAGAGGCACTTTGGAAATGGGCCCAAGATTGCGAGCAATCGAGCAATCGTGGGTTGTGACTCCATCACAACCTTGGCACAGCTAAATTAGACGCAATTGAATTTTTAACCCTAACCTTTATGCCGAGGCGTCCCCCTTTGCGTCCCCCTTTGCATCAATCAAACCGTTCGTGTATAGACGGAACCATATGATAAATAATTCTTATGGGGAATTTGCGAGCAGGTTCTTTGGTAGAGGGCGCACTTCGGCGCACCCTCCTAATGCCGAAGGCAACAATGCCGATTTGGCCAAACAAGAATTCTTCAAAGGAATTGCTGAGGAAGTGCTCGGATGAGCTATACGAGTGGCAGGTATGATGCGAAGTCCTCGCCCATAGGGAATTACACTGGAGCTCAATTATTGACAAAGGGGGTTTTTCCTGTCTAGGGGGCTAACTTACCTAAGGAGACTTTGTTTGTACTTCATGATGGACCCCCATATGCGAATGGGAACCTGCATTTGGGTCCCGTGCCCTTCCGATTGAGACTACGGCATTTTCTGACGGCGTGGGGAAATATAGGGCATGCACTCAATAAGATTCTCAAGGATATTGTCGGGCGTTTTCAAGTTCTTTCTGGACATCGCCTATCTTATATTCCCGGTTGGGATTGTCATGGTCTTCCAATAGAGCTTAAAGCATTACAACCCCACACAGAATCTACGCGAGAAAAGGGCAAGACCGGAGGTAGGGCTGCCCATGCTGCTGCTGCGTCTGCTGCTGAGAAAGGGAAGACGATGGACGCGGGTGAGATTAGGTCTCTGGCGCGGGAACTCGCGGAGAAGGCTATTGCCCAACAAATGGCTGAATTCCGATCATGGGGTGTGATGGGTGACTGGGGCAATCATTGGAAAACTATGGATAAGGATTATGAGATATCCCAGCTGCGAGTGTTTAAAGAGATGCTCAAAAGAGGCTTAATATATAGACAATTTAAGCCTGTCTTTTGGAGTCCCAGTTCGGGAACTGCACTCGCAGAAGCGGAATTGGAGTACAACGACCAGCATCGCAGCAAGGCCGCTTTTGTAGCCTTCCCCATACGGACTACTATATCGTCGGGACTTGGAAGAAAGCTTGACGGAATCACCACGCGGGCCGCTGTCTGGACAACTACGCCTTGGACTATCCCTGCGAATAAGGCTATTGCTGTCAATACGAAAATGGAGTACTGTGTTGTAGAAACTGAGAGTTACGGAAAATTACTCGTTGCATCTGAGCGAGCTGGGGAGCTTGGCAAGGCGATGAACGAGGAGCCGAAGGTTGTGATAGACCACATTATGGGACAAGATCTGGTTGGGTCGCAATATTCACATCCCTTGCTTCCCGAAGATGCCCCGCTTCAGCCGATGCTACCTGCAGACTTTGTTAAGGCTGACTCCGGTACTGGACTTGTTCACTGCGCTCCTGGTCATGGAATGGACGACTATCTCCTTTGTCAGATACATGGAATACAGCCATTTTCACCCATAGACAATAATGGACGGTTCACCGAAGATGCGCTGCCTGGATATGGTATTGAGGGGCTAGAGGTTCTTTCTGGCGGTACCGATAAGATTTTGGGGATTCTCGCAGAATCGAATGCTCTTCTGGCCCTCAGGCCAACATTCACGCATAAATATCCTTACGATTGGCGGACAAAGCGTCCTGTAATTGTCCGGGCAACAGCGCAATGGTTTGCTGACGTCGGCGTCATTAAAAATGTTTCCGTTGACTCACTTGAAAATGTCGAGTTTGTCCCGACTACTGGAAGGTCCAGATTAACAACTTACGTCAACAGCCGTTCGGAATGGTGTATCTCCCGTCAAAGGGCCTGGGGAACGCCTATTCCTGCACTCTATGATGTAGAGACTAATGAGCCGCTATTGACTGAGGAAAGCGTTGAACATATCATTGGCATATTGCAGGCTGAGGGCACTGACGTTTGGTGGGGAGATGGAATTCCGGAAGAAGCATGGGTGCCGGAACCAATCAGGGTGACAGGAAAGAGGTATGTCCGAGGCAGGGAAACCATGGATGTCTGGTTCGACAGTGGCACAAGTTGGACCACGCTCAGAAACCGCACTGGACAGCGTGAAGGAAAGCCTTTGGCTGATCTTTACCTCGAGGGGTCTGACCAACACCGGGGCTGGTTTCAGTCATCTCTGCTCACTTCAGTAGCCACTGCCGCAGACCTCAATTCTGCTAAGGCACCCTTTGGGGTGGTTGTCACACATGGCTTCTGTTTGGACGAAAAAGGGAAGAAGATGTCGAAGTCTATAGGCAACTCTATGATCCCTGCAGACGTCATCCAACCCAAGAGTAAGCACATCGGCGGTATAGATGCCTTGAGGCTATGGGTTGCCAGCTGTGACTACACTAGGGATGTTAGTATCGGAAACTCGATCCTTGGTGGTGTAAACAATAACTTGAGAAAGTTAAGGGTTACTCTAAGGTTTTTGTTGGGAAATTTGGAAGATTGGGATGGGAAAGAGGTGAATTACTCTGATTTGGCGAAGGTATTCGAGCATACGCGTTCCAATTGGTATTAGCCCGATTGTAGGCTGATAGGGTTTTATAGACCGATAGATACGCGTTGGCACAGTTGTACCAGGTTAATAGAGCTACTGCAGAGGTGTACAAGAACCTGCACTTCAATAGAGGTTTTCAAAACACCTATTCGCACTGCTATTTCTAGGCTGATGGTGGAGTAGTCATTCAAACAATCATGACTTATACCAGCACGAATCTTTCCGCATTCTACCTAGATGTCACAAAAGATTCTTTGTATTCTGATCCAATGGGCTCTCAAAGACGCCGTGGAATACAGACCGTCATGTACTATGTAAGCATTCAATTTCCACTAGCTTATACTAACCCTATAAGAAATGACTAATGCTATTGACTAGATCCTCCGAAACTGCCTTTCCATGCTTACACCCATTGTCCCATTACTTACCCAAGAGGTCTGGTCACACGCTACATCACTCGTGACAAAGGGCGCCGCCGGCCCGACACAGCTGGGATGGTATGAACCAGCCGAGGTATGGAACGACGGGAATCTAATTGAAGAGTTCAAGCACATCAATGCGATCCACTCGCTTGTGAAACTGGGCATTGAAAAGGCTAGGGTCGAACGGTATGCCCATGGCACCCCTACACTTGGTCAACCACTAACAGGTAAATGAAACAGAGGTGTTAAGGTCAACCTGGAGGCCTCGGTGGTACTGATCACTCCAGAAGGGTCGAAGGCGAGGAGGTTTTTGGAGAAATATGGTGAGTAGATCATACCTAGGAGCCTACGAAATCGTGGCTAAAAAGGCACAGCCAACGAACTCCCCCACATCTTCATCGTCTCGGAAGTTTCACTCGAGAAGGAGCTTCCAATAAGCCTAACATGGCAGTATGTCGAAAAGACAAGGCTCTTAGGTGACGACTGCACGGTCGTACTCCGGCGTGCCTTGGGGAATAAGTGCCCTCGCTGCTGGGTCTACGCGGCAGAGAACCCAGATGAGATATGTGATAGATGCCAAAATACTGTAGCCTCCCTTCTGAAAAAGGATTACGAATCACCTCCCGCTTGAGATAGATTGGGATTGGATCATTAAATTTTAGTTCACTCTTTTCCTTCTTTTTTCCTTCCCCCCTCCCTTTCTTCTTTTTTGTAAGATATCCCACCAGTGGTGGTGTAGGACTGGAGCGTGACTCGACTCGAACTTGGTAAATGCGATTGGCGGCTGTTATCAATGGGCGATCGCGATTATTCATAGATCAGGCAGAGGTTTTCCCGAGTAGAAGTGTTGAGGGCTGTGTTTACTAGTAATCCAGGCGCGGCTGGATCAGGTCGAGTACTGTACGGTATGTACGGTATCGGTATCGGTACTCGTAACGAAGCATTTGTACCAAAAGGGCTACAGGTACTAGTATTCCAGACTTGCATATCACCAAATTTTGGCCCTTTTGCTTGGATCTGGGTGGTGTACGGCGGTAGCGATCCCCAAAAACGCTTCGACCTCCGAGCGCTGTACCATAACACCGTTATTGTACCATACATTGCGAGAACGATAAGGAGAACATACTCGAGTAGAGAGATAAGAGGCCGGGCTCTTTGCCTTTTGAGAGAAACACTGGTAGTTGCGATGCAAGGAATGGTCGACTACAGCACGTGTGCGGTAGGAGTACTGCGCCGGTAGGGATGCTTGTAGAGCCCGATCGTTTAAAGTTAGCCTGCCGTACTAAATTCCGGTAGCATTGGAGAAAGTGGCGTTGTTTTAGGGCCTGTTTGATTGCGACGGTTCCGTTCCGTTGTCCCATACAAATGACCGTTTCGTTCCGTTTCGAAATGGTGCAAACTAGATGACCGTTTGGAATAACAGATAGCAACCATTCCATTCCGTTTCTAGGCAGAGGCAACCAGATGGTTGCTATGTAAACATATATCATGAAAATCTTTGCCCTAAACAATAGCTATCTTTATATAATAATATTAAGGGCCTGTTTGGCAACGACGGAAGAAGTGGCGACTATTCTGTTGCGAAATGGTTTGTTCTGAAGAAATGGTTGTAATGAACAGTCCGCCCTTTGTTGCCTTAGGAAAATAACTTTACCCTAGCCTCTTAGAAATGGTTTTACCACCACATATGATAGCTTGAATGAAAATTTTCCTGAGCACAAATATTACACTGCGTATTAATATCTCTCACACACCCGCTCATCCCAAAACAACTCACACAACTGGTTGACCGAGGACTCCCACTCCGACGACGGCTACGGCAACTGTTACTGCTGCTACTCCAACTCCGGTTCCGGCTCCCGGTACGACCAGCACTACAGCTACTACTACTACAACTGCTCTGGCCCTGGATCCCACTACTACTCTGACTCCCGCTCCCACAACAGCCGCTGCGACTGCTACAACTACTACTACCGCTACTGCCACTGCGACTCCTACTACTATTGCAACTACTACCGCTACTGCTGCGACTACCACTTCCGCTACAGCTATCACTACCACTACCTCTACCTCTACTTCCACTCATACTACTGCTACTACTACTACAACCAATACGGCTTCTGGTATTATAACTTGTACAACTACTACCACGACTATTACCAATACCACTGCCGCTACTGATACCGCTACCATCACCACCACCACTACCACTACCACCACCACCACCACCACCACCACCACTACCACTACCACTACTCCTACTGAAACTGCTGCTGCTACTACTGCTACCACCACCGCTGCTGCTGCTGATGCTACAACCACTACTGTTTCTACTACTACAACTCCTAGTATAGTTACTACTCTGGCCCCTACTTCCCAGGCCACTTCTACCTTCTCGGCTGCTACAGCTCTAACTACTTCTTCAACTCTGGCGTCAAGTACAACTCTCAGCACAGTTCTCACTGCAGCTCTCACTACAGTTCCTTCAACAGACCCTGCTCCTGCCCCTGCTTCTACTACTAGTACTACTGCTGCTACTGCTACTACCACTATTACTACAACTACTTCAACTCCTACTCCCACTACAAATCTTGTTACAGCTACTCCAACTACACCTACTATTACAACAACCATTCCGGCTTCCGCTTTCACTACAACTCCCAATCCAGCTGCTAGTAGTCAATTGGCTCCCGCTTCCACTACTACTCTCTCCACAACAATTATTACAACAACTGCTACTATCATTACGACTTGTATTACTAGTACAGATACAAATGTCCTCACTTGAGCTATGTACAAGCAGCCAAGAGTATCTCCAAGAAGTTGATCCTTTTATTCCTTCTTTAATCTCAATTACACATCCTGGATGCACCCAGAGAATTTCTTCTGTATATTGATTGCCAGTACGACTGGAGCTATAAACAAGCCGTATCAGAAGGAAGAAATGGACATAGATTGCAGAAGTAAGGGCAACTTGTATTCACTGTTGAATCAGAGTGCCAATAACTCAGTTAATATTCTTATTCCTGGCTATTTTATAGATTGCAAGTGAGGTTGATAGTGAATAGAGATAGTTAAAAATTATTATTATAGTATAAGAATAATTATTGTTAGGGCAAAGATTTTCATGATACATGTTTACATAGAAACCATCAGGTTGCCACAACTTAGAAATAGAATGATTGCTATTTTGCATACCAAACAGTTATGTTTTTGGTACCACTTCAAAATGGAAGGAAACTGTCATTTGTATGCGACAACAGAATCGAACTGTCGCAATCAACCAGGCTGTTAGGTGGTAGCTTCGGCGTGAGGTATTCCGACAGCTAGGACCTTAATCGTAATTATATCGGAGAACTCGTTAAGAAGACACGAGTAATGTAGGCTAGATATAATGGTTTGCTTCGGGATAGATCGTCGAAGTATTGGTAACGATATAAAAGTGTAGAATAACTTATTATATTGATAAGATCTCTTCTCCGTGCTTGTTGTGTCTAAATAGCAGCGAAGATGCTTCGATATTTATATTCCGCGTCTGAGCAATCGCGGTATACATGCTAACTCTATACTAACTAAGTACCGTGCCCGCAACTCTGCGAACTTCACCTGAGTGCG
>Ga0307509_10003544_pt1 | contig 23499 bp, 34 predicted proteins | sample 10_EM_MG_FD_202245 | JGI IMG/M metagenome (GOLD analysis project Ga0307509, IMG submission 202245) | Populus trichocarpa ectomycorrhiza microbial communities from riparian zone in the Pacific Northwest, United States - 10_EM | ecosystem: Host-associated > Plants > Roots > Unclassified | place... | reverse complement strand
ATGTTTTTGGAGACGATGTCCTTCTTCCTTCCCCTTGCTTGTTTTCCACTGGCCAACCTCCTCTTTTGCGCTTTCTGGGCGGGATGTCTTCAAATGACCTCCCCTTCCCCCCGCTTGTTCTTTCCCTTATTACAGGGGGGTCGTCCATGCTAGTCATGTGTGCGATGATTGGGGTGGGCTTCACCAATGCAGGATACCTCTATTTCAGTTGTGCCAACTTCTCCTACATAACTCTGTTTCTCTTTGGTTAGTTATTCATGCTGAACTTCTTCCAAATTACAATTTGACACCTCTCACAGAAAATCTCGCCAATCTCGCCAACTTGCCATCCATGCCCAGCATTTCACACCAAATCGGGGGGGTCAACCCCTATTATTTCAGTATCTTGTTTACGCTCTTCCAAGTTCTCCTTACCTCGGCCATGCAACAAAGTGGTGGAAGCGATGAAGACCTGGGACTATTCGGTCACCGTATAGCAGATTATATTTGGAACCATCTTCTGAACAGCAATGGTGGCAGCAGAGTCGGCCTTACTTTGGGTGGAAACCAGGCAGTTATAGAGCAGGCAACTGTAAGTCCACCGGCATATGAAGATTGTAATGACAATCATTATGTAAGTTCTCTGAAGAACTTTCAGGATCGATGATGCTGACATTCTTCTTCTTCTTAGACCCTTCTTATCACTGACAAAAGGTTTTACAGTCGAGCGTGGCCGCCGGACTAGTGGACCAGACTGCAGACGAACTAAGGGAGATGTTTGATGTTAAGGAGGCCTGGAGCAAAGGGTGAATAAGGCTTCCATATTGTGTTCTTCCTCTTTGGGTGCGTTTCTTGCAATAGTTCTCTTATCATTTCTAACTCAGTGATCTAGACTGTCCCATGATTCTTTTTCTTTTTTTTTCACATTTCTCCCCTCCATTACGCCAGTAGTTACATATCCAGATTATGCACACACTCCTTACCTCACCTTCATTCATCATTTCCACTCATATCAGACATGGATGACTACTTTAGTTCCTATATATTCATCCAACAACTACTGCCCATAACAATATTCTCAAGCTACAGACATCAAATGCGGGATTTTGATGTTACAAGTCCGAGTTTACGTCGAACTTTGCGAGGAATCATCCTTATATGGACAAAAGCCAGTGAAAATTTTAGCTGATGTTATGCCTAAGTTACGAGTCTTTTTATAGAAAAGCTCGTCTCTTTACCAAGCTCTTTACAGGGACCTTTCTGCAATGCTCCACAAATTCTTGTCCTCTTTTACATAAGCTTTACATCAGCTTGACGTTGCATCAAACCCTGATTGCCTGATCAGGGATGTTGCTCAAATTGAGACGTTATTTGTATATATTTACAACACACACTTCACAACCAGAATTCGTGGTTCGGTGAAGAAAACTTGCTCTATTACATTTGCACATATAGAGCATGTGTATTGGCACCATATGCTCTCAAAATATAAGTATTTTGTTCAACTATACTCCAAGGACTCGGATATAAGCGGGACCTAGACCCTTGATGCGAAGTCACGAACGGGATCACAACAATTACAAATCTTAAAAGCAAGCTGGCAGTAAGGTAGGGGCCACCAGGAACCGGCCACCTTATGTAATCGTATTATGTAAGCGCCAAGAGGCGCAAAATGTTGGGTCTCGAAAAAAAAAAAGAAAAAGGCGGGGATTGGCCCAAAACAACTCAAAATTATGGTACATTACTTTACTGATCACTGTACTTCTTCTCGTGTTCTTTTTTCAACTTCAAAGCCGTATCTGGTGGCAATGTGCGATGCCCATATTTGTGGTTTGCCCAGGCTGCCTCCGGGCCGGTCAGGCCTTGACATAGGCACTAATGAACAACTAATGAAACGAGCCGCGCGGTTTGCGTAACTGATTGATGATAGATAAGATGTGAGTACCCATGGTTGTATGTGCCTTTTGTGTGTTTTTTGGTGCGTTTTTGGCAGCCAGAAGCTCCTTCTAGGACGCCTGTAGGTCACGTGATTGTATTATATAAGCCGCAAAATATGCTTGACAGAATTCTGAACTTTTTTCTGACCATTGTCAATCGGGCTTTTAGAGCATTTGGAGGCTTTTTGTTGAGAAATATTTTTTGGGAAATATCTAAAATTTGGGGACAAATTTTTCAAAAGTAACAACGGAGAAATGTAGGGCTACATGTTCCCTATCATTCCTAGTTACCAAATTTGAAATAAAGTTTATGTTGTGCAAGTTATTGAGCTCGCCGTTGGAGATGTTTTTGGATTACATAAGGTGGCCGGTTCCTGATGGCCCCTACCTTACATGGTACCTCAGCTTGGCAAGACTGATTGGGAACGTTGAAAATTGATTGAAAAGCGACAAGACACTTATCCTACTTTTTTGTTATTACAGAATAAGCATGGGTTCAGTTCAGAATGTAATATGCCTTGGGTATAGGCTTTCACAATGAGAAGGAGATCTCCTTGACCAATTCTCCGCCGAGACCTTCGATACAGGCTCTAAGCTCTATTCTCACCTGCTCGAAACTTAAATATCCAGTTTCCTTAAAAAGTTCTGATTCGGCAAAGGTGCCAATGTTGACAGTCAACGACAAACCTTGATAGGCATTGCAAATATATCCCCACTTTGGGACCGTGCTAGGATTTTCACGTCGTCAAATTCGTCGAATAGTGTCTCGTCGTCAGAGGATGAAGGGACTGAGAAGACAGTAGACATCGAGTCATTTGAACCTTTGATTTGAAGCGACCTGACTCACGCAAATCTTCGCCCTCCTCTTCCATAGACTGGCCTTCGTCCCAACCAAGGTTCGAATCCTCGTATTCGCCTTCCTGACCTTCCATTATTTCGTCGTTCTCGTCGCTATTATCATTGTTGGTGTCGTCGATGTTATTTTTTGCAACCCTGTCTGCTATTGAGTGAGAGGCTTCCGAAAAACAAGCGTATCTGTGCTTTTGGAGGATCGGGATACAGGTCTCCAACGGGAACCATTCATATGTTTCCTATGGAGGGATAGAGAAACCATTAGGAGAAGATTCCGAACGCTCATTCAATATAATATCATTACCGGATCCGCCAAATATGAAGGAGAGTAATCTCCCTTGTACCTCATCTTTTGACATGAGTAGATGTAAAACCCTGCTTTGTTGTAGCCAATGTTCTAGCCGAATAGTAAAACAGCTTACCCATGTATAGGTATCCCATCTCTGAGGCCCCTGCCTCACGAATTTCCTGGGCTAATGATATTTCACGGAGGGCACTCAGCTACGAGGATATAAAGTTTGAATCAAATACGAAAAAGAGAATCCGAACGTACTTTACCCAGAGAAAATCGCTCCATGGCTTTGTCGTACATGAAATAAACACTTGAGACACACTTGGGCAAAATGTCCAGGACACCCATTCCAATCAATTCGCCATTCAGTCTGTAGAGTTGGTGGTATGAGCCGTAATTGAGAGGGAGGTGATCTGGGGGTGGGGATGGATATGGAATTGGGCGGGGCTATGCAGGAATGTAAAAAAAAGACAGGAATAATGTCCTCAGACGCATACCTGTAAGGGAGAGTCCACGAGGAATCGTTTGAAACCATTGGGAGAGTTTTGTACGTCACTATGTATCTCTGATTGGTACCTCCGATAAAGAGCGAACTTCTCCAACGTATAGGAAGCAGGTTCCAAGACGACCTATAGACACACTGGGATGAGTAATGATTAGAAGGCCAAACTCAATCAGTAACCTCAAATTTATGGCATGGTTTCGAGGAGTTTAGGAACTTAATTTCAGATTCATGGATGGTTTTCGTGAGGGAGGTAAAAGGTGCAAGTTTCGGAGGTTTCTTTGAGGGTTTTGGCTTGGAAGTTGATCCATTTCTGGGAGATGGTCAACTAAACTGGGGGTGCCATTTCGGAGGAGGGGGGTACCTGGTGTCCTGGTTGGCTGTTTCCCCTGCATATGACTCTTCAAAGATTACAAATCGATTCCACCTACCTTTTTCATCAGGAAAAGGATGAACATGAAACCACTGGAAGACCTTACCGGTTGAGGAGTTGCCTCTGACTCCTGGAGGCTTTGAATTCCATGGCGTCTAGTCTTACATATGATTAGCCTTTAAACCAATGATCAGGGAACGAATGCGTTACTTGATGGTATACTGCGGGCAGCAAGAGAGCTTGAGATCGGGTTTGTAGCAATATGAACCTGGGATGAAATGAGCCCAATCTATGATCGTAATTGGTATAAGGTGGTTTCACCAGAGCGACGCCAGCCTCGGTCAATCATGCCTTGGTAAACCTATTGTACAGAGCCTCAATGGGCGATAACACGGGCGAAGGGAAGAAACGTACCTCACACGAAAGCTTGATGGCCTCCAATGATGCGGTATGATAACTGGTCGCGAGTTTACTCCGCTGCCCGGGAGGTGAACAATATCCACACGTTGACGCATTCGGGCCATATGGAATTGCAATGTTTCTAATATCGTCAAGGTCCATCATGCAGTTCAGGAGTAAGAAGGATTGATCTTAAGGCGAGTGATAGGATTAAGTACAGCCTCCAGCCGGCGAATTCCAAAATCAGCCTCCAAACACCCAACTTCCGCGCAAAGACCTGGAACAACTCTCCACAGATAGCAAACGAAGAACCATCTAATTGCCTTTGGTGGCTTCCATGTTATATTGTACATTCTTCCGGTATTTACTTGCTAAATCCGCTGCGATCTTAACCGAAGTATTGGCTCGCGAGATTTCCTGAAGGAGTAGACAGAGATAAGAAGTTCAAAGAGGGGAGAATCGAAATGTGTTTGACCGACCTCAACGCAATGATTGAGTTCCAAGATCATCTCCGTGCACTTCGACTGTTGCAGGATCACATTGAGGGCCAGGGCAAAAAGGAGGGTAGAAGAACTGACTGTATTTTTAAGAATTCGCTCAAGCAAAACGGCCTGTCGCTCCGCGTGTGGATTTTCCATCATATTGCTTCGTGGTTCAAGTTACTTTATGCAGGAGGTCACATCCAGTCGATGTGTTCTCGAGTAATGTCACGCGATTCAAGTTGGAATTAAATAAGGTATGTAGTTTAATATGGGACATTGCGAGGGTGTTACAGATGTGAATCGAAGTTTTAATACAAGCGCCGCGAAGAATAGCATCCAATGATGTGGCATGGGGGGTATAAGAAAGCAACATAAAGAGACAATAAGGTGAAGAGATCTGGGTGGTGTGCGACTCGGACTCGGAACGATTCATGATAACGCGAAGTCCTACCAACCATCCCACCTGCCAAATCGACGATATTCCTGAAGCGTGCAATTTCTGCTCTCCTTCTTTTCCTTATCCCGTTCTTTCTCCTTTCCCTTATCCAAACGAACGGTCGAAGAGGAGCCAGTGGCCGACCTCGCATATGGTGTTTGCGGAGATTTGGGAGGTGATCCAGATAGAGAACCCGATGGTGCATATGAGGCGGCCTTGGAAGTAACCTTGGGCACAGAGAGCCTGTACCACCCCCCACTAAATGTCAATGCAATTAATTGATACTCTGGTGTCGATGGGACCTGCAAAGGATCATCAGAGGATACCGAGATCCAACCAACAACGCATCTTTCTTCTTCTGGTTGATCGACCGCAGATGGCCGAGAGGTCGAGGACAACGAAATATGAGAGGATTGCACGGGTATCCGGTATTGGGCATACGACCACTCCGACTCAAAGTATTTCGGAAATGGTAACAGGGATTTCAAAGGAGATAAAGCAGACTGTCGATTCCTGCCGCACACCGTAAGAATCGAAATCACAGACGCAGCGCAGTTACTTACGTGGAGTTGGACATGAGATCAAAGATGTGCACGGTACCCTTATCGCTCCAGACACAAAGCTCCCTTTCATCGGGTCGAAACGCGACACCATAGATGTCTGCCTTATCGGACCCTCTTCGAAACTCTTTTACGAGTTGCCCTGTCATTGGGTCCCATATCCGCGCCAAAGTGCCGCGAACAGAGGTCGTGGCAAGGAGGCGCCCGGAAGGAGGTACGGAGAGTGTGGTCAAAGCACTATCATGAGCAGCAATTATGTATACAGCTTGCTTTGGAAGTGGAGGAGGGGACCTTTGAGGAGGTGATGATGGGGGCGGATCTCTCAATACAGCTACCGGACAAGGGGGCAGATGAATGAGTTGAACGTGGCCTGTCTGGCGTCCAGCGGTGGCAAGAAGTGTAGAATATGGTGCTGTAGCCATCGCCAGCAAGCCTATTCAGAAGAGAATGTACAAGTATCTTTCAGAGTTCAAGCATAATAGATCATGTTGCAGGTACGATTCTCACCTCGTGGGTTGTCGTAGGTGTCCCATTCACCATATCTTGTTACTGATTTTCCGATTTGAAACACGACCACCCTGCGCCGCAGAGACACAGCGAGCCAACCACGTCTGCAGGCCATCCCTCTGACCCTCTCCCTAAATTCCAATTCGGCGACATCTTTCCCAATGGCATCGTTCCAGATGATAACTTTGTTGGGAGGATACAGGGGGCTCCTGCCGCCACCCAGGAGGAAAAGAATATTTGAGGAATGGAGTGGCAATACAGTCGAAAGTGTGCCTCCAGTCAATTCTAGAGGACATGGATCAGACTGGCGGGGGGGTCAGGGATATTGAGAACCACACTACCTCGCTTTCTCATCAACTTGAGCGGATTGGTCTGATAGACGGCGAAGCCTGCCGGTGTGGAGGTTGTGAATATGTCGCAATCTGGGTCAAACCTTGCATCGAGGATTTGGATAGGATTCGTTGACGAGATGGAATGCCTTCCCAAGTTCATGGAAGAGTAACTGGGAGGGATTCAAGCGCATTGGCATGTCCAAATAAAGGTGTACGGCCCGGACTGCACGCCCGGATCAAGTCTTATAGGTCCCCGTGGTACATTCATTTACAACTGGACTCTGTGCATTACTTGTATCCTACATGGAGAAACTGAAAAGAGAAGCTGACGGCGGGCGTACTTATTGTACCGAATGCTCTTTTTTGTTTGGTCCACTCATCTCAGCTCTTCAGACCTGCGCTTGTCCACTGTGCAAAATTGCCGCAGCCACAGCAAAAGATGGAGAGGTTACATTATTATTTCTGGATGCTGGAGAGGACGGCTTCTTGGTCGGAGTATTATTGTTCGGGTTCCAAGATTTCGGCGGCTGCAATCCCACATTTGCTAATTGCTGCCTTGCGATCCTAAATTCGAGTTCCTCCGCCTGGTTCTGTGCGACGACTGCCGCTCTGGCTTCGGCCTGTCTTTGAAGTTCCGCCTCTGATTCATCAGAGAGATAATCCGTGAATCCGCCTTCGGAGGTGACGGTACTGTCCGACAACGAGTCACGGCCATCGCTACTGCCACCACTACTGGAAGTATTGCAGTCGTCGTCTTTTGTCGCGTTGCGAGGTACAATAAACGACAGGGGCGACTCTGTGCTCCGTGGTACCGAGGAGGAGGTTGGGGACGGGACAGTGCCTGATATCGAGGACCGACGGTTCGGATGGGTATCTCGAGATGAACGAGTATCGGCTGCGAAGACTTTGGAGATCGAGACGGAGGTCGTTGCGGGGGTCACGGCAGGGCGTCTGACACTTGAGACCCGGCGAGGAGTGGAAGAACTCTCGAGATCGATGGGTCTGCGGCTGGGTGAAGAATTGGAAGAGTGAGTGCCTTCGAGGCGATCAGAGGTCTTATTACGACGGGCCGAGTCGATGGAGGACGAAGTTGGGACGGAAGATGATATGGCATTTGAGCTGGATGTCCTGGATAAGTTTACGGTGGGAGAGCCTTGTGGGCTTCGGCCTCTAGTTTGTGGGGTGACGGTGAGTGTCTTTGTCCAGATAGGATTTGACTTTGAAGGAGTGGTGTTGGTATTTCGTCGAGCGGGAGAGGATGGCTTGGATGGAGTGGTACGGGATGGAGCGATTAGCCTGGAGGGTGATGGAAGTGCGCTGAGGATTGCTTCGTACTCTGGGGGTATGGGAACCTTGTAGATAACGTTGACTGCCCGCCAATCAGCCGCCTGGATCTTGGAAATTTCGGTAGCAGATGGAGGACGACAACAACCTGGCCAGCCTGGGTTCTTGTAGCCAGCCAAGTGCGGGGGAGGGTTAGTGTCTGCCCACTATTGGTGCGATCAGCGAAGGATAAGTTGAAGAGGTGAATCTTGAATACCTTGCAGAAGCCGCAACCGTTGAAGGACTCGACTGATGGGCAGGAACGATGAATGGTGCTCTGAGCGGGTGACCGGGAAGCAACAGACCTTCGGCATTGGTGAGGTAGAGAACATCCATACGCGGATGGGCAACTCTATTGCGGCAGATTTCGCGGATATGAGGACACCTGGAAATGAATGGGAAAGTGTTCTGGGGAACATGTTATGAAGATAGATACTTTGAATGAGGATATACCCTGCACATAGGACATGGGTTTACAGCCTGGTCAATGGAGCCTGAGGAATAGCACATGGTAGCCTAGGTGCAAAACCGAAAACGGCCGTACAGCCTCTGCCAAGTCCTCTCTTTCTTCTACCATGGGCAAATCTCAGAGCAAACTCTCCCAGGAGCAGCTCGCAGACCTTCAGAAGAACACCTATTGTCTGTCCTTTTCCTCTTGTTCTTTCTACTTTGCTCACACACACACACACAGTCGACAAGAAGGAGCTACAACAATGGTCAGCTTCTTGCCCCATTCACCTCATCCATCTCATCCATGATATCCTCCGATTAGGTACAAGGGCTTCAAGAAAGACTGTCCGTCCGGTCATCTCGACAAGGCCGAATTCAGTCGGATATATAAGCAGTTCTTCCCCTTCGGCGAGCCTGCAGAATTCGCCGACTATGTCTTCAACGTATTCGATGCAGACAAGAGTGGTCATATTGACTTCAAAGAGTTCATCTGCGCACTCAGTGTGACTAGTCGTGGTCGTCTGGAAGAAAAACTTAAATGTCTGTCTTCTTCGGCTTGGATGATCGTAATCTAATCGGCGCTCAGGGGCATTTCAACTCTATGATATCGACAAGGACGGGACCATCACCTACGACGAGATGTTGCAGATTGTCAAATCCATCTACAAGATGACGGGCGAAATGGTCAAGCTTCCTCAAGACGAGGACACCCCCGAGAAGGTAGCTTTTATTCCTTCCTCACAAGCTCGATCTACATTCCCATTCTTTTCCAATTCTCAGCGTGTCGATAAAATATTCAGAAATATGGACAAAGATAAAGATGCTCAATTAACTTATGAAGAATTCGTCGAAGGTAGCAAGCAAGATCCAACCATCGTCCAGGTCAGTTCGCCATCTCCCCCTCCAATGACGCAATCTGAATATTTCACTCAACCAGGCATTGTCCTTGTACGATGGCTTGGTGTAGTCGAACCCTGCAGATAATTCTTCTTTTCTTTGATCTATTAATTCCCTGGCGGTATTGTTGTTAATCGACCGCTGGGTCAGTCCAGTGGTTATTCCACAGTTATTGATTTACTTATGACGATGAATGATGTGTACATAAACGAGAAATCAAATGTAGCTTTACGCTCGCTCAGTTCCTTGCAAGAAATAAATTATCTTTGTTTCTTTTAATAGGCTCCTGAGAGCTTCCCGTATTTTCCAAGTACACGATTCTCTACATCCTTGCCTACCCAATTATGAAGCCCTTCTGAGAATTCGAGGTTATCTTTCTCGGCCTTGAATAGCTTGTTATAGTCTTGTGGACCTGCCGCCACTGCACCCCCGGCAAAGGGAGATGCTGTCATATCTCGAGAAGAATCGGCCGCTAAGGAAACCCGATTTCAACCAAGCAACTGGGCGCAAATGAACAAATGAGACCTACAATTGTCATCGCCGAGGAGTAGGCGATACAGTCCGTTTAGACCAAAGAAGTTGAGAAAGTACCAGGACAGTGAGGAAACCCATCGGACATCCATATCTGGAGTTTCGATCCCCCGTTGCAACATGGATTTAAAGCCAAGAGTCAACGGAAACGGGAGTTTAACTGGTTTCTCGAACTCAGAAATGTCTTCGGTTTAAAGGTACAAACAAGGCTACTCACTGAGTACAAAGCCTTGGAAAAAAAAGTTTATCCATCCCATAATGATCATCTGGGGTACCATCATGACCATTTGAGTTTTCATGCCCGACATCATGCCGTCCATGGCAGCTGGGTCCGTCATAGGATTCGGTGGAGTGCTGGGCGAATCACCTTTTGGGGGTCCGTCCTTGAGGTACGTCCCAGCGGCGAATGCGTCAGAGAGATGCTGGGATATTGACATATAGAACGAGGGAGGTATAGGGGAATACGCAGCCGTCGCGCGGAGAATCTGCGAGCGCGCTAAAGCACGTCTGGAATATGGCACACTGTTCGTGAGTAACTTGAGAATTCGATTTCGAGTACGCACTGTTCTCGCACAGCAGCACGGGATAACTGTTTTGGAGGCGACTGCAGTAATACGACGATATAATGTCTTAGGATTCCCACTAAGATCTGGAAAGGCCAGTTGGTGAGTGTTGTGTCAACATCCTGGCGACACGTACCATGACCAAGGTAATTGGGAAAAGGACCCAGTCCCGTATCTGAGGGTCGAGATACAGAGAGACACTGGAACATATCTATAAGAAGTCAGAAATGCAGGATAAGAATAGGGCATACGCATTAGTAGACATGGTTGGCGGAGGAAGGGACGTCGACGTGGGTTTCCTAATCAGGAGACAGCTTTCCTTCAACTACACCTTCTCTCCCTGGTGGAAGCATCCCTATACTAATGGATACCTCACCGACCGCTCTATTCGAATCTTACGAACAAGACTTTCGCCAGTTCGTTGAAACCATCCAAGAAAAACTTGAAGACAATGGCGGAGACGACAGAGGTTTCCAAAATCTTGACATTTCACCACTCAAACTCACTCACCTTTTCCATGCAGAAAAGCGTAAATCTAATCTACGGAGAGTACAAATGGAATTAGAGGAGGCCGATGAGATGGTATGCTGTCCATCCACCCCTGTTCCTTCCAATGCTCATTCCTCCTAGGTATCGCAAATGGAAATAGAAACTCAAGGGATACCTCAATCCGCTCGCGCCCAATACCATAGCCGTCTGCGATCTGCCAAAGCAGACCTGTCAAAGCACAAGAAACTTCTCGCAGACGCCCAAGCAGAACTCGCTCGCTCAGATTTGCTCTCCTCATCAAACAATGCGTATCCCTCATCAGACGAGCCGTACGGGCCCTCCAGTGATAGGATGCGGTTGCTTTCAGGCACGGCTCTGCTAGAAGAAGGGTCGAAACGCCTGCAGCAGTCTCAGCAAATCGCACTGGAGACAGAGAACCAAGGTGCTGACATTCTGATGAACCTGAGGACACAGAGAGAGCAAATCGAGAACTCACGGAACACAGTGCGTTTTGATTTGGTTTTCTTCCGATAACCTGTTTGTCAACCTTGTTCCAGTTGCAACGAGCAGACTTGGCCATAGACCGAGCCTCCGGAACGCTGAAGAAGATGGTTCGAAGGTACGCCAATTCTCGCTTGATCACTCCGGTATTCAGCCAATATAATGAACAGATTTTTCTGACCCATGAATATTATCTAGGATGTACCAACAGCGCGCAATCACCATTGGTATTATAAGCGTTCTTGTTCTCCTAATAATTGTCATTGCTTGGGAGAAACTATCACGTTGATCCGGCTGTAATAGTCATGTAATTTATCATATATACGGATATGGGATGGGAAGCATTCATTAATAGATGGTTGTGAGTCTACGATTCAATCATATTAATTGGATGGCCTTAAAATTCAGGTTCTGAGAATACCGTCAAGAATTGTGTTGATAATTTAAATAAGCAAATGTTATACACCAAACGTAGCCTGGAAAGAGCAGATAACGAGGGGGAAATCGTACTTCAGCAAGTAAAGGGTAAAAAGATCATTTAACAAGTCTAAGTCGATACGATATGAATATATTACAGGGGGCCATGCTGGGGGCCCTGGCCCCTCCCGTACCCACCAACCTCTTCATCATAATTTCTTCCCCTTAACCCCTGGTATTGCGGACGTGTCAAGTTCGCAGGATTTGAGTAACCACCGTACGGGTTTTCACCTTGCGGTGGACCGAACGACGTTGGCGACTGTGAATATTGACTTGGATATTCGGAGGGGTCGTCGTATGCCAGAGCACTCGGCGCCTGGCCAAGAGAACTGGGAGGCGACCGCCTTCCATACGGAGGCGCCTGTCGCTGCGGCGCCGCCGAGCCGGCGCGTCCTTGGTACACATCGCGTGGATCATAGCTGGCATTCTGTGTTTGAATATGTGGACTCCCATGTCGATCCACAGGGTCCCGCGCGAATGGAGCGGCAGATCCGGCTAGGTGAGCGGTGCTTTCGTTATCGTCGTCATACTTGTGGGGATACATAGATTCATCATAAGTGAGGGTAGCAGAAGATGGATTGTAATGAGGGTAGTTGCCTGGAGGTTGATGCGCAGAGTACGGGTTATAAGCGGGCATCGGTGGATAGTCACCGCCGGTATCGCTTTGGTAATTGTAGTAGTCTTTGGTATATGTGCTGGGGGCAACACGAGTGTGCATCGAGGAAGCATCGTCCTCATCATCGATGGATAGATTGGGAAGAGTTGGTTGAGGAAGTGGCTGAGCGATAAGTTCGCCCTTCTTGTTCTTGAGATGCGAATAATCACCAATAGCTTCTTTCTGAGCTTGTCTAGCGGCTTCCAGGCGGCGTTCCTTCTGTTTGCGCTTGATGATATCGCCGATGCGCTGGGAATAGGAAATATGTTAAGCGGACGATCGACACCGTGCACTCTAACATTTGCTTACCTTGTCGACCTTGTGGCAGCAGTATTCCTACGATCATAAGTAAGAAAGCGAGACGCGTAGGGGGAGAGAAAATTTTATACGAATAAATTACCTTCAAATTCCCTCGGATATGTATCAAGAGAGGGACATAGCAAATACCAGCAACAACGAGCAGGAGAAGAGAACCGGCGCAGACAGCGACGGTGAAGAACGAAGTGACAGTGAGGGCGGACGTAGACAAACTGTTTCCTTTGAAGTACTTTGTGATGTCGTACCAGGGGCCAGGGTTCTTCTTCTTGACGAGCCAAACGGCATACAAGGTGAGGGCGTTAATGGCTTGACGCGGGGTATCAGCCAACAGCAAGCGCTTCCAGCCTGAAAATGGAGTAAGTATCTACATAGGAGAATAATTTAAAGGCGGCCCACTCTTGAACACGAAAAAGACGAAGAAGGCAAAGTCGTCACTCGTCTTAGTCGAATTACTGATATGATCAAAAAAGCAGAAGTAATCATAGGAGCCTAAGGCGAAAAAAAAGATAAGTTAAGGAGCTAGAACGCAGTGAGAGATGTACGAAGGGAATAGTAATTGTTGGCCATGATGTTTGTGAAGGCATAAGAAATATCTCGACTTGCAATGATTTTCTTAGCTTTTCTCGATTCATACGCAAGCTATTGAATAAATTAATAGGTATGCATGATAGCAACTAGGAAAGAGAGACGTGCCAGAAGGAATGAGAAGATGATACAGCCGACAAAAAGCCATTTTCCGGTATTGAAAGGAATGAAAACGCAACCACTGATGGAGCCACACTGCTTGAAGATTTCGTTTGACCAATTTTTGGTGGTTAACATGGTAATGGCCGAGAATATATCGGAAACATAAACGAGGAAGGACTTCAACACGATGATGTAGACCCACAGGTACCTGAGGAAGTTAAGGGGGGGGGGGAAAACTAGGGAAAGAGACAAAAGACAAACTTCATGCGCATTAGAAATCCATTGTCTGTAAATTCATGGACGTTGATGAAATCAAACTGGGAGGGCGAGGTCAGCCGCGGAGGCGAGCGCCAATGGAGACGACGAACCTTATGGTCTGGGACGACCTCTCGCTTCCACTTTGGACCTCCACAGCAGGACATTGTTACGTTTTATGATAGACGGTGACCAGCCAGTGGCATACGGGGGACGAAAGAGCGACGGGGCAAAGGAGCGGAGGGGGTTGGCAGAGACAGGCAACAACAGTTGTTCGAGAATCGTTACAGCTCCCACACTCGGCAATCCCCGAGATCCCCCACAAGTCCACAATGACCACCGTCCAGAAAATAAAGGTACACATTGTTCATTTTATGGCTTCCCTAGCTTATATCTGTCACAGGAAATCGAAGATGAGATGGAAAGTGCTTCTTAATTCTCATCTTTCCAATTATCTGATTTTTGTTTGCAGGCTAAAAGTGTGTTTGAATCAAATTTGTATTTCTTATTGATAACTTCCCTTTCTCCAGCCCAAAAAAATAAGGCCACGAGCTACCACGTCGGTCAGCTCAAGGCTAAACTCGCAAAACTCAGGCGTGAGCTCATCGCGCCTTCCACCAGTAGCGGGGGCGGTGGCGGTCTGGGTTTCGATGTTGCACGGTCTGCCCCTCTCTCATATCTACCGAATCACGGCCTTATCAACCAACATTCAGAACGGGTATAGCATCGGTCGGATTCGTGGGCTTTCCGTCCGTCGGAAAGGTGTGCATCATTCTAGAGATTTCCCTCTCCTCAAGCTTATGACACATCAAGTCCACGCTCATGTCCAAACTTACTGGCACACACTCCGAAGTTTCAGAGATCGACTTTACAACGCTTACTACTGTCCCCGGAACAGTCAAAGTTCACGGCGCGCCAATACAGATTCTTGATCTGCGTGAGCCCGCTCGACATAACCTACAGCATTAACATACTCATAATTCCTGGTAGCTGGTATCATCGAGGGTGCTGCCGATGGCAGAGGTCGAGGTCGCCAAGGTATGTCCCAACCCTGTTGAGTTTGAATGCATTCCTTGACCCTTCGTAGTTATTGCTGGTATGGTGGCCATACACCCCGCAGTTCTATTCCAACTGAACCAACCCCAAATCAGTCGCTCGAACTTGCAACCTTATTTTCATTGTCCTTGACGTTCAAAAACCTCTCGGTGACAAGAAACTTATCGAATCCGAGTTGGAAGGTTTCGGTATCCGACTAAACAAACGCCCTCCTGCTATCGTCGTTCGCAGAAAGGAAAAAGGAGGCATCGCGATTACGAATACCGTACCGCTCACGAACATCGACCAAGACGAAATCAAAGCTATCCTCAGCGAATATCGGATCAATAACGTCGATATTGCCATTAGGGAACCCAATGCGACTGCCGATGATTTGGTCGACGTAATAGAAGGAAATAGGTTCGTGTCGCCTGGTATACACCGATGACCTATGTTTATCCTCATGGTTCATCGGTAGAGTTTACGTCCCTGCCATCTATGTGTGTGTGTTACGCTGTTACGCACTTCAGCTCTAACCCTTCCACCTTTCAAGGTCCTCAACAAAGTGAGTACACAAAAATTTTCACCCGCCAGCTTTGAACACCACCAAATTAGATCGACGCAATTTCAATAGAGGAATTAGACCTCTTGTTCGTCCCTGAACTGCTTGCTTCGAAACTGCTTGCTTATTTGCCTGACCAGATACAAGATTCCCATGTCTGTGCCCATCTCGTCACGGGAGTGGCTAAACATCGACGAGCTCATCGACAAAATGTGGGAGACCCTCAGCCTCGTTCGTGTTTACACAAAGCCGCGTGGGTTACCTCCAGATTACAATTCTCCTGTCGTTCTTCGACAGGGCAAATGCTCTGTAGAGGATTTCTGTAATTCGATCCACAAGGAAATTGCCAAGCAAATGAAATAGTGAGCCTTACGATTACATCTTGGCGACTCTTCTTGATCGTCCACTTTTCGTAGTGCCATTGTTTGGGGTGCTAGTGCGAAGCACTCTCGGGGTCAAAAAGTTGGCCTAGATCACGTTTTAGAGGATGAAGATGGTAAGTTTCCTTCGATCAACCCTGGGTATGTAGTTCACTAACAACTTCCATATTCCTCACCAGTTGTTCACATCTCCAAGAAGTAGTCATACTGCTGATAAGTGTATTGTCATCACAGTTCTGTCCAATGTGTTGTAGCAATATAATTCAAATGTATCACCAACAACTACTTGATCTCGCTCAGTTGCCCTTGGTACGTGGTCTCCTCGTGAAGATAAATAAAACCGAGCCTCAGGAAGCTCCACACCAACCCAAGGGCACAGTAAATACTCGTGGTCATCAATGGCAAGAACTGTAGTGCCGAAATTTCCACAATACCTTGTGCGGACCCATATTCAGATTCCGGACAAGAGAAGGCTTCTGAAGAGATACAAATCGCCGCCAACGTCGAGAGATCAGGTTGTGCACTAACTCGGCCTCGTAAAAGGGGGAAGGCGGTCACAAATATCAAGAGTAAAGGGAATCCTGCCAGATAAAGTTTTTCTAGAGCATCCATGATCACATATGATATCGACTTAGGGTACCTGCAACGTACTTGTGAGTGGTAATTAGGTGGCGATGAGAATGCTTCGCTTACTCGTAAACGCGGCGGCTTAGTGGTGTGTACACAGCTCCAATCCATACAATGGAGTAAATAACCTCAATCACAGATTCTGTGAGGAGCTGATGAGTCAAGCAACGATTAAATCGAATTCGAAAACGAACCTGTTGGAGTGAAGATTAAGGGGAATAGCGAAAATACACCTGCGACGCTGGCGAGCACGAAGGTTCTGAAATAGGCTTGCCTCTCGGCAGCAAGAAGACTAGTTGAACTTATCAAGGGTCAATCTTGATCGAGGTAGTTTTAGTCTTACCTGAGGGGTATTAGGATGAGAAGTACGGCCTTTTCGTGCACATGCCAGCCAAACAAAAAAGAAGTCCACCCGGACAAAGTAAGTGCAGTAAGGAATGACTTGTAGGATGGGTTTCTCCAGAGTTTAATCAACCAAACCTGACGTTGTCCCTCTGTCAATGTTATACCATAGCAGGAAGAAATAACTAACAAGCTGGAATGCGAGGGCAATCACAAAAGTATGAATTGGCTTGATGTTGGGTAGGACCGCAAAAACAGTATCACCAACGAGACCACGCGAGCTTGAAACCACGCCTGATTCATTGATAACTATGTCTGCCCCTGTTAGTCGAGCATCTACAGAGGATAATTGAGTCAAATTTCGTGGGTCGGATAGCTATCACGTTACATTTTAAGAGTACCCTGTCAGCAGCGGTGACTAGCGCCCAAAAGTTTGGTGCCCAGTATGCATGATTTAATCCGCGTGTAAAGGGGAAGAGTCGAGAGAGCAATTGGGGGATTTGCCCAAGAAGAGCGAATGGCCCTAGGGAAACCACAAAAACTGCGATGACTGCATTGGCCAATGAGAGAAAGTTCTTGATCTGAAATTCTCCAGCAGGGGAAAGACAAAACGATCGCAGGAGGTATACAAAGTACGCAGGCTTTTAGGCATTTTCAGAGCTTTACCGCAGTAGAAACTTGTGAACACGCACTGCAAGGTACATATATATATGTTTAAAATTCAGAAGGACGGCGAAAAGGACTCCACTTGCCAGTTTGTTTCCCTGAGAAAATGTCAGTTAGGAGATAATTTTTTTGAATAGAAGTACTGTTACATTACGAGCCATGAGGATAGACCAAAGTAATATTCCATACATAAAACCGTTGTATTGGAAATGAATATGGTCTACGATTAAGAAGCCGGGGTGAAGGAAAATGGATGCAGATATAATCCGTTGTATTGGGGCCTCTATAGAGCCACGAATAAATCTATCCGAAAATATATTAGGAGGCACTGAAGGGCAACATAGAATGGACATACTTGAGGAGCACAATCCCGAGCACCAGCTCCGTCAGAATCACTGTCGTCCTTTGATATACAACGACCAACCACCCGTCATAGTTCAGATTGTTTAGGTCGACTATCTTTGGGTCAATTAATGACGCCGGTATGGAAAGGAGTTTCTCCAGGTAAGCGAAGAACGGTGGGTAGTCCAAGGCTGTGACATAGCATAAGTATGCTAGGACTAGATAGAAGGCTTGTACGTACTCCACTCGGACGTCATCTAGGATGTCGTTCAGAAGATGATAGATATCACAACTCATGCACGCACGTCGTAGTACCATTTTGAAATAGGAAGGCTGTGGGTAATAGCAAGCCAGTTCCTATGCACCTCAAAATCGGTAGATCGGCTAATCATCACAAGCTGAGTCCATAATTCGATAACACCTCTATACTCACTAGGAAGGGAACAAAAGGAACTTCAAGGCCGTGGACAACCAAAGGATATCCCATTCTGACGGGAGTATGTCATAGCAAAACCAGTGCCTCGCAACGACAGAATTGGTCGAAGATCGTAGGCTTCCCATGGAAGACGATTTGCGGAGAGTATCTGCTTCAATGGGCGCTGCTGCCCCTGCGCTCTCGTTTCTCATAGGCGAAAGTTGTGGCACTGGTTATGATAGACCCACCAAGCTCACGTGCAGTATATGTTTTCAACATCCACCAGTGACATCCAACCAACGAGTTACGATAGTAAGCTGTGAGCCACACCCAAAAGCATGAGCGAACAAGTGACAATCGGTAAAGCTAATGCAAATGCAGCGACAGGGTATAGTTCCCTTCAGTTGCAGTTTCGTTGAAGCTCACAAGTTTGTTAGCGGTGTCTTGTTTAAACTCATTATCTTCAGTTTGTCCTTGGGCATAGTTCCCCTGTCGAGCTACTTCCTCTCCTTGAAATATATTTGGAATGGTGAGCACTTGTTTATAAGTTCCAATCTCTTCGTCCAATTTTCTCACAACCGAGCAGAAAATGCCACTTTCGCTGCTATCACAGCTGTGGTTTCTGCCAATATTGTCTTGGTTGCCTATATCATTACCTCTGTGTTGGAGGATAAGCAAGTCTCGAGTAAAACTCTGAAAGAAAAGAGTGAAGGGAAGAAAGATAAATGATTTTCAACGTTTACTGTCGTCCCACCTCAAAAGAAAATTCGACTTTATCTAATGTACAATTTGGTAGTACACACACATATCTCACACAGACACCCTGCATAACTAGGTATAATCTTTCTAAAGTGCTTCAACATAAGGAGATATGTATATGTTCCAGACGCTCAAACGAAATTTATAGTGCGTAACCCCATTGGACATGGGTATCCATACTCATCGTTGACATGGTTTGTTCTTTCAAATCCTGAAAACCAATGAGCCACCAAAGAGCACGCCTTGGCGTAACATCCTCACCATGTAGGTATAACTATCCTGGATTCCTACAAGATCAGGCCGCGGTTTCATTGATCTTTTGATCGGCAAACTCGAGTGATCAGAAATAGGCTCGCTCGAGGTGAACCTGTGCGTGGCTGGATACGGAAGTGGACCTCGAAGGTTATCATTTGACTGGGTAATTCTGAGAGTGCGGGTACGTTTTTCGGTAGAAATAATATGAGAGGGAGGCAGATCGGGTAGAGGGGTGTTGGGCGGGCTTGTTGGAGGGGGGGAAAAGACGCGCGATGTGCGACCCAGATAGAATTTCTTCGGTGACATAATGGTTGGAGAGTTCAGTAACTGAAAGCGAGGAGTAGTAGGTGTACCAATGGGCGTAGTATCACGAGAACTAACGGCGGATGAGGGAAGCCCGGATCCCAAGACTAGCGGAGCGGGAATTTTCTTGCGAACGAGAAGAGGCGGAGGAACTGGGAATAACGAAAGAGGGAAAATTTCTGCGTCGCTACTTTCTCCAGAGCATCCAGAGCTTTCCGGCCTTGCAGGGGAAACGACTTGCTCGTGGTAGGGAAGATGAGGGGTTGAGCCGGTGCTCCGGTCGAGTGTGCGCGGCTTTGCATCCAGCGACAAATCCAAGCCTGAATGTACTGCTTTGTGGGTGGCATGTAAATTATCCAAAAACGTCGTGGGTGGCGTACTCTTCTGTGCGTCTGAAAATTTGAATTCAGGACAACAATCATTGGTAGATTCTGGCGGTTGGCAACCTTTGATTTCTAAGAGTCTGTCAAACTTTCTCCCAGGGCCGTAATCCAAGTCTATGGGAGGTAAAATGGGGAACGAAGGCAACCTTGGGGATTGTGGGGAGAAAGGAGATGGACTCTGTCGAGGAAGTGTCGAGTAATATGCCAATACCTCCTTGGTGTCACGACTAGCTGGTAAAGGGGAGCGAATGAGATGCTTTTTGCTAGAAGCTTCCGTAGAATTGCTAGCCTGGGACAGTTTCTGACCGCCACCGGTCATCGCGCCATGGGGGTGGTAAGTCGCGCCTTGGGCAAGTCGCGAGGTATCTCTTCGAATGAGAGTCCGCTGGCTACGCTTTTGTGCAGAACCGTCCTGGATTGGTAAAGGATATTGGGGGCTCCAGGAACTTTCTACTGGGGAGGCGGTTGATACATCGAGAGGTAACCATTCGTCATTAACCTTCAGGTTATGAACAGCCGCCGCTGACGGGTTTGTATCATGGTCTGTAGTCTTTTGTGTCAGTCGGGGCCTGTTCTCTCGACTGTCAGATATTTTCTGTTCCCGTTTCTTCCAAGGGCTGCGTAGAAACCCAACAGATGGCATGTTCGGCTGGATTTGAGGGTGGGGTTATGGGAGGAGAGAGAGGCAGAGGATAGAGCCCTTAGATGCTGAGAGAGAGCGAAAGATGCAAGGTTGAAGTGCGGCGTGTAGATATGGTGGCAGATTAGGGTCTTCGGGTCGGAGAGAAAGTTTTTTTTTCCGATAAGCTAAATTAATTAAGATTAGATTGAGGTAACGAGACATTTCCACCCATGCTAAGATGCATGGCGCAGAAGGTTGGTTCACCAGGGCCCAACCTGGGCCAATGTAAGCCAAGCCGCAAAGGTATACAGCGGGAGTGTGTGGCAACAGTCGCAACATAGCATGAAGTTGTTTCGCTGGGCTGGCAGGAATCCATTCAATACCGTAAGTATGTCTCCAAAAGAAATACAGGGTTTTCCGAGATCAGAGCAGCATCAGAACTTATTCGACCGACGTTAAGCCCTTGGTGCAATCCTCCTTGCCGCAGCGAAGAGTGGGGGAAAAGTTTGGAAGAAGAACCTCCAAGTCCAATCAAGCGAGAGGACAGAGTTGAGTACGAACTGGTTTTTCCATCGGGTGGAAAGGTCGATTTTCATGAATATGTGGATCTGACTCGGAAAAGATCACACTGGCAGCTGGAATAGGCTGGAATTACATTGCTTGCCTTTTTAGGCAATCGTGCAAATTTCAGGTTTGCCAGGCCCCGGGAAGCTCCTGATGTTTGGTGTCCGCGAAATTCCCCAAAAACGCCCTCAAATAGTCAAATTCGCGGACACCACCCATTAGGAGCTTCCCAGGGCCTGGTTTGCCCACTATTGCTCCCCTTTCCTAAACGCCATTCAGATTATATCCACTCCGATATATGTGTGGATCTTGACAGAAACACGAGCGCTTGTCTCGTTGAAAAAGCTATACTTACCCGAAGTATGCCAGTGATCAGCTTCCGAGTGGCCTTTCGAGCCTACTTTTCAATAAAATTTCATTCAAGTTGCTCAGAGTCATGCTGGGCGTCTAACCAAAAGCGTCACGGAGCTTGGTCTATGGGTTTCTGATTCCTGAAGCTAATGCACGCAATCTAAAGTCTCGGGCGAATTTTGTCAATGTAGAAATAAATTACATGATGTTCCTTGTGAACGGGAATACAGTGCGGCGATTAAATAGGTACATGTTCTAGGGAAACAGTGATTTGATATCGATGACAAATAGCATGGGTGAGTTCATAAAATGGTAAGCAAAGGGTGGCCCAATCAGAAGTCTTCGTCAAGAACACTAAGAGGCGAGTGAGTAACGTAGACAGAAAAGGACATGAGAATTGACATACAATGATTTTGATGATTGCGCTGTGTTGTCCGACGTGCCAGAGTGGTTAACACCAGCTTTCGAGTATTCTGACACCCGCTTCTCAAAGAAGTTCGTCTTCCCTTGCAACGAAATCATGTCCATAAAGTCAAAGGGATTGGTTTTATTGTAAACCTTGTCGTTCCCTAGCGAAACGAGCAGTCGGTCGGCGACGAATTCAATGTATTGGCACATGAGGTCAGCATTCATGCCAATGAGCTTGACCGGAAGGGCGTCTAGAAACATTTTAGTTAGTTGTTGATAGAGGAAAGTAGCCCAACTCACCAGTTAAGAATTCTTGTTCAATAACGACAGCTTCGGTAATAATTTGTTTGACAGTGTCGGGATGGGGACGGCGTTTGAGATGGCTGAATAACAGACAGGCGAAGTCGGTGTGCATTCCTTCGTCACGGCTAATCAGTTCATTGGAGAAGGTGAGGCCGGGCATCAGACCGCGCTTCTTCAACCAGAAGATAGAGGCAAAGGAACCAGAGAAGAAGATGCCCTCCACAGCGGCAAAGGCAACAAGGCGTTCTGCAAAGGTAGAACGCTGGTCAGAGATCCAGCGGATGGCCCAATCAGCCTTGCGTTTGATGCAAGGAACGGTTTCGATAGCGTCAAAGAGGTAATCGCGTTGGACAGGATCCTTGATATAAGTATCGATAAGAAGAGAATACGTTTCGGAGTGGATGTTCTCCATCATGATCTGGAAGCCGTAGAAGCAGCGTGCCTCAGCCACTTGAACTTCGTTCGAGAAACGCTCGTTGAGGTTCTCGTTGACAATACCGTCAGAGGCTGCGAAGAAGGCGAGGACATGGGAGATGAAGTGACGCTCATTGTCATTTAGACGATTGTTCCAGTCATGGACATCCTTGGACAGGTCCATTTCTTCAGCAGTCCAAAAGGACGCCTCGGCTTTCTTGTACATTTGCCAAATCTGATAAGAACGCGTTAGATCGAGTGTTCAACGACAGTGTGCTTGGTTCTCACCTCATGATACTGGATGGGGAAGAGAACGAAACGACGACGTGACTCTTTGAGGAGAGGTTCCTCACCTGAGGGAAACATGTTAGTTTATGGTCGCAGTAGAGACGACAAATGACTAACTCTCAGGAAGGTCCACCTCGCCTACAAACTTTCTACGGAAGTCGGGGAGCGTGTCGGTGGCATCAGTGACGGATTCCGGAGACTGGGAGCGTTTCTCGTCATCAATGAGAACAACAACCTCTTTCTTAGAGGGTTTGGAAGGTGATTCGAGGGTGAAGGCGGCAAGAGCAGCAGCGGCCTGGAGTGAAGTAATTAATTACAGACGACGCGACATGAAGCAAAGTACGTTACCTTCTTGCTGGGGGTAGGCCCAGGAGAGGCAGGACGGGTAGCTGAGATGGTGGCCATTAGAGAGGATGAGAGGAGCGCGCGGAACAAGTGCATGGCTGGCATCTTTTTATGGGTTTTTATATGTGGTCGTGTTTGTTCCCATTCAACGCGTTTCGCGACCGCGTTCTTTGTACATATTTGATATCCGGTGACTCGGTTGTTCCTCATCCACCTTAGGTTCCCACCCCTACTGTCATATCAGTTGACATGATTCGATCGTGTCACGCCGTCTAATTTGTATCCAAATCCCTTGTTTTCTCTTACCCTCCAATATTCCTGTCTGTAGTAAACCTCTT
>Ga0307509_10003543_pt1 | contig 23502 bp, 27 predicted proteins | sample 10_EM_MG_FD_202245 | JGI IMG/M metagenome (GOLD analysis project Ga0307509, IMG submission 202245) | Populus trichocarpa ectomycorrhiza microbial communities from riparian zone in the Pacific Northwest, United States - 10_EM | ecosystem: Host-associated > Plants > Roots > Unclassified | place... | reverse complement strand
CACAGCTCGTATCCTAAAACAACTATGGTATCAAATCGATACCATCAAACAATACATAAAACATTCAAGGTATCAACCGATCCCTTGAAACAAACCTTCAAACAACCGGAGTATCAAATAATACTTCCGAAACACAATCAGGGAGAGGCACAACCTCGTATCCCGAAACCAAACATAAAACAAACTAGGTATCAAAACGATACCTCCTGCATACGTAACAAGGCTACAGCCACAAGGCTCGTATCCTGAAACCAATCTAATCCTAAAGGAAATCCATCAGTAACCATAGTACCTGTACCGGTTACACCCCTGAAACAAAACATCTGTTTCCATCAATCAAACTAAACCTAAATCCAACTCGTAATAACGCCACAATCCTCAGATCTAGAGTCGTCATACTCGCTTTCGAAATAGGGCTTGAAAAAGTCACTATCAACTGGCCCTTCGTCCTCAAATTGGGTCTAGCTAGGCGTCGTCGGGGTATAGGACATGGTAATGTATCCTATTTAAATAGGAAACTCGTCTCTAGGCATGTTGTTAGTCCACCAAGCCTGAACAAGATCCATCGCATTCTCGAGACATTCCAAGGGTTCCCAACTATTGTCGCGATTGGTGTATCCTTTCCATTTGACAAGAAACTGGGCCTTGCCATAGCGCTCCCGGTGGACCAGCACCTCCTCAACCTCCCATTCGGGCATCTCGTCAACTAGGATAGGTGCGGGTTTGGCATGAGTCAGTCCAGGGAACCTGCCGTTATCGTTGGGGAAGAACTTCTTAACCATCGAACAGTGAAAAACTGCCTCCTTTCTGTGGTAGATTTTCGAGTCCATCTTGACAGTATAGTTCTGCCTTTGTTCATTGTATTCAAGGACCTGGAAAGGCCTTTGCCATCGTGGCTCGAGTTTCTTACTCCTTCCAGATTCCGTCGCAAATCTGTCGCCATATATCATCAGGAATTCTCCAATGCTGATGGGTTTGTGGGTCGTCCTCCTCTTAGCTGCAACTCTGGTGCTGTGGATCCTAGCTAGCTTGAGTGCTTGATATGTGTCATTCCTCAGCTGCTGGTGTCGATTAAGGTAATCCTCAGATGCTGGGACAGCCGTGCCTTCGATCCTGTAGGTCGCCAATAAGGGGTAGTCTCGTCCATACACCGCTTTGTATGGTGACATGTTAATGGTATCAGAATGTCCAGCATTCGTATATGCAGCCATATCCTGCAATGAATTCACCCAATTATTCTGCCGGTTGTTGGTGATGTTTCTCAAGGCGGTCTTGAGTTCCCTAATCTTGCGTTCCACTTGCCCATTTGTTTCATGATGTCCAGGCACAGCCTTACTGTGTTCGATTCCCATCGACTTCATACTTTGCTGCCAAAAACGTGAAGTAAACTTGGGATCTGCATCGCTAACGATCGAAGTAGGTGTGCCATGGGGTGTGAATACGTGGTGGCGAAGATAGGTTAGGGTGGTTTCCGAATTCACATCTGAAGTAGTGGGGATGAACCAGGTAAATCCAACCGCCCGGTCCACAACTACCAAGACCATGTCATAGGTCTTTGTCGGTCCTTTACTCTTGTTGAAAGGTCCTGCGAAATCAATAGCATAAGATGTAAAAATCTCCCGAGGAATCGGCATCATGTGGGCATTGCCTTCGGGCAATGCATTGCGTTCCTTATTCCTCTGACAGTGCTCACACTGCCTAACGTAATCTCTTCAATCCTTCCTCATCTCTGGCCAGTAAAGGTACACAGTAGCGTATCTGAGATTACTTTCAGCACTGTGGTGTCCTTTGTCATGGACTTCCGATATGACGAGTTCTCGAAGGGTTTGACCATTTGCTGTATGGCCTTTCGGTATGTAAAGGGCTTGAAGTCCTTTGCGTGTGGTAGCGAACATCAGTCCGTCACCAATGCCATAGTGTTCCATCCTTCCTCCCTTAGCCGTCTTTCCAGAGTCGAGAGCTAACTTGTACAACTCATCCTTCCTATAGGTATCGACCAGTTGTTCTCTCCACATGCTCTGCATCTCAGTGGTAACCTGAATGGTATCGCGTTCATCGAGTACCTGTTCAAGGCGCGAGGTATCTGCTTCATCCTCGAAGACATCATACAGAATGCGGTCATCCTGCGATAGGGTAGGTGGCATGATTGTAGGAACAGTTCTGTTGTAGTGGGATAAACCTCCTCCATAGAGGGGTTTCTGTCGTTTTGCCATATAGGCATCATGGGCTTTCTGATCATGACCGTCGCATTCTTTGCATTCTGCAAGAGGATCGTCATGTTCTAGTGCCGTGGCTAGTCGTTTTCTGACTCCGTCAAGGTCAATTCTAGGTCTGGGACCTTTATTGCCTTCCGCTAGGTATCTCGCTCTCATTGTTGCCACCTCAGGAGATTCAGGTGTAATGACTTGTCCTACAAGCCTGTTCTCGTTATGGAATTCGCATACTGCTTTGTGGCATACTGTCCAATGAATCGCTAAGTGGTTCAAATCTTCTTCGCTGAGATGTCCAGAGGAGACCATATCTCCCCAGTCATTCCCTTCTCTCATACTGCAATCAGAGCCACATTCAGAGTGATCTCCAAGAGTACGTAGGGGTTCAAAGCGTGACATGGTGTCAGAAATGAATGAAGTAGCAAATAAGGTATGGGGTGAGTTCTCGTGGGTATTGGTAGCTTTGAGGTCTTCTGTTTCTTCAGTATGATCTTGGACGTATTCTGCTGGTCCAGTATCATGTCGATAAAGGCGGAAAAGTGCGTCAGCTAAATAGTTGGTTGCCCCAGGCTTGTAAACTATCTTTGCCATATACTTTGCTAGGTGTGTACGCCACCTCATTTGCTTCCTAGTCGGTCTTCGATCCGTCCTCAGATCCATCAGGGGTTGATGATGTGTAACAATCGTGAACTCATGTCCTGCAAGGAGGTGATCAAATTCTACCAAGGCATCCATGATTGCCAGTGCCTCCTTGTCTGTTGTCCCATAGTTCATTTGCGTGTTAGTGAACTACCTGCTGTGTAAGGATGCTGGTCGTGCAGTTTCAGGTGTTTCGCCTTGGCCAATCCAGGCTCCAACTCCTGTGTCTGACGCATCCGTTATTAACAATATGGGTACTCCAGATTCGTGGTTAATAGGTCTGATAACCTCGTTATCATCTGCAAGCCTCTTCGTATTCTAAAACGCTGTGTCATGAGTTGGTGTCCATACAAACTCCGCATTTCCTGTGAGGTCGGTAAGGGGTGCAGTAATCGTTGCAATGTGTGGTAGGAATTGGCTAATGTAGTTGACCAATCCTAAGAACTCTCGTAGTTCTTTCCTATCCTTAGGTATCGTCCATTCTCCTATTCTCGTGATCTTCTCAGGTGAGGCGTGAAGTCCGTCATCGTCCACCACATGTCCTAGCACACTCATCTTAGGTGAGAAGCACTCCGACTTCTTTCTGCTGGCGAAGAAGTGCGCTCCCTTCAGCTTCCTGGAGACCTTTTTGATGTGTTCCATGTGCTCGTCTTCCTTGTTTGAGAATATGAGTATGTCGTCAATGTAAACCCACACAAACTCTCCAAGATAATCCCTCATTAGATGTGACATGATCCGCATGAATGTCCCAGGTGCATTCATATCACCCTGCAGAATCACCTTGCTGACGAATCCCCCAAAGGGTGTTTGGAAACAGTTTAGGTATTCGTATTCTGGTTCCACTCTTGTTTGGAAGTACGCGTCACTTAAGTCGATCTTGCTGCAATATCTCGATCGTCCTAGTGCATTCAGGATTGTCCTTTGGTTTGGGATTTGTGTGTCATCTTTTCTTGTGTTGTCATTTCGTGCAGTTAGATCCACCAGGGGTCTGATCCTGCCATCGGTTTTTCCTTGGACAAACAGTGGTGCTGCGCCAGGAACTTCCTTCCGATATATGACTCCTTCTCGTTCCTTCTGAGCAAGCTATTCCTTAAGCTTGAGCTTATACTTTTCCGGAACTCCGAATGTTGGTTGCGTTTTAAGGTTCTCCTTATCCTTCAACTGAATTCGATGATTTTACTCTCACAATGGTGGTAGTCTTTCTGGGATTGGGTCTGGGAAGACCTCAGGAAACATCTCCATAACCTCTTCTGTGGTTTCTATCGCTGCTGCCCTTACTAGTCCACTAGTTGGCGTGCAGTTTACCTTAACCTTGTGCTTAGGAAAAAGTATCGTCGAGTTCCCACACTCAATTGTTGCCTGATTTCTCGAAAGGAATTCCATTCCGATCAAGGCATCATACTTTGCGAGGTTGCCAACAATCATTCTGTTGTTTCTGGTACGCATTTTTCCAATCTCTATATCGACTACGCTTTGTTTGCTGCTTGTGGATTGTGATCCTTTCATGGCCATAAGAATCCGAAGCTCTCCTTCTAACGCTTTGGTTTCCACACCGTGAGTGGTGACAAATGCTGCGCTAAGGATATCTTCTCCAATAGTTCCTGTATCGAACAGTACTCTCGCATCGTGACCATTAATTTTTATCGTTCCTTCTAAAGCCTTCTTAGCCTTGGTCGTACTGTGTGGTGTTTTGCCTGATGAGGCGTAGGTCTCTATTTCCATCGAGTTGATGTAGACCTCGTCTGCACTTATTTCAGCCTCCGCTCTGTTTGAGGTTGATTGTTTCTTGACCGCTTTCCCCTTGCCTTCATCCTTCTTGTCAGGACAGTTGCGGGAAAGGTGTCCTTTCTTTCCACAGGTGAAACAGGCACCGCTTGCCTTTCGTTCCTTGGAAACTGTGTTGCTAACCTTCTTCTAATAGGTAGGCTTCGAGCTGCTCTGACCTCGGTCCTTCTGATGTGACTTCTCCTTTGATTCTTTTTTGTATGCTCCGACTCCTCTTAGCATGGCATCTTGTCGTTCCGCATATCGTATTGCCGAGTTAATGGTTTCTTCATCGTCAAACCATGGTTCTATTATCTGGCGTAGCTTGATATGCATGCTAGCGAAGAATCTTTGCATGAACACATAATCTGAGATTGTGTCCTTTGGTAACTGGGATCGATAGGTGAGCAAGTCTGTTGCTACATCTGAGATGTTCGTTACTACTCCATCCTTGACTTGTCTAACATCAAGGAACTTCTGGTATAGCTCCTCTGTATGTATTGATAATTGGAATCGTTTTCGTAGGTATCCAATAAGTTGGTCTCTTGTGATTTAGTTTTCTCCGAACTCTTCCAGTGCTTGTCGGTATGTGTCTTTGGCTCTACCTTCTGTGTAGAAGCCATAGTATCAAGCGTTTCCTCACGTAGTTGAGGTAATACCATGTAGCAGTAGGTATTCTCGAACATCTTCATACCATCTATCGAATGCGCCAGGGTCCATGTCTTTTCCTGATCCTGAGAACCGCCGGGGTTCTGGGATCTTCATAGTCAGCCTTGGTGCATTGGATTGATCAGGTACCTCGGTGGTTCCAGTTGCCGACATCTTGTTGTCCTCATCGTCACTTGACTCGCTGCTGCTGGAGCTGCTTGGATCGTCCTTGGATGAGGTTGACTGTAAAGGTTTCTTTCCTTTCGCTGGTGATTTAGGAAACGCGCCTGGTGTGGCCGTCTGTTCCCTGGCTATTTCACTTTCAGATTCCTTGAGTGTCTGAGAAGCCTCGTCCCTTGCTAGTTGTCTGCTAGCCTCGTCGATACTAAAGGGTGAAGCCTTCTTTGCTTGGGCCTTAGCCTTCCTGGATATCGAGCTTGCAGACGGTGTTGCAAGTTCGCTTCTATCAAGCGATCTGCCTGATCTCGTGTTGAGTTCGTCGCCTATGGTGGGCAACTGTTGCTATCGGGCTTCTTGTGATGATCGTAGTGCTCCCAGAGCACTCTGCTGGGGACTAATCGTTTAGCCTGCTGATAGCTGTCATCGGTATTCCTTAAGGTTGATCGTTCCTTAACCGATATAACTTCCAACTGACATGTTGAAGTTAAAAAAATGTAACGTTTCCTTATCGGTTCTTGGTACAGTGAGAACCTTTAAGAAACCGTCCCGGGTTGTGCACTTGAAATCCTAGCCAAAGTGTGGCCTAGGCGGATTGATCAAGCGGAGGCTCTGAAAGGTTGTTAGATAAAACCTTTTACTATATCGCTAAGGTCTTGAAGTGTTTGGCGGCTTCTCACTATTGTGGCGAACTGAAGAGGTAACTATCCAACCAAGTATATTGAAAACTCTGTCTGTCGAAGGCTACTCTTTCTAAGTCCGAAAGATACAGCCTGTAAATACATGGCCGGCTTTTCCTAAAGCCTTACTCCTACGAGCACAGCTCGTATCCTAAAACAACTATGGTATCAAATCGATACCATCAAACAATACATAAAACATTCAAGGTATCAACCGATCCCTTGAAACAAACCTTCAAACAACCGGAGTATCAAATAATACTTCTGAAACACAATCAGGGAGAGGCACAACCTCGTATCCCGAAACCAAACATAAAACAAACTAGGTATCAAAATGATACCTCCTGCATACGTAACAAGGCTACAGCCACAAGGATCGTATCCTGAAACTAAACTAATCTTAAAGGAAATCCATCAGTAACCATAGTACCTGTACCGGTTACAAAGCGACCCTCCAAGAAGCTAAGTCCCAAACTTTATGGCCCATTTAAGATACTCGAAAAACGAGGCAACCGTGCTTTCAAACATGAAATCTCCCCCGGTGGAAGAGACACCCTGTCTTCCATATAGCATTATTAGAACCCTATCGAACTTCCGTCCGACACGAAAGAGATCAACCACCTCACTAGCCCGAAGACATTGATGGCCATTTGGAGTAGAAGGTGGAGAAAATTGTTAAACGCGAGGTAATCGCTTATACCAGGAAGGTTCGCGGACGCAATAAGGGAATGGGCGAACCTAGGTGTTTCGTGAAGTGGAATGGTTGCTCAGAGGATGAGAACACATGGGAACTGCGAGAGAGCTTGCACAACCCGCAAGATCTGGTGGAGGAATTTCATTGGGAAAATCTGGAAATGCGGGGAAGGGCAGATGTTGAATAGGGTGGAAAGGTTTTCCTCGTGTGGACAAGCTAACGCATGAGCTTTTTTACCCTATGACCCTGAGTTCAAAAAGGAATTTAATGTATATTGTTTATTATTGGACCTGGCTAGGAACATTTCAGGACGAAGCTTCTGAGGAGGGAGCTCCTGTTAGGCATATGGGAAAAGTGTAGCTTTTCCACCTACTCTGGTGTACCCTGGGGTTACCCTACCTTCAGCCTGTGAAGGAAACAACCCCCTCTGGCCCCGGCGTTGGGACAGCGCGACAACACAAGGCGGCGTCGTAGTTGGGTCCCAACAGCAAAAGACAATATCATTGGCCCTATCTGATATCACCGTATACGTCGCGGCCGTCCGTCCGAGCGGGTGCTGTTCGCAGGGTATATGGGAGGGGAGCTTTGGCGAGCTTATGCAAGTGTCCCGGGTTAAATCGGTTGACATCGCATAAAGTTACCGATATAGCGGTATGGCAAAGGAAACTATATCACTAAAGTAATGGGACGTTTTAGTCGTGTTTACTTTGGAATGAAATGAGAGTATGACCGCACCCACACCAATGGTATATTACCATTTACGACTATTTAGTAAGGAAGGAGGAGGAGGGAATTATGCCACTGGTACGATCCCGACTGATAGTCTGACTGAAGCCTATGTGCAGGAAGCAAGAGTGATATGTGCTATAGCGATAGGTCCGATTACTAAGTTGGCCGCTTTGTTTAGTTGAAGAGGAGGACACTGTCTACCATGCAGACAAGTTTCAGTTCCTTATGACGGAAGAAGGATTGTGAACTCTAACTAGGACGTGGTGCCACACCAGAGAAATCAAGAGCTCTCCAGTCCCGAAGTCAATTGTGAGGCGATATTATTCAGGGTCAAATGGTGTTCGTACTATGAGGAAATGTTTGGAATGGTTAGCAGGTATGTAGTTAATATGGTAGATACTTGTAGGCCGCGCACTCCATCGTCGCAGGATATAAATATCGAAGTGCCTCCTGAGGTTTACTGAAATCATCACGCTACTGAGAAGAGACCTTATCAATATAATAAGTTATTACAAGAAAGATCTTTATCACTATTTTATGCACGTTTATATTGAGCCTTCCTAGACACATCTCGGTCTACGATAAAGTACCCCGGTCTTACCCATCTCGCTTGTTCTTCGATATCTGGTACCACGTAATACCGGAGCAATCTTTCCTGCAGCAGGTAGACATATTTGAATATCATCCACCGTAGACTTTCCCAGCCTTTTCACCTGCCCTGTTAATGTCGTTGGGCTGGGGAATTCGACTCCAGGACGAATATACTTGAAGACACGACGAAAGGCCAGGCTGTTTGAGCAATTAAAGGCCAGATTCTTTGCTAAAAAGGCTTTTAGAAAGTATTCTTCGAAATCATGCTGATCGAATCCTGCTGGTGTGGCAAGATCGATAATCCTATGACTATTTCCAGTTTTAGTCCCTTTTTGCAATAGTGTAAGAACCTCTATACCAAGGGGGCTTCCAGCCCGCCCATTGTATCCGTTCATCATTCTCGATTTTAGACAAGCAGAGGACCTGTTATGGTCATGCATCGAGCTAGTCCCCGTGCCGCTTCGGTGGGCTAGAACCTTTCTGCACATAATGTACATTACTCGCGGCGTGCCAATAGCACTACCTAACCGGTCGGCACATTGTTGAAAGTATTTCCACACCTCTGTGCCTCGAAGATCTGAGTTCCACCTTATCTTTTTCTTGCCAAAATATTTCGCAGTATACACTATATACCCTGTCGTGCCTTGCCACCACTGCATCCAACTCTCGTGATATTCCTCCGTATCGAGATCAAAGTTTTCAAATATCTCAAATGCAACTGTGTCGCTTGTGGACAAAGTCATAGCTAGCAGATGAAGCAGAGTCCGTGCCTGATCTTGGTTTCCAGGGGATAGCGCCAGCGAATCGGAGCACAAGGGTGTTATGGAACTTGAAAAAGGTGCACGGGCGACACCGGTCAGAGGCCTTGGGATTGGTGTTACAGGGCCTTCGCTCCCCTATGGGCTGGATTTTAACGAGAATTGGGATAAAGATGGAGAGTATTCGGGTGCATAGCTTTCGTGGAACTGTAAAAAAGAGGTACGGCTTCTTGCGCCGGATGTGTAGAGCCCCCGTTGGCTGCCCATCGTGGAAGATTCTGGTTGGGAAGACATTAAGTTGAGATAGTTCTAGCTATCCGTGTACATTGAAAGATCCCCTTGGATCCCGAATGATATTTATATAAAAGTACAGCTGCGGGGAGCATATGAATAAAGGTTATACCTTGGCCCAGCTAAGCTAAGTACCCAAGCTGGCTTCCATTCTGTGATCCATTTCATTGCTCGCATAACTTTTGAGTCTATCAATTGAGTATACGAACATGCATGGGCAGGAATCTTTGTGCGTATGAATTTTTGTACGTATGAATTTTTGTGTGTATGAATTTTTGTGTGTATGAATTTTTGTGCGTATGAATTTTGTGCGTATGGTGGTGTACGGTTGCATGTGAATTACTTTTTGAAAATAGCCGCACTCTTGAATTAGGCTCAGTAGCAGCTACATGAATTGATATTCACCACTGTGCTTTGGGCATAGCATTAGTCCAAATCCAGTAGGGGTTGACATACCCAGTTCAATCATAATCCGAGGCAACCAAATTGGATCTTTTACGCGAGTTGACTAGTTCCAATTGAACACTCTCATACAGCGCCTGCGCTCCTACATGGCAACCAAATCTTGAATCAAACCTGCAAGAACGGGGTCTCTCAAACCTGTCGCAACAATTGAAAGTAAACCCAAGGTGACGAACTAATACTCGAATACCATGCAGTGACGAAGGCAATCAGTGCCTTCCCGCGTGATTAAAGGTGATTCCTGATTATAACCCTTATTTATAGGTTGGTAATTATGCTATGTAATTATCCTCCACTTAGATACTCACAAGAATATCATACCATAACCATCTTGTTGCTGCTGCCGTCTACCTTTGCCTCCTGTCCTTTATTTACACCTAAGACGATGACAGCGGCCCCAATCGCGGAAGCTCCAATGGATGAGTTTTATACCTGGACATTTGACCCTGATGCAATAATCAACCTTTTCCCCATTGCCTTCACCAGAATGAAGATGGAGGTTTTTTTTTGTAAGCTGTTACTAGATTCCACCTGCGGCGAGTATAACCGGTACAGGTACAATGGTTACTGATGGATTTTCTTTAGGGTTAGTTTGGGTTTAGGATACGAGCCTTGTGGCTGTAGCCTTGTTATGAATGCAGGAGGTATCATTTGATACCTAGTTTGTTTTATGTTTGGTTTCGGGATACGAGGTGGTGCCTCTCCCTCATTGTGTTTCGGAAAGTATTATTTGATACTTCTATTGTTTGAAGCTTTGTTTCAAGGGATCATTTGATACCTTGAATGTTGCATGTATTGTTTTATGGTATCGATTTGATAGCATAGTTGTTTTAGGATACGAGCTGTGCTCGTAGGATTAAGGCTTTAGGAAAAGCCGGCCATGTATTTAAAGGCTGCATCTTTCGGACTCAGAAAAGGCAGACTTCGACAGACAGAGTTTTCAATATACTTAGTTGGATAGTTACCTCTTCAGTTTACCACGATAGTGAGAAGCCGCCAAACACTTCAAGACCTTAGCGACATAGAAAAAGGTTTTTTCTAACAACCTTTTGTAGCCTCCGCTTGATCAATCCGCCTAGGCTACTCTTTGGCTAGGATTTCAAGTGCACAACCAGGGACGGTCTCTTAGAAGTTCTCAGTCTACGGAGAACGGATAAGAAAACGTTACATTTTTTTAACTTTAACAACTCTGTTGGAAGTTATATCAGTTAAAGTTTGATCGACCTTAAGGAATACCTACGACAGCTATCAGCAGGCTATACGAGATAGTGAGCAGCAGAGTGCTCTGGGAGTACTACAATCCTTACGAGAAAACCCCATAGCATCAGTTGCCCAGCATAGGCAACGAACTCAATACCAGATCAGGCAGATAGCCTGATACAGGCGAACTTGCGAAACTGTCCGCAAGGGTGATATCCAGGAAGGCTAAGGCTCAACAAAAGAAGGCTTCAACCTTTAGTATCGACGAGGCTAGCAGACAACTAGCAAGGGACGAAGCTTCTCAGCTACTCAAGGAATCTGAAAGTGAAATAGCCAAGGAACGAATGGCCACACCAAGCGCGTTGCCTAAATCACCAGGGAAAGGAAAGAAACTCTTACAGTCAACCTCATCCAAACACGATCCAAGCAGCTCTAGTAGCAGCGAGTGAAGCGACGACGAGGACGACAAGATGTCCGCAGAAGGAACCACTGACATTCCTGATTGATCCAATGCACCAAGGCTAACTATGAAGATCCCAGAACCCCGGCGGTTCTCAGGATTGGAGTAAGATATGGACCCTCGCGCATTCGATAGATGAGATGAAGATGTTCGAGAATACCTACTGCTACATGGTATTACCTCAACTACTGGAGGGAATGCTCGATACTATGGCTTCTACACAGAGGGAAGAGCAAAGGTCACCTATCGACAAGCTCTGGAGGAGTTTGGAGAAAACGACATTACAAGAGACCAACTAACTGGTTATCTACGCAAACAATTCCAATCCTCGAGACATACTGAGGAGCTTTACCAGAAGTTCCTAGATGTTAGACAAGTCAAGGATGGAGTAGTAACAAACATCTCAGATGTAGCAACGGATTTGCTTACCTATCGGTCCAAGTTACCCAAGGACACCATTTCAGATTATGTATTCATGCAAAGATTTTTCAGTAGCATGCATATCAAGCTGCGCCAGATAATAGAGCCATGGTTTGACGATAATGAAATCATAAATTCAGCAATACGATATGCAGAATGACAGGATGCCATGCTAAGAGAAGTCGGAGCATACAAGAAAGAATCAAAGGAGAACGCACATCACAAGGACCCGAGTCAGAGCAGCTCGAAACCTACCCATCAGAAGAAGGTTAGCAACACAGTTTCCAAGGAACGAAAGGCAAGCGGTGCCTGTTTCACCTGTGGAAAGAAAGGACACCTTTCCCGCAATTGTCCTGACAAGAAGGATGAAGAAAAGGGAAAGTGGTTAAGAAAGAATCAACCTCAAACAGAGCTGAGGCTGAAACGAGTGCAGACGAGGTCTACATCAACTCGATAGAGATAGAGACCGATGCATCATCAGGCAAAACAGCACTCAGTACCACCAAGGCTAAGAAGGCTTTGGAAGGAACGATAAGGATCAATGGTTACGATGCCAGAGTACTGTTCGATACAGGAACTATTGGAGAAGACATCCTTAACGCAGCATTTATCACCACCCATGGAGTGGAAACCAACGTGTTAGAAGGAGAACTTCAGATTCTTATGACCATCAAAGGATCACAATCCACAAGCAGCAAGCAATGCGTAGTGGATATAGAGATTGGAAAAATGTGTACCAGAAACAACAGGATGATTGTTGGCGAACTTGCAAAGTATGACGCCTTGATTGGAATAGAATTCCGTTCGAGAAATCAGGCCACCTTTGAGTGTGGGAACTCGACGATACCTTTTCCTAAAAACAAGGTCAAGGTAAACTGCACGCCAACTAGCGGACTAGTAAGGGCAGCGGCAATAGCAGCCACAGAAGAGGTCATGGAGATGTTTCCTGAAGTCTTTCCAGATCCGATTCTTGAAAGATTGCCACCATTGCGAGAATACAATCATCGAATCCAGTTGAAAGATAAGGAGAACCTTAAGGCGCAACCAACATTCGGAGTTCCAGAGAAGTATGAGCTCAAGCTGAAGGAATGACTTGCTCAGAAGGAATGAGAAGGAGTCATATATCGGGAAGAGGTTCCCTGGCGCAGCACCATTGTTTGTCCAAGGAAAAACCGATGGCAGGATCAGACCCCTGGTGGATCTAACTGCACGAAATGACAACACAAGAAAAGATGACCAGCAAATTCCTACGCAAAGGACAATCCTGAATGCACTAGGGCGATCGAGATAGCGCAGCAAGATCGACTTGAGTGACGCATACTTCCAGACAAGAGTGGAACCAGAATACGAATACCTGAACTGTTTCAAGATACCCTTTAGAGGCTTCGTCAGCAAGGTCATGCTGCAAGGTGATATGAATGCACCTGGAACGTTCATGCGGATCATGTCACATCTAATACGAGATTACCTTGTGGTATTTGTATGGGTATACATTGACGACATACTCATATTCTCAAACAAAGAAGATGAACACATGGAGTACATTAAGAAGGTCTGCGAAAAGCTGCAGGAAGCACACTTCTTCGCTAGCAGGAAGAAGTCAGCATTCTTCTCATTTAAAATGCATGTGCTATGACATATTGTGGACGATGATGGACTTCACGCCTCACCTGAGAACATCACGAGAATAGGAGAATGGACGACACCTAAAGATAGGAAAGAGCTATGATAGTTCTTACGATTGGTCAACTACATTAGCCAATTCCTACCACACATAGCAACGATCACTGCACCCCTTACCGACCTTACAGGAAATGCGGAGTTTGTCTGAACACCAACTCATAACACAGCTTTTGAGAATACGAAGAGGCTTGCAGATGATAACGAGGTCATCAGACCTATTAACCACGAATCCGTAGTACCCATATGGTTAATAACGGATGCGTCAGACACTGGAGTTGGAGCCTGGGTTGGACAAGGTGAAACACCTGCAACTGTACGACTAGCATGCTTACACAGCAGGAAGTTGACTAACACACAGATGAACTATGGGACAACCGACAAGGAGGCACTGGCGATCATGGATGCCTTGGTAGCATTTGATCACCTCCTTGCAGGACATAAGTTTACGATTGTTACAGATAATCAACCCCTGATGTATCTTAGAACGGATCGAAGACCGACTAGGAAGCAAATGAGGTGGCGTACACACCTAGCAAGGTATATGGCAAAGATAGTTTACAAGCCTGGGGTAACAAACTATTTAGCAGATGCTCTTTCCCACCTTTATCGACATGATACTGGGAGGGCAGAATACTCCCGAGACCCTACTGAACAAACAGAAGACCTCAAAGCTACCAATACCCACGAGAACTCACCCCATACTGTATTTGCTACTTCTTTATTTTCTGACACCATATCACGCTTTGAACCTCTACACACTCTTGGAGATCACGCTGAATGTGGATCTGATTGCAGCATGAGAGAAGGAAACGACTGGGGAGATATGGTCTCCAATGGACATCTCAGGGAAGGAGAATTGAACCACTCAGCGACTCATTGGACCGCATATCACAAGGCAGTGTGCGAATTCCATAACCAGAACAGGCTTGCTGGACAAGTCATTACACCTGAATCCCCTGAGGTGGGAACAATGAGAGCAAGATATTTGACGGAAGGCAATGAGAGTCCGAGACGCAGAATTGACCTCGACGGAGTCAGAAAACGACTAGCCACGGCACTAGAACATGACGATCCTCTAGCGGAATGCAGAGAACGTGACGGTTATGATCAGAAAGTCCATGATGCCTATATGGCAAAGCGACAGACACCCCTCTATGGAGGAGGTTTAGCCTACTACAACAAAACTGTTCCTTCCATTATTCCACCTACGATGTTACAGGATGACTGCATCCTATATGATGTCTTGGAGGACGAAGGATATACCCCGCGCCTTGAACAGGTACTTGATGAACGTGATACCATTCAAGTTAGTACGGAAATGCAGAGCATGTGGAGAGAACAACTGGTGGACGCCTATCGAAAGGATGAACGATACAAGTTGGCTCTTGATTCAGAAAAGACGGCTAAGGGAGGAAGGATAGAACACTATCGCATTGGTGACAGACCAATGTTGGCTACTACACGCAAAGAACTTCAAGCCCTTTACATACCCAAAGGCCATGCAGCAAATGGTCAAACCCTTCGAGAACTCGTCATATCGGAAGTCTATGACAAAGGACACCACAGTTCAGAAAGGAGTCACGTACACTACTGAGTACCTTTACTGGCCTGAGATGAGAAAGAATTGGAGAGATTACGTTAGGCAGTGCGAGCACTGTCAGAGGAATAAGGAATGAAATGCGTTGCCTGAGGGCAATGCCTAAATGATGCTGATTCCTCGTGAGATCTTTACATCTTATACTATCGATTGCACAGGACCTTTGAACAAGAGCAAAGGAACACAAAGACCTATGATATGGTCTTGGTAGTTGTGGAACAAGCTGTTGGATTCACCTGGTTCATTCCCACTACATCAGATGCGAATTCAGAGACCACCCTATCATATCTTTGTCGCCATTTATTCACACCCCGTGGCATGCCTACATCGATTGTTAGCGATGCAGATCCCAAGTTTGCCTCACATTTTTGGCAACACCGCATGAAATCGAATGGTATCGAACACATCAAGGCAGTGCCTGGCCACCACGAAACGAATGGTCAAGTAGCACGCAAGATTAGTGAACTCCTGACCTCCTTGAGGAACATCACCAACCAGTGTCAGAATAATTGGGTGAACCCTTGGCAGGATATGGCTGCATATACGAATGCTGGATATTCAGATACCATTAAGATGTCACTATTCAAAGCGGTGTATGGATAAGACTACCTCCTACTAGCGACTTATAGGATTGAAGGCACAGCGGTCCCGGCATCTGAGGATTATGTCAATCGACACAATGAGCTGAGGAATGATGCATATCAAGCGGTCAAGCTAGCTAGGATCCGCAGGACCAGAGTTGCAGATAAGAGGAGGACAACCCACAAACCCATTGGCATAGGAGAATTCCTGATGGTATATGGCCACAAATTTGCAACGGAATCAGGAAGGAGGAAGAAACTGGAGCCACGATGGCAAGGGCCATTGCAGGTCCTTGATTACGATGAACAAACGCAGAACTATACTGTCAAGATGGACTCGAAAATCTACCACACGAAGGATGCAGTTTTTCCCTATTCGATGGTTAAGAAGTTCTTTCCCAATGATAACGGCAGGTTCCCTGGACGGACTCATGCCAAACCAGGACCCATCTTAGTTGAAGAAATGCTGGAATGGGAAGCTGAGGAGGTGCTGGACCATCGAGAATGCTATGGCAAGGCCCAGTTTCTTGTCAAATAGAAAGGATACCCCAACAGCGATAACAGTTGGGAAACGTTGGAATCTCTTGAAAATGCGATGGATCTTGTACAGGCCTGGTGGACTGACAACATGCCGGGGGATGAGTTTCCTGTCGAAACAGGATTCATTACCATGTCCTATACCCCAACAACACCTAGCTGGACCCAGTTCGAGAACGAAGTGCCAGTTAACAGTGATATTTTCAAGCCCTATTTCGAAAGTTAGTATGACAACTCTGGATCTGAGAATTGCGGAGTTATTACGCGTTGGATTGAGGTTTAGTTTGATTGATGGAAACAGATGCTTTGTTTCGGGGGTGTAACCGGTACAGGCACTATAGTTACTGATGGATTTTCTTTAGGGTTAGTTTGGTTTTAGGATACGAGCCTTGGGGCTGTAGCCTGGTTATGTATACAGGAGATCTCGTTTGATACCTAGTTTGTTTTGTGTTTGGTTTCGGGATACGGGGTTGTGCCTCTCCCTGATTGTGTTTCGGAAAGTATCATTTGTTAATCCCGTTGTTTGAAGTTTTGTTTCAAGGGATCATTTGATACCTGGAATGTTTTATGTATTGTTTTATGGTATCGATTTGATACCATAGTTGTTTTAGGATACGAGCTGTGCTCGTAGGAGTAAGGATTTGGGAAAAGCCGGCCATGTATTTAAAGGCTGCATCTTTCACACTTAGAAAGGGCAGACTTTGACAGACAGAGTTTTCAATATACTTGGTTGGATAGTTACCTCTTCAGTTCGCCACCATAGTGAGAAGCCGCCAAATACTTCAAGATCTTAGCTATATAGTAAAAGGTTTTATCTAACAACCTTTCGGAGCCTCCGCTTGATCAATCCGCCTAGGCCACTCTTTGGCTAGGATTTCAAGTGCACAACCAGGAACGGTTTCTTCGAAGTTCTCAGTGTACTGAGAACGGATAAGGAAACGTTACAGCAAGTATGCAGCCAACCAGAACTATGAAAGCTGATAGTGAGCGATAGACAAACTTTGTGCCAATAACCGGTCACCACGAATAGGACAACGGTAGCAATTGGAGATTTGTGAATTTGAGTGCGCAAATGGTGGGAGGAAGGCTCTCAAATTGGTACAAGGTGGACAGATTGCTGTAATGTTAGAACGTAGAACAAAGGAATCCCACGCTATCATACAGGTGTTTGAGTTAGGGTATGAGATTAAGGGTTGGGTCTTGAGCTTAGAAATCTTTCAGCAGTGTGACTCTGGCAGGCGTGTGGTAAAAGGCAAAATAACGTGGGGCTTAGTTCCAGACTCAGACAGTTAACAATAACTTTATTCTGACTTCTGAATTTCCATAATTTATAGACTCTTTAATTATATTCTATCAAGCATTACTCGTGTTGACTTAATGTATAAGTAGCTAGTCTTGATAAAATGATTTTCTAGATTTTCCCTACTTCAAAACCTTTTGGTCTTACTATAAAAGCACGATCTTTCTACATCTCTCCATATCCATCCTTCATTAGTATCATGAGCACGATCAGGAAAAATATTGTAATTGCATCAACTGCACTGGGTAATACCGAGCCCAGTATTGTTCCACTGCCTCAGCTTCGCGCAATGGTCAATGCTCCAGTCGGCCATAGTTTCTTTGAAGCCAAAGGCTTTCCCCAGAGCTCTCTAGACAACTACGGCGACCTGGAACCAACCTTGTTTTCACATCCTTATTACTACTCACTTTCCTGGGGTCATCAAGTGATACGCTTCTTCTGTAAGTCTAATATTCAATATGAATGGCAGGAACCTAGTAGCTTACAGTATGATGTGGTAGATATGATGGATTATCAAAAGGCTGGGATGCTGGCCCCCGTCCTGAGCCAGATGTATTGGTTGGGAACCAAGGTCCATGAAGAGATGTCTGAGAATGTGGAGCTACAGCAGAGGGAGATGGTGTCGGAGTTCTTGGACAGTGACGATACCGAGTACAAGGGGATCCTTGATGATCTAGGAGCAGGAATTTATATCTGTGCAACTGTGCCTTCAATGGAAACGATGCGTAGTGGAAGTACAAGTAGCAGAGTTGTCATGGGTCTTGTTCATTGTACGATTGTGGATTCTGATTCTGATTCTGAGATAGAAGGCTATCCTGAAAACGCGGAGCTTAACTTCTCTAGAGGAATATGTGTGGCTATTCCCTCCCATATTTGAACCTGGATTATAATTAAACATTCGCAAAGAACGTCTTTACAACAACTGCTTTGGGCGGGTATTTTGGGAGTATTATTTGGGCGTATGCTTTGAGTGTGTGTTTTGGGCGTATGCTTTGGGTGTATGCTTGGGCGTGTATTTTGGGCTTGTGTTTTGAGCGTATATTTTGGGCTTATATTTTGGGCTTATGTTTTGGGCATATGTTTTGGGCATATGCTTTGAGCATATGCTTTGAGAGTATGGCTTTAGAGCAGATGGCTTTGGGCGTATCACTTTGGGTACGTGGTTTTGGGCGTATATCTTTGGGCGTATGGATTTTGCCGAAAAAACCAGAAGCAAAGTACTAAATAGACAATCGCAATCTGTGCTCAAGCTTATCATTATCTGAGATTGTTTCTAACTTCTAAACTACTATCGTATTACATTATACTGCAAAGAGTAAGGTCTCCCACTCTATCATGACATAAAAGAAAACAGTAGAATCCGTATAAGCGCCGCGTATGATAACAAAAGAAATTAAACTCTAAAGGAGTGTTGGTCGCTGGAAATTCAGAGTGAGAACAGAAGAAGAAAAGAGGTAGCCTGCTGCGTCAGAATCTAACTCAGGTAAAACTGCCCCTGGACTTATGATATGGGAGAAAGAATACAGGTTAAGGATAAAACAAAACGGGAGATATTGTGGTGGATAAATACAAAAGTGGGAGTGCAGGTAAGGCAAGGTAAGGGGAACCGTATTAAGGAGAGTAAGGAAGGCAAAACCGGCGTGAGAGGTCAGAAAACGAACTAGGAGATAACAAGAAAAGAAAATAGATGGAAGTAGCAATCGTTGATGCTCCGGCTCCTGTTTCACACGGTGAGGGAAGTGCTGGCTAGCTATATTGAGGAGGGCCTGCCTATCCATTTCGCCCTCAATTCTATCTATCTCCTCAATGTCAATTTCTTGTTCTTCTGCGTCTGCCCTAGCGGCTGCCGCGAGATCAATGATAAGACGGGCATTGCTGGGAAGAAAGCGCTTGCTCTTGGTGACAATATTTTCGATGCTGTCCTGTTGGTCTTCCGGGGTTGTGAAGAAATCCTTGGGTCTCATAGCCCGCCCAAGCAGCTGCTCTCCAATCTCTGGAGTTCTAGCACGGAAATGGTCTTCTGCGGCATCGCCGTTCAGACCACGAGAGGAAGATGCAAAGTCAGGCCGACCTAAGTCTTAGATCTTACTTCCCAAACCTGAGCCGGAGGTTTCCCCTTTGTCCCTCATATGGACATTATCATCGCCCTCCTCCCAGCCCTCCACGTCCTCCTGCACGCCCTCCACGCCCGCCTTCTCGCCCTCCACATCCTCATCATCGTCCGGGACAATCTCCTCTTCCTCATAGCCCTCATCGGAATCCTCAGAGCTATTGCCACCCTCATCACCAGACTCAGATAGGTCGATCAAATCGACATCTTCATCCTCTTCATCCTCCTCCCACTCCTCCTAGAGCTCCGCATTTGGCAAAAGCCACTGAACAGGCTTCACCCAGTCAATCAAAAGTGTACCCTTTTCGTCGAGCTCATCCTCGCAAACGCTCATGTCCAAATCTCCTTCCATATCCTCCTCTGTCAATCTATACTCAAAAGTACTATCTTCTCCACCAATAGGTATCGAGGGGCCTGTCCGAGCTAAACAACACTGAATATTAGTAAGCACATCTTTAAGTTAATTAGGCAAAGTTTAAAATTGCTTACTTGACTGTGGATTATTAGGCCGGGAGTTTCGCCTCAGGCTACCTAGTCCTATCCTAAACCTGGTGCGATGTGAGATAGGCTCCCTTGTGCTCGCTGTGTAACAATCCTATTGTTGAACCAGTATGCAACAGGCAACAACAGTTATCTTTTATGTAAGCGTTCTTCTTATTCCTTCCTCTAAGAGCAGGGATGTGTTATCTCTTCAGATAGTACAGAACTGGAATGCTTGTCTTGGAGCGATCAGTTGAAGGATACTATCTCTTCAGATAGTAAGATGAGTGGATCGTCGTTCTTGATAGGACTATCACAATAGACCTATATTCGGGCAACCCGTTGCTGAGACTATCACAATAGTCTCCGAGTTCTTAGAGCGGTGCCTCTCGTAGAGGAGAAGTGTATGTAAAGAGAGTAATGTGTAATTGTATTGCAATATCTTAAGTATAGAAAAGTACTTAGATGGTTGCGTAAAGATCCTATCTCTTGGTCGTTTTTTTGCTTTTTTTGTAATTATGCGTTCATTGTTTTAGGTACAAAAAGCCTCATGCAGCGAGAGCTATGGAGAGAACAAAACCTATAAATCCAAACAAATAACAAAGGAAAGTCACGGCACGAGTAAATATCCACACTCACGGGGTTCTCCTCCGCGGGGCCTAAAGCCACTCTAACCGTAAGGAAAGAAAAGTCATACAACTTATACGAAAGGAAAGCCTACATAAGTCACAGGAAAGATAACCCCAACTCGCTACAAACTTCAAGCCTCAGCCAAGGAAAACACTCGGAACACGGGGAGCGGCGGGTTGGGGGGAGAGAGGGGGAAGGGCCGGGAACAGGGGAGCGTGGTGGGCGGGAACATCATTGGGGGGAAGCTGGTGGAGGTGACGCTGATGTAGGTGGCGAGCCTTTTTAGTAGAAGGAGAGAGGACCAGAGGGGGGCCTCGTGACCGACATCCATGACGCCGTGGAGGAGACGTGCGCGAGCGCCCTCTCCAGAGGGGCATGTGAGGATTGCGTGTTCGAAAGATTCTGGTTCCAAGCCACAGCGGGGGCAGGAGGTGTCGGCCTCTCGGGCCCTCCATGAGGGGTGTGCCACCATGTAGCTCTTCCAGGTTCTTATCTGATGTATCCGTCTTGCTATGAACTTGCCCAGGCCCATAAATGGGCGAGGGTGCAGAGCTGGGGGGTGGTGGTAGTAGGTGGGGGGGGGAACAGCCGAGACCAGTCCTCAATGAGTGCCTCCCTAACCCTCTTCTTCAGGGCAGAGTACGTGCTCTCCATTAGGGATTGCGGGGGGAGGTTGGGCAAGACTTCATGGAACAGGTGTGCATTGATCATGGGCACCCTGGAGAGTCCGCCAGTGAAGGCGATAGTCCTGTGGGCCACTGCGTCTATAGCGAGGTGGTTTTGGAGTGCGGGAGAGGGGCGGGGGGTCTTCCAGCTCAGGGGGAAGTAGACCGATGAAAGGCGCTTAGTTCGGGCTCTTGAGCCGTCCCAGGCACGGTATGAGGAGAGGGAGGGGAAGGAGGGGTGGAGGCACGCCGTTGCCGGGTTGACGCTGGGCGGGGAGCAAACCGTTCTAAGGGCGGGCAGTCTCTGCCTCTGTGATACCAGGAGTGGAATGGTGGGCAGACAGGACTTGATGGCCAGGATGCCGATAGGGGTTCACGAGAAGCAGTTGGTGGCCCACCTCTGCACCTTGTGCCAGAAGGTGTCGAGCCTCGTGAGGGAGCCCACATTGGGCGTCAAGAGGTCCGCCCCGTACAGGAGGATGGGCCCGACGAGTGAAGTTGCCAGTCCGTGGCATAGGTAAGGGGCGAGCCCCGCCCTGGGTGGGCTAAGGCGTCTGATAAGGGCGAAGGCCTCTTCAGCCAATGCCAGTGGGCGCGAGAAGTCTGTTGATGTGGACAAGGTGGGAGTGAACCAGTATCCTAGCCATCGGAGGGACTCGCAGGGGTGGAAGATCTCCCCGTCTAATTGGATAGGTGATAGACACATTGGCAAGTGCCTTTGGCTGGGGGTCCTCCAGTGAATTAGTTCGGTTTTGAGGATGGAAAAGGATATGCCAAGTCGTGCTGCTTTGGCCTGGATTGTCCCAAACAGCTCTTGTAGTCGGCGGATGTTGCCTCCGTAGGAAAGGGGGACGGTGGTCAGGGCGAAGTCGTCCACGTCAGAAACGATCAGTCCTCGCGAGATCCTGAAGTGAAGGGGAGAAACATAAATGAGGAAGAGAAGGGGAGAGATAGGGGAGCCTTGCGGGGCCCCAACGTTGACGGGGGCTGGGGTGCCTGGCGCGCCTTGGAAAACCAGCGTGCAGCTGCACTCCCCTAAGACGGAAGCGACCCAGGAGACTAGGTAACGGTGGATCCCGCCTTCCCTCAGGATGCGGGCCCGGGTTGGGTTGTCGACGTGGTTAAAGCCTGCCTTGATGTCCAGAAAGAGGGAGGATACCTTCAGGCGCGGCATCTGCATGGTTTTCAGGTCATTCATGAGGGTGTGGCAAGTATCGTATGTGCTCAGCCCAGGGAGGGAGCCGCATTGGTTGGGGTGAATCAGACCCCTTGCGCGGGCTGCGAGGAGGAGGAGTGCTGTAATTATTCTTTCCAGGATTTTCGAGACTGTGTGGAGGAGGACTATAATCCTGAAGGAGGAGGGCCACTTATAAGAGGGTTTGCCCGGCTTGTCCTGGAATACTCCGTTCGCACCTTTTAGCGAGGCAGGGTGGTACACTAGGGAGACTAGTGGGAAGAGGATCTGGAGAATGATTGAGGGGTTGATTGCATTTACCCGTTTCCAGGTTGAGTAGGGGATCCCATCAGGGCCAGGGGCCGACGAGGACGAGGACCTGGAGAGCGCATGGGCGATCTCTCCTTTTGTGAGAGGGGGGGCCAGGCTTTGTGGCCTTAGCCTGGGGGGGGGTGAGAAGGCCGCTTTGGGAGGAAAGAAATGGCTCACAAGGGCCTCGTTCATCGGCTGCGGGGTTTCCGCCCCAGGGAGGGACAGAAAGCGCGGGGGGGCAGGACCTGAGGTGAACCTCTTTGCCGTCCACAGGTTCCAGGGTGTGGCTGAGAGTCGGAAGGAGGACCAGTGTTTGTTTTTCGCGACCTTGATGGCCTTGAAATAGCCCGATCTCGAGACGTTTGCCGTTTCTCTCATGGCTGAGGTACCTTGCTTGTGAGCCAGCCTTGCCGCCTTGTGGTATTCATGGCGGAGGATGGTGAGGTGGGGGGTCCACCAAGGTTTAGAGTGGTGAGAAGGGCGCGAGCTTGGGGTGTGGTCTTTAAGAAGGCCCGTGAGGCGGTCCAGCGACCCGGTGAGCCCGTTGTCTAGGATCATCAGAGAGGGGCACAGAGAAGGAGGGTATTACCCTAGCGGGAATAGCTTGCATAATTATGCGCGAGGTATATGTCACCATAGGGGAGAGCATATATCCGAACCCAAGCTTCCTGAGTAGGGACTTCCCGGAGGCATCTGGGAGACTACTCAGG